>ENA-OWPN01000055-OWPN01000055.1-human-gut-metagenome-genome-assembly--contig:-NODE-55-length-194237-cov-8.313767_pt1 | contig 194237 bp, 206 predicted proteins | sample MGYA00248266_ERZ651850 | MGnify/ENA primary metagenome ERZ651850 (study PRJEB26924, sample SAMEA4378296) | human gut metagenome | biome: human gut; feature: human-associated habitat; material: faeces... | reverse complement strand
TATCATAGAAGACCTTTGGCTAATACCTATTTACAGAAAAATTTTCATACACTCGGAAAAACAGGCTGGTCAGAGGGCTCTGGCAGGTATTGGTGAGGGTGACGGTAAAACGGACGGTTTCCCCCACATTGGCAGTCTGGCGGTCAACGGTCTTGACCGGAATAAACCGGGGTACCTGTATCTCGTTAAAGGAGATATCGTCAATGGCATAGTCGTTTCCAATCACTTCAGGACCTTCACTTAAAAATTCAACGGTAAGACGGGTGTTGTTCCGGGAATTAACAACACTGCCAATCTGTTTCCATTCCGGTGCATTCAGATTTGGTGGTATCAGCGCTCCCAGAGTCGCGCTGTAGAGAATGCCGCCATTCTCGTCCAGGACACGTACACCCAGCTGCGGGTCCGGGTAACCGGTAACTTTAAAGAGATTCAGAATCCATGCCGTAAACAGATAACTGGTGTTTGGCTGTACGGTTACAATATCCCGGAAGAAAACTGTGCCGGGATTATCCCCGTTTACAACCATCATCCGTCCTGTTTCGGTGCCGGTGGTATGGTCTGCAATACGCCACCAGGCGCCGATGGCCTGGCTCAGAGCATTATTCATGATATTCTGGACCGTGTATTGGCCGCCAAAGGGCGTATAGGTGTCAGGATTTGGCAGTACGTAGGTGAAATCCGGCGTTACCCCCGGGTATGGTTCAGTGGGAGCGCCGGTATTGGCCGGCGTACCCTGGGGGAAAAACCCAAAGGTCCCATTGTCAGCTGCCTGGATTAGGTTGCTGCCGGAAATGACAGCGCAGGGGTCCAGTATGGTCTGGACCGGGGTATAGATAACGGGTCCGTTTAAAAAGTCCTGGTTGGACAGCCCTGCACTGGTTACTGTTACATACAGGGTATCCGGGGTGACGGAATCCAGGTTGGTGGCTCCGGCTGGCGGATTGCCGGCAGCGGTAATGGGCGGATTGATTCCCTGGGGAATGCTGCCCGGCTCTGCAAGGGAAAAATCGCCGGGTGTGGCAAAGCCGCCTGTGGTTCCATAGGATTCCACAATCCTGTATTCGCCGTTTGGAACATTGATAAAGGAATAGTTGCCGGCAGAGTCAGTCAAAACAGTAAGCCTTAGGCTTGTGCTGATATTCTGAAGCACCACCGGGATATTAGCGAGGCCCGAGTCGCCCCCGGAAATCGTGGCGCTTCGGTCCCGGTCAAAGATTACGCGGCCTGATATGGTAGCCATTGAGATATCCCACCTTTCAATTATGGTTTAAATGCCCGTTTGCGGGCGGAAAACAGATACAAGTTCATGATGTCCTCTCTATAAGAATATGCTGGATTTGGACGAGGTGTGCCTGCTCCGGGTAGATATGAAGAGCGGAATGTGGTAAACTTGAGTGAAAGACGTTTATGGAGGAAAATAGAAGGGTATGGTGAAAAAGATGGTTAAGAAAGAGATGGTATCAAAAACAGATTTAATGAACCTACTGGACCTGATGGAGTCAATATCAGGTATGGGGTACTGGCTGGACGGCGGCTGGGGCGTGGATGTGCTGGTTGGGAAACAGACCAGGGAGCACAGGGACGCGGACATCAACTTTGACGCCCGGTATACAGATGCATTGCTGGAAACATTGATTACCCATGGTTATGAAATTACCACGGACTGGCGTCCTGTGCGGATAGAACTCTGCCACCCGGAGCTGGGCTATGCAGACATCCATCCCTTTGTAATCAATGAGGACGGAACCGCAAAGCAGGCGGACCTGGAAGGCGGGTGGTATGAATTTGAAGCTGATTACTTTGGAAAGGCGGTTTTTGAGGGCAGGACCATACCGTGTATCTCGGCAAAGGGACAGAAGATATTCCATACAGGATATGAACTCAGGGAAGTTGACAAGCATGATATCAGGAATATTGACAATTTGCTCTCCGGTGGCGGGGCATCCGACGGTAAACTGCCGGATGGCGGCCTGTCTGAGGATGGGCGCCATAATTAGCAGGGAGGTTTCCATATGCCGGGTGCAACAATAGCAGAGCGGTTATCCTCGTATCTTAGAAAAAAGAATGAATCCATGCCGTCCCGTACATATGAGCCATTGTCGGATGCCCATGCCGCGTATATAAAGGATTTGGTGAAGCGGGCAGGGAAAAAGGATGAAAACAGGGATGTTTTCGGTTCATCAAGGCATGGGTATAAACTGAATCCCACCGTGACGCGGGAGGAGGTACGGCAGTTTGAGGAGCGATTTCATCTGACCCTTCCGGATGAATATGTATTCTTCCTTACCAAGGTGGGAAATGGCGGGGCCGGGCCGTATTACGGCCTCTATTCCCTGGAAAGCCTGCCAATGTACGCGGGATGCCTGGAGTCCTATGACGACAGGGATAAGGATGGCCTGCCTGCATTCATTGACCGGGATATGAGTCCCGGTGACTGGGCACGGGCCATGGAAGAGTTAGAGGAAACGGATGACGATGAAGCATATAATGCCAGAATGAAGCAGGTCTGTTCCGGCCTGCTGGTCATCGGGACCCAGGGATGCACCTGCGATAATCTGCTGATGTGGAAGGGGAGCGAGAAGGGAAAAATTGTATACATGGATTGGAATCTGGAACCGGAATACGGCCCTTTTTTTACAGGACATACATTTCTGGAGTGGTATGAGCAGTTTTTCCTGGAAATTCTGGCCGGACACGACCTTGTATCCTATGGTTATATCAGCCTGAAATCGGAGCAGGAGCTCAGGCAGGAATATGCGGGCGCTGTCCGGACAGAAGACAAACTGCGGATTCTGTCCGGTTTCCATAAGTTCAGGGAGGCGGAGCCTGAAACCATTGAGCTGCTGATGCAGCGGGACAGACCGGAGACAGATGGAGCCAAGGGAGAGCTGCTGTTCAGGCTGGCGCCGATGAAGGGCCTGGAGGTATTTGAAGAGACCTTGGCGGGAAACCATCCCCAGGGAGCCGTGTCCTGTGCAAGAAGAATGCCGGACCAGTATAAAGACAGGTTTTATGAAAAAATGGTCCGTTTACTGTACCGGCCTGACATAAAGGATAAGTCCAGGATTCTATTTTTCCTGGGAGACTGCAGCTGCAGGAAAGCATCTGATTTGGCTGATTTTGCGGAACATAGTGAAAACAGCATCCAGGACAGGCGGACAGCTGTCTGCGTGATGGGAGGGTGCCCGGATAAGCTGGATTTCATTGAATTATTTGCAGGACTGATGCGGGGAGAGGATTACTGGCTGGCTCACGCCGCATTGCAGGCAATGTCCCGTACCTCCTGTCCGGAGCTGACGGACACATATAAGTGGATGGGGGAGCGGTATAAGGGAGACAGCACAATGGAGTCCAATCTGAAGATTGCGTTTAAGACAAATAAGGTTGCAGATTATACGTTAATAAATCGGAATCAATAGGATTGGGGAAACATGATAATGAAAAAGACAGGGGATATGAAAAATCCTCTGTCTTTCTGTTTTTATAATACCACGAAAACACCCGAAAATCAAGACTTGTAATGCTCCTGCCCCCGCCGTATCATGGGTATCCACTTTAAGGAGGGGTGACGCATATGGGAGAAACAGGGACTTTTTTTATGCTGCTGCAGCAGGAGAAAAGCCGCAGGGAATTAGCGGAGATTCTGGCCTGCAATGAGGAAACGGCCCGGTTCGGGCTGGCACTGTCACAGATGGAGGCGCAGGAACTGGCAGTATGCCGCAACGAGAGCCTGAGAAGATGGCAGCGGGTGGAATTTGGCAGGGGAATACTGGAAAAGCTGCTTTGCGGCAATCCGCCCCTGGCAGGTGCACGTCTGATACTGGAATATCTGAGGGGAATCCGCCTGGAAGCAGATTTTCTGAGTTGCTTTGAACCGGGGATGTGCGCAGAATTAGCCTGTATTTTGAAGGAAAATCCAGGGAGGAAATTACGCTGGATATGGAGAAGGCCATAATACGGGTGATTAACGGAACCGTGGGCATGGTTCCGTATTCATCCATGCCGTCATCCACAGGTGCTGCCCCGTGGAGCCATGTGGTTATAAAGGCGTATTTTCTTCGTGCAGCCAAAGGATTCGGAACACGGATTTGGAACGGACTCCAACAGGACTGCATGGCAGCTGTGATGCATCAGTGTTGCATACATCCCCCTCTCTTTGTTGCATACATGTTACACAATTATCAAAGTTACTTTTAGGGCTGCCATTCCTTCTGGCCGGAAACCCTTGTATTTAAAATGGTTCTCCCTGTTTTTGGTTCATTTCCTCAAGAGGCTGCTTTTGGCATAATATTTGCTAATATATGTTAATAGCAGCAGCTTTATCGGATAAGCATGGGAAATGAAAATATAAAACAGAAAGGAATTGCGCGGTATGGATTACACAACTTTATTGAAGAACAGCGGCGGAAAAAAGTCGAGAGTAGGTATCATTGGTGCGACCCGCGGTTATGGCTATACACTGCTGGCACAGATTCCAAAGGTTGATTCTATGGAATTGAGGCTGATTTCTTCACGGCACGTGACTGAATGTATAGAAGTGCTGACCGGGTTAGGGTATGCTGAAGACAGCATTATCATATGTGAAAATAAAGAGCAGGTCCGGGATGCGGCCAGGGACGCGGTCATTATTGTACATGATTACAGGCTGGTTTTGGAAAGTGATATAACGGCATTGGTGGAGTGCACCGGCAATACGGCCGTGAGTTCAGAGGTAGCAGAGGATGCTTTAAAAAAGGGAATCAATGTATACATGGTTTCCAAAGAAACCGACAGTGTCTGCGGTCCGGTTTTAAACCATATTGCTGACGAGTGCGGAACGGTGTATTCCCTTGTAAACGGTGACCAGCCGCGAAATCTTCTGGACCTTTATTCATGGGGCAGGATTCTGGGATTGGAAATCATAGCAGCCGGAAAGGCCAGTGAGTATGACTTTGTCTGGAATCCGGATACCTGTCAGTTTACCTATATGGAGGGCGAGGAGAAACCCCAGGAGAATATACCGGGACTCAGGGAGTTTTGGAACTATGAAGGACGGGAAACACTTGAGGGGCGCCGAAAGGTGCTGGATAAGTATATGGCTGTCATATCTGCGGACCTTTGTGAGATGAACCTTGTTTCCAATGTGACAGGACTGCTTCCCGCGGACGCACGTTTGAATTATCCGGTTGCCAAAATCAGCGAACTGGCGGATATCTTCATTCCTGAGGAGGACGGAGGAATCCTGAAAAAGACAGGGGTCGTGGATGTGTTCTGCAACCTGAGGGCACCGGATGAAGCAAGCTTTGCAGGAGGTGTATTCATCATTATAAAGTGTGAAAATAAAACCGTGTGGAATCTGCTCGCAAGCAAAGGCCATGTGGTAAGCAGAAATGGCAGATATGCCTGTGTCTATCTCCCCTACCATTATATGGGACTTGAGACGCCTCTGTCCATCCTTCTGGGGGATATGCTGGGAATAGGAACCCACAGGGAATGCCGTCAGGTTTCTGTGATGACAGGAGTTGCCCAGAGGGATTTGGCAAAGGGAACTGTCTTAAAAGTGCAGGGGCATCATCATTCCATTGACGGTCTGGTACCTGAGTTGTGGGAGCTTAAGGATGCAGAGAACATTGCGCCGTTCTACTTGCTGAACGGTATGGAGCTTCTTAGGGATATAAAGGCTGGAGAACCCATAACAAGGGACGCAGTGGACTTGTCAGGAAGCCTGCCGTATGAATTATATAACAAGGGGACAAAGCTTTAAGGAGCTGTCATGGGTAAGGCAGTCATATATACAATATGCTGCAAGGATATGCTGCGGGACTGGCGCTGGTTGGTTTTGCAGCATTATCATTTTTGCAGGTTTAACTGAAACTGGATTTGACGTATAATGATTCAAAGGACTATTTCATAATAACAGGAGGAAGACTATGCCAATATTCGGATGTGTAGCCGATGATTTTACAGGCGCCAGCGATGCAGCCTCATTTCTGGTAAAGGGAGGCATGTCGGTCCAGCTCTTTAACGGTATTCCGGAAAAAGGAAGCAGGATTGCAGAGGGAGTACAGGCCATTGTGATTGCGCTTAAGTCCAGGACCCAGAACACCAGGGAGGCTGTGGCGGATACCATGGAGTCCCTGGAATGGCTGAAGGAGCAGGGTGCTGAGAAGTTTTATCTGAAATACTGCTCCACCTTTGACTCAACACCTCAGGGGAATATTGGCCCTGTTGCGGATGCGGCCATGGAATTTCTTGGCACGCCCTATACGGTCCTGTGTCCGGCGCTGCCGGTCAACGGACGGGCGGTAAGGAACGGGAAACTGTATGTGGGCGGGGTTCCGCTGCATGAAAGCCCTATGAAGAACCATCCTCTGACCCCCATGTGGGACTGCAGAATCGCCAACTTGATGGAGCCTCAGAGCAAATATCCCTGTGTGGAGCTCTGGAAGGAGCAGATGGACGGGCCTGCTGATGAAATCCGCGCCATGTGCATGGGGCAGTCAGGGGCACAGGCGCATTTTTACGTAATACCGGATTATCAGGATATGGCGGATGGGGAGCGGATTGTGGAGCTGTTCGGGGACCTGCCCCTGCTGACAGGGGGAAGCGGGATTCTGGAGCCACTGGCAAAGCGCCTGAGCAAACATCAGGAAATGCCGCCGGAGCTGGACATCCAGGCGGAAGGACCGGCCATCCTGCTGGCAGGCAGCTGTTCTAAGGCTACCCTTGGGCAGATTGGCTATTATCAGGCGCACGGAGGACTCAGCTATAAGATGGACCCCATAGCCATGCTTGAGGGCAGGGAGACGCCGGAGGATGCCTGGAGGTTTGTGAGGGAAAACTGGGGAACCCCGGTGCTGGTGTACAGCTCAGATACAGCCCAAAACGTGAAAGACGTGCAGCGGTACGGCCAGGAGCATGTGGCCCGGATGCTGGAGCAGGCAGCCGCTGAGCTGGCGGAACGGGCTGTGGCCCATGGAATCAGGAGAGTGGTGGTGGCAGGGGGAGAGACATCAGGCGCAGTGACAAAGCGGCTGGGATTTTCTTCTTACCGGATTGGCGCCAGCGTTGCGCCCGGAGTACCGGTCATGGTGCCCATGGAGAACAGGGAAATCCGGCTGGTGTTAAAGTCCGGGAATTTTGGGCAGGAGGAGTTTTTTGAAAAGGTATTGGAGATGACCCGGAGGGAGGAAGGATAGGGATGGACAAGGAATTAGGGCAGAATTTATTAGAGCAGAAATTAAAGGACGCGGTCTGGATTGGAAGAAGCCTGTTTGAACGGAACAAGACAGCCGGTTCATCGGCCAATATGAGTTTTATTCATGATGGAAGAATGTATATCAGCCGGAGCGGAAGCTGCTTTGGGAACATGAAGGAGGATGATTTCGCTGTTATGGATATGGACGGCACCTGTCTGAGCCGGAACAAGCCCAGCAAGGAGTGGCCCCTGCATCTGAAGGTATACCGGAAAAAACCGGAAACAGGCGCTGTCCTGCATACCCACGGCACCTATGGAGTGCTGTGGAGTTTTGTGCCTGCCTTGGACGAGACGGATGCAATCCCGGACCATACCCCATATCTGAAGATGAAGCTGGGAAGGGTGGGTCTGATACCCTATGAGAAACCAGGCTCCCAGGCGCTGTTTGACGCCTTTGAACAGCGCGTAATGGACAGTGACGGCTATCTTCTGAAACAGCACGGGGCAGTGGTGCCGGGAAAAAGTCTGATGGACGCCTTTTACTGCCTGGAAGAACTGGAGGAAAGCGCCAGGATTGCCTGGATGCTGAGGGCGGCAGGGGTGAGGTAAGCGCCGGGACTGCCTTGATTCGTTTTGCTGTTTCCCTTAACACGGCGTCGCCGCAGGCGTGCCCCTGGGTGTCATTGACGGGTTTGAACTTGTCCAGGTCAATATAGAAGACGGCAAAGGTAAAATACTGGTCACGGCAGCGTATATCCATGTATTCCTTCAACCGCCTGCGGTTAAACAACCCGGTCGGCATATCTGTCTCCTGTCAAATATAATCATACTGCCATTGTACCAAATTCCGGACATATTTTCTATATCATACCTTTAAATCAGGCGGCCCCGTCAAGGGGCCGTATTGTTTCTCCCAGCCGGTCCGGTTACACACTAGCTTCATTTGATGGCCTTTCCGGGTCATATGTACTTTAGGGATAGCAAGTCAGGCAAATACGTGATAAAATAAATAACAGCAGGCTTTTGACTTAACCATGGCTGTGTAACACAGCAGAAACCGGACAGGACGGAAAAAAGGAGCTCTGATATGAGAAATTCAATACAGGCAAAAAAGAGGATGGCGGGAGTGGCAGGTGTCCTGGTCTTTTTATGCTTGTTTTTTGTGCTTTCATGCAGCGATGCGCAGGCAGGTATCAGGAACGAAGATAAGGCGCAGGAAGGGGATAAGGTGCTCAGGGTGGCATTCCCGCCTGTGGAGGGAATGTCGGAGACAGACGGGAACGGGACCAGACACGGTATTGTGGTGGACTATCTGAATGAAATAGCAAAGTATACAGGCTGGCAGTACGAGTATATTGATACAACTGCGGAGGCCATGATTCCGGATTTTCTGGACGGGAAATACGACCTGATGGGCGGGACTTATTACCAGCCGGAGTTTGAACAGTATTTCGCCTATCCGGATTACAATACAGGCTACAGCAAAACCGTACTTCTGGCCCGCAGGGATGATGAGAGCATCAAGACTTATGACTGGAAGAGCATGGACGGCAAGACCATAGGCGTATATGAACAGGCTGTGGAGAATACGCGCAGGCTACAGGAATTCCTGGATTTTAACGGGATGGACTGCACCCTCAGATACCTTTCCAAGGAACAGCTGACAGATGGAAATCTTTATCTGCATCTGGCCAATAAGGAAGTGGACATGCTTCTGGGAAATAACTCAGATACAGCGGGACCCTTCCGGGTGGTTGCGGAATTTGACTCCCAGCCATATTATATTGTGACCACTCCGGGGAACCAGGAAATCCTGGATGGCATGAATATGGCTATGAGCAAGATTGTTGACTCCAATCCTAATTTTGCAGAGGAACGGTATAATGCCAATTTTCCGGACAGCGGCATTGAGAGTATTTACCTGAACGAGGAGGAACGGGCATATATCAGCGGAAAGCAGTGTGTGTCGGTTGCAGTGGTCAGGGACTGGCATCCCCTGTTCTGTCTGGAAACAGAAAGTGATATGCACAACGGACTGATTCCGGACGTGCTGGAGATTGTCACTGACTTTTCAGGGCTGGAATTCAGCTACGTATATACAGACACCTATGAGGAAGCCCTGGAGCTGGTACGGCAGGGCAGGGCGGATGTGCTGGGGGCATTCCTGGGTTCCGAGGAGGACGGGGCGGACATGCGGCTGGCTCTTACCAAGGCCTATGCATCCATGAGCGATATCATTGTCAGAAACAAGGGCGTCAGCTATCCTTCGGAGGGCCTGGTGGGGGCTATCATCGAAGGGCGCCGTCTGCCAAAAGGGTTAAAGGCGGATGAGGTCAGATATTTCCCCAATGTCAAGGCGGCGCTGAGGGCAGTAAACAATGGGGAGGTAGACTTTTTTTATGGGATATCCACCAAGATTGAGCACGAAATGCAGGCCAGCCACTATCCTAATGTGGTGCCAAATACACTGATTAACGACAGGAATGATATCTGCTTTGCAGTTACCAGACCGGTTGACGGCGAGCTGCTCCCTATCCTGAATAAGTCCATCAACAGTCTGAGCAGTGAGCAGAAAACAGCATTGACCAACCAGAACATGATAACCATTGGATCCAGCTCCGCTACCATCGTGAAGATGATATATGCGAACCCGGTGATGTTTGTGTCTGTTACGGTGTGCATTTTCCTGATAGTGATGGTCCTGGTAATGGCAGCTGCCCGTTCCAGGGTCCGTGCCGCCAGGATGCAGAGCAGCCTGGAACGGGCAGAGGCGGCCAGCCGGGCCAAGGGCGAATTCCTATCCAGGATGAGCCATGAGATACGTACGCCCATGAACGCTATTGTGGGGCTCAGCGATTTGACCTCAATGATGGAGGATGTGCCGGAGCCGGTAAGGGAGAACCTGAAGAAAATCAGGTCCTCCTCCCAGTACCTCCTGCGGCTGATTAGCGATATACTGGATATGAGCCGCATCGAGAGCGGCAAAATGACAGTGGCACACGAAGCCTTTTCCATGAAGGATACCATGGATGAGCTGGAGGGGATGATGACGGCAGAGGCTGTACGCCGGGGCCTGGAGTTTACAGTGGAAATGGATGTGGGAGACCATACCCTTATGGGGGATTCTATCCGTCTTCAGCAGGTCCTGACCAATCTGGCTTCCAATGCCTTTAAGTTTACACCGGCCGGCGGCAGCATCCGCATGCGGGTGACCCGGACCAGCTGCACGGACCGGCAGGTGACCTACAAGTTTCAGGTAATCGACAATGGCGTGGGTATATCTGAGGAGAACCAGAAACGCATATTCGGAGCCTTTGAGCAGGTGGGCCCCAATTACTCCAAGAGCCAGGGAACCGGACTGGGACTGGCTATCAGTAAGACCATTGTAGGGCTGATGGGAGGAGAGCTGAAGCTTAAGAGCGAGCCCGGTTATGGCAGTGAATTTTATTTTTCAGTTGTATTTCCCGTAGCAGGTCCGGATGCAAAAGACGGTCTGAAGCTGAAACAGGAGAAACGTCTGACAGACAGGTCAGCCGGCAGCCTGGAACACATGAACATCCTGCTGGCTGAGGATAATGACCTGAACGCGGAGATAGCCAGTGAGCTTCTGAAGATGAAGGGGGCCGCTGTGTGCAGGGCGGAGAATGGCAGACGGGCCGTGGAACTGTTTGCAGAGAGCAGCCCCGGGGTCTATCAGGCCATACTTATGGATATTCAGATGCCTGAAATGAACGGGCTGGAAGCCTGCCGCGCCATCCGGGGGATGCAGAGACAGGACGCTGCATCCATTCCCATTATTGCCATGACCGCTAATTCCTTTAAGGAGGATGCGGATGCGGCAGCAGAGGCAGGTATGGACGGCTTTGTGACCAAGCCCGTGGATGTGGAATATCTTTACCAGGTGCTAGAAGGCGCCCTGAAACGCTGACAAAGGGCGGAAGGCGGCAGGCTGATTGAGGACTGCCAGCGATTTTATGCCGCTGTCCGTATCCGGGCTGCCGGGCAGTGATGCACAGGTGATGCAGGAGCCGCTGTAGGTCCGGTAGAAGTATTCTTTGGAGGACAGGTTGATAAAGGCTGTGTACTGGGTGTAATCCGGGGTATCCCGGTCCGTGACAACAGGTCCCTTTGGAATGCTGACGCTTTCCATTATATGGAAACAGGCCGTGACTGCCTCCTCCCGGTCCGCAGGAACAGGCGTATGGGTTTTTAAGAAAGCAGTCCTGACGAACCTGGATGGAGGAGAGTAATCCCCAGGCAGGCCAATGCTTCCTCCGCCCTGTCCAAAGGGGGACAATTCCAGGCTGCCCCAGGTCTGTGTCTGCTTCTGCACAGGGGATGCATTCATGTAATTGCGCAGGTTGGCAAGGTGCCACTGAAAGTCGGGGCTGTTGGAAAGGACGCCTATGGGATTATCCATGAGATGGAGGCCGTCTGCCGTCTTTTCTATGACCATGGATTTGCCGGTCCTGTCCGCTATCAGCCAGTGAAGAGGTGCAATGGTTCCGGTTACAGAGTCCTCAGTGCCCACGATTTGGATGGTGCGCAGCAGGGAGGCTGCCTCCTCCACGGATGGGCTCAGGCCCAGGAGGAAGCCGGCCAGCTCCAGGGCAGAGATGGGTGGCCTGGACCGGTCTTTCAGATTCGGGGCGTCATACCGTGCATAACCCGGAAAGTAGAGCACAGCAGCTCCAAAGCCCATCTCATTGACTCCGTCTGTAAAGATGACAGGGGATATATCCTGTCCAATTCCCATGAAACGGTAACGGTTGCGGACCTGATGGGTGTTCAGGATGTTATTCCACTGATAGCCTTTGGGAACCACATACAATTCAGGTTCAAGAGGATAGGAAAAATCCATGGTCCGGCCAAAGTAAATATCCCCCTGGGCTGTCTGTGTGACGATAGCTGTGCACATGGGTGAAAACCTCCTTCATACGAAGTTTATAGAAGCTATGGTTATATATATTCCCTTTGGAGGAGGAACATTCCCGCCAAAGGTTTTTTGGTTTGGCGGATAGAAACCAAAACCATAAAACGGAACAGACAAAAACCACAGAATGAAGCACCCCCGGAACAGGCAGGGAATCCATTTCCCTTCCCGTTCCGGGGGTGTTTTTTGTTTGGAATCTGTTAATAACCCAGTTTTTTCCCAATCTTCAGTGCTGTATCCTTTACCAGGGCAACGTAGCGGTCCCGGTTCAGTTCCATGCGCGTGGTGGGACCTGAAATACTGATGGCCGCAATAGCCTGCCCCATGCTGACAACAGGGGCGGCGTAGCAGGTAAGCCCTGTCTCGGATTCCTCCTCGTCGCAGGCATAGCCCTGGGCGCGAATCTGAGGTATCAGCCGTTCCAGCTGTGAACGGGAGGGAATGGAGTTGGGGGTCTGCATGGTGAAGGGCGCTTGTTCCATGTAGGTGCCTATGACCTCCGGCGAGGAGTAGGCCAGCAGGGCCTTCCCGGTGGCCGTCATATGGGCTGTGCGGGTAAATCCCACCATGGACTGCATGCTTATGGTAGCAGTGCCGATTACCTTGTCTACAAAGATGATTTCCGTATCTGAATGCCAGGTGACCAGATGGGCTGTCTCTCCGGAAAGGGCTGACAGCTCCATCAGGAAAGGATGTATCAGCTCAATCAGTTCGGAGCGTTTGGTGACAATGGTTCCGATGCGGGCGAACTTGAAGCTTAAATGATACTTGGAGTTCCTGTCCTTTGACACATAGCCTTTGTGCTGCAGCGTGTACAGCAGGCGGAAAACCGTACTTTTTCCAAGATTCATATAAGCGGCCAGCTCGGCCAGCCCTAAATTGTCGTGTTCACAAAGCACATCTATGATTGCCAGTGCATTATTCACGGATTGCAGAAGGTATTTATCATCTGAGGTTTGTTCGGACATAAAATTTCCCTCCTTATAATTTGTATTTTTATTCTATCATAGATTCCTGAAAAAAGATATGTTTCATATAAAGAAACTATAGTTCATATAATAAAACAAAATTCACAAAAATCTTAGCTGATAACCAGGTAAATGTAAGGCTTATTTGTGAAAAACAATGAAAAATATGAAACTAATTGATTTGATATTTACAAATAAGATAAAAAGTTCTATAATCCATTTAGTTCATATAAAGAAACTATATTTCATATAGAGAAACAATGAAGGAGGAATTCAGAATGAAGAGGTTAAAATTCTATGGACTGGGCGGCCAGGGCGTTGTAACTGCCGGAAAAGTCCTGTCTTCAGCAGTGTCCCTGCATGAAGACAAGTATGCCATCACGGTTCCGGCATACGGCCATGAGCGGAGAGGGGCCCCGGTATTCACCGATGTGGTCATGGACGAAAAGCCTGTGCTGGTGAATTGTTTTGTGTATACACCCGATATCGTGGTGGTGATGGACGAGACAATCATCCAAAAGCATGTGGATGTGGCCCAGGGTATTACGGATGACACCGTTCTGGTGCTCAACGCATCCAGCGAGGCCGTTGCAAGAAAGTACCAGGAGGCATTTTCCTTTAAAACCATTTATTATGTCAACGCGACCCAGGTGGCATTGGACAATATTGGAAAGGGGATTCCCAACGGTTCCACCCTGGGGGCGCTGGCAAAGACCGGTGTGGTATCCATTGAATCTGTTGAGAAGGCATTGATTGAATTTTTTGGAGAGAAGGCAGGTGCGAAGAATGCAAAAGCAGCAAGAGACAGCTACAACCAGACAAGACAGATGTAACGTACAGGGGCCATGCGCCTACATATTTGACTCCGGCAACACGGGAAGCTGGAGACTGGAACGGCCAAAGGTGGACTACGATGCCTGCATTAAGTGCGGCACCTGCGCCATGTACTGTCCGGCCAATGTAATCACTGTGGACAAAGAAAAAAAGGAATGTATCGAAATCATGTGGGATTACTGTAAGGGGTGCGGAATCTGCGCCAATGAATGTCCCAGACATTGCATTACCATGATAGATGAGAGGAGTGTGGAATAATGGCTCATTACAAGATGTTGGATGGAAACGGGGCGGCAGTGGAAGCCATCAGGATGGCAAAGGTAAAGGTAGTCTCCGCCTACCCCATAACCCCTCAGAGCACCATTGCGGAAAAACTGTCTGAACTCTGTGACAGCGGGGAACTGGACGCAAAGTACATACGGGTGGAATCAGAGCACACAGCCATGAGCTGCGCCCTGGGAGCCCAGCTTACAGGAATCCGGTGCGCCACAGCAACTGCTTCCGTGGGGTTGGCCCTGATGCATGAGGTGCTGAATGTGGTTTCCGGCTGCCGCGTACCCATTGTGATGCCCGTGGTGAACCGTTCCCTGGCATCCCCCTGGAGCCTTTGGTGCGACCATCAGGACTCCATGGCTGAGAGGGACAGCGGATGGATTCAGCTGTACTGCGAGAATGTCCAGGATGTCTACGACACAATGATTATGGCCTACCGCATTGCGGAGGATGACCGGGTGCTGACGCCTGCCATGGTCTGTCTGGACGGATTTTTCCTTTCCCATTCCATGCAGAAGCTGGTGGTGCCGGAGCAGGAGGAAATCGACGCATTTGTAGGTGAATACGGTAAGAAGAACATGTATCTGGACCCTGCCAATCCTCTGGTCATCGACAACCTGACCGGCTCCAATGAGATTACCGAGATGAAGTACCAGCAGTCCAGGGGATTTGTGAATGCAGAGACTGTAATGGAAGAAGTGTTTGAGGAATTTGCGGCAAAATTCGGCCGCAGGAAATCCACGGTGGAAGGCTACAATATGGAGGACGCAGAGGCTGTGATTGTATGTCTGGGCTCCATGGCCGGAACAGCAAAATACATATCCGATAAACTGCGGGCCGAAGGCAGGAAGGTGGGCGTGGTGAAGGTGGTATCCTTCCGGCCGTTCCCTTACAGGAAACTGAGAAGCGTTATCGGAGACATTAAAAAGGTGGCTGTCCTGGACCGTACCACGGGATTTGGCGGACAGGGTACGCCCCTGTGGACAGAGACAAAGTCAGCCCTGCCTGGAGACTGTCTGGTCAAGGATTACATTGCAGGCCTGGCAGGCAGGGACATCAGCCTGGATACCATAACCAGGGTATACCAGGACATACTGGAAGGAGAGCCGTCAGAGGAGCCCGTCTGGATTGACTGTGACACGGAGCATGCAATGGGAATCAGGGAGGTGCGTAAAGCATGATAGATATAAGGACAGAATCAAAGGGATATGTGGCCCACGGCGTAAGCGCCTGCGCGGGCTGTGGTATGGAACTGATTATCCGCAATGTGCTGGATGTGCTGGGGCAGGACACCACCCTGGTCATTCCGCCGGGATGTTCCGCCTTATTCTGCGGATTTGGCTGCGAGACAGGAATCAAGGTGTCTGCCTTCCAGGGAAATCTGGAAAATTCGGCAGCCATTGCCACCGGTATACGGGCCGGATATGAGGTACAGGGAAACAACCACTCCCATGTGGTGGCATTTGCAGGCGACGGCGGGACCCTGGATATCGGACTGCAGTCCCTGTCCGGCATGATGGAGCGCGGGGAGGATGTGCTCTATATCTGCTATGACAACGAGGCATATATGAACACCGGAATCCAGGGCAGTTCCGCCACGCCTGTGGGGGCCTGGACCACCACCACTCCCGGAGGAAAGAGCGTGTGCAAGAAGGATTTACTGGGAATCGCCATGGCCCACGGTATTCCTTACTGCGCATCCGCCAGCATTGCCAACATACCGGACCTGCGCAAAAAAGTGCAGAAGGCAAAGGACATCAGGGGGCCGCGCCTGCTTCATATCTTTTGTCCGTGTCCAACCGGATGGGGCTATGAACCGGCCAAGAGCGTGGAGGTGGCCCGGATGGCAGTCCAGACAGGAGCATGGGTGCTCTATGAATGTGAGGACGGCAAGGTGCGGGTGACTGTGAAACCCAAGGAGTTAAAGCCTCTGGGTGAATACCTGAAGCTGCAGAAGCGTTTTAAGGGTATCACAGAGGAAGAGGTAAAGATATTCCAGGATTACATAACAGCAAACTATCAGAAACGGCTGGGAGCAGAATAAGAGAGGGCGCCCGCCCACAGGGCGCCGTAAGGGGGTAGCTATGGAACAAAAAAACGGGGTTAGAAAATATGTCTGGATGATAATTACGATTTTACTCTATGTGGTCTGCAGCAGGATGACTCCTCCTGAGGGATTGAGCGTGGAAGGGTGGAGGGCCATTGTGCTGATGGTGTGCGCCATCATTACCTGGGTCACTGAATTCATACCCATCGGCATATCATCCTGTTTGCTGCTGTTTATACCCGGACTGACCGGGGTACAGACCACGAATGTGATAATGCAGAATTTTGGAATCACCACCATCTTCTTTATGCTGTCCTCAGGTATCATTGCCAGGGCATTCATTGACTGCGGTCTGGGATACAGGATATCCCTGTATATCACCCCCATGCTGGGGAAGAAGAGCAGGATGGTGCTGTTAAGCTTCATGATATGCTCAGCAGTCATATCCACGGTGCTGGCGGATATCCCCACCACCATTATCCTCAGCGGAATCGGATACACCCTGTTAAAGGAAAACGGCTGTCTGCCCGGCAAGTCCAGATTCGGACGCAGCATGATGATGGGAATTCCCATTGCAGCCTGCCTGGGCGGGTTTGCCACGCCTGTTGGCAGCGGCATCAATGTGCTGTGCATCAACCTGTTAAAGAACATAGCGGGCCAGGATGTGACCTTTTTGCAGTGGACGCTGATTGGCGCACCACTGGCAGTGGTGCTGACCCTGCTGGCCTGGTTCATCCTCAGCGTGCTGGTGAAGCCGGAGATTGATGAGGTACAGGGACTGGATAATGTGAAGGAGAAGCGGAAAGAGCTGGGAAGCCTGACCCGCGATGAGATGAAGTTCTCCGTCATATTCGGCATTACCCTGCTGCTGTGGCTTACCCAGACATGGACAAAGCTGGATTTGACCCTGATATCACTGACCTGTTCTGCCGTATTCTTCCTTCCGAAGGTGGATTTAATGGACTGGAAGAAGGCAGTGGACGCCACCGGATGGGCCGGCCTTCTGATTGTAGGCGCTTCCAATGCCCTTGCCATGATTTTGAGCCAGCAGGGCAGCGCCGAGTGGATTAGCAACCAGTTCCTGGGAGGACTGGTGGGAAGCTCCATGCTGGTAATCATGCTGGTGGTGACTGCTTTTGGCCTGTTCATCCATTTCCTGGTACCGGTAGGCAATGCGGTGCTGGCTGTATGTGTGCCCCTGATTGTGATTCTTGCGGAGAAGGCGGGAATCAATCCCATGTATCTGGTACTGATTCTGGGCTACACATCCAAGTGCATTTTCCTTCTGCCTCTGGACCCTATACCCATGGCCACCTACGACTACGGCTATTGGAGGCTGGGCCAGATGACAAAGGTGGGATTTGTCATAGCAGTGCTGTGGATTCCCATTATGGTTGCCTTCATGTACGCAGCCATAGGGCTTCACATTATTTAGGAAGAACAGGAGAGACAGAACTATATGAAGGTGTATAAGATTGCTGCAATCAATCTTGGCTCCACATCCACCAAGATTGCCTACTATGAAAATGAGAACTGCGTGTTCAAGGACAGCATTGTCCATCCTGCCAGGGAGCTGGAAGGATTTTCAACCATATGGGAACAGTCTGAATTCAGGAAACAGGCCATTGAAGGCTATCTGAAGGAAAAAGGAATTCTCATATCCGGACTTGACGCGGTGGTTACCAGAGGCGGACACACAGAGCCCATAGTGGGCGGAGTGTACCGCATCACCAAAAAGATGCTGGAACAGTCCGCCAGTGAGAAATATGGGAATCACGCCACGGACCTGGGCCTTAAGCTGGCGTATGAGTTTTCCGGACAGGGACCCCAGGCATTTACCGTGGACCCTCCTACCACAGACGAATTTGAACCCCTGGCCCGCTACAGCGGACTGCCCCAGATTAAGCGCCGCAGCAGTTTCCATGTGCTGAACCACAGGGCTGCGGGCAGGCAGTATGCAAAGGATGCAGGAAAGGACTATAAAGACCTGAACCTGGTGGTTATCCACATGGGGGGAGGCATCAGCATTGCGGCACATAAAAAGGGCAGGCTGGTGGATGCCAACAATGCCATAGACGGGGACGGACCCTTTTCCACCAACCGGTGCTGCTCGGTGCCCATTGGAGATTTGATTAAAATGTGTTATTCTGGAACATATACATATACCGAAATCCGCAGGCTTATCAACGGAAACGCAGGTCTTATGGCATATGTAGGCGAAAATGACGTAAAGACCGTGGAAGAGAGGGCGGCGGCAGGGGACCAGGCCTGCGGCGAGGTGCTGGACGCCATGTGCTACCAGATTGCCAAGGAAATCGGGGCGGCAGCCACCGTACTCATGGGCCGGGTGGATGCCATTGTGTTCACCGGCGGCATTGCCCACTCCAGGCGGATTGTGGAGAGCATATCGCGCAGGGTATCCTTCATTGCCCCCATTGCGGTTTATCCGGGGGAATATGAGATGCAGTCCCTGGGACTGAACACACTGGCAGCCCTGCGGGGGGAAGAAGAGATAAAGGAACTGAAGGATTGACCGGGTTGACGACAGGGAGGAGACACAATATGTTTCATAATTTCCAGGAAATGGAAGATTATATTAGGAGTCGGAATATCAGGAAACGCCTGGTATTGGCCAACGCCCATGACGATGATGTGCTGGAGGCTGTTGTCACAGCCAGGAGAAAGGGAGTCATAGAGCCCATCCTCATTGGTCTGGAAGACAGAATCAGGGAACTGCTGGCCGGCATGGGAGAGAAGGCTGAGGATTACCACATCATACCCTGCGGGGACGAGCGGGAGGCTGCCAGGATGGCCTGCAGAATGGTTAAGGACAAAGAAGCAGATATTCCCATGAAGGGTCTTATGCAGACAGCCAGCTTCATGCGGGCCATACTGGACAAGGAAGCATATGGGTTTGTGCCGGAGGGAGGCCAGCTGAGCCAGGCCACGGTAATGGAATACCAGGGCCGTCTGATGATTGCCACGGACTGTGCGGTAAATGTGGCGCCGGATTACAGCGAAAAGGTAAAAATTATCAATAATGCGGTAAAGCTGGCCGGAAAGCTGGGAATCCAGTGTCCAAAGGTGGCTGTAATCACCCCGGTGGAGGTGGTGAATCCCAAGATGCAGTCCACCATAGACGCAGCCATGCTGAGTATGGCTGCCCGGAGGGGCCAGATTAAAAACTGTCTGGTGGACGGTCCATTGGCCCTGGATAATGCCCTTTCAGCGGATGCGGCCAGACACAAGGGCATCACCAGCCAGGTGGCCGGACAGCCGGATATCCTGCTGATGCCGGATTTATGTGCAGGCAATATATTTACGAAATCCCTGACCTATTTTGCCCATATGGTATCCTCCGGCACCCTGAACGGCACCACAGTGCCTGTGGTTATGACCAGCAGGACGGATACGCCTGAGGATAAGTACGATTCCATTTTAACGGCCATCGTACAGGGATTATAAAGAAGTAAAAAAGAGGACAGTCTTTATGTGATGTCCGGACGGAGATGCCGGAAGGCGGGATGCATTAAGTGTCCCGCCTTTTAACTTGTCTTTTCCTCTGGGGCTGGTTATAATAAAATGAAATCAGGACACCGGGAAAAACGGATGATGTGCTGCACGGCGCCATAAGCAATTTCATTAAATACGAGAAGTGATTTGGAGAAAAGTATGGAATATCAATGGAATACAGTGACAGAGGAAGAGCTGAAGCATTTATATTATGAGGAAGGCATGACGGACAGGGAGATAGCGGAGCGGTTTGGAGTCTCCATGGGAAAGGTGGCCTATAAGAGAAGAAAGTATGGTATAACCATTAAAAATATGGTATACCAGGAATTCATGGATGAGAATTCAGAATTGTTTGCACAGCTGAATGAAAATTCCAGGGAACGACTGCTCAGAAAGGATAATATTGACGCCATTTCCAAGGCAGTGACCCACTATGTATTCAGGAATGGCCCGGTTGAGGACATGCACGCCAATGGACAGCTGTCGGAACAGGATATGAAGACATTGAACAAGTATATGGTGAACCGCATCGCAGGGCTGCTGACTGCGGCCATGGACGGAGACTGGCTGAATCTGGAACAGCTGTTTTCCTTTTACCGTTTCTTCGGCAGTGACTGGGATGCTGCGGTGCCTGATATGGAAACCATGAAGATGTTGATGGAGCGGATGAAGAAGCAGTGACTGGGCTGGAAAGAGGGAGACAGCGGGGATTCATCCGTCATATCAGAACGGTATCTTTTGGATACCATGGCACTTTATAGTGCGTAATTTACCATGTCCTGCGGGCCGGTTATAATAAAAGCAGATTGGGCGGCTGCCCTGGAAAGGATGGGATGACATTGAGTACCGGAAAGACCGGAGATTATCTTAAGATATTAAAGGACGAAATCCATTCTGCTGTGTTTGCCACTGTGGACAGGGACGGGCATCCTGCGGCCAGGGTCATTGATATTATGCTGGCGGATGAAAATACCCTGTATTTTATTACGGCTAAGGGCAAGGAGTTTTACCGGCAGCTGACAGAACAGAAGTATGTGGCCATCAGCGGAATGACCGGGGGCCAAGGCTCCCTCAGCAAAAAGGCCATATCCATCCAGGGCCGGGTGAAGGAGCTGGGGCCCGGACTGTTGGACCGTGTATTTGAAGAGAACCCTTATATGGCGGAGATATATCCTGACAGGGAAAGCCGCATGGCCCTGACTGTGTTCTGCATAACAGGGGGAAGGGGAGAGTATTTTGATTTGTCCGCAAAACCCATTATAAGACAGGGATTTTTAATTGGGGATTGGGATAGGGAAGAAGAGGTCGGATATTTTATCACCAGCCAATGCCGCGGATGCAGAATCTGCTATTCCAGATGTCCGCAGAAATGCATAACCATGGAACGGGTTCCGTTTGAGATACTTGGGGAACACTGCATCCGGTGCGGAAACTGTCTGGAGGTATGTCCCTTCGGCGCGGTGGAGCGCCGGTGAACCGGCTGGGCAGAACCCAGGAAATCAAACAAAGGAAGTGGGATAATGGAAGTCAGGGAACGGAATAAGGGGCTGTTGGAGCAGAACAAAGAGCAGTTAGAGCGGAACAAAGAGCTGCTGAGACAGCGTCTGGAACAGGCGGATGCCATTGTCATCGGTGCGGGCAGCGGCCTGTCCGCGGCAGCGGGCCTGACCTACGCCGGCAGGCGGTTTGAGGAGCATTTCCAGGAGTTTATAGAGAGGTACGGCATGAGGGACATGTACTCGGCGGGATTCTACCCGTTTCCTACCCAGGAGGAAAAATGGGCCTACTGGAGCCGCCACATTTATTATAACCGTTATGACATGCCGGCGGCAAAGCTGTACAGGGACCTGTATGGGATGATGAAGGATAAGAACCACTTTGTCCTGACCACCAATGTGGACCATCAGTTCTGGCTGGCCGGTTTTCAGGATGAGCGTATATTTGCAACCCAGGGTGATTACGGTTTGTTCCAGTGCAAACGGGCCTGCCATAAGAAGCTGTATGACAATGAATCCCTTGTCAGGGCCATGGTGAGGGAGCAGAAGGACTGCAGGATTCCCTCCGGTCTGGTGCCAAAGTGTCCTGTCTGCGGAGGCGATATGGAAGTGCACCTGCGGTGCGACGGTTATTTTGTGGAGGATGAGGCATGGTACAGGGCAGCGGTGCGTTATGAAACATTTCTGAGGAACAACCAGGAAAAACGTCTGGTTTTCCTGGAATTGGGAGTGGGAATGAACACGCCCGGCATCATCAAATATCCCTTCTGGCAGATGACAAAGCAGTGGGACAATGCATATTATGTCAGCATTAACCTGGAGCAGGCGTGGGCGCCGGCTGACATCATGGACCGGTCTTTGGTGCTGGGGGCGGACATTGCCGGTGTACTGGAGCATCTGACACCAGCATCTGCCGGAACGGATGATGGGAGCGGTATGCGGGAAAATGAGCCCGGTGCGCTTGAAAATAGGCCCGGTATGCAGGAAAGCAGTACCGGTTTCCGGGAAAGGAGCAGACAGTCATGAGGCAGATGGACCAGGAACAGCGTCTGGACTATATTGTGGACGCACTTAAGACAGATTCGGTCCTGTACAGGGATATGGAGGTGAGGCCGGGGGACAGGCGCAGGGTTATGCGCTCCCTGATGAATATCCGCATGCCCAAGCCCCTTCCGGCTGGTTTCCTGGAGATTCAGGATGAATTCCTGAGGGAGGAGGCCAGGGAAAAAGGAATTCTGGGTCTGGAGGATATACCGGATGTACAGGAACAGTATGGAAGCAGTATTCCCTTTGGGGACCGTATATCCATATGGCAGGGTGATATTACCCGCCTGCAGGTGGACGCCATTGTCAATGCGGCCAATTCCCGGATGCTGGGATGCTTTGTACCCTGTCACGGCTGCATTGATAATGCGATTCATTCCGCTGCGGGTCTGGGGCTGCGTGAAGCCTGCCGCCGGTACATGGACGAAAAGCGCAGGGAGGAACCGGATTATGAGGAGCCCGTTGGGAGGGCGGTTCTGACGCCGGGATTCTGCCTTCCCTGTAAGTATGTGATTCATACCGTGGGGCCAGTTGTGGGAATGAGGCTGACAGAAGAATTGAGACAGGATTTGAGGAACTGCTACTATTCCTGCATGGCTGCGGCTGCAGAACGGGGAATAAGGAGCATTGCCTTTTGCTGTATCTCTACCGGGGAATTCCATTTTCCCAATGATGAGGCGGCAGGGATTGCAGTGGATACAGCGGCAGAATTCCTGGAACAACGGCAAACAGCCTTTGACCGAATTATTTTTAATGTGTTTAAGGACGTGGACAGGAAACTATATGAGGGACTGTTATCATAAAAGGGTTATCAGCAAGAATGATTGCAGACAGCGGCAATCCTGTGGTACAATCCCGGCAGGCAGCGGATTGGCGGCGAAGGGGAGCCGTCCTATGACTGATGGAGTCCTGAAATAACATAGGGGAAATATGTCGTTAATAGACGATACGCAGACACACTAAAAGGAGTGCTCCGGCACCATTCTGATATACAGATGGTGCTTCGGAGACACTCCTTTTTTACCTGGCCTTATGCATTCTGCGTATTGCTGTCCGGCAGAGGCTTTTCACAGTACTTTCTGGAGGCTACGTATGCGCCTACCCAGCCCGCGAAGGCGCCCAGGGTCAGGATGAGCAGGAGAATCCAGGCTGTATTGTAGGAACCGCTGGTATCATAGATGGCAGCCACCATAAGCGCGCCCAGGGAAAGGCCAATCTGTGAGAAGCTGTTGGCGATTCCGTATGCCTCGCCGTATTTTTCAGCGCCGAAGATGGCGGAGGTAATAAGAGGCGGAGTCACGGTGCCGATGGCATCTCCCAGGCCGAAGAGCAGGGCCATGATGTACAGCATGTTTATGTTCTGTCCAAAGAGGATGAAGATGAAGGACAGGGCAAAGGTGATGCATCCAAAGGCAGTGCTGGCCACAACGCCGAACCTGTCATTGAGCCATCCCAGCACCAGTTTGCCGAATATGCCAATCATGGAGTACATGGAGATGATTAAAGCCTGTACCTGGGGACCCTGAAGTTCCTCGATGGCCGGGGGAAAGTGGCCCAGGGAACCGGTATTAATCAGGCCGTTGCACAGCATGCCGAAGATAAAAAGGATGAAGAACACTTTTGTCCTGGATTCCTTTACACTGAGGGGAAATATAATATCTGCCTTTTTGGGGCTGCTTTTGGGCGCAGCCTCCTGTTGGGATACATCCTCGCTGCCGTAAGGCAGGAGTCCCATGTCCTCCGGGCGTTTCCTGAGAATGAACAGGGCAGCGGGAAGGGCCAGCACCAGGATGATGACTGCCATAATGCGGTAGGTGCTCCTCCAGCCGTAGGCTCCCAGCAGCCATGTGATGACAGGGCTGAAGATGGTGCCGCCCACTCCGATTCCGGCCATGGCAATGCTCATGGCAAGTCCCCTCTTTTTGATGAACCAGTTGGTAATCATCATGCTTACGGGAATCAGGGAGGCATTTAGGAAGAAAATGCCGGTGAAAAAGGAGGATATGTAAAGATGAATCACGTTGGTGGCAAGGGAGAAGGAGGCGTATGAAAGGACAAAGCCAATGATGCTGACGGTCTGGATACGCTTCATGTTGCCCCTTGCAAGCCTGGCGGACACCATGGGGGACAGGAAGATTCCCAGGCCCTGGAGAATGGTGTTGGCCAGGGTAAAGGCGCTTCTGGAAATCTGCAGCTCACCGGTGACCTGAATCAGGAATTTATTGCTGAGCGCCATGATGGGGGGCACCATGGTACATGTAATCATGAGACATCCAAAGACAACAAACCAGCCATAATATATTTTTTTGTGCTCCATTATGCGTTCCTCCTGTTCAGCCAGTTATATGCACAGGCTGCATGTACGGCGGCCCCGTAGGGCATGACGGTTTCATCGAATAATACCCCCGGATTGTGGTGCTGGACCGTACATCCTTCCACCCTGCATCCTATCATGAAGTAGACAGAGGGAACCTTCTCAGCCACACGGGCAAAGTCGTCGGAGGGCGTGACGGAGTAATCCGTGCGTTGGATGAAATCAGGCGTTATCTCTGAGGCGTAGCCTGCCAGCTCCCTGGTAAGGTCCGGGTCGGAATAGGTGGAGGGAACCTCGGAGAGGGATTCATATAAAACAGTGACTCCGAAGACCCTGCCCGTGTATTCGGTAATCTCATGCATTCTTTTTACCAGTCTGGCCCGCAGCTCCTTATTATAGGTGCGCAGGGTGCCCATGAGCACGGCGCTGTCAGGAATGATGTTGGAGGTGGAGCCTGCATTGAAGGCGCCCAGGGTAAGGCTTGCCTTCTCGCCCGGGTCGCATTCTCTGGCTATGAGATTCTGGAAGGCGCTGTAAATATGGAAGCCCACATTGATGGGGTCAATGCCCAGATGAGGCATGGCGCCATGGCAGCCCACGCCTTTTACCGTGATTTTAAAACCGTCGCAGGAGGATGTCATGAAGCCGGTGCCATAGTTGAGGGAGGGAACCGGGGTGTCTAACATCACATGTATACCCATGGCGGCATCCACTGTTGGATTGGACAGGAGTCCGGCTTTAATCATGTTTTCAGAGCCTGAGAAAACCTCTTCCGCGGGCTGGAACATCAGTTTCACGTTCCCCCGGAGTTCATCCCTGCGCTCGTACAGAATCCGGGCAGCCGCAAGCAGCATGGCGGTATGTATGTCGTGGCCGCAGTTATGGGCTGCACCCGTGACCGTCTTAAAGGGAAGGCTGTTGGTCTCATTCATAGGGAGGGCATCCATGTCAGCCCTGAGAAGAATGGTCTTACCAGGGTGTCCGCCTTCAATCAGGGCAGTGATGCCTGAGTCGCAGATTTCCTGGGGGGAAAGCCCTATAGAGGCAAGGCGTTCCATGACATATGCCGTTGTGCCGGGCAGGTGTTCGCCTGCTTCGGCGTGCTGGTGCAGATAATGGCGGTCCTTCTGCATCTGGTATTCAAGTTCCATTGCTCGCTGTAAGAATTCATTCATTATGGTACCCTCCTTAAAATATAAAAAGACTATATAGAGACATGTCTTTATTATAGCAAATATACTATGGTTGTCAAGGGAGTAAAAAAGATTTATATACAGAATTAACAAAGAAATAAGGTTTTTTTTATTTGGAGGGTGCGGATTTTACGTTGCTATGTTAAGATTAAGGGACAGAGCGGTTTTGGGAGGAATGAAATTGAAGAGGAAGATTGCAGTTATCGCAACAGAGTATATAAAGGAATTTCTCCAGTCCATGCTTGCGGATTTGGACTTTGATTACAGCATATTTACGTACAGGACATTTGCAGATATACAGCAGATTCATGAAAAGATAACCGATGAGTATGACGGCATTCTTACATCCGGCAGTTTTCCGGCCCACATGATACATCTTTACTATAAAGAAGAGAACCGTCCCATCTGTTTCTTCAATACGGATGAGGCTGCCCTGTACCGTTTGTTCCTGAAGCTGTTAAATGAGAACAGGAATCTGGATTTTACAAGGGTATACGCCGACATTGTGGAAGTCTTCGGCGTGGGTCTTAAGGATTTCGTGGAGGGGCGCAGCCCCATGCCTGATATCCGGGAGCTTTCAGAGGACGAGTTTGACATGGAGCGGATGCTTCAGATTGAGCAGGAGGAGTACAAAAAGCATGTAAGCCTCTGGGAGGAAGGAAAAATTGATTTATCCGTCACCCGGTTTTCCAGTATTATGCCGGCTCTTGTGGAGGCTGGTGTGAAGGTCTATTTTCCCTTCCCCGGCAAGCGGTATGTGGGGGAAGTGTGCGATAAGCTGCTCAATGAGATAGAGCGCAGGAAACTGGAGGAGCAGATACCGGGCGTCATCATTGTGAAGCTGTCGGAGCATGGTTCCGCAGACGAAATGTTCCAGGGACTGGATTACGATTACATGCGGCTTGAAAATCTTGTGATTGAATTTATAGGCGCGTCCATGATTGACTGTTCGGTGCACCGCCGCCATTACGGGCTTGAAATCGTGTCCACCAAGAAACATGTGGCCGGATGGACCGGAGATTTTAGGGAGGACCGGCTGAACGCCTTTCTGCGGGAGAAGAAGCTGTCAGCCCGTTTCAGCATAGGCTACGGCCTTGGAAACAGCCTTTCCCAGGCGCGGTTAAATGCCCTTGACGCCTGCCATGAGGCGGAACTGAAGCAGTCCCCGGCCTATCTGATTAATGAGCGGGAGCAAATCATCGGTCCCATGGGGGAGGCGGGCCAGCTTCTCATAAATGTGGACAACAGCCAGGTACTGGATGTACAGTCCAGGCTTTCACCCCTGACGGTAAAGAAAATATTCACAGCCATCAGCGCCTCTGACAAACAGGAAATCACGGCCAGGACCCTTGCCCTCAGACTGGGCATCACCAAACGCAGCGCCAACCGTTTTCTGGCCGTACTGGAGCAGGAGGGATATCTGAGGATTGCATATAAGACAAGGACCACCACCAAGGGACGGCCGGAGAGCGTGTATATAAGAACAGGACGGCCGGAGGTTCCGGAAGAAGAGCAGGGACAGCAGAGTGAACATTAACAATAGGGGAAAGTCATCGCAGGAACCATCAGCAGGGAGCATCAGCAGGGACCATCAGCAGGAACCATCAGCAGGAACCATGAAACAATGCGGAAATAGAACAAAAAACACAGCGCTTCCAGGCGGCATGGCCGGGAAAGGCTGTGTTTTTGCGTATATATGAATATATGTCTTACGATTTGTCTTCCGGAAGCTCATGTCCTCTGGTGATATGGTCCTTGATTGCACGGAAGCTCTCGGCGCTGACCACATGCTCAATGCGGCATGCATCCTCTGCGGCTGTCTTTTCATCCACCCCCAGATACATGAGCCACTGGGACAGCATGGTATGGCGCTCGTACATGGTCTCAGCAATTTCCTTCCCCATGCTGCTGAGGGTGATATGGCCTTGGTCATCCATGAGGATATAACCGTTTTCACGGAGATTCTTCATGGCTACACTGACACTGGGCTTGGAAAATGCCAGCTCGTTGGCAATGTCGATGGAGCGGACATAGGGGTTGCGGCGGCTTAAAATCAAGATTGTTTCCAGATAATTTTCAGCTGATTCCTGTATTTTCAATTTAATCAAATCCTCCCACTGATAGTAATTCGTTCGTTCTAAGTCTGCGGCAGCTATTATCTATTTTATCATACCCTGGAGGGAAACGCAAATTGGGAACTGAGCTGTAATTGCAAAAAACCCGCATTTAAATTGAAAAAAATTATTGACATTTCGGTTAACTGGTGCTAACCTAAATTTGCAGTTAGGATACCATAACTTTCCAGCTGCAATACGGATATAGGAAACAGAATCACATCAGGTTTCAGAAAGAGGAGTGATGGGTATGCCGTTGACAATGGTAAGGGAAGGTACGGTGACATCCATAGTCCGGGTGGGCGGTAAGGAAGAGGTAAAGCGTCATCTGGAGAACATGGGATTCGTACCGGGAGCAAGCGTGACTGTTGTTTCTGTTAACAATGGCAATGTGATTGTCAATGTAAAGGAATCAAGGGTTGCCATCAGCAAAGAGATGGCCAATAAGATTATGGTGTAAACTGGCCAAGGGTATGAAAAGGAAAGGAGCATGAATAAGATGCGCACATTGAAGGAAGTAAAATGCGGAAACACGGTATCGGTTGTTAAACTGCACGGAGAAGGGGCTGTAAAGCGCCGTATCATGGATATGGGCATTACAAAGGGGACAGAAGTCTATGTCCGCAAGGTGGCGCCTCTGGGGGACCCCGTGGAAGTAAATGTAAGGGGCTATGAGCTGTCCTTAAGGAAAGCGGATGCAGAGATGATTGAAGTGCAGTAGAAACTGCTTTTTTTTAAAGAACTGAGTTAGTTGAAACTAATTTGTTGATAAATTTTCTCAATAAGAAAATGAGGAGGATATGAAAATGTCAATCAAAATTGCTTTGGCCGGTAATCCCAACTGCGGAAAGACCACACTGTTTAATGGTCTCACCGGTTCCAATCAGTTTGTAGGTAACTGGCCTGGTGTCACGGTGGAAAAAAAGGAAGGCAAACTTAAGGGGAACAAGGATGTCATCATCATGGACCTTCCCGGTATTTATTCGCTGTCTCCCTATACCCTGGAGGAAGTGGTTGCCAGGAATTACCTGATTACCGAGCGTCCGGACGCCATACTGAACATTGTGGACGGAACCAATCTGGAGCGCAACCTGTACCTGACCACCCAGCTGATGGAACTGGGGATTCCCGTGCTGATGGCCGTCAACATGATGGATGTGGTTAAGAAGAGCGGGGACCAGATTAATATCGAGGCCCTGAGCAGGGAACTGGGCTGCCCGGTGGCGGAGATTTCCGCATTAAAGGGCACCGGCATCATGGAGGCTGCCAACAAGGCAGTGGAGCTGGCAAGGGACAGCAGGGCGTCTGTGCCGGTACACAAGTTTTCTTCTGATGTGGAGGCGTCCCTGGAGGAAATCGAGCAGTGCATCGGAGGCAATGTGCCTGAGGCACAGAAGCGTTTCTATGCCGTCAAGCTGTTTGAACGGGATGACAAGATTGCAGCACAGATGACCATGGTTCCGGATGTGGAGAGCATTGTAAAGCGTATAGAAGACACCATGGATGATGATGCTGAGAGCATCATTACCAATGAGCGCTATACATACATTACTTCCATCATTGGCAAGTGCTATAAAAAGAAGAGCAGGGAAAAACTGAGTATTTCCGACAAGATTGACCACATTGTCACCAACCGTTTCCTGGCCCTCCCAATCTTTGCAGTGGTAATGTGGATTGTTTACTATGTATCCGTATCCACAGTGGGAACCGCTGCAACCGACTGGGTCAACGACGGCCTGTTTGGCGAAGGCTGGTCCATGTTCGGCATGGATGTCCCTGGCATTCCGGTTGTGGCAGAAGGCTTCCTGGCGGCTGTTGGCTGCGCTGACTGGCTGTCCAGCCTGATTTTAGACGGTATCGTGGCCGGTGTTGGCGCTGTGCTGGGCTTTGTGCCTCAGATGCTGGTACTGTTCATTTTCCTTGCATTCCTTGAGTCCTGCGGTTACATGGCCAGGGTTGCATTCATTATGGACAGGATTTTCCGCAAGTTCGGACTGTCGGGAAAGTCCTTTATCCCAATGCTGATAGGAACCGGCTGCGGCGTTCCCGGAATCATGGCTTCCCGTACCATTGAGAATGACAGGGACCGTAAAATGACCATTATGACCACCACCTTTATTCCCTGCGGCGCCAAGCTTCCGATTATCGCATTGTTTGCAGGCGCGCTGTTCGGAGGCGCCTCCTGGGTTGCACCCAGCGCTTATTTCGTTGGAATCGCAGCCATTATCTGCTCCGGCATCATCTTAAAAAAGACGAAAATGTTTGCAGGGGACCCGGCGCCATTTGTAATGGAGCTTCCTGCCTACCATCTTCCCACTGTATCCAACGTACTGCGCAGCATGTGGGAGAGGGGCTGGTCATTCATCAAGAAGGCGGGAACCGTGATTCTGTTATCCACCATCTTTGTATGGTTTACATCCAGCTTCGGTTTTACGGACGGACACTTCGGGATGGTGGAAGATTTGTCTGACGGACTGCTGGCAACCATTGGCCAGGGCATTGCTTGGATATTTGCACCTCTGGGCTGGGGCAACTGGCAGGCGGCTGTTGCAGCCATCACAGGCCTGGTGGCAAAGGAGAACGTGGTTGGTACCTTCGGCATCCTTTACGGATTTGCAGAAGTGGCTGAGGACGGCGAGGAAATCTGGGGAACCCTTGCACAGAGCTTCACTGTGGCCAGCGCATACTCCTTCCTGGTATTTAACCTGTTGTGCGCGCCCTGCTTTGCAGCCATCGGCGCCATCAAGCGCGAGATGAACAATGCAAAGTGGACCTGGTTTGCAATCGGCTACCAGACCCTGCTGGCATACGCTGTTTCACTGTGCATCTACCAGCTGGGGAACTGGTTTATGACAGGAACCTTTGGAATCGGGGCAATTGCCGCAATTGCAGTAGTGGCTGGTTTTATTTATCTGCTGGTAAGGCCTTATAAAGAAAGCAGCTCCCTTAATGTAAGCATAAAGACAAAAGCAGCATCATAATGTGCCGCCGCAGGCAGACACGGCCTAAGGCCGGCCTGTGTGCGGGGCACCTGAAGGATAGAAGTGTCCGGAAAAGCTAAGGCAGGCATTTTCCGGACACATTCCGATTTAGCCGGTGGAAGGTGAGGAGGGAACTGACATGTGGCAGAAGGCACAGGTGATAGATGAGTTTCAGAGGAGGGGAATGCGGATTACAGAACAGCGTAAGATGCTCTTAGATGTTATACTGGAGGGAAACTGGACAAACTGCAAGGAGATTTTCTACGAGGCGCGGAAACGGGACCCGAAGCTGGGGATGGCCACTGTGTACAGGACTGTAAGTGCGCTGGAGGAAATCGGTGTACTGGTCCGTTCCTATCAATACTCCTTTGTGCCTGCCAGGGAAGACGAGGCAGAGGCCGTGTCCCGGGAGGCTAAATGAGCAAATTTCTCAATAACCTATGTTAGAATTGACTACCCCGGGGGGCGGAAGTTAGTATAAAAATAATAGGAGGGCAAAGGAATGATGGATTGTTTTAAATGTAAGAGAATAGGCCTTTTTTTAGGCGGCGTCCTGTTTGGAACAGCTGGCGTAAAGATTTTGGGAAGTGATGACGCCAAGAAGTTTTACATCAACTGCCTGGCAGCCGGATTAAGGGCTAAGGACTGTGTGATGACTACCGCTACCAATATCCAGGAGAACGCTGAGGACATTCTGGCAGAGGCTAAGGAAATCAATGCGCAGCGCTATCAGGAAGACGTATTTGAGGATGAGAGCGGGGAGGAAACCCCGGAGCAGACCGCAGAAGACTTAAAGGAAGCGGGGACAGCTCCTGCTGATACGGTTACAGCGTAGGATACAATCCGCCTGGGGAAGGATATCTCCGGGCGGTAATTTTTTCCGGAAAAGTGTCCGGCCAGGTTGAGAATAGGAGCTTAAAACAATGAAGTTTGTGATTAGACATGAGATAAGGGGAAGGGTAAGAATTCATTTTTATCAGAAGGATATGAGCATACGGCAGGCTGATTTGCTCCATTATTATATCTGTTCCCTTCCCGGGGTAAAGGCTGTCAGGGTATATGAGAGAACAGCGGATGCAGTGATTGTGTATGAGGGCGGTTCCGGGAAAATCCTGGAGGATATACAGCGGTTCTCTTATGAGAATCAGCGGATTCAGGAACTGGTGCCAAAGAACAGCGGCAGGGCCCTGAACCGGGAATACAAGGAAAAACTGGTGCAGAAGGTGGTGGTGCGGGCATTTACAAAGTCCCTCCTGCCGGCTCCGGTCCGGGCCGTCTATACGGCGGCCCACACCCTCCGGTATCTGATGAAGGGAATCCGGTGCCTGCTCAGGGGAAAGCTGGAGGTGGAGGTGCTGGACGCCACAGCCATTGCCGTCTCTGTGCTGAGAAGGGATTTTGACACAGCTGGTTCGGTCATGTTTCTCCTGGGAATCGGGGAGCTTCTGGAGGAATGGACCCGCAAAAAGTCTGTGGGCGACCTTGCCAGGAGCATGTCCCTGAATATTTCCAGGGTATGGCAGAATGTGGACGGAACAGAGGTCCTGGTCCCTGTTTCAAAAATCCGGGAGGGAGACCTGGTAACGGTCCACATGGGGAATGTCATCCCTCTGGACGGTGTGGTTGCCTCGGGGGATGCCATGGTGAACCAGGCGTCCATGACAGGGGAGTCCGTAGCTGTCAGGAAGGAAGAGGGTTCCTATGTGTATGCAGGGACAGCCGTTGAGGAGGGGGAGATTACCCTCCGGGTCAAAAAGGCGGCAGGCGACACCCGGTTTGAGCGTATTGTGACCATGATTGAGGAGTCGGAGCAGCTTAAGTCCACGGCAGAAGGCAAGGCAGCCACCCTGGCTGACGCCTTAGTCCCCTGGAGCCTGGGCGGAACCGCCCTGACGTGGCTTCTGACGCGCAATGTGACCAAGGCCCTGTCTATTCTGATGGTGGACTTCTCCTGCGCGCTGAAGCTGGCCATGCCCCTTTCCGTGCTCTCGGCCATGCGGGAGGCCAGCAGCTACCATATTACGGTAAAGGGCGGCAAATACATGGAGGCAGTGGCTGCTGCGGACACCATTGTCTTTGACAAGACAGGAACCCTGACAAAGGCCAGGCCCCAGGTGGCGGATGTGGTGGTATTCAACGGCATGAAGAAGGATGAGCTGCTGCGGATTGCGGCCTGCCTGGAGGAGCATTTTCCCCACTCCATGGCCAACGCGGTTGTCCATGAGGCGGTGAAACGGGGGCTGGTTCACAAGGAGATGCATTCCAGGGTGGATTATATGGTGGCCCATGGCATAGCCACCTATGTGGGCGATGAGAGGGTGGTGATAGGAAGCTATCACTTTGTATTTGAGGATGAGGGATGCAGGATACCGGAGGATAAAAGGGATGAGTTTGACAGCCTGCCCGCGGAATATTCCCATCTCTACCTTGCCATCGGAGGAAACCTGGCAGCTGTAATCTGCATTGAGGACCCGCTGAGGGATGAGGCGGATGCTGTCATTGCCGCCCTTCACAGGCAGGATATAACCAAGATTGTTATGATGACAGGGGACAGCGAACGCACGGCTGCCGCCATTGCCAGGCGTGTGGGAGTGGATGAATACGATTCAGAAGTCCTTCCTGAGGACAAGGCCAGGTTTGTGGAGGAAGAAAAGAGAAAGGGCCGCAGGGTTATTATGATTGGCGATGGAATCAATGATTCGCCGGCCCTGTCGGCTGCCGACGCTGGAATTGCCATCAGCGAGGGGGCTGAGATTGCCAGGGAGATAGCAGATATCACCATCTCCGAGGATAACCTGTTCCAGCTGGTGACACTGAGGGCCATCAGCCGGGGACTTATGGACCGGATTGACCGGAACTACCGGTTTGTCATCGGTTTTAACCTGGGCCTTATTCTTCTGGGAGTGGGAGGCGTCATAACCCCGGCCACGTCAGCCATGCTCCATAACACCTCCACGCTGGCCGTCAGCTTAAAGAGCATGACCAATCTTCTGGACTGATTTTTCGGGGCGTATACGGAGAAAAAATAAAATCCCCCTTCCTATATTTTACAATTAATTTAAGAATGGCAGAGAGTAAATGGACATCCGTTTATTTTCTGTCATTTTTTATGGACTATTTTGTGCCAAGTGCATAAAAACACATGCGGATTTTTGTGAAAAAGAAATGAACTGAACATAATTCTATTGCTTTTTTCTATGTTTGATGTTAAAATATAAACAAAGTTAATGACAGACCGGTTGATGAATTCGGGAGAGCTTACCGTCAGGTAACGCCGAAGGGGATGCGCAAACTCTCAGGCAAAAGAATCGAATTCGGACGGGACTCTGGAGAAGGTCACTAAATTGTGAATACCGATGAAGCAACCTGCGGCATAGCAGCAACCGCGTCAGGGAAACTTTCAGGTGAAAGGACAGAGGCAGACATCTACGCTATGTTTATGTCTGTCTCTGTTTTTTTGCAATTTTGGGGACTTCTTCGTTACCTGCATTGCGAAAACTCTACCAAGGATATACCTTAGCTTAAGAGCTATCACAGCGGTAACGGCGGTCTGTGGTGGGAAGCGGCCAAGGGATATCTGCGGAGAGCAAAAAACAGGAGGAACGTAGATTTATGACAATTATTACGGGGTTAGGATTACTATTATTGACGCTGGCAGCATTCTCACTTTTCAGCATGAAGGCACCCAAAGGTTCAGCGGCCATGTCGGGAATGGCCAATGCAGCAGTTGCAACTTTCCTGGTGGAGGCTGTCCACAGGTACATATCCGGAGATTTGCTTCACCTGGCATTTCTTGGAGAGACTGGTACCATATCGGGCAATATGGGCGGTGTGGCAGCGGCAATCATGGTACCGATTGGCATGGGTGTGAATCCTGTGTTTGCGGTAGTTGGAGGCGTTGCATTGGGGGGATACGGCATTCTTCCGGGATTCATCGCAGGATATGCAATTGGCTTTCTTGCACCGTTTATTGAGAAGCACCTTCCGCCGGGCCTGGATTCCGTGCTGGGAGCCCTCTTGATTGCGCCCATTGCCAGATTCATTGCTTTCCTGGTGGATCCGGCTGTAAATGCAGCCCTGGCTCACATCGGCGGCATGATTACGGCAGCTACCGAGCAGTCCCCCATTCTTATGGGACTTCTGCTGGGAGGCGTCATCAAGATGATTTGTACGTCGCCCCTCAGTTCCATGGCCCTCACCGCCATGCTGGGACTCACGGGACTGCCCATGGGCATTGCAGCCATTGCCTGCTTCGGCGGTTCCTTTACCAACGGCGTTATCTTTAAAATGCTCCACTTCGGGGATAACAGCAACGTAGCAGCTGTTATGATGGAGCCATTGACACAGGCGCATATTATTACAAAGCATCCCATACCGATTTACTGTTCCAATTTCTTCGGGGGAGGCTTTGCGGGAGTAGCCGCCGCATTCCTGGGCATCATCAACAATGCCCCGGGAACCGCTTCTCCCATACCGGGACTGCTGGCGCCCTTTGCCTTCAATCCGCCGTTAAAGGTACTGATGGCACTGCTGCTGGCCGGTATCAGCGGCACCCTGGCAGGCGTTGTGGGAGCCATTGCTTTCAAGAAGAAATATGATATGAAGCCGGAATTATCAGTCATTAATTCATTTGATGAGTAATAAGGAAGGGCGGGAACAGCCGGATGAGGAAACTTGTCCGGCTGTTTTTTTGCTCATGTTACAAAAGAAACAATATTAATAATTATTATTAATATTGTTTCTTGACAAACAGCCGGTGATTTGGTAAAATATAACTAAGTTAGTTAAAACTAATAAAGGAGCGGCACTTAAATACCAATATAAACCAAACCGCTGTAACCTGAATGGTTTGCCGGGTTATCAGCAAGATTATCAGAGAAGAACAGCGGGAGAACACCTAAAAACTATCATAAATAACAGGAGGAAACAATATGTCATTAATTGGAAAAGAAATCAGCGATTTTACAGTACAGGCCTATGCAGGCGGAGCGTTCAGGGAAGTAAAGAAATCAGACGTATTAGGCAAGTGGGCCGTATTCTTTTTCTATCCGGCGGATTTTACCTTTGTGTGCCCCACTGAGCTGGAGGACCTGGCTGATAAGTATGAGGATTTTAAAACAGCCGGCTGCGAGATATACAGCGTGTCCTGCGACAGCCATTTTGTCCACAAGGCATGGCACGATGCATCCAAGACCATCCGGAAAATCAATTACCCCATGCTGGCAGACCCCACGGGCAGACTGGCCAGGGATTTTGACGTGATGATAGAGGCGGACGGAATGGCTGAAAGAGGAAGCTTCATTGTGAATCCGGAAGGTAAGATTGTGGCCTACGAGGTTATTGCAGGCAATGTGGGCAGGAATGCGGACGAGTTGTTCAGACGTGTCCAGGCATCCCAGTTTGTGGCAGAACACGGCGACCAGGTGTGCCCTGCAAAGTGGCAGCCCGGAGCAGACACTTTAAAGCCAAGCCTGGATTTGGTAGGACTGATATAGGACAGCTGCCGGCACAGAGGACAGGTGCCCCGGGACCGGGGATTTTACAGCGGTGGGAATATTCTTTTCCACGGCGTTCCCGGCGGCCACGAGTTTCATTCCTTTGTGGTGGCCCTGTACCATATGGCAGGTCCCTGTTGGGGAAGGCGTAGGCAGAAATGGGGAGAGACACATCCTGCCGCCATAGTCTGTAGCACAACTGGCTCCACCAGGCTTACAGCCAGACAGTGGTCTATCTTTAAGCAGATTTACAATTTTCTGTATATGAAAGGATTGTTCTGAATTGTTAGAAAGCAGGCTCCGGGATGCAAATCCCAGAGCCGCTTTGTCTGCAGCAGTCTGAGGTGCTGCTGCAACAGCACCTTTTCTGCATAAAGGTCCCCGGGTTTAATGGAGGAACCTGGCAAAGGAGAGTTCACAGCCTCCGCCTGCCCGGCGGAAAATGTTGACGGCCCTGGACATAACATCGGAGTAATCCTGATTGCCTGTCTCTATTTCCAGATAGTCCAGGCCTGTACTGAAATGGGCCTGCTTGATATCGGGAAGCTCACTTATTTCCCGAAGGATTTCCCTGGCTTGATTATCTGCCAGTTTCTTTGATAAATGATAACTGCGTCCCATGATATTTGTCCTTTCTAATAATTGTTTTTGACAATTTGATGCATTTGGATTAGACTTGTCTAACTTAATCATACTCCAAATCGCATGATTTTAATCAGTTTATTTGAGAAGATTTTTCAAAAAATACAAAAAATGGTTTAATGAGAAAAGGTATCAGTTATATGCATTGACGGATGCCTTTTTTTGTAACATAATAACGATGTTATATAACAGTGTTATAAGGATATGGGGAAAGGACAGGGTGATTGACATGGGGGGCCGGGATAACAGCACAGCTGCAGCCATATTAGAGGCAGGGAAAAAGGAATTTCTTACATATGGATATGAAAAGGCATCCCTCAGGAGAATTGCAAAGGAGGCGTCGGTGACAACCGGAGCCATATACGGTTACTTTCCGGGAAAGAAAGCATTGTTTGACGCCCTGACAGCGGACACGGCAGAGGAACTGCTGGCCATGTATGATAAAGTGCACAAGGAATTTGCTTCCCTGCCGCCCGGATTGCAGCCTGCCCGGCTGAATGAGATTACAGAGCAGTATATTCCATGGATGGTGAATTATATCTATGACCATTTTGAGGTATTCAAACTGCTGCTGTGCTGCAGTGCGCCGGGGGTAAGGGAACGCTATTTTGACAGACTGGCAGCAGTGGAGGAGCAATCCTGCTGGGATTTTATCAATGCCATGGAGTCTTTGGGGCATACGGCAGCGGGGATGAGCAGTACGCTGATTCATATTTTATGCAGGTCCTTTTTCCAGCAGCTTCATGAATTTGTGTCCCATGACCTGCCAAGGGAACAGGCGGTCTCCTGCTCCCTCATCTTAAGCCGTTTCCAACATGCAGGATGGGTGCGCATCATGGGCCTGGATGTGTGAGTATGACAGAAATGGTGCAGGCTGCGGGCGGGAGAGAGGCTGCAGGCAGGAGAGAGGCTTAAGGCGGTAGAGAGGCTTAAGGCGGAAGCCTGACAGCCTTAATTTTATAACAAATGGTTAGTTGAAACTAATAAAAGGAGGATGAAAAAGTGGATGGTAAACGAAAGCATATTATGACACAGCTTCCTGATACAGGTAAGGTGACGCTCAAGACCTTTGCGGGAAAGCACAAATACCTGACGGGAGCAGGCTGCGTCCTGTCAGGAATCAGCGCAGTCATAAGCCTGGTGCCCTATCTGTGTATGTGGAAGGTGATAAAGCTGGCGGTGCTTAACTGGCCCGAGGGCCCGGACGGGGGAATGCTGGTTTACTGGGGATGGATGGCGGTGGCATCCTCGCTCCTCAGTATGCTGATCTATTTTGGAGCTCTGATGTGCACCCATATTTCTGCCTTCCGGACGGCCAGGAACATGAAAACAGTTGCCCTTCACCATCTGACAGAACTGCCTATTGGTTATTTTAAGGGGACCGGCAGCGGAAAGCTGCGCCGCATCATCGACGACGGAGCGGGCCAGACAGAGACGTATCTGGCCCATCAGCTGCCGGACCTGGCTGGTGCCCTGGTGACACCTGCGGCAGTGCTGGTTCTGCTTCTGGTGTTCGACTGGAGATTTGGCCTGATTAGTCTCATCCCCATGGCCGCAGGCGCATTTTTCCTGAGCCGGATGATGGGGACCGGAATGGCCGAGTGCATGAGGCAGTACCAGAATGCTCTGGAGGACATGAACAATGAGGCCGTGGAGTATGTGCGGGGAATACCTGTGGTGAAAACATTCCAGCAGAGCATTTTTTCCTTTAAAAGCTTTCACGATTCCATCATGCGCTACAAGGACTGGGCTGTGAATTATACCCTGTCCCTCAGGATACCTATGTGCTGTTATTCAGTCAGCATCAACGGCATTTTTGCCGTTCTCATACCAGCCGGGCTTCTTCTGGCAGGGGATGCGGCCAGGGGGGAAGCCTATGTGACAACGGTATTGGACCTGGTTTTTTATATCCTCTTTACGCCTGTCTGCGTGACCATGATGGATAAAATCATGTGGACCAGTGAAAATACCGTGGCTGCCAATGATGCCCTGGAGCGCATACTGAATATTATCAGGGAAAAACCCCTTCCTGAGCCAGGTGTTCCAAGGAAGCCTGAAAACCACAGGATTGAGATTAAGGACGTTTCCTTTTCCTATAATAAGGACGGGGTAAATGCCCTGGACCACGTGTCCCTTACCGTACCCCAGGGAGCAACCGCCGCAATGGTAGGGGCCTCGGGAAGCGGCAAGACCACCCTGGTCAGCCTGATTCCCAGGTTCTTTGACGTGGACAGGGGAAGCATATGCATCGGCGGCGTGGATGTGAGGGACATGGGGACAAAAGAGCTGATGAAGCAGGTCAGCTTTGTGTTCCAGGACAGCCGCCTCTTTAAGGACAGCCTGCTGAACAATATACGGGCGGCAAGGCCAAAGGCGGATAAGGAGGAGGTCATGAGGGCCGTGAAAGCAGCCAGGTGTGAGGACATCATTGAAAAGATGCCCCAGGGGCTGGATACGGTGGTGGGGACCAAGGGCGTGTACCTGTCAGGCGGGGAAATGCAGAGAATTGCCCTGGCCAGGGCAATCCTGAAGGATGCTCCCATTGTTCTCCTGGATGAAGCCACGGCATTTGCAGACCCGGATAATGAATATCTGATTCAGCAGGCATTTGAGAAGCTGGTGGAGGGCAAGACTGTGATTATGATTGCGCACAGACTGTCTACGGTGTGCAGGGCCGACTGTATCTTCGTGATGGAGGAAGGCAGGGTGGCTGAGCAGGGAAATCACGATGAACTTCTGAAGGCCCGGGGGCTGTATGCAAAAATGTGGAAGGATTATCAGACCTCAGTAGAGTGGAAGGTAGGTGGAATGGCATGAGCAAGTATCTGCAGAGAAAATTCGCATTGAGCGAACAGGGGGGAAGAGACCTGACAAAGGCCATATTTTCCTGCGCCCTAACTAATATGGGGCTGATTTTCCCCATGGGCATCCTGTTCCTGTTTCTGGAACGGCTGCTGGGCCCTCTGGTGGGTCTTAAGGCTCCTTCCATGGGGATGGCCGGGTATGTAATTATCAGCATTATCCTTTTGATATTAATATTTGTTTTTTGGAGAATCCAGTATAACGCTACCTTTGTGGCCTCCTATACGGAAAGCGCCAATATGCGCATCCGGCTGGCAGAACGGCTCAGGACCCTGCCCCTGTCCTTTTTTGGAAAGAGGGACCTGGCGGATTTAACCACCACCATTATGGCTGACAGCGCGTTTATTGAAAAGGCATTCTCCCATTTCATACCGGAACTCATAGGCGCATTTATATCCACGGCCTTCATTGGAGTGTGCCTTATGGCTGCTGACTGGCGGATGGGCCTGGCTGTGCTGTGGGTGGTTCCTGTGTCCTTTCTTCTGGCAGCAGGCACCCGGCCCATGGTGGACCGGGTGGAGCGCAGGCAGAAGGGGACGAAAATCGCTGCATCCGACGGTATCCAGGAGTGCATTGAGAATATTCAGGATATCAAGGCCAATAACCAGAAGGAGGAGTATCTGCAAGGACTGGACCGGAAGATTATGAATGTGGAGTCCATTACCATACGCCTGGAGCTGTTTAACGGCACCATGGTCACGGCGTCCCAGATGTTCCTGAAAGTCGGCATGGCCACCACGGTACTGGCGGGAGCCTCCCTGCTGTCATCCCGTTCCATTGACTTCATGCTGTTCCTCATGTTCATGGTGGCGTCTACCAGGCTGTACGGCCCTCTTAGCAGCTGTCTGCAGAACCTGTCGGCTGTGTATTCCACCCTTCTGGTGGTGGAACGGATGAAAGGAATTGAGGAACAGCCTGTCCAGCAGGGCAGTAAGGAAGCTGTCTATGATGGTTATGACATTGTGTTTGACCATGTGGGATTTTCCTATAAAGACGGGGAACCGGTTTTAAAGGATGTGTCCTTTACTGCAAAGCAGGGCCAGGTGACGGCTCTGGTCGGGCCGTCAGGCGGCGGAAAATCCACCAGTGCCAAGCTGGCAGCCAGGTTCTGGGATATTGACAGAGGGAAGATTACACTGGGGGGAACGGACATAAGCCAGATAGAGCCGGAGACACTGCTCAAAAGCTTTTCCATTGTGTTCCAGGATGTGGTCCTGTTTAACGATACCATCATGGAAAATATCCGGCTGGGCCGCAAAGGCGCATCCGACCAGGAGGTTATGGAAGCAGCCAGGGCAGCTCAGTGCGGGGAATTCATCCGCCGTCTGCCAAAGGGGTATGAGACACGGATTGGAGAAAATGGCTCCACTCTGTCCGGCGGTGAGCGCCAGCGGCTGTCTATTGCCAGGGCCCTCTTAAAGGATGCGCCCGTGATTCTCATGGATGAGGCCACGGCCTCGCTGGATGTGGAGAATGAGACGCAGGTACAGGAAGCCATATCCAATCTGGTTAGGAATAAGACTGTGCTGATAATTGCGCACAGAATGAGGACCGTGGCAGGAGCAGACCGGATTGTGGTGTTAAAGGATGGCTGCGTGGCAGAGCAGGGGACGCCGGAAGAACTGATGGAGCAAATGGGAATATACCGTCATATGGCGGAACTTCAGGGGAAGAGCCTGAACTGGAGTTTGTAGACAGATGGAAAGAGAAGGGCCGCCGGGAATGGATTTGGGTTCCGGCGGCCGAAATGAATGAGACAGGCGTGAAGTGGCTAATTATCAAGGGAAGCCTGCCAGATTAACCTGGCTCCCATGCCTGCCAGGTATTCCGTGCAATCCTGTAAAACCTCTGAATCAGGATACGCTTCCTTTAGGATTTGGGAAAGGGCAAGGGCCATTGTTCCTTTTCCGCCAATTACAATCTTATGGCCGTGGTTAAAGGTGATTGCTTTTGAACCCTTAAGCGCCTCCAAATCCAGAGCAACGACTGTTCCCAGGAGATAGCTGCCTAATTGCTGAGGCGAACGTTCGCAGAACAGATGAAGGACCCTGGTCAGAAATGCAGCTCTTCCAATACCTAATGCATGGCTGTTTCTGCAGCCGTTCAGGAGCCAATGTGTATCCAGCTCAGACTCATCTAAAAAGCTGCAGTTAACGGACGCTGCCAGTATGGTATTTAACGTAAGAGATGAGAGTATTTCGCCGCTCATTGATGTCATGCATCCGGTAATCCTGCATTTCTCATCTACGGATATATATTTGTTGTGGGAACCAGGAAGAATGAGCAGCATAGGGGTTCCCTTGTGATGGCGGCTCAATAAGGCCATGCTTTCTGTTTCCTCTCCGCGCATCATATCCATCCGGTCCACGGATTCGAAGTCCGGATGATTTACACGGTTTTTCACACCGGGTATAAAATGAATGGGCACAGGACTTACATCGGGAATCAATATGGTTTTTATGCCCTCGGCCAATTCTTTTAATCCGGCAGGTGTACTTAAATGAGCCAATTCATATAGTCCTGAGGAACTGGTAATCATACCGCATGCAAGGACGGATTCCACATCTGCCCAACAATGGCCCGAGGATTCCAATACCTGCTCCAGATTGAGTTTGAGCTGGGTCTTTAGAGCGTCATTTCCGTGTTCAATAGCGCCGTTGCGCGCCCCGATGCTTAATTTGCAGCCGGCTATGACCTGTTCTTCCCGGTTCCAAACCAGACAGCGGGTATTGGTGGTTCCTCCGTCTATTGTTATACATATATTTCCCATAGATATACCTGCTTTACTTGTTTTTGCTATATTGCTGTGTCCGCAATTTCTTTATAAGCTCTGGCCAGGGAGCTGATTTTCCGGAAGTCGCCGTCCTGTATAGCCTTTTTGTCGGCCAGGTTTCCTCCCACTGCAATCATGTGATAACCAGCCTGCAGCAGCTTTCCGGCATTTTCAAGATTGACCCCTCCCACAGCAGCAAACGGAATAAAACCCAGAGGGCCTTTTATCGCTTTGATATAATCTGCCCCCAGATTTCCGGCCGGGAATATTTTGACAATATCGGCGCCATTTTTATAAGCGTCTGCAATCTCCGAGGGGGTCATGGCTCCCGGCATGGAGAATAACCCCAATGCCTTGGTCTTTTTTATGGTTTCAGGGTCCATGTTGGGAGATATAATGTATTTTGCTCCGGCATTGGCCGCGGACTCGGCTTCTTCAGGACTTAATATGGTTCCGGCCCCCAGGAAAATCTGGTCTCCAAAAATCTCATGGGATTTTTGGATGGTTCGGAGGCTGGCTGCTTTGGCGGCAGGAGAGTTATGGCTTAACGGAATCTCAATGGCTTTGATGCCGCCATCCATCAAAGCGTTTATTACGTCTGCGATGTTCTCTGCATCCACATCCCTTAGGATGGCAATTATCCTGTTATCCAGTATATTCATAAGCATTTACCTCCCTATATGGAAAGCTTTCTGTTTCTGGCTGTCACTTCCCAAATATCAACTATTTTACCATCCAGGGCAACCAGGGCTTCAGGATACAGGGCGCTGGTGGGACAGATATGGGTGGGAATCACATATAATACAGTTCCGATAGCGGGCCTCTGGTCCTCATAGCCCTCTTCCATTTTCCAAATCCAATGTTCTTCATTCTGATTCAGGGGAGTGGCATGCCAGTCACCGATAAGACAGCCTCTGAGGCCGGGAGGGTCGGCGGCGATTCCTTTATAGCCCAAATCCAATGTAAAGAGTCCGGGAGCGCCATGACTGACAACACGGGTCATGAGCAATCCGGCAGGCGCAAAGGTTTCATCTGTAAATTTACTGGCGTAACCGAAGTCGGAGATAACGCCTGTGCCAGGTGACAGATAAACACGTTTATAGCGGGCATGACAGGGAAAAGAGGGGGTGCCGCCCATAACCAGAACCGGGCAGGGAAAGCCCGCCTGCTCCAGGGCGGCCACGGTTGTGAATACTGCCCGGTCTATTTCGTCCACTGCTTTTTCCCTGGCATCGTATTGGGCAATGCCGTTGTTGCCGTCATAGCAGTGAAGCCCCTGGACAGAGAGCCAGGGAAGATTACAGCAGTACCGGTAAAAATCCGGCAGTTTATCCATGGAAATCCCGGTTCTGTTGGTACCCATGTTGACGTCGGCCAAAAAATTCACCATGATTTCCTGGGTGCCGGCAGCGCTGTTAAGCAGTGAGACCTGCTCCCGGTCATCTCCAATGGCCCAGAAACGTGTGCCTGTATAGGTTTTAACTAATTCAAGAAACCGTTTTATGTTGGGCCCCACCAGCGGGTAAGCCACCAGTGCATCGGAAGCACCGCTTTCGGCAACCATCTGGGCTTCGGCTATGGTTGCGCATTTGAATCTTGTAATACCCATTTTAATCTGCAGCTCCACCAGCTTTTTCATTTTATGGGATTTCACATGGGGCCATAAACGGTTTGCATTGCCGGCGGCAGATATCATTTCAGTTATATTCTGCTCAATGATATCCTTATAATAGATTAAGCATGGGGTGATAATCTCGTCCGTGTGTTTAAGAAGATAACGGTTTTCGTCCATTCCTATCCCTCCTTCCCAATGTGAGACAGTCTGTATCAAATTTCGAATATGAACTCAATTTCCACTGAAATATTACCAGGTAATTCAATAGCAGAAATAGCAGACCTGGCGCCTACTCCGTTGTCATCACCAAATACGTCCTTTAAAAGCTGGGAAGCACCGTCAACCACAGCGGGCTGGGAATTGAATCCCGGAGCGCTGGCTACAAAGGCCAGAATCTTAACAACACTTTTGATCTTGTTTAAATCGCCCAGATATTCATGGAGCACGCTTAATGCATTCAGCGTGCAGATTCTGGCAGCCTCCTGTCCTTCTTCGATGGTACGTTCACTGCCCAGTTTTCCGGAGACAGCAGGCTGTCCATTGCGTGTAGCTCCCTGACCTGATATGAACAACAGATTTCCTACCTGTTTAACGGGTTTATAGATACCTCCTTTGGGCGGGCTTGGGGGCAATTCGTATCCTGATTTTCTGATATTTTCGTATACATCCATAGCATTATATCCTTTCTATCTTTTATTTTATTCTTTTTCCAAAACTGACCGCAGGAATGAACGGGTGCGTGCCTCTTTAGGCGCTGTGAACAACTCTTCAGGAGGCCCCTGCTCTATGATGTGGCTGTCCGCCATTACGATTACGCGGTCCGCCACCTCCTTGGCGAACTTCATCTCATGAGTCACGATAATCATTGTCATACCGTCCTTTGCCAGCTGGCGCATGACTTCCAGTACTTCTCCGATTAACTCCGGGTCCAGGGCAGAGGTGGGTTCGTCGAACAGCATGTATTCCGGATTCATGGCCAGTGCTCTGGCTATGGCAATGCGCTGCTGCTGACCGCCCGACAGCTGGGGGGGATAACTATACTTTTTGTCAGACAGCCCTACCTTTGCCAGAAGGTCATCCACCGTTTTATCCATGTCCTCTTTGGACATGCTCTGCACACGCTTAGGCCCCAGAGTGATGTTGTCATAGACATTCATATGAGGAAAGAGATTGAACTGTTGGAAAACCATACCAAGGTTGGCCCTGACCTTTCTGATTTGGCTGGATTTGCCGGTGAGAACCTGGCCATCCACCACGATTTCGCCCTTATCAGGAGTCTCCAGATGGTTGATGCAGCGCAGCAGCGTACTTTTTCCTGAACCGCTGGGGCCTATGATTACTACCACCTCGCCCTTGTTTACAGTCAGAGATACATCCTTCAGAACATCCAGAGCGCCAAAGGATTTATAAATATTTTTCACCTCAATCATAAGCCTGCCTTCCTTTCTGTCCACCCTACGTATTTTGAAAGCGGATAACATATAATGAAATAAATCACTGCCACAAGAATGTAAGTCTCAAAAGGATACCCTGTGACATTCATGATGGTTTTCCCTTCCCGCAGAAGTTCGGAATATCCAATGATGGATGCAATGGACGTATCTTTGATTAGTCCCAGATGAAAACCAATCAGTGCCGGCAGGGATATTTTAAAGGACTGCGGCAGTATGACGTCTCTGAGTACATCCAGTGGACGCAGGCCAATACATTTAGCGGCTTCCCACTGTCCCTTTGGAATGCTTTCGATTCCGGAGCGTATGATTTCCGCTATATAGGCGCCTCCGTACAAGGTGTATACTAATACTACAGCTGAAAAGATATCTATCTGTATTCCAAGATAAGCCAGGCCGTAATAACCCATAAACAGCTGCATGAGCAGAGGACATCCTCTGAATAATTCCACATATACCCTTAAAATGCCCCTGACACCCTTGTTTTTTAAGGTAAAGAGCATACCGCACATAACTCCTAAAAGGGTGCTGGTAATGATTACTGTGAGAGAAAGCTTAAGCGTAATCAGAAAACCGTCCAGCAGCAGCCTCCAATAGGAGAAAACTCGTAAAAAACCATCCATTTATTTTACCTCCCGCCGTTGCTGATACTTGGAAAGAACCGGTTGTTAACATATCTTAGGATTTTAGAGCAGAGCACCGACATAATATAGTAGATGCCAATAGCAAAGGTGAATAACTCCAGGGTTCGGAAATTCTGGGAATTCAGTATGGAGGCCACCTGGGTAAGGTCTTTGATGTCAAGAACGGAAAGCAGGCTCGTACCAAAGAGTATCATGATGAACTGATTAATAAGCGAAGGGAAAATGTTGCGCAGGGCCTGGGGAAAGATGACATCCAGAAAAGCGTGGATGGGCTTTAACCCCAGACAGTTGGCCGCTTCCCATTGGCCCTTGGGGATGGACTGGATACCGGAACGGACGATTTCCGCTATGTATGCTGTGTTGTTAATGGTCAGTCCCAGTATACCGGCGAACAAGGCAGGAAGATAAATCTTAAACTGGGGAAGTCCAAAATAGAGAAAGAAAATTTGAACCAGCATAGGGGTGTTGCGGATTAATTCCACATACACAGTTGCGATGCGGTAACCGGCTTTGTGCTGTCTGTTATACCGCAGAAATCCCACAACCGTTCCGAAAAACAGGGACAGCGCGAAGACGGTCAGGGTAAGTTCAAGGGATACAAGTGCACCTCTGAGCAGTGCCGGAAGATTTTCGATGGGAGTCCACCAATCCAGGAACATATTAACACCTCTTTCTATAGAATGGGGCTGCCGTAACGGAGCCCCATTTACTTTGATTAATATTGAGGATTTAAATCAAACGGCATTGGTTCCCCAAACCATTTTGAGTACATTTCATCATTTTTACCTGATACATTTGTGTTAAAGATGAAAAGGTTCAGGTAATTGAGCCAGTCCTGGTCGCCCTTTTTTACGCCGATTGCATTGTATTCCAGAGAAATCAGGGAATCGCCTACCACCTCAAGGTCATCATTCTGGGCTGCCTGGTATTGCTGGAAATTACTGTCCTCCAGGAAGGTGGCGCACTGGCCGTTCTTTACAGCCTGAAGTGCGTCTGCAGACGTTTCAAAGAAGACTACTTCAGCATTGGGGTTTAATGTTGCCATCAGTTCAGCATTTGTTGACCCCTTTGTAACGGCAACCTTCTTGCCCGTTAAATCGTCGACGGAATTAATCCCGCTGCCTTTTTTTACAAGAAGCCGTTCTCCGGCAACAACATAAGGATTTGAGAAATCAATCTTCTGTGCTCTCTCCAGTGTCCTTGTAAAGTTCCCGAATACAGCATCAACCTTGCCTGTCTCCAGGCTGGGAATCCTGGCGTCGGCAGTAACTTCCACAATCTCAACCTCCACACCTAAAGAATCCGCCAGTTCATGAATCATGTCCACATCATATCCCATGGGAGTGCCATCCTCTGATTTGTAGCCAAAGGGAGGGAAGGACAAAATGCATCCCACCGTCATCTTCCTCTCTTTCAGCACTTTCTGGAGGGTTCCTGTCTGGGAAGAGTTTCCCTGGGAGTCAGTTTTTTGCTGACATGCTGTCAGCCCCACTGCAACTGAAACCGCCATTACGACTGCTGCAATCCTTTTAATCTGTTTGATTTTTCTCATTACTACCTCGCCGTCCTTTCTTAATTTTCTACTCTTTGGTAGAAATTTTATTTCTAAATGGACTCTTTACGTTCACGTACTTCATCCAAATAGTTATACAAGGTAAATTTGGAGATTTCCAGAATCTGGCAGATTTTCGTACTGGATTTGCTGATGAGAAACGCTCCTCTGTCATCCAGAAAACGTAATACCTTCATTTTGTCTTCTTTGGTCATCTCGCTGACAGGTCTGCCAATCTTATTTATCCCCTGGTCTATTAGGTATACCAGTAAGTCAGATACATCCGTAGCAAAGAACTCTTCGTTGCTGTCCTTTTTATTCAGCTCTTCGGGAAGCGAAGCATCCAGATATTCCTTTATTTTGATTCTTTCGGATATATCTGTGTTAATGCACAGAGCGCCCAAAGCCTGTCCGTCATCATTCTTTATATACATGGTGGAGGACAACAGGACTTTTCCGTCCCTTGTGCGCGTGACATAGTTGCATTTCATATCGCTTGTAGCGGTTCCGCGTATCACTTCCAGGCCCAGGTTGCTGCCGCAGTCTCCAATCTTGCGGTTTGTGATATGTCCGTTTTCAATGGCTACCACACTATGGTCATAACCTTTTGACCAGTCATGCAGGATAAATTCTGACTCCATACCAAACTGATTTTTTAAAAGTTTAAGCAGGGTTTGGAAAAATGGCATCTCGTTCTCAATGGTCTTCATATAATTTCCTCCTAAGTATAAATGTACTTAGATTGTAACCCCAATGTTTTAAAAAATAAAGTTTTTATTATTTTACGAAAATTATTACTTTATGTTATATGTACGGTATAAGGTCAGGCCGGGAATTGCGCGGGCAGCGCAAAAGCCCCCTCACTGTTTTGAATCTATATTGACATTTTAAAATTAAAATTAATTTGATTTATTGCATTTTTAAAACTTTTAGTCTTTACACATTCAATATAGCAAATGTTTTGTTTTTTGTCAATTGTTAATTTTTTAATTATTTATTTTTCTTTTTTTGAATATTTTTTGAATTATGTGTACGATTTCCGGAAGGTTTTAGAAAACACTGTAAAAGGGAGAATGTAAAAAAGCCAGGGTTATTTGACGGGAAAAATCGAGATATAAGAGAAAACATGGCTTATGATAAGATATAAGACGCCTTATATTTATCATATTGCCATGTTGGTCAGATGATGGGGTATGCCTTATCTCTTTTTCTCTGCAATCAGGCAAATGCGGCCTTTCCGGCGGTCCTCGTCACACTGGATGCTGCTGAACCCTGCTTCCTGCAGATACTGTTCCAGCTGACTGCCGCTGTATACCGTCATTCCGTCTATGATTTTGCTCCACCTGTCGTCCTCCGGATTGCAGGCCTCGTTGCAAATCAGGAACAGACCGCCCGGCCTCAGCACGGTCAATACCTGCCGGAAGCAGGATGGCAGTCCGGGCCAGAAGTAGATGGTCTCAAACGCAGTTACCAGGTCAAAGGAGTCCGGTTCAAAGGGCAGGGAAGAGGCATCCCCCTGAAGGACCCGGCATCGGCCGGATTCAATAAAAGCCTGGTTTTTATGGGAGGATTGTTCCACACACAGAGGGGAATAATCCATTCCGGTGACCATGCCCTGAGGAAAACGGTTCAGCAGGGAGGTCAGATTGGCTCCCCCGCCGCATCCGATGTCCAGGGCGGATTGGCAGTCATTGAGGGACAGATGGGAGAAACCCCATTGGGAAAGGGACATATGTCCTTTATTCATCATATGAATCATCAGTTTCCCGGCAGTTCCCTTGGGTTTGCATGTGTTTTGAAAAAATCGTTTCAGCATTGTAATACCTCCTTAAAATGGTTAGAAAGAACTAACTTACTGCTTTAATAAAATGAGATTTCTTAGGAAATCCCATTTCTGCAGTATATATGCATTTGTTGCCTACTCTCCGCGGCCTTCAAATATATCCCTCCAGCCGCACAGGAAAAATCGCCTTAACTGGGCCGTATAGATTTGGGCTTCTTCACGGGGCATATTCCGAACCACGGTTTCAAAAATACCGGAATAAAAGGCGTTGGTCAGCATGTGCATCAGGTTATGGGAAAGACGTCCGGATTGGTAGACATCACTGCCGATTGTCCTGGCAAAGTTTACATTATACTCCATATCAATTTCCGCCAGCTGATTGATAAAATCCGCATACTCAGTTCCCTCTGAGCAGCCGGTGATGAGCTGGAAGTCAGAAAAATGGTCGTATATATAATCCACGAACCAGATGAATTTATCCTGTCCGTAGGTGTAGGCCTCCTGGTGCTGGATTGCGGAGGGCAGCCGGTGAAATGTCTCATGGGTGTCATGGAACCATTGGAGGAGTCCGTCTGCCGCAGGCGCTACAATAGCCCGAAACAGCCCGCTTTTACCTCCGAACCGGGTGTAGATGGAACCGGTGCTGGTTCCCGCATCTCCTGCAATGGACCGCAGGGATGCATTCTGGTAGCCCTTTGCCAGAAATTCACGGCGCGCGCATTCAAGAACCCTTTCGTACACGCCTTCTCTCTGCTTTGCCATGACTGCCTCCTTTCCCCTGCGTTGTATTCATAACACTGTTTTAAATGCTGTCTTGAATATAACACGGGAGAAGCGTGAATTCAATGGGGGCTTTGGCCGGTAAATGGGAAAAAAATGCAACAGGGAGCTTACTGAGAAAAAAACGCGTTTACTGTTCGCGGAAAATCTCCGGGCCGTTCACAGAAAATCCCCGGCCCGTTCACAGAAAGCTCACGGTTTTACGAGGATTTTTAAGGTTTGTTTCAGTTTGGACTGTTAGGATAAAAGCCATAGAAGATGAAGGAGGCAATGTGTATGACTCAGGAAATATTCAAACGTTATGAGAAAAAATATATGCTTACCGTGAAACAGTACAATGCGTTGATTCCGGCGCTGGAAAGGCAGATGATGGCGGACCATTACGGGGAACACACCATTTCCAATATTTACTTTGACACACGGGATTTTGAGCTGGTCAGACAATCCATTGAAAAGCCGGAATATAAGGAAAAGCTGCGGCTGAGGGCATATGGAAGGGTGACGGACAACAGTGTGGTATATGCGGAATTAAAGAAAAAGTTTGACGGGGTAGTATATAAACGCCGGATTCCCATGAACCTCTGCCAGGCCAGGAAATATCTGTATTACGGAATCAGGCGGCCTGAGGAGAGCCAGATATTAAAGGAAATTGATTATGTTATGAACCGGTATGATTTAAAACCGGCTGCCTATGTGGCATATAGCAGGGCTGCATATTACGGAAAGGAAAATGGAGAACTTAGGGTTACATTTGACCGGGATATCTGCTGCAGGTGCAGCGGACTGGAGCTGCAAAACGGGAAGTACGGCACAATGCTTCTGGATGGGGACCGGATTCTTATGGAGGTCAAAATACCGGGAGCTATGCCTGTATGGATGAGCAGGCTGTTTTCCGATATGGAGCTGTTCCCTGTATCCTATTCAAAGTATGGCGCCTATTATAAAGAATATCTGCACCGCGGTGCATTGGCGGAAGGAGGAAGAATCTGTGCTTGAGAGCGTATTGAGCGAAACCGTATACACTGGTATCACAATGGGACAATTTTTACTCTGTACCCTCGCATCGGTCCTGCTGGGCGCGGCGCTGGCTGCTGTCCATACATACAGGAACCGGTATTCCAGAAGCTTTATCCTTACCCTGGTGCTGCTGCCTGTTATGGTCCAGACAGTGATTATGCTGGTAAACGGAAATCTGGGTACCGGTGTGGCGGTTATGGGGGCCTTCAGTCTGGTGCGGTTCAGGTCCATGCCGGGCAATGCAAGGGAGATTGGAAGCATATTTCTGGCCATGGCCCTGGGGCTGGCTGCCGGAATGGGCTATCTGGGAACCGCGCTGCTTCTGATGATAGTGGCCGGCGGGATTACTATTTTTCTGGTATCCCTTCCGGCCGGCAGTGCAGGGAGGAAGGAATTGAAGGTTACCATACCGGAAAATCTGGATTATTCGGGAATTTTTGACGATATATTTGAGAAATACACTAGAAATTCAGAGCTTGTGCGGGTCAGGACTGTAAATATGGGCAGTCTCTATGAACTGTGCTACCACGTGGATTTAAAATCCGGGACAATTGAGAAGAACATGCTGGATGATATACGCTGCAGGAATGGAAACCTTACCATTGTCTGCGGCCGGCTGCCGGACAGCAGGGAAGAATTATAGGAGGATGTTTGTATGCATAGAGACAAAATAAGATACAGGAGATTTAGAAAAGCTGGCCTGGCAGCCGGTCTGGCAGGCGCCCTGCTTCTTGCCGGCTGTGCAAAAACAGCTGGCAAGGATGAGATAGGAGCGGGGGATACAGGGGGGTCAGAAGGGAATCAGACAGGGGCTTTTAGTGGGAATGGAAAGGAAACCTTAATTATAGGAAATGAAAATACAGTGACCATAGAAGGGGAGGGAGCGGCGGCGGACGGAGCCAATGTCACCATTTCTGCTGCCGGGACATACCGTTTAACAGGAAATATAGCAGAGGGAGGCGTGACGGTGGATGCGGGAAAGGAGGATGAGGTATTTCTGGTGCTGGATAATGTTTCTATTGCAAATTCCGGCTATTCTGCAATCTATGCCAGCCAAAGCGGGCTGCTGACCATTGTCCTGGAGGATGGTTCGGAAAACAAGGTATCTGACGGAAGTGCGTATGTCTATTTGCAGGCCGGGGAGGACGAGCCGGACGCAGCTATTTTCAGTAAGGACGATATGGTATTTGAGGGGAACGGCATGCTGGAAATCAGCGGTAATTATATGAACGGGATACGGGGAAAGGACGGGGTTATTATCAATTCCGGCACCTATGTCATTGATGCGGCAAAAGACGGCGTAAAGGGAAAGAATTTTGTGGAGGTGAATGGCGGAAGTCTTGCCATTACAGCGGGCAGCGATGGAATCCAGTCAAATAATGACACGGAGGAGGACAAGGGATATGTGAGAATTACCGGCGGTACCGTGGCCATAACAGCGGGAAAGAAAGGAATACTGGCTGAGACGCTGGTGGAGGTTGCTGGCGGAGCCATAACAGTGGAACAGAGCTATGAGGGACTGGAAGGGCTATGTGTAGAAATTACCGGAGGAACCATACGGATTCATTCAGAGGACGACGGAATCAATGCAGCAGGTGGCTCTGATGCCTCCGGGGTATCAAATGCAGAGGGGACAGATTCCTTTGGCAGCAGGCGGGGACCGGGCGGAGGTGCCTTTGATGTAACAGAGGGAGCTTACATCCGCATTTCAGGAGGAGACATAAGAATCAATGCCTCCGGAGATGGTATAGATTCCAACGGAGACTTGTTTCTGGAGGGGGGAACCGTCCTTGTGGAGGGACCTGAGAATGGCGGAAATGGTGCTCTGGATTACAACGGCACAGGAACCGTATCAGGCGGAACCATATTGGCTGTTGGAAGCGCAGGTATGTTCCAGACGTTTTCCGAGGACTCATCCCAGCCCATGCTGGTGGTTTTCTTTGATGAGAGTCAGAGTGCCGGAACAACCATATCAATCGAGGACAGTCAGGGGAATCAATTGACGGAAACAGCGGTTTCAAAGGAGTTTGAGGCATTGCTCTTCAGTTCACCGGATTTAAAAACCGGGGAGACTTATCACATAGCGGCCGGAGACCAGGATATCCAGGTGACGGTGGACCGTATATTAAATCAATATGGTACGCCATCCGGCGGCGGTTTTGGAAGAATGCCCGGCGGAGGGAACGGTACTTTTGAAAAAATCCCGGGACAAGGAGGCAGGGAAGGGAAGTTTGAAAGGGTACCGGAAGAAGGAAATGTTTCCGGCAAAGCCTCTGTAGTGGAAATACAGGAGACTTTGCTGGTGAAGAATCTGGGTGAGGGTATCCATGTGTTTGACGGGTCCGGATACATGAATGGGACGGCGTTTCTTGAATAGGCCGGTGAACCGGGGATTATCTGTTTATTCCAGTAAGGGCAGCCGCACCATAAAGAGATTGACACCGGAGCCATCTGTGCCGGCATCAATCTTTCCTCCGTGCTCATTTACAATGCTTTGGGCAATGGAAAGTCCAAGACCGTAGCCGGGAATATTGCTGCGGGTAGCATCTGCACGGTAAAAGCGGAGAAACAAGTGTTTGATTTCTTCTTTTGTGAGAGGCGTTCCCTCATCTGACACAGTGAGGAGCGCCTCTTTCGCGCCGTCCTTTTTCAGCGTCACACAGATAGAACCGTTTTCCCTGCTGTATTTGCAGGCGTTGTCAAGAAGGATATCTGACAGCTGCCGGAGTTTCTTCTCATCTCCATTTACCTGGAGCGAGGCTTCAATATCACAGGTGATGCGCTTGTCCATATCAAAGACAAGAGGTTCAAAGGCCATGAGGCTGCTGTTTACTATGAAGCTCAGGTCAACGGGCTTGTAGACTGCTGCTTCCTGTCCTGAGTCGCTTCGGGCGAGGGTGAGAAGGCTTTCTATCAGCTGTTTCATCCGCAGAGACTCAGCTTTTATGTGGCTTATTCGCTGCCGGTTTTGTCCATTGGGTATATTCCGGTCTTTTTCCAGCATATCCGCATTGGAGAGGATGACTGTGAGAGGAGTCTTCAGCTCATGGGAAGCGTCCGCGATAAACTGACGCTGCTGCTGCCAGGCAATTTCCACCGGCTTTACAGCCCAGCGGGAGAGAAGGGTGGAGAACAGGAAAAAAACGGCAAAGGAACATGCGCCGATAATGGAAGAGTGAATCACCTGCCAATAGAGAGAATTCTGCTCTTCGTATATATCGGCAAATACATACCGTACTGTTTGGCCGGGCATGGTTTTTCCGCGTAAATAACGCAGATGCAGGTCCTTTAGGGTGCCGGATTCACCACCTCTACTTTCTGCCAGGGAAACCAGGGTTTCGGCCTCCTGGCTTTCCGTACTCAGAAGCTGGTTCTTCACAACCGTATAATTGCCCTGCTTTATATCTACGACCATGAGAGGCAGCTCCTGTCTCCGGGGGCGGGAGGGATGGGGAGGGGGTGCCTGTCCCCTCGCACTGCCCGGGGGATTTTCCATCATGGCGGAATGAAGGGTGTCCATGCTTCTCTGGATATAGTTTATTTTTGTTGTGTAGTACAGTGTTATGAAGATGACAGCCAGAAGAAGGGTAACTATGGTCATCATGATGACTGAAAATTTCCATCTCAGTTTCCGTATCATACAGATACCTCCAGTTTATATCCAATGTTTCTCATAACAGAGATGCTGACTGAGGAACCCAGCAGAGCGAGTTTTTTGCGCAGAAATGATATGTAGGCTTCCACGCTGTTGGAATTTACGTTGGCGTCATATCCCCATACCTTAAGGAGAATGGTTTCCTTGGGGAGATACTGGCTGCTGTTCTGTATCAACAGGCTCATGAGTTCCAGCTCTTTGGCGCTTAAGGGTACGCTGCTGCTGCCGCAGCAGAGTTCGGGCATGGAAGGCGTGAGGATAAGGTCGCCGAAGGATAATGTGTCAGGTGCTATATCGCCGTGGCGCCTCAGCACGGTGCGCAGGCAGGCGAGGAATTCTTCTGTGGCAAAGGGCTTTGTCAGATAGTAGTCCGCGCCGGCATCCAATCCCCTGACCCGGTCTGACAGTTCCGACCTGGCAGTCAGCATGAGCACAGGCGTCATGCTGCGGGAGTTCCTCAGCCTTTTCAGGACTTCATAACCATCCATTCCGGGAAGCATTACATCCAGAACAATGGCGTCGTAAATACCGCTTTTAGCCAGCTCCAGCCCTTCTGCCCCATCGTGGGAGACATCGGTATAATATCCGGCCCCGCCTATCATGTCGGCTAATGTAAAAGCCAGCCGTTTCTCGTCTTCAATTACTAATATGCGCATGGAAGCCCTCCTGTTATCAAATGGAATGAGTCTATTATAACATGGAGAACAGGAGCAGAATTTTGAACTTTGTGTGAAATGTTGTGAATTTGATAAGCCTGTAGCATTAGGTTGAAGACAAAGAAAATGACGGCCCGGGGAAAATGACAGGGCCGGAAGGTGCGCGCAGGTGGAATGTGCTGTATGGAAGCGGTTTTGGCAGAGTAATAGAATAAAATCCATGAAGCTGCAGGTAAAAGAAGGCTTCATGGATTTTTTTGTGCACACAAATCAAATCTGCCGTAAAGATTGTATCTACGTGGCACGCTGTGTTTTTTATTTGGGCAGAATCTACTGTAAAGCGGGATGCGCACTATAATTTTATGCTTTCCCAACCGGAGCATACATCTTTGACAAAAGCGTCGGCGGCCTTTGCTACATCGCTTTTTAAAAGTGCGTCGATAATTGCTATATGATTATCGCAGCACAGGACCTTGATTTGCTGGTCCGAGAGGCCGCCGAAGCGGTTACGGTAAGCAATATAGCGGCTATTCATAGTTAAATCGGCAATTATCTTAACCTGGTCGTGAATAATACCCGGAATACATTCATCAAGCAGCCGGTGGAATTCAACATCCAGATAAAATAGCTCTATTAAATCAGGATTGCTTATGTACTTCATGTTTCGGAATCGGCTGAACTCCTCATGGAATTTATTGAGTTCTTCTTTGCTTATCAGATGTCCTGCACTTTCTATAACAAGTTTCCCAAGAGATGCCCTTGCTTTAAATATGATTTCCAGCTCAAAGGGAGTGAGTTCCCTGACAAATGTTCCGCGTTGTGGCTGTACTACCACATAACCGTCTCTCTCAAGAGCGGAAAGGGAAACGGAAATAGGAGTCCGGCTAACCTGGAGTTCCTCGGCAAGGCCGGCAATGCTAAGCTGCTGGCCAGGGTGAAGCTTATCAAATATAATCCTGTTTTTAATGATATTATAGGCGCGTTTATTCAATGCGGGCTCATTCGTGATGGAGTCCTCGTAACTTTTCTGATATTTTCCCATTGCTGTACCTTCTTTTCTTGACGTGTGACATTTTACATATGCAATATAAGTTTAGCACATATGGTAAAATAAAACAATAGAATTTTAGCGTGGATGTGGCGGGGGTTAAAATAAATTGGATAAAAGGTATAAAAATAAAAACAATAAACAAAATATATTAGATATATTGACAACAAAAGAAATGGGTGGTACTATCTAAACATAGACAACTAACATGTTAGTTAAAAATAAAACATGTTAATTAAAGCTAACTAACATGTTAGTAGGGGGAGCTTTGTGAATTTACTTAGGAAAGGAGAAGTATGCGGTTTGGATGTTGCATCAATATGGTTGCTTCAGAACCTGACGGAATTGGGACAGAGCATTTAAATGAATTGGAATATTTGGGATATGACTATGTTGAAATGCCGCTGTCAGAGATGATGGGGCTAGACGAGCAGAAGTTTTTAGAATTAAAGAGCAGGGTAGACCGGTTATCTATCAGATGTGAGGTCTGCAACAACTTTTTTCCAAAACACATAAGGCTGACAGGGCAGGAGGTTCATATGGATAGGATAATGAATTATGCCCGGCATGCCCTGACCCGCGCTGAAGCATTGGGGGCCGCATGTGTGGTGTTTGGAAGCGGAGCCGCTAAAAATGTCCCGGATGGGACTTCACTGGAAAACGGTTATCAGCAGATTGTAGAGCTGCTGAATCAAATTGCACCACTGGCGGAAGACAAAGGGATTATCATATGCATCGAACCATTGAGGAAACAGGAATGTAATCTTATTAACACTTTTAATGAGGGAAGCAGCCTGGCGGATGAAATTAACCACCCTAATATAAAAGTGTTGATTGATTATTTTCACATGATGGCTGAGAGGGAACCAATGAATCATCTGAGGAAACTTGGAAAGAAACATCTGGCGCATGTTCATTTTTCAAGTTCCGGAAGAGAATTTCCCGGATACCGGAAGGAGGCTGCTTATCATATTTTTTTTGATGCGCTGAGGGAGATTGAATATGATGGCAGGGTAAGCTGTGAGGCGTATTCCGGCAATTTTATAACAGAAGCTGCCATGGCATTGGAATTTTTGAAACATGTGGATGTAAAAGCGAAAGGAGGAGACAGTGGTGTATAGTAAGGAACTGATTGAGATGCTTGAAAAAAAGGCGCGGACCCTGCGGCGTGACGTGGTTATCAGTGTGGGAATAGGAGTAGCGGGCCATATAGGGGGCTCCAACTCTTCGGCTGATATTGTGGCTGCTCTTTATTTCTATAAGCTGAGACATGACCCGAAGAATCCTCACAGAAGGGACCGTGACCGGTTCCTGTTAAGCAAAGGCCATGTTGCAATCTTGCAGTATGCAGCATTGGCGGAATCTGGCTATTTTCCAGTGGAGGATTTGCCCCATACCAAGGAACTGGGGTCTTATCTGCAGGGACATCCGGACGTCCTTAAGACACCTGGTATAGAGGCCGGCACTGGCTCGCTGGGACAGGGATTATCCATAGGTCTGGGGATGGCGCTGGGACAAAAACTGGACGGGTTGGACAGAAAAACATATGTGCTTATAGGAGATGGTGAGATAGCGGAAGGACAAATATGGGAGGCAGCCATGGCGGCCAGCTCATTTAAGGCGGATAATCTGGTGGCTATTGTGGACCGGAATGGGCTGCAGGCAAATGGAAAGATAAAGGAAAGAATGGATTCCGGGAATATTGGGGCTAAATTCTTAAGCTTTGGCTGGAATGTCATGGAAATAGACGGCCACAATATGGAAGCGATACTAACAGCCCTGGATGGGGCGGACCGGGTGAAAGGGGTGCCTACGGTTATCATTGCAGATACGGTAAAAGGTAAAGGCCTGAGCTTTGCGGAAAATGTGGTTTCTTATCATAACGGCAAGCTGACTGAGGAAACTTATGTACAGGCGCTTGCTGAGCTGTCTGTATAGATTGGGGGGATTTTAATGAGTGAAACGAATCAGAGAATGGCTTATGGAAATACCTTAAAACTGTTAGGAAAAGATGATGAGCGGATTGTAGTTCTGGACGCGGACTTAGGCGGCTCTACCATGGGGAAAATATTTGAGGCGGCATATCCCGGGCGGCACTTTGAGATGGGGATTGCGGAGGCAAATATGACGAGTGTGGCAGCCGGACTGGCTCAAACCGGAAAGATACCATTCACAAATTCATTTGCGGTTTTTGCCGGAGGAAGGGCTTTTGACCAGATACGGCAGACCATTGCAATTGGCAGGCTGAATGTGAAAATATGCGGCGCTTCCTCGGGCCTCTCGGATTTTGGCGATGGTGCCACTCATCAGTGCGTGGAAGATATCGCCGTATTCCGGTCCATACCCAATATGACAGTGATTTGTCCGGCAGATGCAAATGAAACAGTGGAAGCTGTGAAAGCCATTGCTGCGTTTGAGGGCCCGTGCTACCTCAGACTGAATCGCAATGAATATGAAAATGTGACCCCGGAAGGGAAAAAATTTCAGATTGGCAAGCCTTATGTGATGAAGGAAGGTGACGAAATCGCTATATGCGCTACCGGTTATATGGTGGGAGAAGCACTGGCCGCGGCAGAGGTCCTGAAAGACGAGATAAGTGTAAGAGTAATAAATGTCCCAACGATTAAGCCTATTGATGAGGAAGTACTTATCAGCCTGCTTAAAGGATGCAGAGGGATTGTGACGGCTGAAGAACATACCGTGAGAGGCGGATTGGGCAGCGCGGTTGCTGAAATACTTAGGAAAAAGCCGGTTCCTATGGAATTTGTGGGTATTAAGGATGTGTTTGGCTGCAGCGCCCACTCCTACAGGGAGCTGTTAGAATACTATGAACTGACAGCGGATGCAGTGGCAGGAGCAGTCAGAAGCATTGCGGGAATTTGAGAGGAGTTGGATTTTATGAAAATTGGATTTATAGGTTTGGGTATCATGGGCAGACCCATGGCCAGGAATCTGGTAAGAGCCGGATATGATTTGACGGTATATGATTTGAATGCAGAAGCCGTGGCAGACTTGGTATCATGCGGCGCGAAGGCAGCAGGCAGCAGCAAGGAGGCATCTCTGGGAGCAGAGGCGGTTATTACTATGGTTCCCAACTCACCGCAGGTCAGGGAAGTGGTGTTGGGAAAGGATGGGGTGATAGAAGGTGCTTCCAAAGGAACAGTGCTTATTGACATGAGTTCCATTGACCCTACAGAGAGCAGAAAAATTGGAAAAGAGCTGGAAAAATTTGGGATTGACATGATGGATGCTCCGGTATCTGGCGGTGAGCCGAAGGCGATTGACGGTACTCTGTCCGTCATGGTAGGGGGAAGAGAGGAACAGTTTGACAGATGCTATGACATGCTGAAGGTCATGGCTGGGTCGGTTGTATATGTTGGAGCATTGGGAGCAGGCAATGTGGCAAAGCTGGCCAACCAGATTATAGTAGCAGTAAATATCGCAGCTGTCTCAGAGGCGCTGACCTTTGCAAAGAAGGCAGGGACGGACCCGGAGCTGGTATATCGGGCAATCAGGGGAGGTCTGGCTGGTTCTACTGTTTTGGATGCAAAAGCACCCATGATGCTTAAGGGGGATTTCAAACCGGGTTTTCGCATAGAACTGCATATAAAGGACCTGGGCAATGCGCTTAATGCAGCCCATGCAGTCAGCTCACCGGTAATGCTGACCGGCCAAATGATGGAAATCATGCAGGCCCTGAAAGCGGATGGACTGGAAAAAATGGACCATTCCTGCATTGTGAAATATTATGAAAAAATTTCTAATGTCACAATAAAATCATCAGAAGGGGAATGAGATTCAGCCATGAGAAAGGGGGAGGATGCCGATGGATGGACGGAATCGTGAACCAGTACTGAAGGCGGTTGATATTTCTAAGGCATTTTATTCCACACAGGCATTGCAAAAGGTTTCCTTTGAACTGCTTCCGGGAGAGGTACATGCACTGATGGGAGAAAATGGTGCAGGGAAATCTACTTTGGGTAAATGCATAACAGGAATTTACAAGCCAGATGAAGGGGAGGTGTATTACCAGGGAAGGAAAGTGTCGTATGATAATCCCAAATCGGCTCTGAATGATGGGATTGCAATCGTCCTGCAGGAGTTTAATACCATACCGCATTTGAGTGTGGCTGAGAATATCTTTCTTACAGATGAATCTTTTTACAAAAGAAGATGGATTGCGGATTACGAATCCATGGTGAGGAGGACAGATGAACTCCTGAGGTATTTTCATATGAGGGAATTCATAGACCCCATGGATAAGATGTCCAAACTTTCTGTTGCTGAAATGCAGATAGTGGAAATTATCAAGGCAATGTCCAAAGAAGCCAAGGTCATTATTTTAGATGAACCAACTGCCACTTTATCTGCCAGGGAAGTGGACCGTCTGTTTGACATGATTAGGGAATTGAAGGAAAAGGGTGTTGGGTTCATCATAGTTTCCCATCGGATTAATGAAATATATGAGATATCTGACCGGATTACTGTGTTCCGGGATGGCAGGCTGGTACTTTCGGGTGCAGTTACCAGCGAGCTTCAGGAGATGGAACTTATTAAGGCCATGGTCGGCCGGCAGATTGATGATTTATATGGTAAGGCTGTGCAGCGGGATGAGATGATATCCGATGAAATAGTACTTGATGTGCAGCATATAAGCGATGTACGGAATTTTGTAACAGACTGTTCATTCCAGGTGTATAAAGGTGAGATTCTTGGAATTGCAGGACTGGTAGGGGCGGGAAGAAGTGAACTTATGCGTTGTGTATTCGGGATTGATTCGCGTTCGGGTGGAAAAGTTATTTTTAAAGGAAAGGAAGTAAGGAAAGACTCAATAACGGCCAGTATAAAGGCTGGTATGTGCTTTCTTTCGGAGAAACGTAAGGAGGAAGGGCTTCATCAGGATATATCTATTATGCATAATTTGAATATGGTAATTCATGCAATAGCGGATAAACCATTCATCAGCCGCCGCCAGGAAGAAGATAATTGCAGGGAAATGGTTGAGCGTCTGAACATAAAAGTGGGAGAGCCTTTTAATAAAGTAAGCAGTTTGTCCGGCGGAAACCAGCAGAAAATTCTTTTGGGAAAATGGCTTCTTTCAAAGCCGGAACTGCTGATTATAGATGAGCCTACCAGAGGGATTGATGTAGCCTCTAAAAGTGAGATTTATGCAATACTGCGTGAACTGGCTAATAAAGGATATTCAATCATTATGATATCATCTGAGATGAATGAAATTCTCGGAGTAACGGACAGAACGCTGGTTGTGCGGGACGGAAGAATTGTTGGCAGGCTTAAGACTTCGGAGACCACAGAAGAACAGATTGGCTATTACGCTACTATGGGAAAGACAGGAGGGGATGAGTAAATGGATAACAATGCAAATGAGAAAGAGATTTCCTGGAGCGGAGAATATAAGAAGATGAGGCGCCAATGGGCGCTGCGCAATAACAGGACGGAATTAATCATGCTGGCAGTACTGCTGATTGGCTGTGTCATTATGTCCATGGTCTCGTCCACATTCTTATCAGTAGGAAATATTCTGAATATTTGTTCCCAGCAATCGACCACGGCTCTAATGGCAATCGGCATGACATTGGTTATTATCACGGGAGGAATTGACCTTTCGGTAGGTACCTTGCTCGGTTTTTCGGGCATGCTGGCAGCTATGAGACTGCAGGCCACCGGGAATATATTACAGGCCATCCTGACAGCATACGGTATTGCGCTGCTGATTGGCATCATCAACGGCTTTCTGGTTGGTTATATGAAGCTTCCCGCATTCATTGTTACCCTGGGGACACAGCAGATTTGTCAGAGCATGAATTATGTGGTAACGGACGGTTCTTCCGCATCCAAGTTTCCGGAAGTTTTTGGGTTTATCGGTAAGGGGAAATTGATTGGAACCATACCATTTTATCTTGTTATGATTATTGTGCTGTACGTTATTTTTATGGCTGTATTGACTAAGATGCGTTATGGGCGGTTTCTGTATGCCACGGGGTCTAATGAAGTAGCTGCCAGGATATCGGGTATCAAGACAAAAAAGGTGATTATGATTACATATATCATATCGGCGCTTACTGCGGCAACGGCAGGGCTGGTTATGATATCACGGCTAATGGCTTGTGACCCAACTTACGGGAAAAGTGCTGAGATGGATGTGATTGCAGCGGTTGTTATCGGCGGAACATTTATGTCGGGGGGAAAGGGAACCTTGTGGGGAACAGCAATTGGTGTTTTTATTGTTGGTGTTCTCAGAAATTCGTTGAACCTTCTGGGGGTAAATACGTTCTGGCAGGGAACAGCGATTGGCGTTGTGATTATTCTGGCGGTTTTGGCGGAACAGCTGTCGCATAAGAAAAAGGATAACTAATTAATAAGAAAATAAAATAAAAGTACAGGAGGAAATGAAAATGAGGAAAGCAACAGCAATGTTTATGGCAGCAGTGATGGCAGTCAGCCTGTCAGGATGCTCGGGCAGCAGTAAAACAGCGGATAATACGACTGCGGCAGGAACAGAAGCAAAGGAAACAACGGCAGAGGCGGTAACGGCTGCTGAGACAACACAGAAGGCGCAGGAAACAGAAAGCGATGCAGCGAAATCTGGTGAGAGCTACCATATTGCGTATCTGTGTCCGTCTATGGATACTCCTTTCTGGCGCTATATGGCAACCGGCGTTGAGAGGGAAGCAGAGAAATTGGGAAATGTTACGGTTACAACGTATGACAGTAAGAACAGCGCGGATATACAGTATACAAATGCTCAGGATGTTATAGTAAAAGGTGTTGACGGCATTGTAATCAGTCCTACAGATTCGGCATCCTGCGTAGCGGTGCTTGGTCTGGCCGAAGAGGCGGGAATACCAGTGGCAATCAGCGATATTGGAACAGACTCCGGTGAATACGTGACATTTATTAAGACAAATAATCTGAAAGGTGCGGAAGAAGGCGGCAAGTATCTGGCGTCCCTTCTCAAAGAAGGAGATAAGGTTGCTGAAATCGTAGGTCCCCAGGCGCGCCAGAATCAGCAGGACAGAAAAGCAGGATTTGAAAAGGGGGTTGGAACTGCGAATGTAGAGATTGTTGATTTCAGACAGATGGAACGTGAGAATCGAAGCGAGGGAGAGTCCTACGCCCAGGATTATCTGACAGCATATCCTGACCTGAAGGCGATTTTCTGTACGTCAGACGATGCATCGTTGGGAGTTCTGGCTGCATGTCAGGGGGCAGGCAGAAGTGAGGTTATGATATTTGGTTTTGACAGTAATGAAGAATTGCTGGCAGCTGTCAGGGCGGGTACTATTGTAGGAACCAGTACGCAGCAGCCGCTGTTAATGGGGGCCAAAGCGCTGGATGGAGTGATAGACCATCTTGATGGCAATGAAGTTGAGAAATTACAGGAGATTGAGACATTACTTGTCACAAAAGACAATATTGACGATGTTTACGACATCCTCAGCGAGACAGCTATGGTGATTGAATAGAGGACGAGAGAAGGAGAAGGAATCATGATAAAAGTAGACCCTGCAAAACACACGCATTGGTACAGCCCGTGGAATGTTCCGGCAGCCAAGGTTGATTCGGGAGAAATAGTTAGTTTTACGTGTCAGGATACATGGAATGATGTGATGGTGGACACCAATACCATACAGGCCAGGGCTATGCATGGATACCCCATTAATCCGGTAAATGGTCCGGTTTATGTAAATGGTGCTATGCCTGGCGATACAATGAAGATTACAATTGAAGATGTGCGTGTTACATCAGATGCAACATTAATCTGTAATGATATTCAAGTCTGCAAGGCTTTCAGAAAGTATATAACCGATGATGAGGTGGTTAAATTCCCGATTAAGGACGGACAGGCAGATATGTTTGGCGTAAAGGTGGATTTAAAGCCATTTCCGGGATGTCTCGGAGTGGCTGCTGCACAACGTATGAGTACCCTGGACCAGGGACGCCATGGCGGAAATATGGATTGTAAGCACCTGACAAGAGGCAGCGTTCTGTATCTTCCGGTGTTTGCGCCGGGGGGCCTTGTGGCTACAGGAGATATCCATGCGTACCAGGGAGATGGGGAAATTGTAGGCGGTCTGGAAGTTGCTGGGGAGGTTGACCTTAAATTGGAAGTTATTAAGGGAATCGCTGAGCCATGGCCGATTCTTGAAACCAATGACCGATGGTATGCAATTGTTTCGGATGATACACTGGAAGAGGCAGGATTCAAGGCGGTTCAGTGCATACAGGAATTTATACTGAAACGGACAGACAGATACACACCCAATCATCTGATGCTTATGCTTGCCGAGCTGGGAGATGTGGAAGTGTGTCAGATGGTGGACACATATATGACAATGCGTTTTGGGTTTGAGAAGCGCATTGCACCGGAACTTACTTTCTGATTTGAATTTACAGGCGTGGAAGGAAATATCCACGCCTGTTTTGGTACAGTGCTATGGAAGAAGTATATAGACCGCAGCCGCCACGGAGCATATCATAAAAAATGTTCCGCTGGCCCGCATGAATGTTAAATACAGTCCGGTAGGTCCTCCGCCGTCAACTGCAAAAATATGTTCAACTTCCCAGAGATATTCCGGCTTCATAATCATGGCCAGACCTAAAACAAATAAAGTTATCAGACCCAGATAATCCATCGCAGCCTCCTTATCTTAATACGGATTTTTTGTTTCATATACGTAAAACCAGGATACATATGTTTCATAAACAGAGTATACCATATAAAAATATCAAAATGTCTATATTCATGAAATGGAAATAGAATCTTAAAGTTGGACTGAAAATAGAACAAAAAAAGTAATAATTGGCAGCTTAACACATGGAGTTAACTATGCGGCTTAATGAATAAACATAATTCATTGACTTTTGTTCAATGAGGTGGTATCCTATGATTACTGGAGGGAATAGTTTTATAAAGAATGCGAACAAAAGGTACAGTCAAGTAATACAGTCCAAAATTACAATCAGAAAATAACAGAACTGGGATAAATCCGGAAAAGAGGTGGGTTCACAGATGGAACGCAAGACAGCCAGGATATCCAAGGAGCCGGAGGTCCGCAAACAGGAAATATTGGACACGGCCATGCTGGTTTTTATGGAAAAGGGGTATGAGGCAGCAACCATGAGGGACATTGCCGCTGCCATGAATGTGGTGCCAGGCCTGTGCTACCGGTATTTTGAGTCAAAGCAGGTTCTGTATGACACTGCAATTGAGCAGTACGTAAAGGATATTACGCTGCCAATGATTGAATTGCTGAAAGAGAAGGATGGTTCGCTGGATGGTTTTCTGGACAAAATGGAGCAGCTCTTTCTTCAGTCAGATGGCAGGGAAAAGTATCATCATTTTTTTCATAAGAAGGAGAATCACGGTCTTCAGATGCTTATGTCGGTTAAACTGTGTGAAACCATAGAGCCTTATATGCAGGAAAAGCTGCAGGAGATGAATGAAATGGGAATTACAAGGGTGGGGAATATTCCGCTTACCGCGTCATACATGCTCTTTGGCGCGGTTCCGGTGCTGGAGAATGATGCGTTGTCATCGGCTGAGAAAGCTGCCGGAATCCGTATGATTATGAAACGTATCCTGGGCCCTGGAATTAGTTGAAAATGGTAAATATATGGGTAGGTACAGAGAAGGATTCCCGCTGCCGCTGGTCCGGGAATCTTTTTTTAAAAAGCGAATGAACAATGTTCATTAGAAAGGCGTCAGGAGGTAGGAAGATGGAACAGTATGCATTGATTACAGGGGCGACAAGCGGTCTGGGACTGGCCTATGCAAAGTGGTTTGCAGGAAAGGGATATGACTTAATCATGACCGGGAGAAGGAAAGAGGTGATTGAAAGGAGGGCGCAGGAAATCAGGGACAAATATGGCTGCAGGGTAATTGTGATTCTGGTGGACCTGGCCCGGGATGACGGCGTGAAAAAGCTGCTTGCATCATTGGAGGGCAGGGAGGTTCATGTGCTGGTGAACAACGCCGGCTTTGGCTTCAGAACCTCATTTATTGATACGGATATGGAGGGGCTGAGGCGCCTTATCTATCTTCAGACATCAGCTGTGGCTGAAATCACCCACCATGTCCTGAAGGGGATGAAAGAACGGAATCAAGGCAGTATCATCAATATCTCATCCGACGGGGCATTTGCGGTAGTACCGGGCAATGTCACCTATGCTGCCGCTAAGCGCTTTATGGTTACACTGACCGAAGGGCTCCACATGGAGCTTATGGGGACGGGAATCCGGATTCAGGCTGTGTGTCCGGGATTTGTGGATACGGATTTCCACGAAAATAATGGAATGCCTGTGGATAAAACGAGAAAAGGCATGTTCGGATTCCGGCAGCCGGAGGATGTGGTGGATGAGGCCATGAAGGATTTTGAAGCAGGGTGTGTCATCTGCATACCTGACAAGGCCGGAAAACTGGTGAAGGCCATGGCGGATTATATGCCCAAAAAGGTATATTACCGGTTTGCAAACGATTTTGTGAATAAAAAAATAAGGAAGAGCTAAAAGAGACTCCCCCAGCTGCTTGCTGTACACCGGCAGCTGGGGGAGTCGATTGAATGTCCCGCATCCTAAATAATGAATTTGAATTTGTCTCCAATACAGAGCTGGCGGCAGAGGTTTGTAATCGTATTATCCACATCGTGAATCACACTTTCAATCCTCAAAAGGGGGTAACCGCTGGAAATACCCAGGGCTTTGGCTTCTTTTGAGGTGGCAAACACGATGTCCAGTGTTTTTTGGGAATGGTCTAAAATAATATTATGTTTTTTCAGAATCTCATACAGGGAACTGTCGTTTAAATTTTCGCTGAACAAAAAGGAAAATGACTCAGGAAACTTGTTCAGTTCCAGCTGGACCGGTTTTCCGTCGGCATACCGTATGCGTTCCAATACCAGTATCTTTTCATCCTTGTCAAGTGACATCAGTTCCATCTCTTTTTCTGTTGGGTCCTCCAGGGCTATTTTGGTGATTTTGGCACCGGGAACCGCATTCATCATACTGCACATGTCGGTGAAGCTTAAGACGCCATTGGTGATGCCGCGCTGAATCTTTTTTTCTGCGACAAAGGTCCCCTTTCCGGATTTGCGGTAAAGATAACCTAATTCGGATAAACCGGCCAGGGCTTTCCTGACCGTGACACGGCTTACATTATATGTTTCGCTTAGTTCGTTCTCCGTGGGAAGCCTGCTTCCGGCCGGCCGCTCACCTGTTTCTATCTCTTTCTGCAGCTTTTCCTCCAACTGTTTATATAGAGGGGTGGCAATTGTATTATTTAGTTCCATATACATCCTCCGCGTTACCCTTAAGTTATAATGCTTGATTATATTATAATACAAATTGGCCGTATTGTATATATTTGCGAAAAATTTAATTTGTTATTGACAATAAGTATCATATTGTATTATCATTTATATAGAAACAATTAAAAACAAAAATGCAAAGGAGAGTTAAGACAATGGCATACTTTGGCACGGATATCAAAAATATAATTGCTGAAATTCTGGAAGCAAAGAAATCAAAGGGCGGAGTGAAAAGCCTGTACTTTGTGGGATGCGGAGGGTCTCTGGGAGCCCTTTATCCGGCAAAGACATTTATGGAGAAAGAGTGTGCCTCCATAAAATCCGCATGGATTAACAGCAATGAGTTTGTTCACAGCACACCCAGGGACTTTGGGGAAAATTCCATTATCTGCCTGGCATGTCACAAGGGTAATACGCCGGAGACCATTGAGGCTGCAAAGCTGGGTAAGGAAAAAGGAGCCGCAGTTATTGTGCTGACATGGCTTGAGGAATCGGAAATCATAGAATTTGGCGATTATATTATCCGCTATGCATTTGATGCAAGCCCGGACCATCTGGAGGGTGACATTGACTATGCAGGCGAGAAGACCTTATGCGCCCTGCTTGTGGCGGTTGAACTGGTTGCGCAGACGGAAGGATACGGGAACTACCATAAGTTCCAGGAGGGGCTGGGGATGATTAGCAATATCATCAAAAATGCCCGCGCCCATGTAGCTGAGAGAGCCCTGGAGTTTGCTGAAACGTATAAAAATGACCCGGTTATCTATACCATGGGCAGCGGAGCTTCTTACGGCGCTGCTTATATGGAGAGTATCTGCATTTTTATGGAAATGCAGTGGCTGGATTCCAGCAGCATCCATACCGGAGAATATTTCCATGGTCCGTTTGAGATAACGGATGCAAACCGTCCGTTTATGATTCAGATTTCGGAGGGCTCTACCCGCCCGCTGGATGAAAGAGCCCTAAAGTTCCTTCGTACGTATGCGAAAAGGATTGAGGTCCTGGACGCAAAGGAGCTGGGCCTTTCCACCATTGACGCTTCCGTGGTGGACTACTTTAACCACTCCCTGTTTAATAATGTATACCCGATTTATAACCACGCCCTTGCGGCAAAGCGTGAGCATCCGCTTCCGACACGCCGCTACATGTGGAAGGTGGAGTATTAGGGCACGGCAGAAAGTATGACAACATTGGTGCCCTGCCATTGATGACCCATAAAATATACCCGCGTAGGCAGCGTGCCGGAGCATTTTTCTGCCCGCTCTGAGGCGTACACGGCCTGGCTCCTGTCCGCGGGGGCTTAAACCCCGCAGCGTACTGCGGGGTATTTTGCTATACAAGGAGGAAAACGTATGGAACTTTCTCAGCTCTGCGCAGCAAATTACCATTACAAACGTTATACGCTGGATTATTTTCTGGATTCTGCAGAACGTCTGGGATACCAGTCAATTGAACTGTGGGCTTCCGGGCCCCATCTGCATCTGGAGGATTTTGATGCCGGACGTCTGCGTGAATTAAACAGGTCCATTAAGAAGCATCACCTGAATACAGCATGCTTTACGCCGGAGCAATGCGTTTATGCCGTCAGTGTCTCACATCCGGATAAGAGATACCGGGACAGAACCGTGGATTTTTTTATAAAGCATATAGAAGCAGCCGTATGTCTGGAATGCAGCTGTATGGTGGTGTCCACAGGCTTCGCCTATCTGGATGTGGATGCGGAGGAAGCATTTAAATGGACTGCAGATGCATTTTTGCAAATCAGCCGGAAAGCGGAGCAGGAAGGTGTTACACTGGCACTGGAACCATTCACAAAATACACAACCCATATCTGCAACGAGGCGGGCCAGCTGCTGCGTCTGCTGCGCGCCGTGGGCAGTCCTGCCCTCAAAGGCCTTGCAGATACGGATGTGATTGCCACAACCGGGGTAGATACATTTGAAACTTTCATCGGAATACTGGGCAGGGAGAACCTGGCCCATGTACATTTTGTGGATGGCAGTCCCGGCGGCCACCTGGTTCCGGGAGACGGGAACCTGTATCTGGACCAGGCGCTCCAGTACCTGGAGGCCATGGACTACAGGGGGTATCTGGGCCTGGAGATACTGGACAGGAGGTATGTCATGAATCCGGAAGACGCTATGAAAAGGGCGCTTGCATGGTATTCAGAACGCATAGGATGACGGATGGACAGCAAAAGTGCAGAAGCGCAGCCGTGATATGGAAGTACATGCCTGGAGTATGGAAGTGCAGACCGTGTGGAAGTACGGCCGGAAAATGGCTGCAAACTGACTGAATTATAGGTATTCAAATGTATTCTTGCTAATGATACATTGATGGTCCCTTGATTTGTGAGATTTGCATAAAAAATAGAATGATAACTATACGTTATATACAAAGTACCAAATACTAATTGACAAAACAATCAAATGAATATACTATTGTATTAGATACAAAACAATACAGAATAATACAAAGACATACATAACTGAATTGCTTTTGTATTACCAAGAATGTGCGCACCATTCTTAAAACAAAAGATTAAATCATTTCTTTGACCATGAAGGGGAAACATTTTACAAAGGATTAGGAGGATAATTTATGTTTTGGATAGAATTGATTATCGTTCTGGCTATCATTTTTCTGGGGGTACGAATTGGTGGTACATTCCTGGCGATGGCAGGCGGAATAGGAATGTTCATTATGACATTTATACTGCATGTAGCACCTTCCGACCCGCCGATTACCGTTATTCTGATTATGATTGCAGTAATCTGCGCGGCGGCCACCATGCAGGCATGCGGCGGACTGGACTATCTTGTTAAGATTGCAGAGAAGATACTTCGCAGGAACCCCAGGATGATTACCGTATTGGCTCCGGTTGTGGCTTATGTTTTTACATTTATGTGCGGTACAGGACACATTGTTTACAGCCTTCTTCCGGTTATCAACGAGATTGCCATTGAGACAGGCGTCCGGCCTGAACGGCCCATTTCAGCGTCCATTGTTTCATCCCAGCAGGCCATTACTGCGTGCCCGATTTCAGCGGCTACCGTGGCTGTCCTTGCTTTTATGGCCGAGGCCGCAGGCTATGGCTCTGTGAATATATTCACCCTTCTCCTTGTCTGCATCCCCGCAACCCTGATTGGTACCGTGGTCTGCGCTCTTGCAGTCATCAAAAAGGGCAAGGAACTGGCAGATGATCCGGAATTCCAGGCACGTGTTGCAGCAGGCCAGATTGAGGATTATACAAAGACAGAGAAAAAGGAAAGACCTGCAACTAAGGAAGCAAAGATTTCTGTGGCGATTTTCCTGATTGCCATGGCCGGCATTGTTTTGCTGGGCGCGGTGAAGCCCCTTGTGCCAACGCTTGCTGACGGAAATAAGCTGCCGCTGACAACGGTTATCGAAATCTTCATGCTGGTGGCAGCAGCAGCCATGGTGCTTATCACAAAGCTTGACAGCGACAAGGTGCTGGACCAGCCGGTGTTCCGTACAGGTATGTTTGCAGTGGTGCTGGCATTTGGACTGTGCTGGCTGGTGAATACCTTTATCGGAGACCAGTCATCCTTTATCACTGACAATATGTCTGCCCTGACCAACCAGTATCCATGGATTTATATTATAGCTGTATTCATAGTAGGCGCAATTACCACCAGCCAGTCCTCCACGACCATGATTATGGTGCCTATCGGTATTGCATTAGGACTTCCGGCCAACATCATAGTGGCTGGATGGATTGCCTGCTCATCCAACTATTTCATTCCCGCATCAGGCCAGTGTGTTGCGGCCATTGCCTTTGATTCAGCAGGAACCACAAAGATTGGAAAATTTGTCCTGAATCACAGCTACATGGTACCGGGACTTGTGTGTACGGTGGTATCCGTGGCAGCGGCCCTGCTCCTTGGAAGCATCATCTTTTAATACGGACCGGCAGCTGCCGGGACAGCTAAAAACTGCAGCCTGGAACCGTGATTCGCCTTGTGACAGGTTCCCGGGCTGCAGTTTTGCGAAAATGCGGTTTGTGATATGAAAGGAGGCTATATCATATGAAATTTGCCCCAATGAATTACCATTATTTACGCTATCCCATCAAAAAGTTTCTGGACAAAGTGGAGCGCTCACCCTTTGACAGCATTGACCTTTACTGCTCTGCACCCCAGCTTAACATCTTTGATTACCCCCTGGACCGGCTGATTGAACTGGACCGGGATATCAGGCGGAGACATCTGAAGGTAATGGCCATGACGCCTGAAAACTGCACCTATCCCGTGAATTTCTGTACCCAGGATACAGTCACAAGGCAGTCCAGCATCCGCTATTACCAGAGGGCAATTGATACCGCGGAGTTTCTGGGATGCCCTAACGTCCAAATCAGCACCGGTTTTGGCTATTTTGACCAGCCAAGGGATGAGGCGTGGAAATACTGCCGGGAGTCACTGGAGCAGCTGGATTCGTACTGCCGGAGGAAGCAGGTACGGCTTCTTCTGGAAGAATTAAAGGTAACTACCACCAATGTACTGATTACAAGCAGGGACGTGGCGGAGATGCTGGATGAAATAGGTTCTCCCTGGATTACAGGCATGCTGGATACGGACCAGATGACATATGCAGGGGAAACCGTGGATGATTATTTTGACCATCTGGGAGAGCGGCTTTGGCACATACATTTTAATGACAGGGGGCATACGGTTCCCGGCCACGGGGATTTTCCCATGAAGGAATACTATGATGCTATAAAGGGAAGAGGGTACGGCGGAACGGTTTCGTTTGAAATCTGTGACCGCAGATATTACTGCGACCCGGATAAAGCCATTGACGACATCGTTTCCTGGCTGAGGAAAAATACCCATGAATTAGAGGATGAATGAGAGTAGGAGATATGATATGTGGATTCATGACATGTTTGGGGCGGAGAAACCTATAATTGCACTGCTGCATCTGGATGCCCTTCCGGGGGACCCTGGTTTTTGCGGGGATATGGATGCGGTGCTGGACCATGCGGAGCAGGACCTCATGGCATTGCAGGACGGAGGCGTGGATGGAATACTCATTGCCAACGAGTTCAGCCTGCCGTACCAGCCTGTGGCTGATATTGCCGTTGTATCTGCCATGGCATACATAATCGGAAAACTGAAGGACAGAATCAGGGTTCCGTTTGGGGTCAATGTTGTGAAGAATCCCATTGCAACCATTGACCTGGCAGCAGCCACAGGCGCCTGCTTTGGGCGGAGCTGCTTTTCAGGCGCCTATATGGGAGAGTACGGGGTCTATGTCTCTAACAGCGGAGAGGCTGTCCGTCACAGAAAGGCCCTGGGAATGGAACACCTTAAGCTCCTGTTCAAGGTGAATCCGGAGGCGGATGCCTATCTTGTACAGCGGGACATCCAGGTGGTGGCAAAATCCATCATGTTTGGCGATTTTGCGGACGGCCTCTGTGTATCAGGGGCAGCGGCAGGCGCGGAGCCCGACGATGTGGTCCTGTCCAGGGTCCATGAGGTGGCAAAACAGAAAAATGTCCCGGTGTTCTGCAATACCGGATGCAATCATCAGAATGTAAGGGAAAAACTAAAGCACTGCGACGCTGTCTGCATTGGCTCGGCCTTTAAAAAGAATGGAATCTTTAACGAGCGTGTGGATGAAGAACGGGTCCGCAGCTTTATGGAGATTGTCAAAGAGGTCCGCAGGGAACCATAAGGAGATGGGAAGATTGAGACAATATTTTATGGGAATTGACATCGGAACCTATGAGTCCAGAGGGATGCTCATAGGAGAAGATTTCAGAGTGGCTGCAGAATATACCATGAGCCACGGAATGGCTCATCCAAAACAGGGATGGTTTGAACATGATGCAGACAAGGTGTGGTGGGGAGATTTCTGCGGGATATCCAGGCAGCTGATTGAAACCAGCGGTATTGCCCCGGAACAGATTAGCTGTATCGGAGCCAGCACCCTTGGGACGGACTGTCTTCCTGTGGATGAGCAGTGCAGGCCGCTGCGTCCGGCCATCCTGTACGGAATAGATTCCAGGGCGGACAAGGAGATACAGTGGCTTACCAGCTACTATGGCGGGGATGTGCATAGGCTGTTCGGCCACCCTATCTGTTCCGGCGACACTGCAACAAAGATACTGTGGATTAAAAACAATGAACCGGACGTATACAGCAGGACTTATAAGTTCCTGACAGGCAGCTCCTTTATCACGGCAAAGCTGACAGGAAGGTATGTGATTGACCAGTTTCTGGCCAAGGGTTCCTTCCGGCCCCTTTACCGTGCGGACGGGACAATCAATGAGGAGGAATGCGGGCTTTACTGCAGGCCGGACCAGATAGCATCGTGTGCATATTCGACCGATGTGGTAGGCTGTGTTACCAAGGATGCAGCGGCCCAGACAGGACTGGCAGAGGGAACGCCGGTTATCTGCGGTACAGGGGATTCCACGTCGGAGGCAATCAGCGTGGGGCTGACAGAACCTGGGACCGCATTCTTCCAGTACGGCTCATCCATGTTTTATTACTACTGCGTGGACCGCATGGCTGAGGATTATTCATCTCCCAGGGGAAATGGTTCTGTAAAAGGCGGCAAGGTATTTACCATACCAGGTACATTCTGCCTGGGGGACGGGACCAATGCGGCCGGTACCCTGACACGGTGGGTGCGGGATACGTTTTACCAGGAAGAGCTGGAAAGGGAAACCAAGGGCGGGGAAAACGCATATGCAGTCATGGCAAGGGAAGCAGGGGAGATAGCCCCGGGTTCTGAGGGACTGATGATTCTGCCCTACATATACGGGGAGCGCAGCCCCATACAGGACCCGCTGGCCACAGGCATGATATTCGGGCTGAAGGGAAACCACACGAGGAAGCATATCAACCGGGCAGCGCTTGAGGCTGTTGGCTATTCCACCTGCCAGCACCTGATGCTGTTTGAGGAAATGGGGCTGCCTCCCGATACCCTGATAACAGCCGGCGGAGGCACAAAGAATCACGTCTGGATGCAGATTATCTGCGATATGGCCGGAATGCCCCTGCATATACCGGAATCATTCCAGTGCTCCTCCTATGGGGATGCCATGCTGGCCGCCCTGGGCGCCGGCTGTTTAAAGGATTTTCACCAGCTTAAGGAGAAGCTTCCGGCGGGAAGACTCATACAGCCGGACAGGGAAAACCATGAATTTTACCGGGGAAATTACCCGGTATACAGGGACTTATACCTGAACAACAGGGAACTGATGCACAGGATGCAAAAGACTAAGTGCCAGTGACATGTATCGCACGTAAGCGCCTAAAGTACAGGCGCTAAGTGCTCATAACGAGGAGGCAACCGATATGGTTATTGATACGCATATACGTCCCGCGCTTTTTGAGCCGGTTTGCCGGGATAAGGACAGATTCAGAAAACGGTGCGACGAAATGAATTATCATCTGATGGGACCTTCGGGCATGGAATTGCTGAAGAAGCAGTATGCTCTGGCCGATATACAGAAGATATTCATGCTGCCAAGTGATTATTCATCTGAAACCGGGGAGCCGGCCATATCCAATGATGAGATTGCGCGGCTGGCAGCATATGATTCGGATTTTTTTATTGGGTTTGCATCAGCGGACCCGCGGAATAAGGATGCCGGGGAAGAACTCAGGCGGGCATTTGAACAGCTGGGGCTGAAAGGATTGTATATCAATACGGCCAGGCTTCACATGTATCCCTATGATGAGAGACTGATGCCCCTGTATGACATATGCAGGGAATTCGGCAGGCCAATTATCTTTCATGCCGGACTCAGCCTGGAACAGAAGGCATTTTCAAGATTTTCCAGACCCGCGGATTTTGAGGAGATTTGCTGCAGCTATCCGGATGTCAATGTCTGCCTGGCCCATGTGGGATGGCCCTGGGTCCAGGAAACGGCCGCCCTTCTCCTGAAATACGAGAACTGCTATACAAGCACGGCGCTGATGAATTTCGACGGCCCTTACCAGACATACCGTAAGGTATTTAAGGAAGATATGGGGGAATTGTGGGTGGAGCATAATATTTCCCGTAAAATCATGTTTGGTTCCGGCTCGCCCAGAATCCGCCCGGTCCGGTGTAAGAGAGGGCTTGACAGTCTTGGATTCTCTCCCGAAACCCTGGAGAACATATATTATAAAAATGCCCTCAGATTTTTGGGATTGGAGGAATGGACAAATGGAGTTTAAACTAAAGGAAGCAGCTGTCTGTGCGGACCAGGAATTTGAGATGATTAGGATTACTCCTGAGGTCAGGCAGTTTGTGGAGGAGAGCGGAATTGAAAACGGGCTGGTCTATGTGATTACCGAGCATACCACCACGGGCATCACGGTCAATGAAAGCCTGGACTGTGTGGAAAAGGATATCATGGAATGCTTAAGCCGCATTGCCCCGGAGGACTATCCGTATCATCATAACCATTATCTGCCCACATACGGGACCATTGGAGGAAATACGCCGGGCCATCTGAAGTCCCTCCTGACAGGAAACCACTGTGTGTTTCCCATTGTCCGGGGAGAGCTGAAGCTGGGCCATGCAGCGGATATTTACTTCTGTGAATACGATGGAATCAAAATGCGCCATTATATGATATACGCCGTGGGGGAAAGGAAGGAATAAAGCATGAAACGGGCAATTGCAATGGCAGATAACTGCATTGATGTTTACTATAAGCTGGACCGGTATTACCTCACCGGAAACAGCATTGATTTTGCACTTAATTACCGGGATTTGGGCGGTGACGTGACAGAGATGACCATTCTTGGCAATGATGTATTTGCCATGGCCCTGGAAGAACGCCTGAGGGAAAGGGGAATAGACCTGCGGGTGCTGAAACGCGCGGACCGTCCTACGGGAATGGCTGCCATGGACATTGTGGATGGGGATAAGAAGCATCTCCATTTTGAGGGCAATGCCATGGAGGAGATTGAACTTTCAGGGGAGGACCTGGAATTTGTCAAAACCTTTGATATTGTTTATGCGGAACGCTGGTCCAGGATTGACCGTTATATAAAGGGACTGAAACAGCCGGGGCAGATATGGGTGTATGATTTTTCCAAGCGGCTGGAGCAGGAGAGCAATGACAGGATTATTCCCTATCTGGATTATGCGTTTTTCTCCTATGACCAGGACGACAGCTATATCAGGGACTTTATGGTAAATGTAAGGGAAAAGGGCGCCGGTACTGTGATTACCATGTTGGGCGAACACGGCAGCCTTGCATATGACGGCAACAGGTTCTATGAAAAGGAAGCGGAAAAAGTACCGGTGGTGAACACGGTGGGAGCCGGGGATTCCTATATTGCCGCCTTTACCTATGGCGTAAGCCTTGGGGAATCCATACCTGAATGCATGGACAGGGGAAAGGCGCGGGCCACTGAAATCATTCAGCAGTTCAATCCATATAAATAAAAGAAAGCAGGAGATGAAATGAAGGATTACAAAATAATTGCGGTGGGAGATAATGTCTGTGATAAATACCTTTCCAGAGGCAAAATGTATCCTGGCGGCCAGTGCGTCAACACCTGTGTATATGCCAAGCTCAACGGGGCCCGGACAGCCTACCTTGGCAAATATGGCAGCGACCAGGTGGCGGAATGCGTCCGGGACACCCTGAAACAGATTGGGATTGACGACAGCCGCTGCCGCCGCCATGAGGGTGAAAATGGATTTGCCCTGGTGACACTGAAGGGAAATGACCGGGTATTCCTTGGCTCCAATAAAGGAGGCATTGCCAGGGAATACGGCTATGATTTTACTGAGGAAGATTTTGCGTATATCAGGAATTTCGACCTGATTTATACCAATTTGAATTCTTACATCGAGGACGACTTAAAGAGCCTTAAGGAAACCGGCGTTGCCATTGCCTATGATTTTTCTACCAGATGGACGGATGAGTATCTGGAGAAGGTATGTCCTTATGTGACGGTGGCCATTCTTTCCTGTGCGCATCTGACCAGGGAGGAACGGGAGCAGGAGATGCGGAAGGTCCAGTCCTACGGCGTCCAGGTAGTCCTGGGCACTGTTGGAGAGGACGGGTCCTATGTGCTGTATAAGGACAGTTTCCTGTATGTGCCCGCTGTCCATGCGGACGATGTGATTGATACCATGGGCGCCGGTGATTCTTACTTTGCAGCCTTCCTGTGCTCCCTGCTGGAAACATCGGAGACAGGAGTTGTGGTGGAGGGCTCAGAGGAACGCATGAAGGAAAGACTGGAAGAAGCCATGAAGAAGGGCGCTGCGTTTGCAGCAAAAATGTGTGCAAAGGAAGGGGCATTTGGTTATGGCGTGCCCATTCTTGGCAGGACTGAAATTTAGCACATAAGCGCCTAAAATACAGGCGCTAAGTGCTCATAACGAGCCACTGCACTAAGCTCGAAAGGACCATCATATGACTAAGTTCGTGAGGGACCTCACTAAGTCATATGAATGCATCGCACGTAAGCCGCTAAAAGACAGCGGCAAAGTGCTCATAGCAATCGCTAAGTGCCAGTGACATGTATCGCACATATGCGCCTAAAATACAGGCGCTAAGTGCTCATAACGAGGAGGATATGATAATGAAGCCGGATGTATATGAGAATAACGGAGAAGGAATTCTGTGTGTTTATAAAAATGAAAAGTGGCTTGTAAGTATTAAGAACTGGAAACCGGATAATGACATAGACGGCATTGCCCACCTGGAAATCCATCACTCCACTGACGAGCAGTTTATATTGGCTGCGGGAAAGGCAATCCTGATTACCGCAGAGAAGGAAGAGGATGGGTTTCAGATTGAACTGACTCTGATGGAGCAGGGAAAGGTATACAATGTGCCCAAGGAGTGCTGGTTTTATTCCATTACCCAGAAAGATACCAGGATGATGTATGTCCAGGATTCCAACTGTTCCATGGAAAACAGCGATTTCTGCGACCTTTCCAAAGATGAGATTGCATACATACAGACCAATGCCCGCAGGCTGTTTGAGCAGTAGGCGGTGCGCCTATGGAAACAGAATTCGTACTGTTTGACTTTGACGGGGTCATTGCAAATACGGAGGAGAGCAATGCGGCATATCTGGAGAAGGCCCTGGGAGCTTTTGGAATCCGCCTGACAGAGGAGGACAAAAGGCTGTTAATCGGAACCAATGACAAAACTGCCATCGAAGCCCTGCTTTCAAGAGCCCCTGTGAAGGTCGCGGCAGAGGAACTGGCCAGAATGCGGAAAGAGGTGGGCAATACCTATGAAAACAGCGACATCCGTCCCATGCCGGGCGTGGTATCCCTGATTCAGCATATACGGGGCAGGGGAATGAAAACAGGACTGGTGACTTCCACCTCCACCCGTCTGATTATGATTGCCCTGAACCGAATGAAGATGACCAGCCTGTTTGATGTGGTCGTATGCGGCGATATGTGCACCAACCTGAAACCGGACCCGGAGTGTTATAAAAGGGCAATGGATTATCTGGGAGCAGAGCCGGGCAGATGCATTGTGTTTGAGGATTCCGCCGTGGGCATACACGCCGCAAAGCTGGCCGGAGTCCGGGTGGCAGCCTACCGGGGCTCAGGAATCCCACAGGATGTAAGGGAAGCGGATTATATTGTAGATTCATATATTGGGTATAAGAATACGCTGGATTGCATTTTGCAGGGCCGGATAATGCCCGGTAAACAGATGCCGTAATAAAAGTTCAGGCATGCTTTAAACCCAGGGAACAGGAAAGTCCGCGTCAAATCAACACAATATAACTCTCATTTCTATCGGCATGCCGTTAACCCAGGCATGCCGATTTTCTCTTCCAGTCCTGGTTTGAGTATAACGGATGGAGATGCACCTGACCCTCTGCCGCTTCTGCACTCATATCCAGCCTCTGTCTGATGTTCATAGATAAATTCATATTGCTGCCAATCCGTTTATGGGATAAAATATAGTAACGCTGATTATGGGAGGAATACACTATGATTTTATCGGACAAGACATTATATAGAATGCTGGAGGCAGGTACTTTGTCAATCACGCCTCTGGAAAAAGAGCAGGTACAGCCGGCCAGCGTGGATATACGGCTGGGAAATACCTTCAGTATTGTGGAGGATTTATCCACAGGAATCATCACCTTAAAGGATGAGGTCAGGTATAAGACCATAAGCACAGATACCTACATCCTTCTGCCGGGCCAGTTTGTGCTTGCAACCACCATGGAGTATGTTTCGCTGCCGGACAACCTGACCGCGTTTGTGGAGGGAAGAAGCTCTCTGGGGCGTCTGGGTTTGTTTATACAGAATGCAGGCTGGGTGGATCCGGGCTTTAAGGGAGAGATTACCCTTGAACTCTTTAATGCAAACCGCTGTGCCATTGAACTGAAGGCAGGAAGAAGGGTGGGACAGCTTGTGTTTGCGGAGATGGACGACATAGCGCTCAACCCATATAATGGAAAATACCAGGGGCAGAGGGGAGCCACCGGGTCCCGGGTATATATGGACTGACGGTCTGGTCGGATTAAACGGCTGCCAGCGTCCGGTCATTGATTGACGGAAGATATGGGGGCATGATATGATAGTACCAGTTACAAGGTTCGGCGGAGAATAAAATAAAAACAAATTGAAAAGGAGAAATGACATGGCATTCTATTTTGAGGAACCTTCCCGCACGTTCAGTGAGTATCTTTTGATTCCAGGCTATTCATCCACCCAGTGCGTCCCTTCCCAGGTAAGTCTGAAGACGCCGTTGGTAAAGTATAAGAAAGGAACGGAACCGGATATATCCATCAATATCCCTATGGTGTCCGCCATCATGCAGTCCGTGTCGGATGACAGGATGGCCGTTGCCCTTGCCCAGGAGGGCGGACTTTCCTTCATCTATGGGTCCCAGGCCATTGAAAAGCAGGCTGAGATGATTCATAAGGTGAAGCGGTACAGGGCTGGTTTTGTGGTAAGTGATTCCAATGTATCACCGGATATGACGCTGGCGGATGTGCTGGCCATCACGGAGGAGACTGGCCATTCCACCATTGCAGTGACTGAGGACGGACAGCCAAACGGAAAGCTGTTGGGCATTGTCACCAATAAGGATTACCGTGTCAGCAGGATGGGACCTGATACAAAGGTAAAGGACTTCATGACCACGCTGGAGAATTTGGTCTATGCCGACGAGTCCACCACCCTGAAGGAAGCCAATGACATTATCTGGGAGCACAAGATTAACTGTCTTCCATTGGTGAACAAGAACCAGGAGCTGGTGTATCTGGTTTTCCGCAAGGACTATGATACCCATAAAAAGAATGAGAACGAACTGATTGACAGCTCCAAGCGGTATATGGTGGGAGCCGGTATCAATACAAGGGATTATGCGGAGCGGGTGCCTGCCCTGCTGGAGGCGGGAGCGGACGTGCTGTGTATTGACAGCTCGGAAGGTTTCTCAGAGTGGCAGAAAATCACCATTGATTATATCAGAAAGAATTACGGGGATTCCGTAAAGGTGGGAGCCGGCAACGTGGTGGATGGAGACGGATTCCGTTTTCTGGCAGAGGCAGGAGCTGATTTTGTCAAGGTAGGCATTGGCGGCGGCGCTATCTGTATTACCCGTGAACAGAAGGGAATCGGAAGAGGGCAGGCCACAGCCCTCATAGAGGTGGCAAAGGCCAGGGATGATTATTATAAAGAGACAGGCGTATATGTGCCCATCTGTTCGGACGGCGGCATTGTACACGATTACCATGTCACACTGGCGCTGGCCATGGGCGCTGATTTTATCATGCTGGGGCGGTATTTTGCCAGATTTGACGAAAGCCCTACCAAGAGGGTGAATGTCAACGGCAGCTATATGAAAGAATACTGGGGCGAAGGAAGCGCCAGGGCCAGGAACTGGCAGCGGTATGATATGGGCGGGGATAAGAAGCTGTCCTTTGAGGAGGGCGTGGATTCCTTTGTTCCATACGCAGGAAGCCTTAAGGACAATGTGAACCTGACACTGAGCAAGGTGCGTTCCACCATGTGCAATTGCGGGGCCCTTACCATTCCGGAACTTCAGGAGAAGGCTAAAATCACTCTGGTATCCTCCACCAGTATTGTGGAGGGCGGAGCCCATGACGTTATGCTGAGAGACAAGAGGTAGAAGGCAGGGATATAGGGATAGGGATATCCGGGCCGGGGCATAAGGGAATGGAAGATAGAGAATTTGGAAATTAGAGAATTAGGAAATCAGAGAATAGGAAATTCGGGGGACTGCTGCAATGAATGCCGCAGTCCTTTTTTGGCCCCAGACATTTTGATGTGGATGGAGGCAGGTAATATAATTGCAAATATGGTTTATTCCCGGGCATACCCTGGGAATCGCTGCCCTTAATGCCCTGGGTATGGATGTATGGGAGTGGGAAAAGCCGCAAGGGTGCGGGATATTTAAAAAATCACATGGAAAAGTCTTGCATTTTATGCGGGTTGTTAGTATAATACAGATAGTTAGCCGAAACTAACACATGTGAATCAATCATGGAACTCCTTTTGCCCTGATTCTTACGGGTCAGGGCAGGGGCGTACATGGGAAAGGACGCGTATGGATTATTTAGAGATAGAGAAAGTCATTGGAAGGGAAATCATTGACTCCAGAGGAAACCCCACCGTGGAGGCAGAGGTATATCTGGCAGACGGCACCATTGGAAGAGGAGCTGCTCCCAGCGGGGCGTCCACAGGTGAATTTGAGGCGCTGGAGTTACGGGACGGTGATAAGAGCCGTTTCGGTGGCAAGGGAGTCAGCAAGGCAGTACATAATATCAATACTATTATCAATGACGCTGTCAGGGGAATGGATGCATCCGATATATATGGCGTTGACCAGGCCATGATACAGGCGGACGGCACAGAGGACAAGTCCAATCTGGGGGCAAATGCAATTCTGGCCGTGTCCATTGCCAGCGCAAGGGCGGCTTCCATGGCTCTTGGGATTCCGCTGTACCGCTTCCTGGGTGGTGTGAACGGAAACAGGATGCCGGTGCCCATGATGAACATTCTCAACGGCGGTGCCCATGCGGCCAATACAGTGGACGTGCAGGAATTCATGATTATGCCTGCGGGCGCACCGAACTTCAGGGAAGGTCTGCGCTGGTGCACGGAAGTATTCCATGCCCTGGCAGCGCTGCTTAAGGAAAAGGGGCTTGCCACCTCTGTCGGTGATGAGGGCGGGTTTGCCCCTGACTTGGCAAGCGACGAGGAAGCAATCCGGTTTATTTTAGAGGCAGTCAGGAAGGCTGGCTATGAACCGGGAACGGATTTTGTGCTGGCCATGGACGCGGCCTCCAGTGAATGGAAGAGCGGAACAAAGGGAGAGTACATGCTTCCTAAATGCAAAAAGCATTTTACCTCCGCAGAACTGGTGGGACACTGGAAGGAACTGTGTGCAAAATACCCCATATACTCCATAGAGGACGGCCTGGATGAGGAAGACTGGGAAGGCTGGCAGCTCATGACAAAGGAACTGGGCGGCAGGGTACAGCTGGTGGGCGACGACCTGTTTGTTACCAATACAGCAAGGCTTAAGAAGGGAATCTCCATGGGATGCGGAAACTCCATTCTCATAAAGCTGAACCAGATTGGCTCTGTGTCGGAAACACTGGAGGCCATCAAGATGGCGCACAAGGCAGGGTATACAGCCATTGCGTCCCACCGGTCCGGAGAGACAGAGGATACCACTATCGCGGATTTGGCAGTGGCTCTCAATACCTGCCAGATTAAGACAGGCGCGCCCAGCAGGAGCGAGCGTGTGGCAAAGTATAACCAGCTGCTGAGGATTGAGGAGGAGCTGGGAGACAGCGCTGTTTATCCAGGGATGGGAGCATTTAATTTCCTGTAGGGCATTTTCTGTCACGGACAGGGGAGTGGACTTGATTTTCCTTTGGTAATTTATTATAGTAACGGGGAAAGCATGTTGAGAAAAATGATTTGACGTGCAGGAAAGGGGATTTGACAGGCATGGATATCAGGATAAGACAGTATTCAGAATCTGACGTAGAAGAGGCAGTCAGGATATGGAATCATATTGTGGAGGAGGGCGTGGCATTTCCGCAGATGGATACACTCACAGCAGAGACAGGAAATCAGTTCTTTTCTGAACAGTCTTTTACCGGAATTGCATATGACGCTGGCAGTGGGAGCATCGTGGGTCTGTACATCCTTCATCCCAACAATGTGGGGCGCTGCGGCCATATCTGCAATGCAAGCTATGCAGTAAGGTCCGATATGCGGGGACATCATATCGGAGAGGCGCTGGTGACGCATTGTATGGAAAAGGGAAAAGAACTGGGATTTGGTATCCTGCAGTTCAATGCTGTGGTGAAGAGCAATGCTTCAGCGCTGCATCTGTATGAAAAGCTTGGATTTACCCGGCTGGGCGTGATACCGGGAGGATTCCTGATGAAGGACGGACATTATGAGGACATAATTCCCCACTATCATGTTTTGTAAGGATTTATAAAAGATATTAAAAGGATTTTATATTCTGCGCAAATGTACTTGATTTTCATTTTTAATCATTATATGCTCTTTGCAGACACCGGTGTACTTATAAAAATCAAGGAGCTTTTATGCAAAAAGAAAATTGGCCTGTGCCGCAGTGGCGGTTAGCAGGACCCGGAGAACAGGGCATAAACCCGGAGCTGCCCCGGCAGCTGCATTCCGTTATCACATCAGAATACGGGAATACCAATGGAATCCTGGTTGTCAGGAACGGCTGTATTGTTTATGAGGAATATTTTAATGGCTTTGGGCCGGATAAGCCGGTCCATGTGGCGTCCGTGACAAAAAGTGTTCTGTCTGCACTGGTGGGAATTGCCGTTGATAAAGGATACATACCATCCGCCGGTCAGAGGGTGATGGAGTATTTCCCGGACCAGGTATCGGAGGAACACGTCAGGAATTGCGGCAATGCAACCATTGAGGACCTGCTGAATATGACGGTGCCTTATGGATTTGAGGACTGGAAGGAACCATTGGAGCGGATGTGCACCTCTCCTGACTGGGTGGGATTTACGCTGGACATGATGAGGGGAAATTGGGAAAACAGTAAGGGGAAGAAGCACTTCCAGTACTGCACGGGCGGCGCCCATCTCCTGTCCGCAGCGGTACAGCGGGCCGTTGGGACAAGTGTCCGGGAATTTGCCAACCAGCATTTGTTTGCGCCCACAGGCATGAGGGTGATTCCGGATTATCCCATGGAGTCCTATACCTATGAAAGCCTGTTTGGGGAGAAAGTCAGGGGATGGGTACAGGACCCCGGCGGCATTACCACCGGCGGCTGGGGACTTACAATGACGCCCAGGGATATGGCGCGGTTCGGCCTTCTGTATCTGAATATGGGTATGTGGAATGGAACGCAGATAATACCTGAATCATGGGTCCGAAAGTCTGTGAAGCGTAATTCCAACCGTTATGGTTATATGTGGTGGCAGTTTGAGCGCAAGGGCGTGGCTGTCCATGCAGCGATGGGAGACGGAGGAAATATGATTTGCTGGATTCCTGACAGGAATCTGGTGGTGGCTATGGCATCTGGTTTTAAACCGGATGCGAAAAACAGGTGGCTGCTGGTCAGGGATTATATACTGCCGGCTGTTGAGGCGGTTTAGCGGCAGAGCATGGCTGGGGATATAGAAATCTGAATCTGATGAGCCGTATACAGGTACAGGAGCTGGCAAGGCCAGCTCCTGTTATCTGTTATCTGCGGCTTTATTCAGCTTTAAGAAGCTACGGGTGACGCTGCGGAATTGAATGTTGGGACAAGCCCTGGTTTCCTTCCACTCCGATTATATCTGTCTGTTCCAGTGCATCCGTAATCCAGCTGATGAAACGGCTGTAAAAGTCAAAGACAGTGTCATCGAAATGGATGCGGCTCATGTCATCCTCAATTTTCTGTATAATGATATTCCAGGTACCGGCAGGAATCTGGTTATCCCGGCAAACGTCAAATTCAGGATATTCTGATTCCAGATAGGACAGCAGGAGTTTGGTATAGTCTGTCTTAAAGACCAGCAGTGGGTCCTGACAGCATGCATAGCAGTCCCCCTGGCCAGTGTCGGAGCAGCAGGGATAAAAACTGAGATACACCTTTTCATCCGGAGCCGAAAAACATCTTAATACCATAACCATCCCCCCGTGTATGATTGCGTTGACGTGTGCCTGGTTTACTATGTCTGGTCTTAATGTGATAATTAAATTATAACACGCTGGGGGGAGATTGGATAGTATGAAAAAACAATACAGGTATTACATCTGGGGATTTTTGGGCCGGCTTTCATCGGGATGCAGACTGCAGGGAGCAAGGCGTCAGGGAGGAATGCAAGGCGGATTGACAGGAACCGGGGGCAGCTATAAAATAGAAGGATACCGGTTCTTTATTATGATGCGGGGATGGAAAAAATTGGGACCTGAAAAAATGGGGTGTATAAAAGAAAACAAAGGGGGCAGAAGAAAATGAAGGAATGCCGAGTACTGACAAAGCGGCTTTGCATTCTGCCGCAGAGCATGGAACAAATCGCTGCTTTGCGCGATGCAGAGCCTGATGAAGAGATGAGGCAGGCATATGGGGAAATGATGGAAACCATCAGGCTGCTGCCCGGACAGGAAGAGTGGGGCACACAATGGGAAATCCAGCTGCGCGGCGGGTCTGCCATCGGAGGGCTGTGTTTTAAAGGCGCTCCGGACCAGGATGGGGCGGTGGAAGTCGGTTACGGTATAGATGAAACGTATCGGAACCAGGGATATGCAGCAGAGGCAGTAAGCGGAATTGTGAAATGGGCCTTGGCCCAAAAGGAAGTGACATGTGTGACGGCACAGACTGAGGCGGATAATGTTATATCACAGAGGGTACTGACAAAATGCGGTTTTGTCCGGGACGGGTTGGGACCGGAAGGCCCTCTGTACAGGATTAGATTGGAGGAAAACAGCAGTGGAAGGACAATGGATACGGATAGTTAAAAAGAATGATGAGTTCTCCATGGAATACCAGGCAGGAGATGTCTTTTCCATTGACAGCACCTGGTACGGCGGTGTGAATGTGACCAGTAAGTCGGGGATTCCCCTGTCTCTGGACAAGGAAGAGTACGAATTTGTGAACAGGGAACAGAACCCCCATGTAATTGACGCATATTCCTATGGTCTGGGTGTCATGGACTGCTTCTGTGAGATGGTATCTGCCGGCCTTAAGACACTGGCCATGAGCCATCCCTGTGATACCAGGGAGGAGCGGGATTCCTATCTGGAGGATGTGAAAAGGCTGTGCGGAACATACGGGGTGAAGTTCTATCCGGAGGATGAGGCTTTTATTACGGATTTGTTTCCGGAGGAGTTAAATAAGGGTAAGTATAATTATCTCTTTTACCGGACCGACGATGTGCTGGAGCGCTACCTGGGGCTGAAGGAACAGAAGAAAAATCTGGTTGGAAATGGCGCCTATACAGGACAGGAGAGATTCCGGATTGCCGCGGAGTTTGGGAGGCTGCTGTCTTATCCTGAAGAAGGAATAGAGAGGCTGATTGGGAAAGCAGCCGGAAAAACGCTTGGAGAAAGCAGGTCCGGGGATTAAGGGGAAATCATATAAAGGGTAATGAAACAGGACAATGACGGTTCATAGGGCTGAGTGAAAAAGCCCGGTGAGCCGTCATTTGCGCTGCAGCGGATTTCCGTGATTAGACAATTGCGTCTGAGTTATGGGTATAGTGCAGAATGAACTGGTAAAATGTATCAATGCACGGCACAGATATCCGGTTCCTCCGGACTGCCAGATATATTTCCCTATGGGCCCGGTCGTGCTTAATACGAATGCGTTTGATGGGAAAGTTGGTGAAAAAATCCAGGTCAGGTACAATGGCAATCCCGTAATTAATGGAAACAAGACCGGCAATGGACATTTCTTCCTCTACCTCACATATAATATTCGGTTTCAGGATGCTGGTACTGAATAAGTTGGATATCACGTTCTGGGTTTCACTCGCCTTTGAGTTATAGCCAATAATGGGATATGAAATTAATTCCTCAATGCAGACTTCCTCTTTTACGGATAAGGGATGTTCAGGCGCTGTAATCAGGATTAAATCCTGGTGCAGTACGGGAGTGAACAATATTTCTTCCTCGTTGGGAACAAAGGTACACAGGGCCAGGTCATAGTTGCCTTTTTTAAGATTTTCAACAATGACCCTGGAATTATTCTGCTTCAGGGAAAAGCTGATGTTTTTAGAGGTTTCCAGCTTTAAAAAATTAGAAAGTAATCCGGGAACAAAATTTGCTCCCAGAATATAAAGAAAGGCAAAATCAATCATCCCGGAATCATTTCTGGATAATTTTCTTATGGTTTTTTCGCCGTTTTCAATTTCATCAAATCCCTTCGATATATAGGAACTGAAGATTTTTCCATATTTGGTGAGCTCTACATTGCGTCCTTTTTTTTGAAACAGGGGAACACCCAAATCCTTTTCCAGAGCTGATATGGCATGGCTTAAGCTGGGCTGGGATATGTATAAGAGTTCTGCAGCCTGGGAGTAGTGCTGCAACTGGGCTAATACCTTAAAGTAATACAGTGTGTTCAGATTCATGATTAACCTCCTGGTTTGTCTTTTGTAAAATTTATATACAAACAAATTTCGCATATCACAGATAAATCCATAGATTGTATCTATAGATTGTGGGGTAAATATGCATTTGTGCGAATAAATAAAGGAAGATATAATTAAATCATGAAAAAACTATATTACATCAAAAGATTATAGATTATTTTGCTAAGATTTACAACAAAATAAATCAATTTATCCATGGGAATATTTGGAACAAAAGCAATGAACCGGTTTATGCATAATAAATAAAAAAGGGGTATATGCAAATGGGAGACAATTATAATCCTTATGATGAGGTATTGGAAATTGTGCGTCAAGCCGCGGATTTGTTAGGATATGCGCCAAAGGATTACGAGGCAATCAAATATCCGGAAAGAGAGCTTAAGGTTTCCATCCCTGTGGAGATGGATGATGGTTCAGTGCGTGTATTTGAGGGCTTCCGGATACAGCACTCAACTTCCAGGGGACCTGCCAAGGGAGGTATCCGCTACCACGAGGGCGTAAACCAGAATGAGGTAAAGGCACTGGCTGCCTGGATGACTTTTAAGGCTGCTGTTGTAGGGATTCCCTACGGAGGAGGAAAAGGCGGTGTGGTAGTAGACCCGTCCAAGCTTTCCGAGAGGGAGCTGAGATGTCTTACAAGGCGGTTTACTGCCATGATATCACCCATCATAGGACCGGACCAGGACATTCCTGCGCCGGATGTGGGAACCAATGCAAGGGTGATGGGGTGGATGATGGATACCTACAGCATGCTGAAGGGCCATTGTGTCCCGGGAGTGGTAACAGGGAAACCTCTGGAGATAGGAGGCGCCTTAGGCCGGAAGGATGCCACGGGAAGAGGCGTCATGTTTACTGCCCTCAATGTGCTGGAGGTACTGAGAATGGGCAGGGATGAGGCTACGGTTGCGGTCCAGGGATTTGGAAATGTGGGGGAGACCACTGCAAGACTTCTTCACCAGGCCGGAATCAAAGTGATTGCAGTCAGCGACGTCAGCGGTGGGTTGTATAAACAGGAAGGGCTGGATATTCCGGATATCTGCAGATACGTCACATCAGGAGAAAACCGCCTTTTAAAGGATTACAGGGCGGATGGCGTGACACATATATCAAACAGGGAGCTGCTGGGGCTGGATGTGACCATTTTAATTCCGGCAGCACTGGAGAACCAGATTAACAAGGCAAATGCGGATGAGGTAAAGGCCAGAATTGTATTGGAGGCAGCCAACGGACCCACTACCAATGAGGCTGACAAAATATTATTTGAGAAAAATATCGTGGTAATCCCGGATATATTGGCCAATGCTGGCGGCGTTATCGTGTCCTATTTTGAATGGGTCCAGAATATCCAGGAAGTAATGTGGAGTGAAGAAAAGATTAATCGGAAACTGGAAGAGATAATGGGTAATGCGTTTTTGAGCGTTTGGGATACGGCAACGGGACGGAAGATTTCCCCTCGTATGGCAGCATATCTGATTGCAGTAAAACGGGTTGTGGAGGCAAAAAAAATCAGAGGAATCTGGCCATAGGGAAGGAAACCGATACAGAGGCTGATAAGACGGCAAAGGCGCAAAGACGAAAATAAGTTTTTGCGCCCTTTTACTATGAACCGAATAAACTTAGGAGGATTACTACGATGATGAATGCATGTGAACCAGCAGAGCGGTTAAAAGAAGTACAGTTTTCACCAGTAAGAAAGGTTTTGGAAAAGGCAAATCAGATGGCGGCTGAAGGACGGAAAATTATCCATATGGAGGTTGGGGAACCTGATTTTGATACACCCAAACCCATAGTGACCGCAGCAGTGGATGCGCTGACCAGGAAGAAGATGACCCATTATGCACCCAACAGGGGAACATTAAAACTGAGAAAATCCATTGCATCCATGCTGAAAGCAGAATATCAGGTGGAAGTGGACCCGTCGGATGAGATATTGGTAACAGTAGGTGCGGCAGAGGCTATTTTTGATGTAATATTTTCACTGGTCAATGCATCAGATGAAGTTATCATACTTACCCCTGCCTACATGAATTATGAGAATTGTATCCATATGACCGGCGCGACATGTGTAAAGGTGGCGTTGGAGGAAAAGGACGGATTCCAAATTGACCGGGAACGTCTGGAGGCAGCCGTAACAGAGAAAACAAGAATGCTGGTGGTGACAAATCCCAACAATCCCACAGGGACCGTTCTTACAAGAGAAAGCCTGTCAATCATTGCGGATTTGGCCAAAAAACATGAATTTATTGTATTGGCCGATGAAATTTATTCCAGGCTGTCTTATGGAAACAGGAAGTTCTGTTCCCTGTCTTCCCTGGACGGAATGAGAGACAGGACCATCATGGTAAACGGGTTTTCAAAAGTATTTGCCATGACTGGATGGAGGGTTGGGTTTGTTGCCTGCCATCGCAAATTCATTCCTGCCATACTGAAAGTCCATCAGTACGCGACGACCTGTATACCTGGTTTTATCCAGGAGGGTCTGGCTGAAGGGATGGAAACAGAGGCGTGCACAGAAGCTGTGGACCATATGATAAGCTGTTTTGAGGAGAGGAGGGACTTTGTAGCATCTGAACTGGATAAGATACAGAAGCTCAGTTACGTCGATTCCATGGGGGCATTTTATTTCTTTATTAATGTATCAAAAACAGGAATGGATGGAAATGAATTTGCGGAAAAGCTTTTGGAAAAAAAGGGGGTGGCATTGGTTCCGGGACAGGCCTTTGGCGAAGCCTATGGTGATTTTGTAAGGCTGTCTTACGGAAGGGGGATGGATGTATTATCGGAAGGACTTACTCTGATGAATGAGTTTGTTAGGGAACTGTAAAAAACATACGCACAAATGATTAGGAGGAAACTGGGAATGAGAAAAAGAATCATAAGCTTACTGACAGCGGCAGCTATTGTGGTTTCATTTACAGGATGCACCCCCCAGGGGTCAGCCGGAAATTCTTCTGAAAACAAAGAGACACAGGCGTCTCAGGCAAAGACAGAGGAGGAATCCCAAACCATTAAAATAGGAGCGGTATATCCTCTGACAGGGACCAGCGCTGAGACAGGAAACCAGACAATCAATACACTGAAGGCCATGGCGGAGCTTATCAATCATGAATATGATATTGATTATCCCTTTGCCAAGACCCAGGGACTTCCTAATCTGGGCAATGCAAAGATAGAAATCATTGCAGCGGACAGCCAGGGAAATCCGGAAGTGGGCGCCACGGAAGCAGAGCGTCTGATAACGGAGGAAAATGTGACGGGATTAATTGGCTGTGATGCCAGCGGGGTGACTAAGACAGCCAGCGCTGTGGCTGAAAAATATGGTATTCCGTTCATTAATGCAGAGTCATCGTCGCCTACCCTGACGGAACGGGGACTAAAATATTTTTTCCGCACAGGACCAACGGATGCTACATTTGTGGAAGATACGTTTAATTATATGGACCTTTATAGAAAGGAAGCCGGCTTTGAAAATGTGGCTATCATAGCGGATGAGGCTGAGGCCGGCGTGAATTTTAAGAAATTGTGCGAAGCAGCAGCCGGGAATCATGGCTACAACATAGTCCAGTCCATTACATATCCTGGAAATCCTACCGGACTTACGTCAGAGGTACTTAAACTGAAGGATGCGAAACCGGACGTGGTACTGATTTATGCATTGACCGCAGAGGCCATTCTATATACCAATACATGTAAAGATTTGGATTTCAGCCCTAAGGCGACCTTTACAGCCAGGGGAGGATTTGTTGCAACGGAGTATTTCGACACCTGCGGCAAGGATGTGGATTACATATTTACGGCAAATGCCTGGAGTATGGACCTGGCTAATACAAAACCGTATCTGACCGAAATCAATAATCTGGCCAAGAAATTTTCCAACCATGATATGACTGGAAATACAGCACGCGCAGCCCAGGGTTTCCTTATCTTTGCAGATGCAATCAACCGGGCGGGGAGTACGGACGCCGACGCGATTGTCAAGGCATTGGAAGAGACGGATATGAATGAGGAATACCTGATTGTACCATGGACCGGGGTAACCTTTGACGAAAGCCATCAGAACACCCAGGCAACAGGCATCATCACCCAGATTCAGAATCAGGCATATGTGACCGTATATCCGGATTCTGCCAAGAGTGCTGAGTCTATAATCCCGGTACCGGCATGGAGTGAACGAGACTAGCGGAAAGGCAGGTGCATTTTATGACATTGCTGTTGCAGGTCCTGCTGGAAGGGACATTTACAGGGATGATTATTGCCCTGATAGCGATGGGGGTTTCGCTTATTTGGGGTGTCATGTACATTGTTAATTTTGCTCATGGGGAAATACTGATGCTTGGTATGTTCATATCCTATTATTTCAGCGTTAAATCAGGACTGGACCCGCTTCTCTGTCTGCCTATTGCAGCGGTGGTAATGTATTGTTTTGGAATTGTTTTTTACAAGGTGCTTATAAAGCGTGTCATGAATGCGCCTATGTTAAGCCAGCTTTTGCTTACATATGCCCTCAGTATTGTGCTGGTCAACGTTGCTCAGATAGCGTTTGGTTCTGACTTTAAGACAGTGCCGAACCAGATATTTACAGGCTCGTTTTCCGCAGGAGGTCTAATTATATCCTACTCAAAGCTGGTTCCCTTTATTATCTGTATCGTCACTGCAGTTACCCTGTATTATATTCTGAACAGGACACAGCTGGGGAGGGCCATTAAGGCGACTGCCTTAAATAAGGACGCGGCAGCGCTGGTGGGAATCAATCCGGAAAAGGCATATATGCGCTGCGTTGGTATTGCCGCGGCTACTGCCGGAATCGGCGGAGTGGCGTTGTCCTATTACTTTTATGTATATCCAAGCGTTGGTTCGGTATTCATTAATTTTGGCTTTGTAGCTTGTTGTATCGGCGGTATGGGAAGTATACCCGGGGCTGTAATCGGGGGTGTCCTGATGGGAATCATGGATACGGTGGTGGGAACTTATACCAATGCAGCTCTTAAATACCTGGCTGTATTTGCCCTGTTCCTGCTGGTGGTTTATAAAAGGCCCAAGGGCCTGTTTGGGTGGTGATGCTTATGAAAATTGGAAAACGAATGAGAGAAGCCCTTTTTATCAGCAATATAAAGCCTTGGCATCTGATACTCACTGTCCTGATTATAATTGCATATCCCCACGTATTCACCAAAAGTTTTCAGCAGAATTTGGGAATCCTGATTCTGATGTGGGCATGTCTGGGTTCTGCCTGGAATATATTCGGCGGATATACAGGCCAGGTGTCCCTTGGCCAGGCCATGTTCTTTGGCGTGGGGGCATATGGAGCAGTGCTTCCTTTTTATTACTGGAATGTCACTCCGTGGATTGGCATGCTGATAGGTATGTTTTTTGCAACGCTTCTTGCGCTGCTGGTGGCTCTGCCTATATTTAAATTAAGCGCGCAGTATTTTGCCATTGCCACCATGGCGCTGGGGGAAACCGTACGTATCATAGCGGTGAACCTGCCCTTTACAAAAGGAATGATGGGGATTGATTTTCTTAATATGAAGATGAATCCCTGGTATTCCCTGCAATTCAGGGGAAAGCTGCATTATTATTACATTTTCGGTGTCATACTGATGCTTGTGATATCTATCATGATATATATCAACAGCTCAAGAATCGGATATTACTTCAGAACAATCAAAGCGAATCAGACAGCGGCAGAAAGCGTAGGAATCAATGCCAGAAAATATAAGACCATTGCGCTGGTAATCAGCGCATGCATCGCATCTCTGTGCGGCTCTTTCTACGCCATGTATCAGACCTATATTGACCCGAGCACCGTGTTTATAAATACCCTTTCAACAAAAATGATTATCATGGCGGTAATCGGGGGCGTGGGAACCATTTACGGACCTGTGATTGGGGCTGCGCTTATTGTGCCGCTGGGAGAATATACCAGGGCCACCATCGGAGCCACTATATCAGGGATTGACCTGGTTCTGTATGGCGTCTTAATCATACTCACTATTTTGTACCAGCCTCAAGGCGTTTTGAAGCTGTCCGGTAATCTGATTCACAAAGCCAGGAGTAAGGAGCCGGGCCGCTCCGCCGGGAAGGGGGGCAGTGCATGAGTATATTGGAGGTAACGGGCCTGACAAAAAAGTTCGGAGGTTTGACTGCGGTATCGGATGTGACGTTTGATATTGAAGAAGGTCAGGTGTATGGCGTCGTGGGACCTAATGGGGCAGGAAAGACAACCATGTTCAATCTTATCAGTGGAATTTATCCCGCCACAGCCGGGACCATACTTTTTAATGGGGAGGATGTGACATGCCTGCCGCCGTATGAAAGAGCAAAAAAGGGGATTGGCAGGACGTTCCAGATTCCCATGTCCATGGATTCCATGACTGTGCTTGATAATGCCACTGTAGGCGCCATGCTTCACATTCCGGGCACTATGGAGGCCAAGGAATATGCGGATATGATACTTGAATTTGTGGGACTGGGAAGTAAGAAGGACCAGCTGGCCGGTTCTCTCAGCGTCATTCAGAAGAAACGGCTGGAGATTGCAAGGGCACTCAGTACAAAGCCGAAACTCCTGCTTTTGGATGAATGTATGGCAGGGCTCAATGGAGCGGAACGTGAAGCTGCCATCGACCTGGTGAAGAGGATAAATAAGAGGGGAATCTCCATCCTGGCCATTGAACATGTGATGCCGGTGGTAATGGGAATCTGTGAACGGGTCCTGGTATTGCAGTATGGACAGCGGATTGCAGAAGGAACACCGGAGGAGATTACAAAGGATGAAAAAGTGATTGCTGCTTATCTGGGGGAATGATTATGCTGGAAGTGAAAAACTTGAAATTTGGATACAGCGCTATGATGCCGGTCCTGAATGATATATCCTTCCAGGCCGGGAATCAGGAGATTGTTGCCATTCTTGGCTCAAATGGAGCCGGAAAGACCACGACATTAAAAACAGTTTCCGGATTACTAAAGCCCTGGGAGGGAGCCATAACTTATAATGGGGAAGATATCACCGGCATGCCCGCGTATGAGGTCCTGAAAAAAGGAATATCCCTTGTACCGGAAGGAAGGATGCTGTTCGGAAAACTGACTGTCTATGAAAATCTGTCCATGGGGGCATATACAAGAAAAAATCAGGATGAAATCAAAAAGACACTGGATATGGTCTATGAATTGTTTCCCAGGGTCAGGGAACGCGCAGAGCAAAAGGCGGAGACCTTGTCAGGAGGAGAACAGCAGATGGTAGCCATTGCAAGGGGCCTTATGTCAAAACCATCTTTGCTGATATTGGACGAACCGTCCCTGGGCCTGATGCCTAAGCTGGTAAAAGAAGTGCTGCAGTTTGTAAAGACAATCCGTGAGACGGGCATATCGGTTCTGATTGTAGAACAAAATGTCAACGAAACCCTTGCGATTGCAGACCGGGCCTATGTCATACAGGACGGCACTACGGTGATATCAGGAACCCCGGAGGAACTGAACGGTAATGATGAAATACGCAGGATATATCTTGGAATGTAGGAGGAGCTATGGGAGAAATGCCATTAGGAATCCGGTCTCTTCTGGGACCGATTACCGACTTAAAACCAGAGGAACGAGTCCTCATTGTTACGGATACGGAGAAATTTCAGATAGGAAAGGAACTGTTTGACTGGGCTTCCAAGGCCAATGAGACATCTATGGCAGTGATGACGCCCAGGACGTCCCACGGGGATGAGCCCACTGCGGAGATAGCGGCAGCCATGGACACAGCCGATGTTATCTTCGCAGCCACGTCCATGTCCATGTTCCATTCCCAGGCCAGACGCAGGGTGGTACTAAACGGCCATTGCCGGTATGTGAATCTGGTTGATTATATACCATCCATGTTTCATGAAGGCGGGCTTACAGCCGACTTTTTGGAGATTACAGAGATATTAAACCGCATTGCCCCGCATTTCAGCGGAAAGAAACTGGAACTCACATCACCCGGGGGAACAAACCTGGTATGCAGTGTGGAGGGAAGGGGGCCTGTGATTGATTATGGCCGCAGCATCCGTCCGGGCCAGTCGTCATCGCCGCCTAACGCTGAAATTGCCCTGGGACCGGTGGAGGGAACCGCCCAGGGGGTATTGGTAATAGACGGAAGCATCCCGCACCCCAGTCTGAACATGATACGGGAACCCATTACCATGCAGGTTGAGGATGGACAGATTGTGATGATTTCCGGAACAGATGAAGCTGAAACATTGAGGCGGATTCTGGAACAGTATAAGGACAGCCGGGTTTATAATATCGGTGAAATAGGGCTTCCTGTAAACCGGGAAAATAAAATATGCGGACGCATGCTGGCAGATGAAGGCGCCTATGGGACCGTACATATTGGAATTGGAAACAATCTTTCATTTGGCGGCAATGTGGAGGCTCCCCTTCATATGGATATGGTTATAAGAGATATCACGTTGAAAATTGACGGGAGGGTTATATCTCAAAACGGGATACTGCAGGTATAAAATACGCTCTAAGGCATACGTAAATTAAAGAGAGGGAAAATTATATGAATACAGAATTTATAAAGGGAGTCATTGTCCCCATACTGACACCCATTGATAAAGATGAAGTGATGGATGAAGGAAAAATGAGAAAACAGGTGGATTTCGTCATTGATGGAGGTGTTTCCGGTATTCTGGCATTTGGAAGCAACGGCGAATTTTATATGGCGGAAGAGGATGAGATGATATGGGCCTTGAATATCATGCTGGACCAGTCTTCCGGCCGGGTACCGGTTTATATGGGAATCGGGGCAATCAGCACCAAGAAATGCATCCGCATTGCAAAAGCCGCAGCCGCAGCCGGCGCAGACGGCATATCGGTTCTCCAGCCCATGTTTCTGAAACCCACAGAGGACGAGCTGTACCTGCATTTCAAACGTATTGCGGATGCAGTGCCGGATACCCCCATGTTATTATATAATAATCCGGGGCGTACCGGGTATACCCTGAGCGCCGGCCTGGTGGAACGTCTGGCCAGAGAAGTGCCGAATATTGTAGGTATGAAGGATTCCTCCGGTGATATGACACAGACAGAGGAATTCATAAGAAGAACCTCCGATATAGGCTTTAAGGTTTTTGGAGGAAAGGACACCCTGATTTTTGGGGCAATGGTCCACGGAGCCGCGGGCTGTGTGGCCACAACAGCAAATTTTATACCGGAATTAGTTACAAGTATCTATAATCTTTATATGGAGGGAGATTTGGACGGCGCGAGGAAAGCGCAGTTTAAGCTGAATCCCATCAGATTGTCCATGGATAAGGCCAGCTTTCCGGTGGCCACAAAAGATTTAGCCAATATGCTGGGCCTGGACGTGGGAAAACCATATACACCAAATCTGCCGGGGCATAAGCAGGCAATAGAAGCAATGGAACTGCAGATGCGCGGAGCGGGTTACATAGAATAGAGGTTGAGGCAGATGATGAAAGTTGGATTTATCGGTCTTGGTATCATGGGGTACCATATGGCGTGTAATTTGAGTAAAGGCGGATATCAGGTTTATGCCTACGATATTATGCCGGAGGCTGTGGAACGGGCAGAAAAGTCAGGATGCATCGGCTGCGCAAGCATTAAGGAGGTAGCAGATCAGTGTGAGGATATCATAACAATGCTGCCCAACGGCCCGCATGTGAAATCCGTTGTTTTAGGCAATGGGGGAATCGCTGAATTTGGGGGATGCGGAACATTTATCATTGACATGAGCTCCATTGCTCCGGGAGTCTCCAGGGAAATTGCTGAAGAACTTAGTCTGAAAGGAATCCATATGATGGATGCGCCTGTATCAGGAGGCGAACCAAAAGCAGCAGACGGAACCCTGGCAATCATGGCAGGAGGAAGCCGGGAGGATTTTGAACGGGCCGGAAAATATTTTGATATACTGGGGTCTTCAGCCATACTGGTTGGCGGTGTGGGAAGCGGAAATACATGTAAGCTTACCAACCAGATGATTGTGGCAGTGAACATAGCTGCCCTGTCAGAGGGGTTACAGCTGGCAGCAAGGGCGGGCGCAGATGTGGAGAAGGTGTACGAAGCAATTAAAGGCGGCCTTGCAGGTTCAACCGTTATGAATGCAAAGGCTCCTATGATGCTGGAAGGAAATTATAAACCGGGCTTTAAAATTGATTTGCATATTAAGGATTTGACCAATGCAATGGAGACAGGGTACGCCACCCATACCCCAATGCCGCTGACCGCCCAGGTGATGCAGATGTTTCAGGTTCTGAAGGCAGACGGGTGCGGGCAGGAAGACCACGGAGCGTTAATCAAGTATTATCAGAAATTGACAGGAACGGATGTGACACAATAGAGTGGGGAAGGGCGCACGGACACTTGGAGGAATGGGAGCGATATCACCCGCTTGAATCAATTTGAATAAAGGGGAGATTATTTAATCAGGACGATGGGGTCCTTCTTATCTATCGGCATGTCAGTGTATCTGGCATGCCGTTTTTTTGCGGCCTGTAAATGATGCTTCTGCGGACAGGTTAAGACATTGGTTATTGTCCATTTTACCCGGAAGCAGTATAATAAATGCATTATGGATAAAGGGCAGGCACAGAAAACCAATGAAAAACCGGGTACGCATGGAACGGATTATTGTAATTGCAGGAATACTGGTAGTGCTGTTCCTCACGCTGGTCACCAGCTCCTATTACCAGAATGTCTTAAAGCAGGTAGGAGATGAGGGCGGAGAGGATGGGAATGGATACCGCTACCACTATGTCATGATAGTGGAGGACTCCGACATGCCCTTCTGGAAGGATGTGTATGAGAGTACCAGGGAGGCTGCCAGGGAGAACAACGCTCTGGTGGAGCTGATGGGAAAGAGCCTTTCCTCCACCATAGAGATGGAGAGCCTTATGGATATGGCCATTGCCTCCAGGGTGGACGGAATCATCCTGGAATACACAGGCGGCCATAAAATAGATGAGCGGATTAATGACGCGGGTAAGGCGGGAATACCTGTGGTCACGGTTCTTAAGGACGCTTCGGATACCAGCCGTATAAGCTTTGTGGGGGTCAATGATTATCAGCTGGGCCGGCAGTACGGGGAACAAATCCTTAAGCTGGTGCCCCGGGATAAGGATGATGTGGAGGTGATGCTCCTCCTGCATGACAGGGACAACAGCAGCCAGGCCCAGATAGCAGAGCAGGTCAACAACCTGCTGGTGACCTCGCCGGACACATCGGGAAGGGTCAGGCTCATACAGGAAACCATGCGTTCCACCGGAAAGGTGGATGCGGATGAAACCATAAGGAACATATTTTTCCGTAAGGAGGGCATACCGGATGTCCTTGTATGTACGGAGGCCGTGGACACAGAGGCAGCCTATCAGGCTATGATAGACTATAATAAGGTAGGGGAGCTCCAGCTGCTGGGGTATTACAAGTCAGACCAGATTCTGGAGGCTGTTACAAAGGGAAATATTCCGGTTACGCTGGTCATTGACACGGAGCAGATGGGGCGTTACTGTGTACAGGCATTGGAGGAGTATCTGCAGGAAGGACATGCCAACTCCTATTACAGTGTGGATTTGCAGTTTGTCACAAAGGAAAATGTGGGCCAGCTAATGAAACGCGGGCGTTGAGTAAGGAAAAGTGGGCAATGTATATGGAAAGACCGGGAAAGAACATATGGGGCCGCCTGAGCCTGGAGAAAAAGATACTGCTGGCCGTAACCCTTATGATACTGACGTTATTTGTAAGCAATATATTTATCTATCTCCAGGTAAATAAAATAGCCGGAAAAATGGATACGGTATATGCCAGCAATGTCAACCTGAGCGAGCTGTCAGAGGCATTGGAACATGTGCAGAAGGACATGGGGGACTATGTGTCCGTGAAGAGCTCAGACAGCCTGGAGAGCTATTATAAAAGCCAGCAGGAATACCAGGAATTTTTAGAACGCCTGAATGACAAAACAGTTGACAAGCCGGGGAAAATCCTGGAAAAAAACATCCGTATGATGTCGGAATCCTATCTGGCCGTGACCCAGGATGCGGTCCAGGCCAAGAGGGGACGGAATGTGGAGCGGTACAGGGAGGCTTATGAGAGGGCACTTACCCTGTACCAGTACATCAACATGCGTATATCGGAGCTCAACGAGCTTCAGTTTAAAAATAACTCAGCCAGTTATCAGACCATGAGAGAGGCCCTTCGCTATATGGAGGTGTTTAATATGGTAATCCTGATGATTGTGATGATGGCCGGACTTATGGTGCTCAGGATGCTGGTAAAGGATATGGTGACGCCTCTTACCAGTCTGGCAAGGACCGCCAATCTGGTGGGCCAGGGTAATTTTAATGTTAAAATGCCGCATACGGACTCCAATGACGAGATTGGCATTGTCACCAGGACCTTTAACCAGATGGTGGGCAGTCTGGAGGAGTACGTGGCCAAGGTGAAGGAGGGGGCGGAGAAGGAGCAGGAGCTCCTGGAGCGTGAGCTATTAATGGAAAACCATCTGAAGGAAGCGCGTCTTAAATACCTCCAGTCCCAGATTAATCCCCATTTCCTGTTTAATTCCCTCAATGCAGGGGCGCAGCTGGCCATGATGGAGGATGCGGAAAAAACCTGTATTTTCCTGGACAAAATGGCGGAATTTTTCCGCTATAATGTAAAAAAGGGGCTGGAGGACGCCACCGTAGGGGATGAGACTGCTGCGGCTGAAAATTATATTTACATACTGAACGTAAGGTTTGCAGGGGACATACAGTTTAAGGAGTCCATAGACCACCGGGTATTGGATGTGAAGATGCCCAGCATGATACTGCAGCCCATTGTGGAGAATGCGGTCAGGCATGGAATCCGGGGCATGGAAGAGAATGGGACCATCCTGCTGACGGTCCGGGGAGGCAGGGATTTTATCCGCATCAGTGTCCGGGATAACGGAAAGGGCATGAGCAGGGAGAGGATTCTTGAGGTCATGGAAGGCAGGAAGCAGGAAACGCCGGATGACGGCGATTCCACGGGAATCGGACTGGATAATGTGGTAAGCCGTCTGGAGCTGTATTACCAGCAAAAGGGCCTGGTCCAGATTGTGAGCGAAGGCCCCGGAACGGGGACCGAGGTTATCATCCATATTCCGGTGAAGGAGGAAGACGAACATGTTTCGGATATTACTGGCAGATGACGAGGGGATTATGCTGGAGTCCCTAAAGCATATCATTACCACCAGCTTTGGAAGTGAATGTGAGATACAGTGTGTCAAGACAGGAAGGGCTGTTGTGGAGATGGCGGAGAGCTTTCACCCGGACATTGCGTTTGTGGACATCCATATGCCGGGGCTCAGCGGTATCCAGGCCATCCAGGAAATCAGGAAGGTCAATAAGGAGATGATTATCATCATCATCACGGCCTACGACAAATTCGCCTATGCAAAGGAGGCTGTGAACCTGGGGGTTATGGAGTATCTGACCAAGCCAATTTCCAATAAGAAAATCATTCTGGACGTATGCATGAAAGCCATGCAGAGGGTGGAGGAAGCCAGGCAGAAACGCAGCGACGACCTTAAGATAAGGGAACGTCTGGAAATCGTGGTGCCCATGATTGAGAGCGGATTTATCTACAACATGCTCCAGGACGACGGAGGTACGGACAGCTCCGGCTATCAGGAACTGCTGGGAATCCGTGACGGCTACGGTTTCTGCCTGGTGCTGGAATTCGGAGACAGGGATGAGAACGGCAGGCTGACCAATGCAATTGGCTCCAGCGTAAAGGCTAATAAATATTATCAGGATATGAGGGAAATCCTTAAGGATTATTTTTCCTGCATTACAGGACCTGTCATGGGCAACCGGGTGGTGCTGTATGTGCCCTCCCCTGAGCCGGTGCTTAAGTATGAAGAACGGGTGGAGGTCATTACCAGGACAAGAACCATGCTTCAGAAACTGGAGGAGCGCATTGGCAGTGATTTCCGCAGCGGCATCGGGAGTACAAAACCAATGGAAAACGCAAAAGAGTCCTATGGGGAGGCGCTGAGAGCCCTGCGGGAGAGCGGAAGCCATGTGGTCCACATCATGGATATCCCAAGCAGGCAGGAGGACGTGACCGGGGAATATCCAAGGGAGCTGGAAAACAGCTATTATGAGCGGGGAATGAAGGCGGACAGCGAGGGAGCCGCTGCCTGCGGAGCGGAACTGTTTTCCTGCATGGAGGGAAGGTATGGCTGCCGCGAGGACATGGAGGCAAAGGTGCTGGAGCTTATCATGCAGCTGGAGTACCGGATATGCGCAAAAGACGGCACTGAGTTCGGCCTGAAGCCCAGGGGCAGCTATATACGCGAAATAAGGGATGCATCTGACAGCGACAAATTATGCCTCTGGTTCCTGGAAAAGACACGGGAAATATGCAAATGCGCAGGTACTGAGAAAAAGAAGGAGATGGAGTATCTGGTGGATTCAGTGAGGAAATACATTGATGAAAATTACCAGAAGGATATATCACTGGACGAGATATCCAGAATGGTAAATATAAGCCCTTACTATTTCAGCAAGCTGTTTAAGCAGGGAACAGGGGAAAATTTCATCGAGTACCTGACCCGGACCAGGATGAGACAGGCCTGCGTCTGCCTTCAGAACCCGGATTACAGCATCAAACAGATATGCGCCATGGTAGGATACAGCGACCCCAATTACTTCAGCCGTATTTTCAAGAAATACGAGGGCGTCAATCCCAGTGAGTACAGGGAACGGCTGGAGAATGGAACAGGAAAGGGGTAAGGAAGGGGCCGGAGAATGGGCGGGAAAAGGATAAGGAAAAGATGAGGAAAGGATAGGGAAACGGTATGAGTATACGCAAAAGGGGTACTGCAGGACGCATTGCCTGTATACTGGCAGCAGTCCTGTTTACAGTCCTGGCTGCTTCGGGCTGTGCCGGAACAGAGGACGCAGCGGCGGGCAGTGTGGAGCAGGAGGAGCCGAAGGTACAGATTGGTCTCAGCTTTGAATCCTTTGTCATAGAACGGTGGATGCGTGAGCGGGATGTGTTCGTGTCCACGGCAAAGGAGCTGGGGGCGGAGGTCAATGTGCAGAATGCCAACGGGGATGTGCAGGAACAGATTTCCCAGATAGAGTATTTCATCAAAAAGCAGGTGGATGTTATCGTGGTGGTGGCAGGGGACTGTGAGGCGCTGTCGGATGTGATGATTAAAGCACGGGAAGCCGGAATCAAGACGGTTTCCTATGACCGGCTTATAATGAATTCCGGATGCGACCTGTACATATCCTTTGACAATACCGAGGTGGGAAGGCTGATGGCCAGGAGCCTGCTGGAAAACATACCGGACGGAGGCAATATTTTCCTGATTCAGGGTCCGCTGACGGATAACAATGTAAAGCTTATCCGTGAGGGTATTGACGAGACGCTGGCAGGCAGCAATCTCAACGTGGTCTACGAGTCCAACTGTGTGGGCTGGATTGCGGAGAATGCCTATACCTACACCAAGGAGGGCTTAAAACAGGACCGCAATGTAAAGGGAATCATCTGCGGAAACGACGACCTGGCCAGCCAGGCCTTCCGGGCCCTGTCCGAGGAAAGGCTGGCCGGAAAGGTATGTGTGACCGGTCAGGACGGCGACCTGGCAGCCTGTCAGCGCATTGTGGAGGGTACCCAGGAGATGACGGCTTTTAAATCAGTGGAGCAGGAGGCCAGCATGGCAGCCAAATGCGCAGTGCTCCTGGGACTGGGGGAGGAAATCGAGGAGGTGCAGGACACTGCCTATGACGGTACCTATAACGTGCCCTATCTGGAGCTGCAGCCCATTGCCGTCACCAAGGAAAATATGGACGAGGTTATCATTAAGGGCGGGTTTCATGCCAAGGAGGATGTGTATCTGAATGTAAATTAGCATATTTTTAACTAAGAACAATATAAACTGAGCAAAAATGTCCTGTAGAGCACAGGGCATTTTTTTAAATCCCTTAAAAGTGTGCAGATGGGTGCCAAGCAAGTCCAGAGCCGGTTATGGTATATTGAAACCATCAAAAACATTTGGAGGAGGATTTACAATATGAAAAAGAAATTGTTAGTGACCATGCTTACATTAGCCATGGCAGGCAGCCTTATGGCATGCGGAAGCAAGGAGGGAGCCGCTCCTGCTTCAGAGGCAAAGACAGAGGCGCCGGCTGATTCAAAGGCAGAGGATGCCAAGGCTGAGGACACCAAGGCAGAGACAGAAGCAGCAAAGGACGGGGCTGCATCCGGCGAAAAGCATCTGGTTGGCGTGGCAATGCCCACCAAGGATTTGCAGAGATGGAACCAGGACGGAAGCAACATGAAGGCAGAGCTGGAGGCAGCAGGATATGAGGTAGACCTTCAGTACGCCAGCAACGATGTGCAGACCCAGGTATCCCAGGTGGAAAACATGATTTCCAACGGCTGTGAGATGCTGGTAATTGCATCCATCGACGGAAGCTCTCTGGGCGAGCCTCTGGGACAGGCCAAGGAAGCGGGCATACCGGTTATTTCTTATGACAGACTTCTTATGAACTCTGACGCTGTTACATACTATGCAACCTTTGACAACTATATGGTAGGACAGAAACAGGGCGAGTATCTGGTAGAGGCCCTTGGATTAGAGGAGAACGACGGACCGTTTAATATTGAGATGTTCACCGGCGACCCGGCTGACAACAACTGCAACTTCTTCTTCGGCGGAGCCATGGACGTGCTTCAGCCATACATTGACAGCGGAAAGCTGGTTGTAAAGTCCGGCCAGACCACATTTGAGCAGGTGGCAACCGCCAACTGGGATTCAGAGAAGGCACAGAACAGGATGGATACCATCATCGCAGGCAACTATTCCGACGGAACCGTATTACATGCAGTACTTTGCTCCAATGACTCCACTGCACTGGGTGTTGAGAATGCCCTTGCATCTTCCTATACCGGCGAATATCCTATTATCACAGGACAGGACTGCGACATTGCCAATACGAAGAACCTGATTGCCGGTAAGCAGGCCATGTCCGTATTCAAGGATACACGTACCCTGGCATCCCAGGTAGTTAAGATGGTGGACGCTGTTATGCAGGGCGGAGAGGCAGAAGTAAATGATACCAAGTCTTATGACAACGGCACAGGCGTAATCCCCACATATCTCTGCGAGCCGGTGGTTGTCACAATCGATAATTACAAAGAAATGCTGATTGATTCCGGCTATTACACGGAAGACCAGTTAAAGTAATCAGATGGACCGGTGAAACAGGCCGGAAAAGATGAGAATCGTACAGGCGGGGAGAAATACCCGCCTGTACGGTTGTAGGAGGGATAGAATGGCAGAGATACTTTTGGAAATGAGAAATATCACCAAGACCTTCCCCGGAGTAAAAGCCCTTGACAATGTAAACCTGAAGGTGGAAAAGGGAGAAATCCACGCACTGGTGGGGGAAAACGGAGCCGGTAAATCCACTCTCATGAACGTGCTCAGCGGCATATATCCCTACGGCACATATGAGGGCGATATCATTTACGACGGACAGGTGTGCAAGTTCGATAAAATCAGCGACAGTGAGGAAAAGGGAATCGTCATCATCCACCAGGAGCTGGCATTGATTCCATACATGTCCATTGGTGAGAACATGTATCTTGGAAATGAAAAAGGAAAGAAGATGGCAATTAACTGGGATGAGACATACGACGAGGCTGACCGCTATCTTAAGACAGTGGGCCTTAACGAGTCCTCCCATACGCTGATTAAGGATATCGGAGTGGGAAAGCAGCAGCTGGTGGAGATAGCCAAGGCCCTTGCCAAAAAGGCCCGGCTGCTGATTCTGGACGAACCAACGGCTTCCCTTAATGAGGATGATTCCAAGGCCCTGCTGGAGCTGCTGCTTAAATTCAAGCAGGAAGGCATGACATCCATCATTATTTCCCATAAACTCAATGAGATTGCATATGTGGCCGATAAGATAACGGTTATCCGTGACGGCGCCACCATTGAGACGCTGGATAAACAGACCGATGACATTTCAGAGGACCGAATCATAAAGGGCATGGTGGGACGTGAGCTGACGGACCGGTTCCCCAGGAGGGAAAACGTAAACATCGGAGACACTGCCCTGGAGGTTAAGGATTGGGTGGTATACCATCCCCTGTATTCAGACAGGAAGGTGGTGGACCACGTATCCCTCCGCGTCAACAAGGGGGAAGTGGTGGGAATCTGCGGGCTTATGGGAGCAGGGCGTACGGAGCTGGCCATGAGCATTTTCGGAAAGAGCTACGGCACCAATATATCGGGCCAGCTTTTTATCGGGGGAAAAGAGGTCCAGCTGAACACGGTTCACGATGCCATACACCATAAAATCGCATATGTAACCGAGGACAGGAAGGGGAACGGCCTTATCTTGTCCAATCCAATCCGTGTTAACACAACCCTTGCCAATATGGAGGCGGTCAGTAGCCATGGAGTCATAGACAAGGATAAGGAGTATATGGTGGCTGTGGAGTACAAGGATAAGCTGAAAACAAAATGTCCGGGAGTGGAGCAGAACGCAGGAAACCTAAGCGGCGGCAACCAGCAGAAGGTGCTTCTGGCCAAATGGATGTTCACAGAGCCGGATGTGCTGATTCTGGATGAGCCCACAAGGGGAATCGACGTGGGCGCAAAGTACGAGATATATTGTATCATAAACCGTCTGGTGGAGGAGGGAAAGTCCGTCATCATGATATCGTCGGAGCTTCCGGAGGTGCTGGGCATGTCGGACCGCATTTATATCATGAATGAGGGTAAGCTGGCCGGGGAAGTGGACGCAGCAGAAGCGACCCAGGAATATATCATGTCCTGTATTCTTAAAGCTGATAAAGGAGAGTAGACCATGAATCAAAAGCTGAAAATCTCAGAGATTCTGAAAAAATATACAATGATAATCGCTCTTGCGGTCATCATCATACTGTTTACCGCGAATACGGGAGGCAAAATGCTGCTTCCCCAGAACGTCAACAACCTGATTGCCCAGAACGCCTATGTATTCATTCTGGCCACCGGTATGCTGTTCTGTATCCTGACCGGCGGAAACATTGACCTTTCGGTTGGTTCCGTGGTGTGCTTCGTGGGCGCCATCGGCGGTAAGATGATGGTGGAAATGGGCATCAGCCCTTACCTTACCCTTATTGCCATGGCAGTCATGGGAATGCTGGTGGGAGCATGGCAGGGCTTCTGGATTGCCTATGTCAGGATACCTCCTTTCATCGTTACCCTGGCGGGAATGTTAATGTTTCGGGGACTTTCCAACGTGGTGCTCCAGGGCATGACCCTTGCACCCATACCGGACCAGTTCCTGGTGCTGTTTAATACTTATGTACCGGATTTCTTTGCAGTGGAAGGCTTTAACCTGACCTGTTTCCTGGTGGGCGTCATTGCCTGCGTTGTCTATGCATTTATCGTGTTCAATGGAAGACGGCAGAAGCTGGCAAAGGGGTATTATGTGGAACCCCTTACAGGCGTTGTTATCAAGATGGCAGTCATCTGCGTGGTCCTGCTTTCCTTCATGTTCCGTCTGGCCCAGTACAAGGGGATTCCCAACGCTCTTATATGGGTTGCGGTTATCATTGGAATCTACAGTTATATTGCTTCCAAGACCACCACAGGCCGTTATTTCTACGCTGTGGGCGGCAATGAGAAGGCAACAAAGCTTTCCGGTATCAATACCAACCGCGTATATTTCCTGGCTTACCTGAACATGGGCCTTCTGGCAGCCATAGCAGGCATGGTTACGGTGGCCAGACTGAATTCCGCCAACCCAACGGCAGGAAACAGCTATGAGATGGATGCCATCGGAGCTTGCTTCATCGGCGGAGCTTCGGCATACGGCGGAACCGGTACAGTCCCCGGCGTTATTGTGGGCGCTACCCTGATGGGCGTACTGAACCTGGGCATGAGCATCATGGGCGTGGACCAGAACCTGCAGAAGGTGGTAAAGGGCGGCGTTCTGCTGGCAGCGGTTATATTTGATGTGGTAAGTAAGAGAAAGTCGTTTATTGTCAAGTAATTATGTGAGATACAGGAAGAAACAAAATACCCTGCAGCCGGTTGTTTTAACAGCCTGCCGCAGGGTATTTTGCTTGAGAAACAGACGGGCGTCATGTATAATAAAAGTGCATTGCAGCATACAAAGGAGATAGGACATGACAAAGGAAAAACTTGCATTGGAAATCATAGACCGCCTGAAAAAGGAATACCCGGATGCAGGCTGTACCCTGGATTATGACCATGCGTGGAAACTGCTGGTCAGCGTACGTCTGGCGGCGCAGTGTACGGACGCAAGGGTGAATGTGGTGGTGGAGGACCTTTACGCCAGATACCCGGATGTGGATGCACTGGCAGAGGCGGATGTGGAAGAGATTGAACGGATTGTGAAGCCCTGCGGTCTGGGACACAGCAAGGCCAGGGACATCAGCGCCTGCATGAAAATACTGAAGGAACAGTACAAGGGTAAGGTGCCGGATAATTTTGACGCCCTGTTAAAGCTTCCCGGAGTGGGAAGAAAGAGCGCCAATCTGATTATGGGGGATGTGTTTGGAAAGCCGGCCATTGTGACGGACACCCACTGTATCCGCCTGGTGAACCGCATGGGTCTGGTGGATGGTGTCAAGGAGCCAAAGAAGGTGGAAATGGCTCTGTGGAAGCTTGTACCGCCTGAGGAAGGCAGTGATTTCTGCCACAGGCTGGTATTCCATGGCCGGGATGTCTGTACGGCCAGGACAAAACCCCATTGTGAGGCATGCTGTCTCAGTGATATCTGTAAAAAAGCAGGCGTGGAATAAACTTAAAATAATCCGGAATATCATGGGTTCCTAAAATGCGGGATGTGTGCTATATTAAAGAATAATATTCTGTTGCAGGTCAATCATGCTGCGCACATCCCTTGTATGTGCATGAAAGGAGAGGACTATGATGAAGAATTCCGGAACCGTAAGATTGGAGACAGAGCGGCTGGTACTGCGGCCTTTTGCGGCGGAGGATGCTGACGCCATGTACAGGAACTGGGCTAGTGATTCCCAGGTCACAAAGTTCCTTTTCTGGGAACCGCACAAGGATGTGGATGAGACAAGGGGAATCCTGGAGGGCTGGATTCAGTCCTATGGGTCCGGTGATTTTTATAACTGGGCCATAGCCTGGAAGGAAGATGAGAGCAATGTCATCGGAAATCTGAGCGTTCCGCAGCTCAACCAGAAGGCGGGGCGTGTGACAGTGGGATACTGTCTGAGCCGGAAATGGTGGAGGCACGGAATCATGAAGGAGGCATTTGCTGAGGTAATCCGGTTCTTTTTCGAGGAGGAGGGTGCTAACCGTGTGGAGGCCCTCCACGATACACGAAATGTGAACAGCGGAAAGGTTATGGCAGCCTGCGGGCTTAAGAAGGAAGGAACCCTGCGCCAGTATGGGTGGAATAATCAGGGGATATGCGATGAGTGTATCTATGGGATGGTGGCTTCGGATTATTTTGAAGGGAAATAGTAGAAAATATAAGGAATAATTTGTGTTTTCCCACCAAACATAGTATAATCAAACTGTTTTATACGGCTTAACCAAGAAGGAGATTTATATGGAATTGTTTGAAGAAAAAAATACAACAGAGACATCAGCCCCTGCAAATCGATATGAAGGCAAGTCCTTCATTTTCTCAGATATCCCGTCACAGGAAAAAATCATTCAAGTACTGTGCGCAACCTTTGGTCTGGACCCGGAGGGAAAGGGGGATACCCTGGTACTGCATAACGGAGATATAGAGATTCGTCTGGCAGTGGCCAGCGAATCCGCCGGTGAGCAGGCAGAGGAGTTCATAAAGAGACAGGTGGAGGGAACCTGCGACCATTTCTATCAGGTTGAAACAGGGGTGACGGATGTTAAAACCAACCTGCTGTACCAGATTGGACGGGCCAGAAGTTTCGTGCTGGTGGAATACGCCTTTGACGTGGAAGACCAGGAGGACATTGAGGACAAGAAGACCATGATTGAGGACATGTTTGTGTCCATCTTAAACGACCTGGAAGGAATCATTCTGATTCAGAACCAGGAAGAGAAAGAAGACAGCATGTTCTGCTGCGGTGAGAATGGGGAAAAGCTGCTGATTCTGTCCGACAAGGGCGGAAGTGCATTTACCCGCTATCTTCCCTATCAGGAGCCGGAGTTAAAGGCCGGAAAGGATATTACCCAGGAACAGGTAGACCGCAGGATGCGTACCATGCAGACCCTTATCGGCAATGCCGTCTATGTACCCGGATGGCTGCCCCCGGTTGCGCCTGCTTCACAGGTGACCTGTCCCTCCCTGGAAGAGACAGCGCAGAGGGCGCTGGCCATCATGGGCGTGGCCATTTATTCGGAATGCCTGCTGGATGAAAAAAACGGGATGGAAAAGGCCCAGAATTTCCTGATGGATTATATTGATAATAACAATACGCAGGATTATTTTTCACCCAGGGAGTGGAAGTATCTTCACGATACAGCTCCTGACAGGAAGGAAGTCCTGTCATTCTTAAGGCAGTATGAATCTCTATACGTGGTAGAGTGGGCGCTGGGACTGGTGGAGGAGCTGGGATTCCCGGACCATCCATGCAATCCGGCTGATTTGGTGAAGTCCCTGAGAAATGGCACCAGTATCAGTAAGATTATGGCAAAATCAAGGCCCAAGAGCCCAAGGGAGCTGCTGGATGCCTGCGACCTTATTTCCTGTCTGGAATGGTCCTGCATCAATGCCAGACGCCACAGGCTGCCGGAGCCAGTGGGTATGAAGTCAGGAGTGGTAAGGGAATGGCGCAAGGCGCTTAACTGGCTGACAGGCCAGGGCGATTGGGATGGTGTAAGGGCTGATTCCTAAGATGCGTCTGTAAAGAGGTTGATGGAAATGAAAACTGGAATTGTTGTGGAAGGCGGCGGAATGCGTGGCATTTACGCCGCCGGCGTATTGGATGTATTATTGGAACATGGCATTAAGGCAGACGGCCTGGTGGGCGTTTCGGCCGGAGCCATCCATGGGTGCAGTTTTGTGGCGGGGCAGGCCGGACGTTCCATCCGGTATAATCTGAAGTACTGCCGGGACCCCCGGTATATGAGTTTCCGCTCCCTGGTTATGACCGGGGACCTGGTGGGAAATGATTTCTGCTATCACGAACTGCCGGAGCGGCTGGACCCCTTTGACAATGATGCCTTTGAGGCGTCGCCGATGGAGTTTTATGCCACCTGTACGGATGTGGAAACCGGAAGGCCGGTGTACCACAGATGCGACAGCCTGAGGGGGGAGAATATTGAATGGATTCGGGCATCCGCGTCCATGCCCCTGGTTTCCAGGATTGTAGAGATAGAGGGACAGAAACTGCTGGACGGGGGAGTATCCGACTCCATACCGGCGGCAGCATTCCGCAAAATGGGCTTTGGCAAAAGCCTGGTCATACTTACAAGGCCGGATGGTTACCGCAAAAAGCCGGGCCACATGCTTCCCGCCATCCGAAGGGTGTACCGCCGGTATCCTGAATTTATAAAAACCATGGAGTGCCGTCACCTGATGTATAACAGGGAACTGGAAGAGGTCAGACGCATGGAGGCTGACGGGGAAATCTTTGTCATACGCCCCAGCCATCTTATTAAAATCAGCCGGACAGAGAACAGACCGGAGAAGATACAGAAGATGTATGATTTGGGGCGTCTTGACGGGATGAAGGCCCTCCGGGACACAGCAGATTTTTTAGGACTGGAGCCTGTTATGTACAGGTAATACCATAAAGGAGCCATGAACACCGGGATTGTGAAACGTATCCGGGTTCACGGCTCTTTTTGCGTTGATGTCTGTCCCATATTGTTTTTGTAATCCGTTCCCCAGGCCACCATGGAGTCCAGTATGGGCTTCAGGCTGTACCCTGTCTCTGTCAGGGTATATTCCACTTTTGGGGGAACCTGGGGGTATATCTTCCGGGTAATCAGTCCGGCCTGCTCCATGGCCCTGAGATGGCTGGTCAGAACTTTCTGGGTTATGCCGCTGACGGACCGCATGAGCTCGTTGAATATCTTAGTGCCTGTGAGCAAATCCCGGATGATGAGAACCTTCCATTTATCGCCAATGAGCTGCAGTGTCATTTCCACGGGACAGTCAGGGATTTTCATTCCGTTATCCATTATGTATCTCCTTCTGGTATCTTTATGATTGTATGGTGCAAAATAGCTGTTAGTATAATTGTATACCTATAAATGAGCCGTGACAATGGGGAAATTGGAATCAACCATAACAAAAAGTTAGAGCTTACCGTAAAAAATATAATTTTACATCTTACATATGTAAATATATAATGGTTAAATGTATTGTAAACTGTGTTTGAAAGGAGTCAATACCATGGAATATAAAAGATTTGGAGAAAAAATTGTTGTCCGCCTGAATCCGGGCGAGGAAGTGGCGGAGTGCATCCGGGAGGTTTGCAGAAATGAAAAGGTGGCACTGGGCGAGGTTTCCGGGCTGGGAGCTGCCTGCGAGGTGGAACTGGGGGTATTTGACACAGGGGAAAAGAAATATTACGGAAAGTCTTTTAAGGGAATCTATGAGATTGCCTCCCTTACAGGCAACATCACACAGCAGGGAGGAAATCCCTACCTTCATCTTCACATGGTAATCGGCAACCCTCTGGAGGGAGAATGCCATGGAGGGCATTTGAACAGGGCGGTTATCAGTGCCACTGCTGAGATTTTCATTACGGTGATTGACGGAACCGCTGGCAGAAGAATGAGTGAATCAATCGGACTGAATCTGATTGAATTCGCAGAAGTGTAGTAACCGGAAGGACAAAACTGAATTTGCAGAAGTGAAATATCCGGAAAGACAGGTCCGGGCTGCCCCATGTACAGGAGGCGGTCCGGCTTTTTTTGCTCATACCCTTTAATTGGGATTTGGAAATACTAAGGAATCATGATATACTAAGGAAAACGCGTTGTACATGAAAGAAAACAGCGCAGAGGGAGGCTTGATATGGAGCGGACGATTCTGCTATTGGGAAATCCTGAATTATATGAGGTCAGCGGGGAAGTAAAAAAAGAGGAGCTTCCGCAGATGGAACAGGTAAGGGAGGATTTAAAGGATACGCTGCTGGCATTCCGGTCCCGCTATGGCGTGGGAAGGGCCATTGCGGCGCCTCAGATTGGGGTGAGGAAACGTGTTATTTACCGGCATCTGGATACCCCAGTGCTGTTTATCAATCCCCGTCTTTCCTTTCCGGACCAGGAGCTGATAGACGTGATGGATGACTGTATGTCATTTCCCGGCCTTTTGGTGAGGGTCAAGCGGTATAAACGGTGCATCATATATTATAAAGATTTGGAATGGAATGACTGCTCCATGGAGCTGGAAGGGGATATGTCGGAACTGATTCAGCATGAGTACGACCATCTGGACGGAATACTCGCAACCCTCCGGGCTGTGGACAAAAGGGCCCTGGTGATGAAGCCTTATTGACGGATGAAGTATGGCGTCTGTGAGGACACACAGCGGCCATGCATATACAGCCGCCGCGGATATACATGACAGCTGCGGATATACACGGCCGCCGCAAAGATACATGACAGCTGCGGATATACACGGCCGCTGCGGATATACAGACATTTTCGGACACACAGGAGGAATGATACCGGATGATTGAAAAGGAAAGGTTTTTGACAAGCTATAACATTGAACCTGAGGAACTGGAGGCGGCAGGACTGGATTGGGAAGAGCTGGCGGCCATATATGATGATTATCTGTCCATTGAGGGGAAGCTGCGCAGCATTGGTAAGGATTTTGTATACGATTATCTCTATGATATAGAGAGAGCGGGAATCCACTCTTACAGGTACCGCACCAAGGACCCAGGCCACCTGATTGAAAAAATCATACGAAAGCGCAATGAGCATTTTGAACGGTTTGAGGATATAGATTCCGGCAATTACCATAAGTATATCACTGACCTGATTGGCATCCGGGTGTTTTTCCTTTACCGGGAGGATTGGATTCATTTTCACAAATATATAACCAGCGTATTTGAGAATAACCCTGGTCTTTATGTGGTGGACCGCATCAAGGATTTTGATGAGGACCCCGGACATTATTACATTGCGGAACGGCCAAAGGTTTACCGCAGGAACGGGGACACCAGAATTTATGATGAGAATCTGATTGAGATTAAGTCCAATGGAATATACCGTTCCCTTCACTATATTATCAAGTATAAGGGATACTATGTGGAAATCCAGGGGAGAACCCTGTTTGAGGAGGGGTGGAGTGAGATAGACCATGATATCGTGTACCCTTATTTCCAGGACGATGAGATGTTAAAGGATTTTTCCACTCTTTTGAACCGTCTCTCTGGTATGGCGGATGAGATGAGCTCCTATTTCCGCAGGATGAAAGGAGTAAAGGAAGAATGGGAGAAAAAATCAGAGAGGCATGATGAGGGATAGGCAGGGAGAGAAGCTGGAGACAGAGGCCGGGAATCCGGAGCAGACAGAGGCCGGGAATCCGCTCTCTGGAATGAGCCTGGAAGAATTGTGGCGGCTGTTTCCTATTTTCCTTACAGAACACAGGCCGGTTTGGGCGCAGTGGTACCAGGAGGAAAAGGAACGGCTGTGCCGCCTTCTGCCCATGGAGGATATCTGTGAAATCAGCCATGTGGGAAGCACGTCCATTCCAGCCATCTGGGCCAAGCCCATTGTGGATATTCTGGTGGAAATTAGCAAAGACGGAGATATGCAGGCCATGAAGGAACAGATTACCTGCTGCGGCTACACTTGCATGATGGAAAAGGCGGGAAGGATTTCGTTTAACCGTGGATATACGCCTTCTGGATTTGCGGAGCGGGTATTCCATCTGCATCTAAGGACAGCAGGGGATAATGATGAGCTGTATTTCCGGGATTATCTGAGGGAGCATACGGAGGCTGCCAGGGAATACGAGGCCCTGAAGCTGGGGCTCTGGAAGGAATACGAACATGACCGTGACGGATATACAGAACATAAGGCAGCCATGGTGGCAAGATTTACCGGAGAGGCAAAGCGCCTTTATCCCGGCCGGTATGAACGGCCCATGCTGCGGTTTATGAGGGCAGAGACAGGAGAAACAGAGGAACTGCGCCGGCTGGCCAGGGAGTCGGAGGCTCACTGGGGATATGACGAAGCATTTATGGAAACCTTTGACGCAAGATTTAATATTACAGACAGTTTCATCCGCAGCAATCCTGTGTTTGCAGCCAGGGAAGGAGGCTGCCCGGCTGCCTTCTGGGGAATCAGGCAGGATGGATATGAATGGGAGCTGGAGTATTTTTATGTGGCGGAGGGTAAAATGGGGAGCGGTCTGGGAAAACGGATGTGGAAGCATATGACAGGCTGGTGCGCGCACCAGGGAATCGGCCGCATTCACTTTGTCACCAGTCCCCAGGCTGCGGGATTTTACAGGAAAATGGGCGCGGTGCAGGACCGGGAAACCAGGTCCATTGTGGACGGACGGCTTATTCCCCATTTTGTATACGATGTATGATATTACATAGGAAAAGGCGGACTGGATATACTGCAATATTGGTTTGTGCAATAAGGAGGTTATGGCCGTAACCTGTTGACCTTGTACAGGGTATCTGTATATAATCGCATCAAGACATGGATGAAAGCCGGGCGCGGCTTTCGCAAAATTTAAAATCATGAGGAGATGCATGTATGAGCGATTGGTGGAAGAAGTCCGTTGTATATCAGATTTATCCCAGAAGTTTTATGGATTCCAATGGGGATGGTTTTGGGGATTTGCAGGGCATTATCCAAAAACTGGATTATCTTAAGGACCTGGGAATTGACGTAATCTGGCTGAGTCCTGTATATGATTCACCGCAGCAGGACAATGGATACGATATCCGGGACTACCGGCAGATGTATGAAAAGTTTGGCACCATGGAGGACATGGATGAGCTGATAGAAAAAGCCCATGACCGGGGAATCAGGATTGTCATGGATTTGGTTGCTAACCATACCTCAGATGAGCACCAGTGGTTTGTGGAGAGCCGGAAGTCTGCCGACAATCCTTACAGCGATTATTACATCTGGAAAGACCCAAAAAACGATGGAGGAGAACCGAATAACTGGGGCTCCAGCTTCTGTGGAAGTGCCTGGACCTATGACCCGGAACGGGGACAGTATTACCTGCATTTCTATGATAAGAAGCAGCCGGACCTGAACTGGGAAAATGAGACTGTGCGCAGGGAGGTCTACGACCTGATGAAATTCTGGATGGATAAGGGCGTGGACGGCTGGCGCATGGACGTGATTGCATCCATTTCCAAATACACGGATTTTCCGGACTATCCGGAAGAACCCGGCAGGCGTTACTATACCGGTTTCATGCATTCCAACGGTCCAAGACTCCATGAGTTCCTTCAGGAAATGAACCGAGAGGCGCTTATGGGATATGACTGTATGACTGTGGGCGAGGCCCCTGGTTCCACCTCTGAAAATGCCCGGCTGTTTGTGGACCCCAGGCGCCAGGAGCTGAATATGATATTTACATTTGAACACATGAACATTGACCGTATTCCAGGCCATGTGAACCGCAAATGGGCATTGAAGCCATTTGATATCCGGAATCTGAAGCGGGTCATGTCGGACTGGCAGGAGAAGCTGGAGGGCCATGGCTGGAATGCGCTTTATCTGGAAAACCATGACCAGCCCAGAGTGGTTTCCCGGTGGGGCAACGATACCTGCTACAGAAAGGAATGCGCCAAGGCCTACGCGACAATCCTGCACGGCATGAAGGGAACCCCCTATGTATACCAGGGGGAGGAGATTGGGATGGTAAATGCTTCCTATGAGCTGGATGAGTATGAGGATGTGGAAGTGAAGAATGCCTGCCTGGAACTGGTGGAACGTGAGAAAACCATCAGCCGGGAGGAGTTTAAAAAGGCGGTCTGGAATAAGAGCCGGGATAATGCCAGGACGCCCATGCAGTGGACCGGTGGGGAGAACGCAGGATTTACTTCCGGCACCCCGTGGTTCAAGGTAAATCCGCGTTATAAGGAAATCAATGTGGAGGAGGCCCTTAAGGACCAGGATTCCGTATTCCATTACTATCAGAAGCTGATTCGTCTCCGCCATGAGGAGGATATCCTTACAGAGGGAAGCTACCGCCTGCTGCTGCCTGAGGATGAATCGCTGTTTGTGTACGAGAGGGAATATGATGGAAAAAAGTGGCTGGTGGCCGCCAATCTGACAGGCAGCCCGGTGCCGGCCGGCCGCCTTGAGGGGATTTTGTCTCCGGAGTACAAGGTTATCATTCAGAATAAGCCGGAGGTCATGAAGGACGGGATGATACAGCCCTATGAGGCTTTTATTGCTGAGATAAGAGGAGACAGGTTAATATAGAGGAAGCAGGAGTGCCGCTCTCATTATAATTGAGGGCGGCACTCCTGTCTGCGTTCAGTGCGGTAAATGCTAAATATCTGTCAGCACAGAATAACAGTAAATTTAGACACTAATATTGGACACAGCCATTAGACACTTTGCAGGCTGGTGTGGTAAAATTTTTATAGACAGAATGGTGAATAGAATATTTCCTTATAAAATCAAGGATTTTACGGCCGGTTTTTAGTGTCTAAAAAAAGTTGGCATCGTATTTGCTTAATATATAAGTGAAATGAAAATAAAACAGAAAAGGGAAGGAGTTCCAACATGAAGAAGATATTGATAGCCACCCACGGAACCTTTGCCTCCGGGGCGGAGAGTACGGTCAAGTTCCTTATGGGAGATGTTGGGAATATTACCTGCATCAATGCTTATGTGGACCAGGACGAAAATCTGGTGGAGACACTGGAACGGTATTTTGCCCAGGTCCGGCCCGGGGACCAGGTGATTGTGCTTACGGATATCAAGGGGGGAAGCGTGAACCAGAAAATTGTACCCTATGCGGTCCGGGAAAACGTATTTCTGGTTGCAGGCTTTAACCTGCCGCTTCTGGTGGCCCTGGCCATTGCGCCGGAAGGAATCACTAAGGATGAGGTCAGACAGTACATTGAAGATTCAAGGAACCAGATGGAGTTGGTGGAGCTGGAAGCGGAAGATGGCAGGGATGAGGATTTTTTTGAATAGGATGAACGTGACATGTATCGCACGTAAGAGACCAAAGGACGGTCTCTAAGTGCTCGTAACGAGAGGAGAGTATTGTATGGTTAAGGCTTTAAGGGTAGATGAGAGACTGATTCACGGACAGGTGGCAATGGCGTGGACCAGGGATTTGGGAATTCAGGGAATTATGGTGGCGGACGATGAGGCTGCTTCCAATGAGATGCAGAAGATGACACTGAAAATGGCTGTGCCGGATGGTATTAAATGCATCATCAAGACAGTGCCGGAAATCATTGCACTGCTAAGTAATCCAAGGTCTGAGGGGATGCGGATTCTGGTGCTGGTAAAGACGGTGAAGAATGCCCTGGAAGTGTATAAGGCTGTGCCTGGCATCGAATATGTTAATATTGGAAATGCAGGACGGTTTACCAGCGGCGACGGTACGGAGCGCATGGTTATTTCCAGGTCCGTGAGCCTTACGGCTGACGAGGTGGGGGCGCTGAAGGAACTGGTGGAGCTGGCTCCGGGTACGGCTCTTCAGATGGTGCCGTCTGATGAAAAGAAGCTTGTTTCGGAAGTATTATAAATAAAGGGGGATAAATTTATGTTAGCACATACATCCATACTTGTTACTGCGTTTGTCATTGCAGTCATGGTACTGATAGCATCAGGCGTCAGGGACCTTCTGGGGTTTACCATGCTGGACCGGCCGGTGTTCATCTGCCCTATCATCGGATGGCTTTTTGGTGATATACAGCAGGGTCTTCTCATCGGAGCTTCCCTGGAAGCCGTGTTCATGGGAATTGTAAATATAGGCGGTGCGTCGGCGGCAGAGTGCGGAATTGCCAGCGTGGTGGGCTGTGCCTTTGCCATTATGAGCGGCGGAGGCCCTGAGGTGGCTCTTCCACTGGCACTTCCCATCGGAATGCTGGGGCAGCAGGCAAAAAACATTATCTGGATTGGAATTATAGGCTGGTTTGCACCTGTATTTGATAAGCTGGCTGAGAATGGAGAGGACAAAAAGCTTACAAGACTCCACTATGGGCTGTGGTGCCTGAACTGGGGACTATACTGCCTGATTCCGTTCTTTGCAATCCTGTTCGGCTCTAGGGCAGTGGAGGCTGCGGTCAAGGCCATTCCGGCTGTTATCATGAACGGCCTGACGGTCTGCGGAAACCTGCTTCCGGCCGTAGGTATGGCCATGCTGCTGAAGCTGCTGTGGAACAATAAAATCTGCGTTTACTTTTTCCTGGGATTTGTGCTGGTGGCCTACTTAAAGCTTCCGCTGATTGCATTGGCAGCCCTGGGCGTCATAGCAGCCCTGCTGGTGGCACAGAGGGATTTGGAGCTTAACCAGCTGATGAGGGTAAAGGCAGCAGCACCTGCCGGTGTTCCCGCACAGGGGATGTTAGATGAAGAAGAGGAGGATTTTTTCAATGTCTAAGATAACTGATGTTTCCAGAGAAGAAAAGAAGATGCTCAGGTCCGTATTTCTGCGTTCCTTTACCTTATATACATCCGTAACTCCGGCAAAACAGGGGGCGTCCGGCTTCTGCTACTCCATGATTCCCTTTATCAACCGGTTCTATGCCAACGACCCGGAGGGAAAAAAGGAGGCTATGGCAAGGCATATTTCCTATTTTAATACAACAGTGCCCATGTCCACCTTCATCATGGGTCTCTGCGGCGCCATGGAAAAGGAGAACAGTGAAAATAAGGACTTTGACGCAGGTTCCATCAACCCCATCAAGACCAGCCTTATGGGTCCTCTGGCAGGTATAGGAGACTCCATATTCTGGGGCGTATGGCGTGTAATCTGCGCAGGCATAGCCATCAGTATGGCTCTGGCAGGCAATGTTCTGGCTCCTCTCGTATTCCTGCTGCTGTTCAATATACCAAGCAATGTGGTGCGTTACTACGGTACCTTTCTGGGATACAGCCTGGGTTCCGAGTACATTGAGAAACTGTACAGCGGCGGTCTGATTACTGTTCTGACCAAGGCGGCCAGCATCATGGGGCTAATGATGGTGGGAGGCATGGCCAGCAGCATGGTGGTGTTTAACAGCAAGCTGTCAATGTCCATGGAGGGGACAGAGATTTTCTCTCTCCAGAGTATGCTGGACCAGCTGTTTGTGGGCCTGGTGCCCCTGTGCCTTACCCTGCTGTGCTTTTATCTCCTGACTAAAAAGAAAATGAGCATCAATGTGCTGATTGTGGGAGTGATTGTCCTGGGTATTGTGCTCTCTGCTTTGGGAATCGCATAGTTTGGGAATCACGTAGTTTGGGAATTGCATCCCGCCGAAGCAGCATGGTATGATGGTGCTGAGACGGCGGTGGAAACAGAACTGTTCCATTGTGGGAAAAGGAAATCGGAATCAGTAGGATGGGGGTCTTGTCCATGCAGGCAAAAGAACGGGTTTATGAAGCGCTGAAGGAATCTTGCAGCGATGGGAAGGTAACGGCAGCAGAGCTGGCTCAGAAGCTGAACCTGAGCCGTCAGGTGGTAAGCCATTATCTGACCAGGCTCATGGAAGACGGACTTGCGGTAAAAACCAGTACACGGCCAGTGTACTGGTTTCCCGTGACTTCGGAGGATTTGGAATTTTTTGGGGAGGAGCAGTGGGACTGTGTGAGTAACCGGCTGCCACAGGAGGAAGGGGAAGCAGCTGCCGGACAGCCCTGTTCTGTGTTTTCATCCATGGTCGGATACGCGGGAAGCCAGAGACAGACCGTGGAGATGTGCATGGCGGCAGTGAATTACCCTCCGGACGGCCTTCCCATGCTTCTTACCGGTGAAAGCGGAGTGGGAAAAAGTTTCATTGCCCGTTTGATTTATGAATATGCCCTGGAGCAGGGGGCCATTGGACCCGGGGCACCCTTTGTGGTGCTCAACTGTGCGGATTATGCCAATAATCCGGAGCTCCTTTCCGCCACCCTGCTTGGCTATAAAAAGGGAAGCTTTACAGGCGCTGACCGGGACAGGGAGGGACTTTTAAAAGAGGCAGACGGCGGGTATCTGTTTTTGGATGAGGTCCACAGACTGTCCTTTGAGAACCAGGAAAAATTGTTCCTGTTCATGGATTCCGGCCAGTACCGCCCCCTGGGAGACAATGCCTGGAAAAACTCCAGGGTACGTTTTATCTTTGCCACCACGGAAAATCCGGAGGAAGTCCTTCTGGAAACCTTCCGCAGACGTATCACCCTTCAGGTTCCCATACCCAGCATGATGGACCGGCCTCTTAGGGAACGGCTCCAGATGCTGTATCTCTTCTACCAGAAGGAAGCAAAAAAGGTGAACCGCCGGATAGAGGTGGAAGGAGCAGTGGCAGAAGCGCTGCTGTTTACCAGGCTGCAGGGAAATATCGGAAAGCTGGAGAATCTGATACAGGTCAGCTGTGCCAATGCATTTTACAGGCAGCAGCACAGGGATATGCTTCACATTACCATGGGGGAGCTGCCGGAAATAGCGGGTTTCAATCAGAGCAGCCCCGGCCAGAGCGGAGGCAGCCGGAGCAAACGCATCTATATCCTGCCCGATATCCTGGTGGATGGAGACGGCCTGCCCTTTGAGCAGACGGAACTGGCCTGCGAGGGTGCGGAGCAGGAGGCGGATGCCCTGTGGAAGGATATTTCGGGGATTCCCTTTGAACGCATGGAGACCTCGGTGGACAGCGTATATCTGAACTTTAAACGCATGGTGAAGAAGCTGAGAACCCAGGAGTACTCGGCCTGCCGGCAGGAGCCGGACTGGAAGCTGTTCAGCCCGGTATGCCGTGAAATTCTCTGTGCCTACGGTGTGGGCGAGGCAAAGGGTGTTCAGGATGAACTGGGATTCCTCTATGGTATATTTAAGTCCGGCAGTCCTGAGGAGGAAATGTGCCGGAAACTGGACGCCTATTTTGAGCAGGCCATGCCCAAGGCATACTATGTGGCGGGGCGGATTTGCAGGAGTCTGGATGAGATGGACCAGGAAGCAGGAAAGGTCCTTAACTTTTTGTTTGCCCTGTCCCTTCACGAATATATGGTGGAAACCATGGAATTTCACGGATTGATTGTTGCCCATGGGGATTCCACGGCCAGCAGTATCCAGAAGGTTGCCAACCGTACCTGCCGCACCTTTGTGTTTGAGGCCATCGACATGCCCATGGACACGGCAGTAGAGGATACCATAACAAAGGTCAGACAGTATCTGGAGCGGGTCAATGCCAGGAAGGGCATGATACTGCTGGTGGATACCGGTTCCCTCAGCCAGCTGTATTCCTCCATTAAAAATGACCTGGCGGGAGATTTGCTGATTATCAACAATGTGACCACGGCCATTGCCCTGGATGTGGGCATTAAGATGCTGGGACGCTGCTCCTTTCTGGATATCGTTAAGGCCGCCAGGGAGACCTATGCCTTTGAAATCCAGTATTTTGAGGGAGTATCCAGAGGAAGAAACATCATTGTTTCCTGCATGTCGGGCGTGGGCATTGCAGAAAAGCTTCAGGAGGCCATGTGCAAGGTGGTTGACCCGTCTGTCATTGATATTGTGACCATGGATTATCAGGAACTGCGCAGGCTTCTGGACGAGAATCAAAGGGAATATTTTAAGCAGACACTGCTCATCCTTACCACATCAGCCCTGCCGGAACATGTGAGGGTGCCCTGGCTGAACATCTATGACATACTGGACGGCAAGGGAGAGGACCTGCTGTGGGGTTCCTTTAAGGGCTTGTTGACCAGGGAGAAATTTGAGGAACTGAAACGGGAATACATCCGCTTTTTTTCTATTGAGGGAATTGTCAGCCGTCTCAGATTCCTCAATCCAACGGTGGTCATCAACGAGGTGGAGCTGGTGCTTATGAAATATGAGCAGTATTACCACCTGGAAATGACAGGACATATCAGGCTTAACCTGTATATGCACATTGCGTTTATGATTGAGCGCCTTATGACCACGGACCCGGCTCCGGAACAGGTACGGGAGCTGCCGCCGCGGGAAAAGCGGTTTTATGGGATATCCAGGGAAATTTTTAGCGACATGGAACAGAAATACAGAATCAGGATGAATTGCTATGAACTTTCCCTGCTCTATGAGCTGTTCCGCAGAATTATCATAGAAGAAAACAGTTAGGGCTGGCCAGAATCTTTGGAGGTAAAAACATGCCAATTAAAGTACACGGGGACGGAAGGGAATTCCACCTGTATAATCATAAGATAAGTTATATCATGACCATACTGCGCAACGGCCAGTTGGGCCATCTGTACTATGGAAAGGCTATCCGGGACCAGGCGTCCTTTGAACACATGCTGGAAATACGGATTCGTTCCATGGCTCCCTGTTTTTATGAAGGAGACAGGGAATTTTCCATGGAGCACATCAAACAGGAATATCCATCCTATGGCCACGGAGATATGCGCTGTCCGGCCTATGACATTCTCCAGGCGGACGGGAGCCGCATCACGGAATTTGTCTATGAATCCCACCGCGTTTATGAAGGGAAGCCTGTACTTAAGGGACTTCCGGCCACCTATACGGAAAGGCCCGAGGAGGCTGCCACCCTGGAGATAACCCTGTGGGATGAGTGGATAAAGACTAAGCTGGTTCTCACCTATACGATTTATGAGAATCTTCCTGTTATTGCAAGAAGCGCCCGGTTTATCTGCCAAAATGAGCATGGCGTGATTCTGGACCAGGCCATGAGCGCCAGTGTGGACCTGCCGGACAGCAGTTTTGAGATGGTGGAGCTTACAGGGGCCTGGGCCAGGGAGCGGAGCATAAAGACCAGAAAGCTGGAACATGGAGTCCAGTCCGTGTACAGCATGAGAGGATGCAGCAGCAGTAATTACAATCCTTTTCTTGCCCTCAAACGGCCGGAGACAGGGGAGCATGCAGGGGAGGTTTACGGCTTCAGCCTGGTGTACAGCGGTAATTTCCTGGCCCAGGCAGAGGTGGATACATACGATGTCACCAGGGTTATGCTGGGGATTCATCCCCATTGTTTTTCCTGGCCGTTAAAGTGCGGAGAGGTGTTTCAGACTCCCGAGGTGGTTATGGTATATTCGGACAGCGGACTCAACGGCATGAGCCAGACCTATCATGAGTTATACCGGAGCCGCCTGGCCAGAGGAGCCTGGAGGGATAAGGCCAGACCCATATTAATCAATAATTGGGAGGCCACTTACTTTGACTTTGACGAAGAAAAAATCCTGGGGCTGGCCAGGACTGCCAAGGACGTGGGCGTGGAGCTTTTTGTGCTGGACGACGGATGGTTCGGCCACCGGGACAACAGCTGCTCCTCTCTGGGAGACTGGTATCCCTGCCGGAAAAAACTGCCGGACGGGGTGGCGGGAATTGCCCGTAAGATAGAGGATATGGGGCTTAAGTTCGGCCTGTGGATAGAACCGGAGATGGTGAACAAGGAAAGTGATTTATACAGGGACCATCCTGACTGGATGCTGTCCGCACCCGGCCGCAGCGCCTGCCACGGCAGGAACCAGTTTGTCCTGGATTTTTCCAGTGAGGAAGTGGTGGATGGTATTTACCAGATGTTAAGACGTGTGCTGGATGAGGCTCCTGTCTCCTATATCAAATGGGATATGAACCGGTGCATGTCAGAGGTATATTCCCATTTCTGCCGGCCGGAGGAACAGGGAATGGTATTCCACCGGTATATACTGGGGGTATACAGCCTGTATGAGAAACTGACCAGGCGCTATCCCCATATATTGTTTGAATCGTGCGCCAGCGGCGGGGCGCGGTTTGACCCGGGTATGCTGTATTACGCACCGCAGTGCTGGACATCCGACGACACGGATGCAGTGGAGCGGTTAAAGATACAATACGGCACCTCCATGGTCTATCCTTTAAGCAGCATGGGCGCTCATGTGTCGGCTGTGCCAAATCACCAGGTCCTGCGCACCACGCCCATTGAAACCAGGGCCAATGTGGCCTGCTTCGGAACCTTTGGATATGAACTGGACCTGAATCAGCTGCCAGGGGAAGAGCTGGAAAAGGTGAGGAGACAGATTGCTTTCATGAAGGCGAGCAGGGAGCTCATCCAGTTCGGAACCTTTTACAGGCTGCTGAGTCCCTTTGAGGGAGGAGGGAATGTGACCGCCTGGATGGTGGTATCCAGGGACAGGAAAAAGGCCCTGGTGGGATATTACCGGATATTGGAGCCGGTAAATGAAGGGTACAGGAAAGTCCGTCTGGCCGGTTTAGAGGCAGGACTCCGTTACCATGTGTCTGTACAGGGAGGAGGATATCACGGCGGATTCAGGGAAGTGGATGTGTATGGCGATGAACTGATGAATTTCGGTCTCATTGTATCCGATTCATCCTCCGGGGACAATAAGGAGAAATACGACGGGACCAACGGGGATTATCAGTCCAGGATATATATACTGGAGGCTTAATATGGATGAGGACATGGGGACAGGGAATCGTGTGCAGAGGGAAAAGCGCATGGATAAGCCGCAGGACAGACGTGTTACCATAAGGGAGATGGCAGAACTGGCAGGGGTCAGTACGGCTACGGTATCCAATGTCATTCACGGGAAAACCAGGCGTGTGTCTCCGGAAACAATACGCCGTGTGCAGGACCTGATTCAGACCATGGGGTATGACCGGGACGGTACAGGGGATGAGAAAAAGGCCGGCGGCTCCCGGCTGGTGGCGCTGGTGGCAAACCCGCATAAGACCTACGAGGAGGCCATTGGAGCCGACCCGTTTTATGGGAAAATAATTGGTATGGCAGAGCAGTATCTCAGGGAAAAGGGGTACTATATGATGTTTTATTCATCCTCCGACATGGACGATATTTTCCGTATGGTTATGGAACGGGAGGTAGAGGGAATCATAACCCTGAGTTTTCATAAGAATGACTGCGATAAGCTGGCAGGCCTGTTAAAACGTCCCGTGGTTTCCATTGATGCCAGCGGGTATCAGGGAAGGGTGCCCAACATTGGCCTGGATGACTGGCAGGGAGGCAGGTTGATGACAGAGTATCTGCTGGAATGCGGATACGGACCTGTCTATGTGTGCGCGGGGAGAGACCATGGCGTGGACCATATCAGGTATCTGGGGTGCCAGAGCGCCTGGAAGGAATGGGGAAAGAAAGGAGCTGCGGGGGAGAGCGCCGGACGGGATAGGGAGGGGAAATATAACCAGGTGTATTTTGTATCCCTGGGCATGAACCGGGAAAAGAGAATGGATACTCTGGCATCCCTTGTCCAGCCGGTGAAAGCCAATATCAGGGAAGGCCTCAGGCCGGCCTTATTCTGCCTTTCAGACCTGTATGCCCTGGAAACCCTGAACCATTTCATGGCCCATGGGATAAGGGTACCCCGGGACCTTGGGATTGCCGGATTTGACGATATAATGTATGCATCCCTTTCAAGTCCGGGCCTGACCACTGTGCGGCAGGATATGAAGCGGAAGGCGGCACTGGCTGTGGACACGCTGGTGGACATGGCGGAGGGACGGAAGGGGACAGGGGACGGGGGAGAGACCCTGCTTCCGGTTAAGCTGGTGGTCCGTGGGACCACGGAAATAGGATAGCTGAATGGGGCGGTGTGCGGGCAAACATGGGGACCATAATAAAGGAAAGTGACTGAAATGACATTGTATAAAAAGACAGACACCGTAATTCCCAATATTAAGCTGATGGCAATCAATATGGACGGAACCCTGATGGACAGCAGCGACCATATTATGGAGCACAGATTTGGAGGCTGCACCCCCTCTCATCCTTATACAGGGCAAAGCTTCCGGGCGGGACCGTATAAACTGTCTTGGAATTCCTGAAAGGGCGGGAAGGGTATGGGGAACTGTTTTCACAAGGGAAATCATACATAAACGAAGGGGACTGTATCAGGGCATCCCGCATGAAGCAGGATTATAATTTTGTCCAGTATTTTACCCGGAACCATACACTGGTCCCTGACTTGTCAAAAGCCGCGGACCTTTGGAATGAAACAGAGAAAATAAACCTGTTTTTTCTGGAGGCAGGGGACCGGAAGGAACTGGAAGAAATACTGCGGAAGCAGGGAGGAGTTAGGCTGACCAGTTCCATGGCCGGAAACATGGAAATCAATGATGGGTCAGCCCACAAGGGCGCTGCGCTGAAATGGGTGGAAGGATAAAGGGATGAACAGGCATCCGGCCGGGAAATGGCTGCGGACGCCTGTTTTACTTATAATCTGTGCTTTATTTTAAGAACAATGAGGGCAAAATGCATTCAGACGGTTGCTTTTTTTATGAGCTGTTATATAATCGGTACTGTTAAAAGCGGAATGTATCGCACGTAAGAGACCAAAATATGGTTACTAAGTGCTCATAACGAACCGCTGCACTAAGCGGTCAAAAGACGCCCGCCAAGTGCCAGCGGAATGTATCGCACGTAAGAGACCAAAATACGGTCTCTAAGTGCTCATAACGAGGAGGCAGGAATATGCGAGGAGTGGAGACACGTATACAGGAAATAAGGCACAGGATATTCAGGGAAGTGGCAAGGATGGCTTACCATACGGAATGGCCGGTGGATAAACGTATTGAAGAGCTTCCATATAAAATTATACCGGGAGAAGTGGGCAATTTCCGCAACGACGTTTTTCTGGAGCGGGCTATTGTGGGGGAGAGACTGAGACTGGCCATGGGGCTTCCTTACCGCAGCGCGGCGGAACATGCTCCGGTTTCGGATAATATAGAGGCAGCAGACAGGCCGGAGACTTACTATACGCCGCCTCTGATTAATGTAATTAAATTCGCTTGCAATGCCTGTCATGAGAAGCGGGTATTTGTAACCGACGGCTGTCAGGGGTGTCTGGCCCATCCGTGTGAGGAGGTCTGCCCCAAGGATGCCATTAAACTGGACAGGACCAACGGCCGTTCCCATATTGACGACGAAAAATGCATCAAATGCGGAAGATGTGCGGATGTCTGCTCCTATAAGGCCATCATTATCCAGGAAAGACCCTGTGCAGCTGCCTGCGGCATGGACGCCATTTCCACGGATGAAAATGGGAAGGCGGATATTGATTACGACAAATGTGTGTCCTGCGGCATGTGTCTGGTGAACTGCCCCTTTGGCGCCATAGCGGACAAATCCCAGATATTCCAGGTCATACGCGCCATTCAGTCAGGAGAACGGGTTTATGCCGCGGTTGCCCCTGCCTTTGTGGGACAGTTCGGTCCCAAGGTGACGCCGGGCAAACTCCGTGCAGCCATGAAGGCGCTGGGGTTTGCAGATGTATTTGAGGTGGCGGTAGGCGCAGACCTGTGCGCTACCCAGGAGGCAATCGACTTTATTCAGGAAGTGCCGGAAAAGCTTCCCTTCATGGCAACATCCTGCTGCCCGGCCTGGTCCATGATGGCAAAAAAACTATTCCCGGAACAAGCGGACTGCATTTCCATGGCACTGACTCCCATGACCCTGACGGCAAGGCTGATTAAACGCCACCATTCCAATGCAAAGGTGGTGTTTATCGGTCCCTGCGCAGCGAAGAAGCTGGAGGCCATGCGCACGGATATACGAAGCGACGTGGATTTTGTCCTTACCTTTGAGGAAATGGACGGCATCTTTGACGCCAGGCATGTGGATGTGGAGAAGATAGAAGAAGACCCGGAAGGCGTCAATGACGCTTCCACAGACGGCCGTAACTTTGCAGTGGCAGGCGGTGTGGCCAAGTCCGTGGTGGATGTGATTCATGAACGTTACCCGGATAAGGAGATTAAGGTGGCCAATGCAGAGGGACTCAGGGAATGCAGGAAGCTGCTGACCATGGCAAAGGCAGGGAAATACAATGGCTACCTGCTGGAGGGAATGGCGTGTCCCGGAGGGTGTGTGGCCGGGGCTGGCACCATGCAGCCTATTAAGAAATCCCAGGCATCCGTAAATCTGTACGCATCCAAGGCAAAGCATAAGACATCCAATGAGACAGAGCATGTGAAGGAACTGGATAAGCTGGTTGACTAAAGGAGCTGCGGTTTCGGGTTTCACGTCAGGCGGAATGATATTGACTATAGAGGCAAGTAGGAAGCAGCAGGAAAACGCAGGCTGGCATGCGTTTTCCTGCTGTTTTGCTGTCGGGATTTGTTGCGGGAAGTGCGCTCCTTCCATTTAACTTCTTTCCAATGAAGAAAAAATAATATATAATAACAATGGCATGTGCACTATCATATGCGGCGGGGAGGGACTGATTTGCGCAGAGGCATTTTTCATAAATATTTGTTGGGTTTTACATCTTTTTTCCTGGTACCTATGGTGGTGCTTTCCATTTGTTTACAAATCATTATGTACCGGAATCTCTCCAGGGAAATTCTCGGGTACAATGAGAATATCCTGGAGCGCCTGGGGGATGATTTGGTCACTATGAACGGCCGCCTGATGGAGGCAGGGAACCGAATCAGCTTCAGCAGTCCTGTGGTGTCCAGGAGCCGGGACACAGACAACCAGATACAGATGATGGACATGCTGCGCCGGGAAAATGCAGCCAATCCTTACATAACAAAAGCCTATATTATTTATGAAAATAAGGATATGAGCTTTTCCTCCCAGGGCCGGTATGACAAGGATATTCTGCTGGCGGGCCAGCTGAGGATACCGGAGGGGGAGAGACAGCCTTTTCTGGATAAACTGTATGAAATGGACCATCCCGGGTACGACATCATCAACAAGGAATACCACATGAAGGACGGGGTCATAACAAAACCGCAGATGGTATTTATTTATCCGGTATATAATTATTCCTATAAAGCGGAATCCTGGGTGGTGCTGGAGCTTCAGTCCTCCAAAATCAGCCAAAGCATGACCACATCCCCGGGCAGCTACAGCCATGGAATCGCTGTACTGAATGGAGATGGGAAACCGCTGGTGACAGAAGGGGAGGATATGGAACCGGACGGAGTGATGGGACAAATCCTGGAGGCGGAGCCGGGACTCTGCACCGCATTCCAGGCGGGCCAGGGCCGTTATATCGTATATCCCATGGACCATCCGCCTCTTATCATATTAAGCAGAATTACCATGCCGGACCTGCTGGGGGACGTGGTGCAGAACAACAGCCTGCTGGTTACAGGGGTTTTGGTATTTTTGATTCTGGGATGTTTTATGGCAATTTACATGGCCTACCACTATTACAAGCCCATCCGTCAGCTGGCCCAATATATGAAGCAGGACAATGAAAACAGTGAGGACAGGAGCCGGGATGAGCTGGTATTTATAAAGAACCGGTATGACAGCCTGAATTCCGTCAAGGATTCCCTGGCAAAGGAGATTGAGAACCAGTGGCCTCTGGTGGAGGAACGGCTTGTGACAAAGCTTCTTTACGGGGAGGATGATGCCGGAGAGGATGATATGGTGAACGGCATTCTGACAGAGCAGATGAAGGGGCGGAATCACATGGTGGTCCTGGCGGCGGGAGGCAGCCTGTCCTCCAGGGAATTATCCGCCCTCTACAAGGAGAAGGAAGGCCCTATAAAAGAAAAATTCCAGACGGATTACGGAGTGTATACAAGTTTTCTGTACTATTTTGGTGCAATCGCTGTTATCCTCAGCCGCAAGGTTCTGGCTGAGGAGCATAAGAGTGAGGCAAAGGAGCGCCTGAGGGAGGTATTCGGCAGTCATGAGTGCATCATTTCCGTGGGCAATATTCACGAAGATGCATCGGGGGTGCATCTGTCCTATCTGGAGGCTCTTACCAACATGAAGTTCCGCCTGCTCAATCCCCACAAGGAGCTGGATTTTGAGAGTATGGAACAGGGAAGGGGCGAGGAGTACAGCGCCACCATCAGCCGATATCAGACAGAGTGCCTTCTGTGTATTAACCGGTGTCTGGACAGCGGTTCTCCGGAGGAGGTGGAGGGTTCTGTGCAGGAGGTGATGCTGAGTCTGGAGGAGCTGCCGGGCCAGATGGCGCTGATGTGCTGTTATGACATCGTGAGCCATCTCCTGAAGGAGGTAAAGAAAAATGACATCCGCCTGACGGAGAAGGAATTGTACCAGCTCACTGCATTCAGGACAGTGGAAGAATTCGGGGATAAGCTGGGGGATGCCCTTATGAGAATCAATGGTGTCCTGGCAGCCTCCAGACAGGATGCGCGCAATGATTTGATAAAACAGGTGCTTGCCTATATAGAGGATAACTACAGGGACAGCAGTCTCTGTCTGGTGGGGATGGCGGAGCATTTCGGCTACTCGTCCAGCTATATGAGCAAGTTCATTACCCAGAATCTGAATACCAGCTTCTCGGAACTGATATCCAAAAAACGTCTGGATTACACAAAGGATTGCCTGGTTCATACAGATAAGCAGATAGCCCAGATTGCCCAGGAAGCAGGCTATGCCAATCTGTCCAATTTTACCAGAAGGTTTAAGAGTTCGGAGAATGTGACGCCGGGACAGTATAGGAACTTGTATGGGGATGGTAAGAGGGCATAGAATGAGTATGGCAGGAGATATGGCGGTGAGAGTACCGCCATTCTCCTGCTATTTCTTTGATTGATAGAAAAAATGGACTAGATGCCATGTTATTGTACGTTAAAATTAAAACAGACCCGCATGCTGAATCCATCATATTCGCAGAGATAAAGCCTTTTACCATCAAAGGAGTATATGGCCATTGGGAGGCGCTTGACCATATGACAAATATGTAATAAATGCACAAAAATATGACACTAATATAGTGCAATATTTATCTATTGACAAATATAAAAAATAGTAATAAGATTAAATCACGAAATAAATATGGAAAAACGCTTTACTAAAAGCTTTTTCCTGGTAAAAGAAAACAACTATATTTTAGGTGAAGGAAGGAGTAGTTTTTATGAAGAAACGTTTTTTGGCAATGACAATGGCAGCGGTATTGGGATTAAGTCTGGCAGGGTGCGGCTCCAGCAGTACAGGAGCAAAGGCAGAGAGCAATGCAGGTAATGAGCAGACTGCAGGGGAAGGCGCCGGTGAGGCTGCGGATGCCCAGGGTGAAAGCCCGGTAAAGGTAGCGGTTGTCTATTCCGGTAATCTGGGTGATAAATCCTATAATGATTCCTGTAATGCCGGTGCACAGCAGGCAGCCAAGGATTTTGGAGTAGAGGTAAAGAACCTGGAGGGCACAACTGCAGACGAGTGGGAAGCTAACCTTCTGGCATGCTGTGAGGGAGGTTATGATTTGGTTATTTGTTCCAACTCTAATTTCCAGGAATACCTTGAGAAATATAAAGACAGCTATCCGGATGTTAAATTTGCTATCATTGATACAACTGTAAAAGGACCAAATGTGGTTTCCATCAGTTTTGCCCAGAATCAGGGGTCATTTTTAGCAGGTGCAGTGGCAGCTATGTTTACGACCCATTCCGAGATTGAGGGAGTAAATGACGATGCCATCATAGGCTGGGTGGGAGGCCAGGATATTCCGGTGCTTCACGATTTCTATGTTGGATTTGAACAGGGTGCAAAATATATTAATCCTGATATTACGATTCTTCAGTCTTATGCCGGAACATGGATAGACCCCCTTAAGGGCAAGGAGCTTACACTGGCTCAGTATGAGCAGGGCGCTGACATTGTTATGAATGTTGCTTCCGGTACAGGCACAGGTATTCTGGAAGCTGCCAAAGAAGCAGGAAAGTATGCAATTGGCGTTGATTTAAATCAGGATAACGACCAGCCGGGACATGTGGTAACATCCATGGTTAAGCGGGTTGATACAGCCTGCTATAGTGTGATTCAGTCCGTTGTGGATGGTACTTTTAAAGGGGATACAACCAGTTATTTGGAAATTTCCAATGATGGTGTGGACTTAACTGATTTTGCAGTTATTAAAGAGCATTTAGGCGATAAGTTCCCGGCAGATATCCAGGACAAGGTGCAGGAACTGAAAGATAAAATCATTTCTGGTGAGATTGTGGTAAATAACTACGAAGGATTCGGCAAAGACGCTCAGTAAGGCAGTAAAAGATGCAGGAATACTTCAGGGGCGGCAGGGCGTGAATAGGTCCTCCCGCCCCGGGTTTTATGAAACCTTTACAGGCAAAGATTCAGGGAAAAAGGTGACCGGAATGAACGGATATGTAGTGGAAATGAATAGCATCAGGAAATCATTTGGTTCCGTACAGGCGGTAAAGGATGGACAGTTCAACCTGAAAAAGGGTGAAATACATTCTCTGATTGGTGAAAATGGAACAGGAAAATCCACCATGATGAAACTGCTATACGGACTATATGATTTTGATGGGGGAGAGATAAAAATTAAAGGTGAAAATATGAACCACATCACCCCCAAGATTGCCATAGAAAAGGGAATTGGCATGGTGCACCAGGAATTTATGCTGGTTAATGAACTTACTGTGCTGGAGAACATTATTCTGGGATTTGAGCCCAGAAAGGGATGTACCATAGATTTCGAAAAAGCGAAAAATACGGTGCAGAACTATATAGACCAGTACGGCATGGATATACAAATGAGCAAGAAAATAAATCAGATTTCCGTGGGAGAAGCCCAGAGAGTGGAAATCATTAAGATATTAACCAGAGGAGCAGATGTAATCATACTGGACGAACCAACAGCTGTGCTGACTCCCCAGGAAACCCGCAGACTTTTTGAGATTCTGGAGAATCTGAGGAAGGACGGCAAGTCCATCGTTTTCATCTCACACAAACTCAATGAGGTTATGGAGATATCTGACCGTATTACGGTAATGCGTCAGGGATGTTTTATTGGTACGGTAGATAAACAGGATACATCGCCTTCGGATTTGGCCAGGATGATGATAGGAAGGGAAGTTTTCCTGGACATAAAAAAGGAAAAGGCCGATATCGGGGATGTGGTTCTGGAAGTCAAGGATTTGTGGACATCTGGTGAAAAAGAAATATCCAAGATACGCGGGGTTTCCATGGAGGTCAGAGCTGGAGAAATCGTGGGAATTGCCGGGATTGACGGTAATGGACAGAGCGAGTTTATAGAAGCTATAACCGGATTGAGGAGAGTGGAGAAGGGAAGCGTTATTCTGGGAGGGACGGAAATTACGAATTTCTCCCCGAAAAAATCCAGAGAAGCCGGACTTGCCCATATTCCTGAGGACCGTAATACCAGAGGATTGAACCGTACCATGACGATTCGGGAAAATCTGGTGGCTGTTCAGGAGGATACAGCCCCCTTTGCCAAAGGAATTCTGGTAAATGATGCTGCTTCCTATCCGTTTGCAAAAGAGATGGCGGAAAAGTTCGATATACGTCCCAGGGATACGGAAATCCCCACATCCTCTCTTTCAGGCGGAAATGCCCAGAAGGTAGTGGTGGCCAGAGAGGTTTCCATTGGCGGAAAACTTCTGGTGGCATCCCAGCCTACAAGAGGTGTTGATATAGGCGCTATAGAATCAATCCGTACTATTTTGCAGGATGTTAAGAAAAAGGGTCTGGGAGTTCTTTTGGTATCTGCGGACCTGGAGGAAATCATGTCCCTGTCTGACCGGATTGTGGTCATGTATGAAGGACGGATTACAGGGCGTATGATGGCGGAAGAAGCAGACGAGGAGAAACTGGGTCTTCTGATGATGGGCGGTCACGATATGGAAGGCCACAATATTCAGGAGCAGGAAGGAGGCAGACAATGAACCCAAAAGTAGAATCAGTGATGAAAAGCCTGAGGAGGATTTTACTGCTGGCACTTCTGGCACTGGGCATAGGAGCTGTTTTTATACTGCTGATTCATGAAAATCCGCTGGAGGCATATGCTGCTTTGTTTAAGGGGGCTTTTGTCGGGAAGCTAAAGATAGGAACCACTCTGGCAAACTTTACCCCGCTGCTTTTGACATCCATCGCATTTGCAGTGGCAGCTAAAGCTGGTGCCTTCAATGTTGGCGTAGAGGGCGAGGTATTCCTGGGCGGTATGGCGGCCGCCTATGTAGGAATTTACTGTACATGGCTTCCTAAGCCCCTACTGCTGGTGGCATGCTTCGCAGCTGCCGTTGCAGCCGGCGCAGCGTGGGCCTGGATACCAGGATTTTTAAAAGCATATTATGGTGTCAGCGAGGTGTGTACTACCATTTTAATGAACAGTGTGGCATTGTACATTACTTCTTATCTGGTAAGCGGACCAATCAGTGCAGGTGTTGCCAACCCGCAGTCCATACCGGTAAATGTGACGCTTCCTAAGCTTTTGAAACCAAGTAATGCCAACGCAGGGCTGTTCATAGCGATTATAGCGGTGATAGCGGTTATCTGGATGCTGAACAAAACGACCCTGGGTTATAAGATAAGAACGGTGGGAACCAATCCGGCCAATGCCGAGTATGTTGGCATCAATCCCAAGAAGGTGTTTATTCGTACCATGATGCTCAGCGGTGCAATTGGCGGGCTGGCAGGCTGTATTGAGGTACTGGGTACATATGGATACTTCCTGAATAATTTTGCGACCAACCTGGGGACAAACGGAATGCTGGCTTCCCTGATTGTTAAAAACAATGTGGTTACTACCCCGTTTATCGCATTTTTCCTGGCGGTGCTGCGTTCCGGCGCTTTGGGTATGCAGCAGAATACCGGCGTTCCAAAATCCATTGTAGATACTATTACTGCTATTTTTATCATCGTGGCTACCATGGAATTGCTGTTTCAGTTTAACAAGAAACGCAAGGCAAAAGCAGATGCGTAGTAGGAGGAGGACATATGCAATTTGATAAAATTTTTGATATTTCATTAATATATGCGACGTTCCGTTCAGCTACGCCCATCATATATGCTGCTCTCTGTGCAGCCATTACCCAGCAGGCAGATATTCTTAATATTGGTACTGAGGGTATTATGCTTACAGGTGCATTTACAGCTGTAACCGTTAGTTATCTGACCGGAAGCTGGGTTCTGGGAATCCTTATCTCAATGGTAGCCGGCCTTCTCATTGCCATGATAATGGCTGTGGGACACATTAAGTACAAGGCTGAGATTTGCGCAATTGGAATGGGTATTAACCTGTTTGCCGTTGCTTTTACTAAATTTATGCTCAATAGTGTACTTGGAGTAAGCGGCTCCTTTACCAGTCCTCAGATTAAAGGCATACCTAAGGTACATATGCCGTTTTTGGATGGTGTGCCTGTTCTGGATAGCTTGTTTAATAACTGGAGCGTGACGGAGTGGTTTGTGATTGTACTGGTATTTCTTATGATGTTCCTTTTTTATAAGACAGTATGGGGACTGCGGCTGCGGGCAGTGGGGCAGTTTCCAATGGCTGCAGAAACAGCGGGAATCAATGTCAATGCCATGAAATACCAGGCAATTGCCATATCCGGATTGATTGGAGGGCTGGCAGGAGCCCATCTGTCCCTGGGATACAGCCAGCTTTTTACAGAAGGCATGACCAATTCCAGAGGATTTATGGGCGTGGCTGCCATGTACTTTGGAGGTGCTCATCCTGCACTCACCGCGGTGGGCTGTCTGATATTCGGATTTACAGATTCATTGGGGGCCCGCATACAGGCTTATGGTGTTCCGTCCCAGTTTGTACTGCTGATGCCCTATGTAGTAACCATAGCTGTGCTGGCAGTTTCCATGATTTCTAAGAAAAAAGCCCAGGAGAAGAAAAAGAGTTCGCTGGTTACGATTGAATAACAGGAGGTTGATATATGGATAAGCGTAAGATTATTTTAGACTGTGACCCTGGACACGACGATGCGGTGGCCATCATGCTTGCGGCTAAAAGTCCGCAAATTGATTTATTGGGTATCACGGTGGTCGCCGGCAACCAGACCTTGGAGAAGACTACTGCCAATGCATTGAATGTATGCCAATATCTGGGATTGGATATTCCTGTGTATGCAGGCTGCGGACAGCCTATGATACGGGATAAGCAGGTTATTGCAGATGATATACATGGGGAGACCGGACTTGACGGACCGGTATTTGAGCCTCTTCACCGTAAGGTGGAAGATAAACATGCAGTGTTGTATATCATAGATACGTTAATGGCCTCGGACGGTGATATTACCCTTGTACCCACAGGTCCTTTGACTAATATAGCCATGGCGGTAAGGCTGGAACCAAGAATCCTTCCCAAGATTCGTGAGATTGTGCTTATGGGAGGCTGCTATCAGCTGGGAAATGTGACGCCCGCAGCGGAGTTCAATATTTTGGCAGATGGTGATGCGGCTCATGTGGTATTTACCTGTGGAAGACCCATAACCATGGTTGGACTGGATGTTACCAGAAAAGTACTGTGTTATCCTTCTGTCATTGAACGGATGGAAAAAATCGGAACAAAGTCTGCAAGGCTGTTTGCAGATTTGATGCGATTTTTCAGTAAAAGCCAGAAAGCTGTATTTGGATGGGAGGGAGGGCCTCTTCATGACCCTCTGACAATCGCATACCTGATAGACCCAACCGTACTTACAACAAAGGCTATGTTTACAGAAATAGATATTCGCAGTGTCCAGAGCTATGGCCGTACAAATTGTGACTTCTTCGGATATTTCAAGAGGGAGCCGAACAGCAATGTGGCAGTGGAAGTGGATGTGGATAAGTTCTGGGATATTATTGAACAGGGAATCCGCAATTATGGTTGATACGGTCTGCTGGTTATGAATTGCAGCAGCCATGTCCGGCTGAAAAAGGAGTTGAAATCATGAGGCATCTAAAAGAAGTTCTGGAGCAGAATAAGCAAGCATATATACAGCATTTGATGGACCTGATAGCGATTGACACCCATGACTTAGGCCACGGAATATCAGGGGGACTGGAGAAACAGGGGCAGGAGTATATGGTGAAATTATTCGAGGATATGGGAGCAGACAACATCCGCCGGGACCCCATGACCGAGGAAGCCATCAAAGAATGCCTGGACAGATATCAGGAAGGAAATCCCGGTCATAATTACGACGGCCGCTATAATGTGTATGCTGTTTTCAAAGGGGACCAAAACGGCAGGAGCCTGATGTTCAATGGCCATATAGATACCATGCCTGCCGGTAATGAAAATGAATGGAATACACCGCCGCATACGCCAACCATGAAAGACGGTAAGATTTACGGCCTGGGTGCAGCTGATATGAAGGGCGGCCTTATGGCGTCCGTTATGGCAGTACAGCTGCTTAAGGATGCCGGGATAAAACTGCCCGGAGACATACATATCACTTCCGTCTGCGATGAGGAGGGCGGGGGCAACGGCTCCATGGCGGCAATCATGTCAGGAGAAAAGGCGGATGGAGTGGTTGTCTGCGAACCTTCTTCTGATGAACTGATTCTGGCTCATATGGGATTTGTCTTTTTTAAGGTGGAATTTGAAGGAAAAGCAAATCATTCCGGTGCAAAGTGGAAGGGAGTCAGCGCCATTGATAAGGCCCTGAAGGTCATCAGGGAGCTGGAGGAATTGGAACACAATTGGCTTCTTACCTATAAACATCCTCTGCTCCCTGCTCCTAATCTGAATATAGGTACGATTCATGGAGGAAGCGCTGGTTCTACCGTACCAGGACATTGCTATTTTGAGACATGCATCCATTATCTGCCCGGGCAGATGAGCTATAATCAAATCGTAGAAGAATTCACAGATGCAGTGAACCGGGTGGCTGACAGTGATGTATGGCTTCGCCAGCATAGGCCGGTGATAACTATGTATCAGGCTGGAGGGGCTTTCGAACAGGAGCCCGGCGACAGCTTTGTGGCCTGCTTTATGGATGGATATGAGAAGGCGCTTGGAAGACAGGTGCGCCAGGTAGGCTCTCCGGCTGGCTGTGATTCACGATTATGGAAGAATATTGCGGGCTGTCCAACCATGCAGTTCGGACCGGGACGTCTGGAAGAGTGCCATTCTGTCAATGAGTATGTGGAGACGGATTCTTATCTGGAGGCCATTCTTGTGTATGCTCAGCTCATACTGGAATGGTGTAAGGCAAAAGAATAGAATGAATAATAAGGAGAATAGAGATGAGTAAGAAAGTATTGTTAGCAGGCGAGTCCTGGATGAGCTATACCACACACGTGAAAGGATTTGACAGTTTTTATACTTCTGTATATGAGACAGGAGAAAAGTGGCTGAAGGCAGCGCTGGAAGAAGGCGGATATGAGGTTACTTTTCTGCCGAACCATCTGGCAGGAGAGGAGTTTCCGTTTACGATGGATGAATTAAAGGCATATGATGCGGTTATTCTTTCTGATATCGGTGCCAACACGCTTCTTCTTCCAACAGCAACATTTATGAGAAGCGAGAAGAAACCAAACAGATGCAACCTGATTCGCGATTATGTTTTGGATGGAGGAGCCCTCATGATGGTGGGAGGATACCTCACCTTTTCAGGTGTGGATGCAAAGGGAAAATGGCATGATACTGCAGTGCAGGAAGTCCTGCCGGTAGAGGTGCTTACGGTTGATGACCGTATGGAGCACTGCGAGGGAACTGCGCCGGTGATGGTTGCTGAACATGAAGCCCTGAACGGGATTCCAAGGGAGTTCCCCCAGGTACTGGGTTACAATAAGACCATTGCAAAGCCGGAAGCAGTTGTGGCTGCCGTAGTGGATGACGACCCGTTTATTGCCTTTGGAGTATATGGGAAAGGAAAGAGCGCTGTGGTAACCACGGACTGTGCTCCTCACTGGGCTCCGCCGGAATTCTGTGAGTGGGAGTATTATAACAGGATGTGGCAGGGAATCATGGACTGGCTGACAAAGTAAGAATAAGGATGGGGACTGCTGCCTGAAATCAAGGGATTCCATGGGCAGCAGTCCCTTTTTTACAGGAGGATTGCAGATGGAAGCAGAGAAGAAAACAGAGGAACGGAAAAAGACAGCGGCTCTGGAGCTTTTAAAACATATACTGGATATTCCCAGTGTTAATGGAAAGGACAGAGAACAGAGGGTAGCTGATTATCTGGCAGAATATTTAAGAGGAAAGGGTATGGAAACCACAGTACAGCTGATAGATGAGCATCACGGCAATCTGATTGGTGTGCTTAAAGGAAAAACAGAAGAAACCATACTTTTTAACGGTCATCTTGATACGGTTCCGTACGGTGATATACAAGAGTGGAATACCAATCCGGCGGTATGCGAGGAACAGGATGGACGTTTTTATGCAAGAGGAGCCAGCGATATGAAAAGTGGGCTGGCTGTAATGACCTTTGTTCTGGGAGAGCTTGCGCAGAGCGGATACGTTCCTGAAAAAACAATTGTTTTTGTGGGAACCTGCGATGAAGAGCGGGGAGGCCTGGGGGCAAGGGAAGTAATAAAGAAATATCCTGATTTATTTCCGGAACTGGTTATGATTGGAGAGCCTACTTCATGCCAGGCAGGTGTCGCCCAGAAGGGGTGTATCTGGTTAAAACTTACTGTTTCAGGAAAGACAAGCCATGGAGCAGAGCCTTGGCAGGGAATCAATGCACTGGAGCAGGGCTTTGGCCTGCTTGGTGATTTGAGAGAGGAGCTGCAGGGAGAGGAACATCCTGTGCTGGGACGCAGTACACTCCAGATTACCATGGCAGAGGGAGGAATTGCCCCCAATATGACTCCGGACAGGGCGCAGTTTCTGGCTGATATCAGGATTGTACCGCCCTTGGATAAAAAAAAGGTCCTAAACCGTCTGGAATATCTTATAGAAAAGCGTTGTGAAGAATATAAGGGGGAACTGCTTTTTGTACCTGAGATATCAAATTATAGAATGCCGGTAGAAACTGATTCGGAAAACCAGTGGCTTCACAAGCTGAAAGGCCTCATCGGCGATGAGGTCAGGGAGGTTGGCATTAATTATTTTACGGATGCATCCATTTTCCTGACAGCCTGGCCGGACTGCCCGGTACTGCTCTTTGGACCGGGAGAACCTCAGATGTGTCATAAACCTAATGAATACGTTGAGATATCCAAATATTTTGAAGCAATTCAGGTCATGGAAAAGTTTTGCAGGCACATTGCTAAATGATAAACTTATGATATAATGAAATGTAAGACTTTGAGCATAGTTTTAACAGGGGGCAGGATTTGCGAACTACAATTAAGGATATAGCGAAACACACAGGATTTTCAATTACCACCATATCTTTGGTGCTGAATGGTAAGGCACATAAAATCCCAAAGGCTACAGAGGAGGCAATTCTCCAGGCTGCGAAGGAACTTAATTACCGGCCAAATCAATTAGCGGTAGGATTGGTAAAGAAGCAGACAAAAACCCTGGGACTGATTTTATCTGACATCCGAAACAGCTTTTTCGCAAATATGGCTAAATCCATAGAAGATGAATGCCGCAGAAACGGATGGAATCTTATTCTGTGCAATACCAACGACCTTCATGAGCGGGAGATGAAATATCTGCAGATGCTGGCTGACAAAGGCGTGGACGGAGTATTGATTTGTATGGCAAGGGAGAATGACAGTGAGAAAGTAGAGGAGATGGTAGCGCTGATGGATTCCCTCAACATACCGTTTGTACTTGTGGACCGTTTTTATCCTGAAGTCAAAGGCTGTTCCGTGATTGTGGACCATGACGAGGGCGGATATCTGGCAACCAGGCATCTGCTGGAGCTGGGGCACACCAGAATTGGCTGTGTGGGCGGACCGAAGGACCTGGCTGATTCCAACCGAAGAACGCAGGGATATATAAGAGCGCTGATGGAGAAAGGAGTGGAATTTAACCCCTCCCTTATCTTTTATGGGGATTATGACCTGAACAGCGGCGTGCGGGGGGCAGAGTATCTGCTCAAAAAAGATGTAACAGCAATATTCGCTTATAATGATATGTCGGCATACGGCGTATTTCACTATTTAAAACAGCAGGGAATTTCTGTTCCGGAGGACATATCATTGATTGGATATGATGATATCTTTTTTTCTGAGATATTAAGCGTACCTCTTACATCAGTCCATCAGCCGGTGGAGGAAATGGGAACAGAGGCGGTCCAGCAGATGATTCGGATTATCCGCCAGAAACAGAAGCAGGATACAAAGAAAAATATTATGTTTCAGCCATACTTAGTGGTCAGGCAGAGTACGGCAGCTCCAACAGCTGTAATGCATGTATAGATGTATCTGTATTTCCCGCATCTTAAGAAATTTCAGATTTTTATAATAATTTGTTCACATTCGGTTCAGAGGCAGGCATTATACTTATATAGAGAATACGGGAAGAAGGAGTGAAAAAATGAACATACTGTTTTTCCTGACTCCTAAAAGTGACGTGGCGTATATAAGTGAGGATGATACGTTAAGGCAGGCTTTGGAGAAAATGGAGCACCACAAGTATTCCGCGGTACCGATTGTCAGCAGGACAGGGCGCTATGTGGGGACGCTGACGGAAGGTGATCTGTTATGGGGAATCAAGAACCAGTTCAATCTGGACCTGAAAGGGGCTGAGAAGATACCTGTCACAGCCATACGCCGCCGGTGTGACAACCGTCCGGTTAAGGCAGACGCAGATATGGAGGACCTGATTGGGAAGGCGCTGAACCAGAATTTTGTGCCGGTTCTGGATGACCAGAAGAGTTTCATTGGTATCATTACCAGAAAGGACATTATTAAGTATTTCTACCAGAAGTGCGAGACCGCTGAGGAACGTTCCAGGAAGTGTCAGGAACAGGGCGGAAAGGAACATAAAAAGACGGACCTGTCCGCAGTGGTAAAGCTGCGCAGCCAGGAGGGAGTCCTGGTGTAGCAGGACAGAGCCGTCCGGCACAGTAAAGGCTGTGCGATTGCAGGGAATCATGCAGAACGCCGTGGGGCGGGGCATGATTCCCTGTTTTCATAAAGGGACATTGGCAATATGTCCCTTTCCCCATATGGCCTAAGTCATGAAACTGTGATAATATGTATATATGGTCGCTCTCTTGTTTTGTGCAGATGATTCCGGCGTTAAAACCGGGGACAGAAAACTCATATGGAATTTGCACGAAAACAGCAGACAAACCCGGGAAAAGATGGTATAATGTCGCCAGACATTATAATGCGCCAATGCGTTGTCACGTCAAAGCGGGATAGTACAGGAAACCGGACAGGAGACACGGGTGCAGGGAAAGGGAGGTCAGGCAACATGATTTGGGCAAAAGAAGAGACAATGTCCAGGGCGGAGATTGAGGCAATACAGCTGAGACGCCTAAAAGACACGGTGAGCCGGGTTTATGAGAGGGTACCGGCATACCGCGCCAAGATGGAGGAGGCAGGTGTAAGGCCGGAGCACATACAGACACTGAAGGATTTGCAGAAGCTTCCTTTTGTAACAAAGCAGGATATGAGGGATAATTATCCCTATGGCCTGTTTGCGGTTCCGAAGAAGGAACTGCGGAGAATCCATGCATCCAGCGGTACCACGGGAAAGCCTACTGTGGTGGGATATACGGAGAATGACCTGGAGGTATGGAAGGAATGTGTGGCCCGTCTGGCAGTGGCAGGAGGCGCATCGGACGAGGACGTTGCCCAGATTTGTTTTGGGTACGGCATGTTTACAGGCGCCCTGGGACTTCACAATGGCCTGGAAAAGGTGGGCGCTGCCGTGGTTCCTTCCTCCACCGGCAATACCCAGAAGCAGCTGATGTACATGAAGGATTTTGAGACCACCCTGCTTGTGGCCACCCCGTCCTATGCCATGCGTATTGCTGAGGTGGCTCTGGAGATGGGAATTAATCCAAAAACAGACCTGAAGGTGAAGACGCTTGTACTGGGCAGCGAGCTGATGACAGAGGCCATGAGGAACGAGCTCTACAAGGTATGGGGAGAGGATGTAAACCTGACCCAGAATTACGGCATGAGCGAACTGATGGGTCCCGGCGTGTCAGGAGAATGTCTGGAACTGAACGGAATGCATATCAATGAGGACCATTTTATTGCGGAGGTAATCGATTCCGCCACAGGCGAAGTCCTTCCTCCCGGAGAAAAGGGGGAGCTGGTTATCACCTGTATATCCAAGGAAGCGCTGCCTCTTATCCGCTACCGCACCAGGGATATTACCAGGCTTATGTATGAACCGTGTTCCTGCGGCCGTACCACTGCCAGGATGGAAAATCTGTCAGGACGTACGGACGATATGTTAAAGATTCGCGGTGTCAACGTATTCCCAAGCCAGATTGAGGAAGTGCTGATTAATACAGAGGGAATCGGACCTAACTACGAAATTGTGGTGGACAGGAAGAACCATTCCGACATATTGATTATCAAGGTTGAGGTGGAAGCAGAGAGCATGATGGACTCCTATGCTGCACTGGAACGGCTGGAAGACACATTGAAGGATAAGATGCGCCTGATGCTTGGCCTGGATGCCAAGATTCAGCTGGTATCCCCCAACACGCTCCAGCGGTTTGAGGGAAAGGCAAAGAGGGTCACGGACCTGCGCAAAGAAGTCTGATGAGGCAGCAGGACAGTCCTTAAGATGTCCGGTGCATTTAATACATACTGAAAGGAAGGAAGAAACGTGTCAGAGAAAAGAATATTACTTGGCAATGAAGCCATAGCAAGAGGTGCCTATGAGGCAGGGGTAAAGGTATCCGCCGCCTACCCGGGCACTCCCAGTACGGAGGTCAGCGAGTCACTGGTCCAGTACGATGAGATTTATGCAGAGTGGGCTCCCAATGAGAAGGTGGCCACAGAGGTGGCTATCGGCGCGTCCATAGCGGGCGTGCGTTCCATGTGTGTCATGAAGCACGTGGGAATGAATGTGGCTGCGGACCCCCTCTATACGGCTGCATACACTGGTGTAAGGGGAGGGCTGGTACTGGTGGTGGCCGATGACCCGGGCATGTACAGTTCACAGAACGAGCAGGACAGCCGCATGGTTGCCAGGGCTGCCATGGTCCCCATCGTGGAGCCATCGGACAGCGCCGAGGCCAAGGAATTCATGAAATACGCATATGACCTCAGTGAGAAATATGACACTCCGGTCATTCTGCGGAGCACCACCCGTCTGTCCCATTCCCAGGGTCTGGTGGAGCTGGAGGAAAGGGCGGAGCCCTTTGACATCCCTTATGAAAGGGATATGGCCAAGTATGTTATGATGCCTGGAAATGCCATCAAACGCCATGTGGTGGTGGAAGCCCGCATGAAGCAGCTGGCGGAGGACGCGGACAGCCTTCCAATCAACCGGGTGGAATACAATGATTTGTCCGTGGGTTTCATCACGGACGGTATTGCATACCAGTATGTGAAGGAAGCCATGCCCCAGGCATCTGTCCTGAAGCTGGGACTTCTGAATCCACTGCCCAGGAAGCTGATTGAGGAATTTGCGGCCAAGGTGGATAAGCTTTACATATTTGAGGAGCTGGAGCCCGTTGTGGAGGAGCAGGTTAAGTCCTGGGGCATCACCAAGGCAGTGGGAAAGGAAATATTCACGGTCCAGGGTGAATACAGCGCAAACCTGATTCGGGAGCGTGTGCTGGGCCAGGCATCCCAGGTGGATAAGGCGGCCCAGGTGCCTGCAAGACCTCCCATACTCTGTCCGGGATGTCCCCACAGAAGCGTATACACGGTGCTTAACAAGCTGAAGATACATGCTGCCGGAGACATCGGATGCTATACACTGGGAGCCGTGGCGCCTTTAAGCGTCATTGACACCACCATCTGTATGGGAGCCAGCATCAGCACCCTTCACGGTATGGAAAAGGCAAAGGGAAAGGAATATATAAAGAACTGGGTGGCTGTAATCGGTGATTCCACCTTTATGCACACAGGTATCAACTCCCTTATGAACATGGTTTACAACCAGGCCACGGGCACGGTCATTATTCTGGATAATTCCACCACAGGAATGACAGGCCACCAGGACCATGCTGCCACAGGCAAGACCCTTAAGGGCCAGGTGGTTCCTGCCATCAATATCTACGGGCTGTGCAGGTCGCTGGGAATTGAACATGTATGTGAGGTAGACGCTTTTGACCAGGCGGAATTAGAGCGGGTAATCAAAGAAGAGGTGGCCAGGGATGCGGTATCCGTTATCATCACCAAGGCGCCCTGCGCCCTGCTTAAGGGAATCAAGTTCCCCAATAAGTGCAGGCCTCTGCCGGATAAATGTAAAAAATGCGGAGCATGTTTAAGGCCGGGCTGTCCTGCCCTTACAAAGAATGAGGACGGCACCATATCCATTGACGAGACCATGTGCAATGGGTGCGGACTGTGCAAACAGCTGTGTAAATTTGACGCAATCAATCTGGTAAAGGCGGGTGAATAAAATGACATCAAAGAATATTATGATAGTAGGCGTAGGCGGCCAGGGAACCCTTCTTACCAGCCGCATACTTGGAAAGCTTGCAATCGGAGCAGGTTATGATGTGAAGCTGTCCGAAGTGCACGGCATGGCCCAGCGCGGCGGCAGCGTGGTTACCTTTGTGCGCTATGGCGAGGATGTGGCGGAACCCATTGTGGAGGAAGGCCAGGCAGATGTGCTGATTGCCTTTGAGCGCCTGGAGGCGCTGCGGTATCTCCATTTCCTCAAAAAGGACGGAGTGGTTATTGTCAATGACTGGCGCATTGACCCCATCACGGTGGTGACAGGGGTGGCTGAATATCCGGAAGGAATCATTGACCGGTTAAAGGAGGCGCGCAGGACCATTGTGGTGGAGGCCACGGAGGAAGCGAAAAAAATGGGCGCGCCCAAGGCATTCAATGTCATTGTCCTGGGAGCAGCTGCAAAGCATATGGGTTTTGAAAAGGAAGACTGGCTGAAGGTGATTGAGACAACGGTTCCGCCCAAGACAGTGGAGATTAATAAAAAGGCATTTGAGACCGGTTATGCACTTTCAGTATAGATGGGCTGAAGCCGGAAGAAAATCCGGAAACGGACTGTAAGCGGAAAAGGGATATGAAATTATATCAAGTGAAAGTTGGAGGGGTTACAGGCAAATGATATGGAATGAGACGAAGGAGTGCATGAGCAGGGATGAGATGACCAACCTGCAGAGCGCAAGGCTGAGAAAATTAGTTGACAGGGTGTACCACAGTGTGGAATATTACCGCAAGAAAATGCAGGCAGTGGGATTGGAGCCCGGAGATATCCGGGGAATCGAAGACCTGGAACGGCTTCCGTTCACCACAAAGGATGATTTGAGGGACACATATCCCTTCGGCATGTTTGCAGTGCCCAATTCCCAGATTACCCGTATCCACGCATCCAGCGGCACCACGGGTAAGTCCACGGTGGTGGGATATACCCGCAAGGACATTGATGTGTGGAGCGAGTGCGTGGCCAGGTGCATCACCATGGCCGGACTGGGAAGCAATGATATCATCCAGGTGGCTTACGGATACGGACTGTTCACCGGGGGGCTGGGTGCCCACTACGGAGCTGAGGAGATGGGCGCCACCGTGGTCCCCATGTCCACAGGCAACACCAAGAAGCTGGTGACCATGATGGTGGATTTCGGGGTCACAGGAATCATGTGTACGCCGTCCTACCTTCTTCATATTGCAGAAACCATCGAGGAGATGGGAGTAAAGGATAAGATTAAGCTGAAGGCATCCATTAACGGAGCAGAGCCATGGACCGAGAAGATGAGGACCCAGATTGAACGGCAGCTGGGAATCCATGCCCATGATATCTACGGCCTCAGCGAAATTATGGGACCGGGCGTTGCCACGGACTGTCAGTTCCATGAGGGGCTTCACATTCATGAGGACCATTTCCTTCCGGAGATTGTGGACCAGAATACATTGAAGCCGCTGCGGGATGGCATGACCGGAGAGCTGGTAATTTCCACCCTGACCAAGGAAGGACTGCCCTTAATCCGTTACCGCACAAAGGATTTGACCAGTCTTGACCACAGTGTCTGCAAGTGCGGAAGGACCACGGCCAGGATTGCCAGATTCACGGGAAGGACCGATGACATGCTGATTATCCGCGGCGTCAATGTATTCCCGTCCCAGATAGAGTCAGCCCTTCTGGAAATGGGCGGCACCACGCCTCATTATCTTCTGATTGTGGACCGTGTAAACAATCTGGACACCTTGGAGGTCCAGGTGGAAGTGGAGGAGCGCTTCTTCTCAGATGAAATCCGGGAGCTGGAGAATCTGACCGGGAAGATTGCCTATATGATTCAGCAGGCCATAGGTCTGGCGGTAAAGGTAAAACTGGTGGAGCCAAAGAGCATTGAACGCAGCATGGGCAAGACAAAGCATGTGATTGACAAGAGGAATCTGATTTAGGAAAGGGCGGGGTGAAAGAATGTTTGTAAAACAATTATCTGTATTCATAGAAAACCGTGAAGGCAGGCTGGAGCAGGTCACAGAGGTACTGAGGGAGGAGGGAATCAACATACTGTCCCTCAGCATGGCGGATACCACGGAGTACGGTATGCTGAGAATGATTGTGTCTGACCCGGATAAGGCAAAGGCAGCGCTGAGGGAAAAGGGATTTTCAGCTATGCTGACCGATGTGCTGGCAGTAAAACTGGAGGACCAGGTGGGCGAACTCCACAAGATGACCCACATTCTCTGCAGCCAGGGGCTGAACATAGAGTATATGTATGCCCTGGCTTCTGCAAACCGCAGGGCCATGATTGTGAAGGCATCTGACGGAGAGACAGCCGCCAAGGCAGTGACAGACGGGGGATTGGTGCTGTACAGCAATGAGGAGATGTGCTGGTAGGATGTGACGGCAGTTCTGCAGGGTAGGGATTGTGCGGCAGGAAGATATGCGGCAAAAAGATGTGCGGCAAAAAGATGTGCGGCAGAAATATATGCGGCAGAAATATATGCGGCAGAAATATGTGCGGCAGGTAAAATAGAGGCGCCGTACTATCATCTGAGAGGATGATGGTACGGCGTCCCTGTTTTTTGCTTTTATGTGCTCCAAAAGGATGCCCTTAGCTGGAAGTGTCCTTCTTGACCATATTTTACCTCCGGATGCAATGACTATCCTTTGGAGAAGCCGCTGGATGTTACGTGGGCCACCTCATTGCCCAGGTCGTCCTTTACATCTACCAGATAGTAACAGGTGCTGCGTCCTTCCTTTACTTTATGCGCCTCGGCTATGAGCCGTGCGCCTCTGGCAACACCCAGGTAGGTGATTTGAGACGTGGTTGAGACGTGAAGAGGTTTGTTCCAATTGGAAGCCACTGCAAAGGCAAAATCAGCCAGAGTAAAAATAGCGCCCCCCATGACCGTGCCCGCTGCATTGAGATGGTGCGGTTGTATTTCCAACGAACATTTTGCATATCCCTCATCCACCTGTTCAATAACAGCACCGTTTTCCGTGGCAAAACGGTCATTGGAAAAGACCTTCTGTATTTGTTCCAGTTTCTGTGCATCCATATGGAATACCTCCTGTGGTTGAATGTATGGGTTAAAAATGAATATAAACCAACTATATACCAGAAAAAGGAAGATTGTCAATGATTGTCGGCTATGTAAGGCATTATGTGTGATGAGAAAGAAGGAGAGAGGTAAAAGAGGGAGTGTGCAACAACAGGATATACGAAAAAACAGGGCCTCGTTGGGAGGTCCTGTTTCGTATGGTTTCACTTATTACCATTTATTTTAGTTGCCGCAGCCACAGCCGTCTTCTGCTACGGCTGGTCCGGGCCCTCCGGCTGTACGCGGTGTGGGGCCGCCGCATCCCGGATTATTGCCCCAGGTGGCATCGTTGAAGCCTTCCCAATATCCATTGCGGAAGCCTTCCCTGAATGCCTGACGCCTGGCGCCTGCACAGATGTCATGGCCGCCGCTGTTATTTCCACAGCCACAGCCACAGCTGCAACCGCAACCGCAGCCGCAGCCACTGCCGCTGTTTCCGCCGCAACCGCTGTTATTTCCGCATCCACAACCGCAACCGCTGTTACTGCCGCAGCCGCAGCCGCATCCACAATTACAACGATTCCATCCACATCTACAAAATCTAAAGCAACACATATATTGCACTCTCCTTTTTTGTTGGTTTGTACTATATCATATGGGACGCCCAGATGAAGTGTGAGTGATTGTCTCAATGTATTTTATTGTCACCTGCTGTTTTTATTCTCATAAACTATAGTAGAAAAAGATATATGGAAGGAGTATCCAACCTATGGATTCTTATACAGATGTAAGCACTCAGTGCTGCGGCCGCAGCCGTATGTCATGCGGCACATCATTTGGAAATGAATGCGGTTCTTATACAAGTCCGGATTATCGGGATATGAACGCATTTCCATGGGACTCATGGGGGAGCAATCCTGAGCTTTCTTATCCTACCCCAGCAGCCCCAGCAGCCCAGACCGCCAATATGTCATGTCCCTCAACTGAGGGCGGTGTGTTGGAACAGCAGTTTCCGGTAGCCATGGCTTATGTGCCATGGCAGCAGTGGCAGACCACCTATGCCCCTGAGCGGGGCCTTGTCCAGGGGACTATTTTCCCTGACCTGGACCTTCAATTTAATTACGGGAGGTGCGGCAGATGACGAATCAGATGATGAATCCTGACTTTAATGTTTCCCGTGCTGCCATGCTCCGGGAGGTAGACCAGGCCGGCTTCGCAGTGGTTGACGCTAACCTTTACCTTGACACCCATCCGTGTGATGCAGCTGCCATTGATTATTATAATCAGATGGCAGACGCATACAGAAATGCAGCGGCGGCCTTTGAGGCCCAGTTCGGACCTTTGACTGCTTCCGCCAATAATGATGCTTCATACTGGTCCTGGATTAACGACCCGTGGCCATGGGAAGGAGGGTGCTATTAATGTGGATTTATGAGAAGAGATTGGAGTTTCCGGTTAATATCAAAGAGCCCAATGCCCAGATGGCCCAGTTTATAATGAGCCAGTACGGAGGGCCGGATTGTAATAACCTATGATACATAAAAGTGAATATATAAATGCCCCTTTTTGCGGTCAAAAACAATGTCCTTGACAATTTTACGGAGGGCATTTCCTTTTGTTTCATAATCTATATTTGAGTCTGAAATGATTTCGTGTACATGAGCAACCTGGCGCATGACATCCTCTTTGCTGGGGACTACGTCAGGAGCCTGTTCAGCCTGACGATGCAGCCGTTCTGCATCAGCCATGAGTTCCTCCCGCTCTGATTTAAGGCGGAGCTTATTCTGCTTATATTCCTCCAGCGTGTCTATCTCATTCTCATAAGCCTCCCTGATGCGCCGTTCCTTGACTTCCAGGTGCGCCAGGGCCTCCTGGATGGCAACTTCTTCTGCATTGACGGTATCATTGGTTTTCCGGATGTATTCATATTCCAATTCATTTGTTGCCAGAACTTCCTCCAGTGATTCAATCACAGCCTTCTCCGCCAGTCGGACTGACAGACAGCAGGAACCTTCATGGAATCCCTTGGCATATTTCCAGCACTGGAAGAAGTCAGGACGTTTCTTCTGGTCGTTGGAGCGGTTATAACCAAGGCTGCTGCCGCACACGCTGCATTTCAACATGCCGGACAGCCAATGGGCGTTGCTGGAAACTTCACGGCGTTTCTGAGGGCGGTACTCTTTTTCGAGCCGCTTCTGGACATCGTCAAAGATGGACGTAATGGATGTTCGAATCTCATGTGTCCCTTGAAATGTGTATCCGTTCCATACTACTTCCCCAATATAGAAACGATTAGTAAGAATACGGTTAATTCCACGGCGGTCGAACCGATTGCCGCGGCGGGTTCGATATCCCTTTGAGTTAGTAGCCCTGGCCGTGGCGGTCATATCCTTGCCACTATGGTATGTTTGGAAGATATATTCCACGATGGCGTAGGATTTTTCATCAACAATGAAAGGCTTGCCTTCTCCTACAGCTCGGTAGCCAAGGCAGGGAGTGGACTGATATCCTTCGCGGAGAGCCTTTTCAGTCATGCCGCGGATTACTTCACCAGAGAGGTTGATGGAATAGTATTCATCAAACCATTCAATGATGGTCTCAATCAGCCGGCCGAACATGCCTTCCATGATTGGCTCAGACACGCTCTTGATTTCCACGCCACATTTTTTTCGAAGGATGCCCTTGTAAAAGGTACTTTCCTCCTGGTTTCTGGCGAATCGAGAGAACTTCCAAAGATATAACCGCTTAAATGGTGCAGGCCGTTGCGATTTCGCAAAGGCAATCATGCGCTGGAACTCAGGCCGGTTATCTGCCTTCCGGCCAGATATCCCCTTCTTTTCGATGAATATGTATTCTTTCGGGATTATAAAGCCATCTGCTTTGGCCGCATCCAGGATGACGCGAATCTGGGCGTCCGGGGACAGCTCCGTCTGGTCATCTGTGCTGACGCGGACGTAGGCGGCGCCGATTTCCAGGGTGGTTGGTGTGGTCATTATATCATCTCCTTTATTATAACCATATGAAAAATAGATATAAAAAATACGCCCCTTGTCAGGACGCTTCAGGAATGATATAATTTAGGTGTTCAAGCTAAATATATCTTCCAGGCGTACCTGGCAAGAGAAAACCTATGTGAAAAGCTCTGGGAGTTCGCAGCTCCTGGGGCTTTTTCGTATTATGAATTTAATAACTGTTTTTTCTTGGTTTCAAACTCTTCTTCGGATATGGCTCCCATATCCAATAATTCTTTCAGGGCTTTAATACCCTTGAGGGCATCTGTGGTATTTTTAGACACTTCAGCAACTGATTGTTCTTCTTTGATTTGGAAACACCTTATTTGACCATCTATTTCAGTAGTGCAGGCAATGGAAATTGGGAACATCATTCCGTCATCAATACGGCGAAGCTGTAATATAGCAGACCCAATTTGCTCAATATGTTGTGTCACTTGCTGAGAATTAGAAGACATAGAACCATGGGTGGTGGATTTCCCTTTGCTTCCGGCGCCAATTGCTGCGCCAACAGCTGTTCCGATTCCTGGCAACAGCAAGGTTCCGACAATAGCGCCTGCTGTCATTTTTCCTGCTTTGCCCTTTTTGATAGTTTGGCTGCTATTAGTTCCAGTTGTCTGAGTGTTTGATACAGAACCATAAAGTGGACCATCCCAAGAGTAATCAATTAATTCATAAAGTTTGGTTTCGTCTGTTCCAAAGTAGACAAGACCGTCTTCCTGACGCTGACGAATAGTGCAAGGCCCTTTTAGTCCAAAGGGGCTATTTTTTATAGTAACGAACGCACTGACTTGACTTTGTCTTCGTTCAGCCAATTGTTTTTCTGAATCCTTCTTTGCTAATTCACTCTTCACCAAACCTGTTGCGCCATCGGCAGCACTTTTCATCAAATCCTTAAGTCCCATAACAAAACCTCCCCAATATATTCTTACAATAATTATGAATTAATAGCACCCAGAGTTATCCTCTTCGGAGATAGTAAATCATCAAATGGAAACGGTTCCCGACAGGCCTTGGCATAACATATAGGACAAATACAATCCCCTGGGCGATTATAAAAAATCCGTCCACAATAGAAACATTCGGTTTCTGCACAGACAAAACTTTTAAATTCTGGATGATAAAAATATTGATACATAGCCCAGTCAATTGGATACATCTTATGTGCGGCCCTACGGTGCCATCTACGATAACTATTAAAAGCATTATGAGCAGCATCATCTGACAACCCAAAGTGCCTGTGCACATCCCAAGCACTTTCACACCGACAGTAATGTATTGCCATACTGGGAGCTAATACGTAGCTTGCAAAACGATTGGCCTCTTTCTCATAATAGTCCGCTTTGTAAGGATGCTCAAGCACTATGTGACCCAGTTCGTGGGCCATTGAGAAAATAATCCTTTCTGATGGCTTGTCTTCATTATAAGCAACTGTCCGGCTAAATGGTTCAGTGTATGCCTCGTCAGAACAAGAGGCACATAGTTCATATGCTTCCGGACTCTTTTCCTTCAATTCGCTGTATGTATAGACGTGATATCCATACTTTATTATGGCTGAAATACAGTCAAATGGAAATTTCTTAAATTCACAAAAGGTATATGTTTCAAGTACCTTTTTCAGTATAAAATCGTGGTTCAATCAAAATCAGTCCCCATTATTTATTTCGGACAGTAGTTTGATTAGGCGCATTTTCTGCTCAACAGACATCTGTTTTCCATTCCGCGCAACGAGACGTTCTACATCGGCATAGGTGGGCTCTGGCTTAACATTGTTCTTACATTGTGCCATTTCTTCAAGCTGGTCTGTTGTAATCCCTAAAGCGTCACATACTTTACACACATTAACATAGCTTGTCTTTTCTATTCCATTTTCTAACATAGACTTAATAGTTGAATATGCAATGCCTGTAAGACGTACTAAGTCAGCGACCTTTACGTTTTTTTGTTCCATTAATTTTCTTAAAACCGCTGCTCGTTCCATATAATCACCTCTGATTACATAATACTGCATTTTTTGCAATATGTAAATAAAGAATTGCGAAACATCGCAAAAAACTATTGACAATTGCGACAAACTGCAATATAGTATATTCATAAATTGCGACGTATCGCAAAAAAGGAGGTGAAAATCAGAAATGAAAGTAAATTGTAAAAACTTGGAGGCTGAAATGAAACGGCATGATGTTTCAAGAAAAGCAATTGCTGAATCATTAAATTTATCGTATAGCACAATTCATACTAGGTTTAATGGGACGTCGCAGTGGCTATATGAAGAATGTGTTCTTATTCAGCAGGAATTCTTTCCAGACTCCGAGTTAAATTACCTTTTTTTAGTTGAAAATGAGTCAAAACAAACATATGTTCGCTAAGAACAACTATACCACTGCCATGTATCAGTGTCAACTGGAAGGGGGTGGTAAAGGAAAGGAGGTGGAAGGGGATGTTTGATTCAATTATGCGGCTTGGAAACGGGGTAAACGTGTCCTCTGATATACTGGACAAGGCTTGCATGAGCGCGATTGCGGCTATTAAAAAAGAGCTTCCAGAAGAAGCTCGTGTGTATGGAGTGGTACGGGAAGTGCTTGAAAGATGTGATGAAGAATTAGACTCTAAGAAGATTGATTTATAGCATTTTTTCAGCAATGTCCTGCAAGGCATACGATATTATTCGTACTTCTTTATCTTTCGTGCATGCCCTGCTTTGAATCATATCGGAATCTGCTTCAATATTTAAAATAAATGAATCCTCATATTTTCTACCATTAAAGGTATACGCTATTTTAAAGGTGATAGGTTGTGAAAACTCAAACAATTTTAGCGGATTAACATTGCTCACAAAAGATTGCCCCGGAGCAATGAATGTATTAACAATGTGTTTAAACGGTATGTTTTTTTCACTATAAGAGCATTGAGATAAATCATAATCACAAGAAAAATATGTAATATAAGCGCCACTTTGCCCGAAGTTTTTTAGAATCAGATAATAGTTAGGGGTCTGGAAATTAGTTGTACCAGAATAAATCACCAGATAAGGACGGGAGGATTCCTCAATCATTTGATTATTTTGTTTAAGAGTTTTTACTGAGATTATGATTGCGATAATACTTGTAATGAGGGAAACCATTATACCAGCCAATTGGATGCAATCTGAAAGCGAGATATTGAAAATTAAATTTTCCATAAGATTCTCCTAAAAGTATTGTATTCGGCGCTGCAACGCCTGTAAGTACAGTATACCAAGGAGGGGGACAAAGCGCAATGAGGGAGGCGGTACATATCAATACAACATGCAAGACCTGCCAGCATAGCCAGTGCCCGGAGCGGACACGGTGGTATCCGTGTAAGGACTGTGAGAGGAAGGAAACAAGTACAACCGGTACCGCATACAATCTACCAGAGAGGGGTGGTGATAGTGCAAAAATTACAGGTGTTCAATTTCATAGAAATTGATGGCCAGGATGTTCCAATAGAATCGCTGACGGACGAAGAAAAACGACGCATTGCCTATGCGTTGCAGGACAACTTGATGATACCGCTGGGATTCAGGCGGAAGAAGACCGCCTAAGGGCGGTCAGAGTGGACAAGCATATGAAAGGAGGGACAAGTCATTGAGAGCTAAGACATTCGCAGAACACCGTATCCGACAGTACCTGGATGTGGTTTACCCAGGGCTGGATGGGTACATGGAAACTGTCAACGCGCATGAGGTCATAGTCACTGACATCAATGGTGACAAAATCCGTGTGGCGTATGACAGAGGGGAGGTGTATGAAGTTGAGATGTAGCGATGACAGGGACGAGCATCCTTTAATGACGGCAACGAGATGGATTATCATAGCATCTTTTTGGATGTTCGGAATGGTGGGTGCAGCAACGGCAGTTATGGCGCTGGCCATGGGCGTACTGTAAGAGGAGGCAGCCATGGAGTCAGTGACATGCCGGAGCTGCCGGTACCGGAACCGATGTATGGAGTACAGCCGGATGATTCCGTGCCGGTCGTACAAAAAATGGACCCCAGCGGCGGCAACCGCGAGAGGCCCATGGACAAATAGTTTAGCACACCCTTAGTATAAGGGATTTAGAAGGAGATTGCAAGATGCTTACTAAAAAAGAAGTTACCCATTGGGTATATAGGGTCAGAGATAAAGCGTTCAGGAGCCTGCAGGATGCATATGAAAAGGCAGTCAAGGAAGAAGAGGACCGGATATTCAAGGAAAGTGGGGCCGCCGACATAATTAAGAAGCTGGAAGCTTCGATGCGGGAGATGAACCGGAAACACGAGAGGCTTGTTAGCCTTATGCGTGATAGCCAGGAAATGTCCTATGAGACAGCATCATGCTACGGATTATCCTACCATCTTGACAAAATTGACCCGGTGGATAGAAAGGTTCGTAACGCTATTAAATATGACTCGAAAAAGCTTACACAGCTCAAAAAGAAATATGAGGATGATGAGAGGAAGGTTGGCGCCAATTATGCAACAGTGCTGGCAGAACTGAAACTTAAATCCAATGCCAAGCGCTGCGTAGAGTATCTGAAGGAGCTGGGATTTGATACAAGCAGCCTGGAGAAACTGGAGCATACAGAGGTGGCTGTACAACTGGCCAGGCGGTATCTGTTTGTCTGTGGGGACAATAAATAATAGGAGGTATACATGGAAGATAAATATTTTAGTCTATGGACTGAATTCCGTTATCGCATGGCCAGCAAGGCAATGAATGCGGCCAGCACCGAAGTCCAAGAGCATTACAATCAGGTACTGCAGGACATGGCAGTCCTTGAAGCGGAGGTGTTCCTGGAGGAATGAAACAGATATTGATTGACCGGACGGAACTGCTGGGAAGGATAATTGCGATTGAATCCGGATGCCTGGACGTGAAGTCACGTTCCGTAATCCAGCAGATTAAGGAAACCATCCTGCGTCTGCCAACAAAGGAACAGAAAGGGGATGCAGACCATGGATGATGGGAAGATACATATCCCGGCCAGAAAAAGGCAGCCGGCCCCGGACGGGCAGCCTGTGGTCAAGCTCACACAGGAGGCATACAATGCTCTGGTTGAGATATATAACGAGAGCCAGCTGTCCATGAAGCAGATAGCAAGCCTCATCATCATGCAGAGCCTGGACCGCATCGTGTATGACAAGGAGGGTTAACCATGAACGTATATGAGAAACTACAGCATGTCCAGTCCGGTCTGAAAGCTCCGAAGAACCAGTACAACAAGTTCGGGAACTACCATTACAGGAACTGTGAGGACATCCAGGAGGCGGCCAAGCCCCTCCTGCAGGAGGTCAAGGCAGCGCTGGTGGTCGGAGACGAACTGGTCATGATAGGAGAACGGTATTACATCAGGGCCACGGCCCGGTTCGTGGATTGTGAATCCGGCGAGACAGTGGAGAACACGGCCTATGCAAGGGAGGAACAGGAAAAGAAGGGCATGGATGTGTCACAGGTGACAGGGAGCACCAGCAGTTATGCCAGGAAATATGCATTAAATGGTCTGTTCTGCATTGACGACGTGAAGGATGCGGACAACCAGGACAATACTGCCGGTAAGGCCCAGGCAGCCGGAAAGGGAACCAGGGATAATACGAAGCCAGCCGGGAAGACGAAGGCAGGTAAGGGAACGGATGTAGGAGCGGGGCAGACAACAGCTCCGGCAGAAGAGGGAGATAAGGCAGCACCAACAGGGGCAGGGATGGTCACCAAGGCCATGATTGCGTCCATCACGTCCCTGATAGAAAAGTACAGCTCCAAAGGGCTTAAGATGGAGAAAATTCTTAAGATGTACCAGATTAAAGATATCGTGGAGATGACCGTGGACCAGTACAGGGACTGTATGGACAAGCTCAAATTGTACGAGAAGGCAGATAAGGAGGGGGCAGCGTGAACAGTGTGCAGTTAGTAGGAAGGCTGACCAGGGACCCGGAAGTGAGGTATTCAGATGGAGGCTCCACCGTGGCCAAATTTACCCTGGCAGTAGACCAGCGGTTTAAGAAAGATGGCGGAGATGATGTGGATTTTATTTCTTGTGTTGCGTTCGGAAAGACGGCCGAATTCCTGGAAAAATGGTTCCGGAAGGGACAGCGCCTGGGATTGACCGGCCGCATCCAGACCGGTTCCTATGTTAACCAGGAGGGGACCAAGGTCTATACCACCAATGTAGTAGTGGAAAATGTGGAGTTTGTGGATAGTAAGGGAGCATCTGCAGAAAATGACGGACCGCAGCAGCATCCTACGCCTACAAGTGCCATTGGTGATGGCTTCATGAACATTCCGGATGGAGTGGAGGATGATGGTCTGCCCTTTAATTGACCAGAGGTGATTACTTGAACATACAGATTGACAGCCGAGAGAAGGCCCGCGCCATCCAGAAGATTGTGGCGGAGTTTGACCGCCAGGGCGTGGACCATTTCGTATCAAAATTATATGTCGGGGATTATATGAACTATGATAATCCCCGTTTGATTATAGACAGGAAACAGAACCTGACGGAGCTCTGCAGCAATGTCTGCCAGGGACATAACCGTTTCCGGGATGAGATGCTGAGGGCCCAGGAGCACGGAATCAGCATGATTATCCTGTGCGAGCATGGCAAGGGGGTGGAGTGCCTGGAGGACGTAATCTGGTGGGATAACCCGCGCCGGCATAAACGCTTCCAGGACCCAAAGACAGGACGGTGGATAGAAAGGGAGACCAATGCGACCACTGGGGATAAACTGTATAAGATTCTGTGTACCTTCCAGCGCAAGTATGGATGCCGGTTCCTGTTCTGCGAAAAGAAGGATACCGGTAAACGGATAATTGAGCTGTTGGGCGGTGATGGCCATGACCAGTGAGGAGATTAAGGCAGCCTACAGCATGAGGGATGTGGTGGAACGGTATGGTTTCCAGCCAAACCGCGCCGGTTTCATCCATTGCCCATTCCACGGCGGTGACCGGGAGCCATCCTTAAAGGTGTATGACCGTGACTTTCATTGCCATGCCTGCGGCGCACATGGTGATATCTTTGATTTTATCATAATGATGGATGAGGTCTCCTTCAAGGAGGCATTCATGAGCCTTGGTGGGGAATATCAGAAGCCTACATTTTCCAGCCGGCTGGCGGTTTACCGGGCGCAGAAACAGCGCGCGATGCGCCAGAAGGAGGCGGAGCGAGAGCGGGAGAAGCGCAGGCTGAACAATATGCTTATAAGTATCTACAGGGCCTATATGGAGCGCTCTGAGCCCCTGAGTGATGTCTGGTGTGATTGTTATAACGCCCTGCAGTACCAGCTCTATGTACAGGCAGGATTATGCGGATTGGAAGCGAGGTGGTAGCATGGTGCCGTTGAAGGAGCTGACGGCCGAGACAGTATTGTCGGATGATGTGCTGACAGAGGTATTTGACCAGGAGGACGAGCTGTACAAGTCAAGGCTGCTGCTGTCGCTGGAGGACCGGGCGGGGGAGCTGGGGGTAAAGAAGAAGTTCCAGGAACTGGTCAAGGCCTATAAACGCGTGGAGCGGGAGATACGGCGCCGGGAACGGGATAAGAAGGGCCAGCCATGCACGCTGGAGCAATGGACCAATTTTGAAGGACCCTATAACCGGATGCAGTGCAAGGAGTGGATTGCCGGCGAGGGAGGTATATTCCTCCGGAATCCCACCACGGGATATACGGACATCCTGGCCTGCTACCATCCCATTCTGCCAGTGGAACGCCTGCGTAACCTGGAGACCGGTGAGGAGCAGATAAAACTGGCCTACAAGAGGAATGGCCGTTGGGATGAACTCATCGTGCCCAAAACAATGGTGACATCCGCCAACAAGATTGTGAGCCTGTCCGGACGGGGGATTGCAGTCACCAGCGAGAATGCAAAATATCTGGTACGTTATCTGGCCGATGTAGAAAACGCGAATGAGGAACATATCGCGGTGCAGTATTCCACATCGAAACTGGGTTGGGTCAGAGGAGGATTCCTGCCTTACGACACGGACATTGTGTTTGATGGGGATGTGCGGTTCCGCCAGATAGCGGAAAGCATCGGACCATCAGGAAACCGGAATAGATGGTATGAACATATAGAAGGGTTGCGTAGGGCTGGACGGATTGAGGTTAAATTCATGCTGGCAGCATCATTTTCCAGTGTCCTGGTGCAGCAACTGGGAGCCCTTCCATACTTTGTAGACCTTTGGGGGGCATCGGAGGGCGGAAAGAGCGTGACCACCGCAGTAGCGGCATCGGTCTGGGCAGACCCTGGGGAAAATGTTTATATAAAGGATTATTCTGGTTCTCCTGCTGGTCTGGAAGTGACTTGTGACCTTTTGAATAACCTGCCCCTCATCCTGGACGATACCAGCAAGAAGGACAGGAAGATTGAGGAGAATTTTGAAAGCCTTGTTTATGATTTGTGCTCAGGAAAAGGCAAGACACGTTCCAACAAAGAACTGGGGTTGAACAGGGAAAGCCATTGGAAGAACTGTATCCTGACCAATGGGGAGAGGCCTCTGAGCTCCTACGTGACACAGGGAGGGGCAATCAACCGTATACTTGAACTGGAATGTCAGGAAAACGTGTTCCAGGATGTGCGGGAAACACTTGATGTAATCGGGAACAGCTATGGACATGCCGGTAAGGAGTTCGTGGATGTGATTAAGGACATGGGGGCGGAGGCACTCAGAAAAATCCAGAAAGGCTTCCTGGAGCAGCTTGCCGATGATGAGAAGATGAAGAAGCAGAGTCTGTCCTTGTCAGTCATCCTGACGGCAGATAGGATTGCAACGGATTATCTGTTTAAGGATGGACAATATATCTGCATTGAAGAAGCAAGACAGGTACTTATTGACCGTGATGAGCTTTCCGACAATGAGCGTTGTTACCAGTTCATTCTGGACAAAGTGGCCATGAACCCGGCAAGGTTCGATGACAAGGTGGAAAATGTGGAGAAGTGGGGGACCATTGAGAATGGATATGCCATCATTTATGCCACGGCCTTCACATCCCTGTGTAAAGAGGGAGGATTCTCACGAACATCCTTCCTGTCATGGGCAAACCGGAAAGGCATCATCCAGGCGGACGGGAACGGTAAGCGGATGGACAAAGTGAAGAGTTTCAGAGGGAATAAGATACGGTGCATCTTCCTTAAGCTGAATGACAACACAGATAGGAATGGATTTGTGAAGATAGAAGACGATGGTCAGGAAAGGCTGCCATTCAACTGATTGGAACTATCGGGAGTAACCAAGACATGGTTACCGCAAAAAGCTAGGTTCTATGCGGGTTTGCAGACTTATTTAAGGGGAGTAACCAAGGAACCACTAAAAACACGCACCTATATACAGAAAAAAATATTTTATGTACATGTTGATATAAAAAATGCCTCGCGCGTAAGGAAACCTAAAAAATATGGTTACTTTGGTTACCGTAGTCCATAAAGCCTTATTCTATGAGGGTTTGAGCGGTATCCAGTGAGGCGAAACAGATGGTTACGGGAACCATAAAAAAGGTTACTCAGGGTGAATTGTATGACAAATAAGGAAATATCAAGCATATTTAATGAAACTTACAATCAATTTTGGATGAAGTGGCGTGATAACGTTCCATCAAGGGGCTCAATGGAGTGGGATATCCTGCAGGGCGAAGCCTATATCATCAAGCTGAGGCATGGCACACGCCTGGTCAGAAAGTGGGAAGGCCCTGTCCCAACCATGGAGGAGGAACCGGTGGCGGCGCCGATTGTCAACTGGTTCATGGATGAACTGGAGGCCAGGGAGCGGGAGAAGTACGGAAAGGAGCATCATGGCTATTAAGGCAAAAGAAAAAAAACAGCCGGAATCCTCGGTCTACATCTGCAGCCAGTGCGGGCAGGAGATAAGCGGGGACCATGTATATATCAAGACCAGGCGGCGGACGGAGCTGCACATACACTTCGGATGCATGCCGGTAGGAAGGAGAAGAGAAGATGAAGGTTAGGATATCAATGCCAGGAGCATGTATGGTGATGGACATGGAGGAGGGCCAGGCACGGATGACGTTCCACAAGATGGCAGAGTTAATGTGGTTGATTGGTGAAAAGAGCCATAAGCCGGCGGAAGAAGCAGATATGGAACCAGAAGAGGTTCCGGAACCGGTGAGAGAAGTCTATCCAGGCCAGAAGAAACAGGAGGCTGAGACAGTGATGGAAACTGGGGTTCCAGAAAAGGAAAACGAAGAACCGGCGCCTAAAATTATCTCCGCAGGGTATGGAGGATATCTGTACATGAAATGCTCTGCCTGTGGAAAGACCAGGGGCTTCTGTGCCAAGACGCGGCTGAATCATTACCGGTGTGAATGTGGGGCCGTAACGAGGATGGAAAGTATGGTCCCTCTGTATATGAGATGTGAGTGCGGAAGACAGGCCAGGTATCTGACCAATATGACAGAGGATGAATTTGACATAACCTGCTATGACTGTGGGGCGCCGGTGGCAGTGCGGTGGAACGATAAGAAGGGGCAGTATGAGCCGATGTGCTGATGGAGGGGAAGCCAATGGATGAAGTAATGCAGTGGTATGAACGTGACATGACCCTCGAGCAGGCCATGGACGGCATAGAGACCAACATGCGGTCATCAGTCAGGAACTACATAGCGGTTGGGTTTTACCTAAAGGCCATCCGGGACAGAAAACTCTTCCAGGAGGCTGGATATAAGAATTTTGAGGAATTCGTCCGTGACAAATACGACCGCGATAAAGGATGGGCCAGCCGATGCATCAAGGTCAATGACCAGCTGAGTAAGGACGGGAACAGCCCCGTCCTGGCGGAAGGGTATAGGGATTACAGTGTCTCACAACTGGTAGAACTGGCGTATCTGACCGAAGAACAGCGGACTCTGGCCAATCCGGATATGACAGTGAAGCAGCTGCAGGCTATTCGGAAGCCGGAACCTCAGCTGGAAAAGGAAGTTGTGACATTACAACCGGAGCTGAAGGAACATGAGGGAGAGCTGAGAGAAAAAGTTGTAACATCACAACTGGATGAAGGAGCTGAAAAAGAGCCGGAAGTAATACATTTCACTGCTGGAAACAGAACGATAGACAATGCTTATGGAGCTACTATTGCCGCGGTTGTAGGAGCATACCTGGATGCCGGATATGCCAGACCCGAAAAAGAGTGTGAAGTTACTGCTTTTGGACTATCATACAAAGTTCTTAAACGACAGGACGTTACAGTTTTTTACACGGATTTGGGACGGACCGTATTCGACGTAGAAAATACCCGTCTGGAGGAAGAATACCAATTCCGACACAGAATAAAGCCAGAGCCGGCCCCGCAGGATGAAGAACCAGAGCCTGAGCCGGAACTACCAAAGACAGAGCAGACCCAGTTAGAGAAGTCCGGTAAGTGCATCCACCGGCCAGAATTTGACTGCACCCTGGAGGAGGCCCATAAGCTCATCCCGGGAACTGGGGAGGACTGCAGCCGGATGTGCTGCTGGGAATGCATCAGGCGCGGTGACTGTGAGTTGGAATGTTACAGTTCACAGCGGCGCCCGGAACATCTGGAACCTCCAAAGGCAGAGCCGGATTGTCAATCACTGGATGCTGCGGATGTGCAGCAGGTGAAAACAGCCATCCCTTCCCAGGAGGAATGTATTCTGGACTTCTATCAGCATCACATGTCCATGCCGTGTGCGCAGGCCGTCAATGACAGGAATGCGAAACTGCTGAGGCAGGAGCTGATAATCAATCACGGGGAACCCCATAACAGCGGGTCAACGGAGTACGGCTTTTATCAATGCGGCCCGGAACGGATTCATTTTCAGGATAATATGTGCGAGACATTTCTGAGCTTGACCTGGGGTAAGTACGTAAAGGAATTACTCAGCCTCTTGGGAAGTGCTGAGGATGAGGCATCTGAACATGAAAACGATGTCCCCGATATGCCAGAATGCCAGGATACCGTGATTGATGGTGAATTCACGGAGATTCCAGAAACGGAGGAGGACATCCAGGACCCGGAGGAACCCATGACCGAGCTGCAGATTGCCCGGAATGAACTGGAACGTGCAAAAAAACTGCTTAATGCCGGACTGGGATGCGGGGTGGACGAAAACGACACCCATATCCGCCGGCTGAAAATAAAGGTTTGCGCCCTGGCCAGCTATGTGTGCGATTTGGATGACATCGTGAATCCGCCGCCGCAGCCAGAGCAGCCGGAACTGCCGGTGCTTAAGAACAATGACCAACGGGCTGCCTTCGTGGATGCATATGAGATGTGGCCGTTATGGATTGAGACGAAACAGACCGGAGAGCGGTACTATCGGTATGACCTGGAGGACGGGACCAGCATGGTGGTCAAGGTATACCACGCAAGGATGTTTGGTGGGTACAAGGATGGGAGCTATGAGGCCCAATATTATGATGGCTACGGCCGGCATGAGTACTATCTGCTGCGGGATGGGAAGTTATTCCGGGATTGTGAGACGAACAGGGGGTTATTGATTGAGAAACTGAAAGAGATTCAGAAGGTGAAGAAAGGATAGGATGTACAATGTCAGAAAAAATGATTGAAAACAACAAAGTAAGTGTAATTGGTGGGATTGTATCGGAATTTACCTTTAGCCATGAAGCTTTTGGAGAAGGCTTTTATCTGGTGGATGCTGCTGTGAAGCGGCTCAGTGGCCAGGCGGATACCCTGCCGTTAATGGTGTCAGAGCGTCTGCTGGATGTGCACCGGGATTATTCCGGTGATACGATGGAGGCCATTGGCCAGTTCCATTCCTACAACCGCCATGAGGGCGCCAGAAACCGCCTGGAGCTGTCCGTTTTTGTCCGGGAGGTCCGTTTCATGGAGGAATTTACAGATTATACAAAGACAAATCAGATATCCCTGGATGGCTACCTTTGTAAGCCGCCGGTTTATCGCAGGACTCCCCTGGGACGTGAGATAGCGGATATCCTTCTGGCCGTCAACCGGCCGTATGGCAAGTCTGATTACATACCTTGCATCAGCTGGGGCCGGAATGCCCGGTATGTAACCAGTCTTGAGGTGGGGACTAGGGTGAGGACATGGGGCCGGGTACAGAGTAGGGAATATGTGAAGCAACTAAGTGAGACTGAGTGTGAGAAACGGATTGCGTATGAGGTCTCAATCAGCAGACTGGAGGAGGTTAAGGATTATGTTTGAGAAACAGATTGATATGATAGAGGCCTTGCGGCAGGACGTGATAAGGCAGATGTAGACGTACCAGAAAGGATGCCATTTTCCAATCAAGCCCTAGGTGAATTTATCTGGCGGTCAACTTGCCAATTAACAGTGTGGAATTCGTGGATTGGATAGTCAACAAAATAAGAAGGTTATCGGCTTAGGCAGACTGGCATACCATTGCCAACGACCCAGCTAATACTAAAAGATACTAATACAGTAAAAAAGGCTGAAATAACATTATACATTGGCCTCACTCCTTTAAGTGAATCGCTAAATGATAGAAATAAACTTGCGATAACAAGGAAAACAAAAATAGGAAATGTATTAGCTAAGTGCATGGATTCGAACCATGTAGGGTCTACCACTGCCTAAACCGATAACGTTTATATATTAACATATTGTGATAAAAATTGCAATAACACTGATATTTTCAATATAAAGGGAGGTGTCCGATTGAGGATAAGAGGCAGTAAGCAGTCCAAGGTCAACCGCATCGACCGCAGCAAGGCTCTGGCGGCCCAGGCAGACGAGGCCGTAAAGGAGCGCATCCGGACGGCGCCGGCCTACATGTATACCAGCCTGTGTCCAGTTCCGGAGTTGCGCCGGCCGCCGAAGGGAGTGATACGGTATCATGAGACACTGCTACATAGACAACGGGCGTCACGGGTGTGATGGCCAGAGGACCAACAAGGGCAGGATACGGTACGGGTGTTGGTCATGTCCGTATCTGGATGCGGGAGGAGGTGATGCCGATGAAACAGACAGAAGCATTAGAAGAGGTGGCCAGGCTGGCTGCAAGGGAAGTCCTGAAAGAACATGAGAGACAGGCCCGGAGGGAGAAGAAGGTCAAGGTATTCCAGAATACCAAGAAGCTGATGGAAAATTATAATCGGATTTGCCAGAGCGTGGAGGAGGGCGTGGCGGAACTTTCTGATATGGATAATGGAGAAGAGCTGGAGGAATTCACGGAGGAGGACATCTTCATCAATAGCATCCTTAAAAGCAAGCTCCGGAGTATTGTCATGATAGGCCATATAGATAAGTGCCTGAAACTGCTGGAGGATGAGGAAATTCGGAAGAATACGCACGAGAAGTATCTGGCCTTCAAGTATTTCTACCTGGATGGAATGACCTATGAAAGCATTGCGGAGGTGTATGGATACGGGGAGCGGACGGCCAGGCGCTGGATTACGGAGCTTACAGGCATACTGAGCATATATCTGTTTGGGGCCGATGCCGTCATGCTGGATTAGGGGTTGACAAGAGCGTGTCAAAATCGTGTCCTTGTCATGTCCGGTTGGACGATTTATAATTGTAATATGCAAAATTGGATGAAGCGGAAAGCTGATTGGTTTTGCATCCTCCCCATTTAAGCAACGGCTGCCAGGCATCACACCCTGGTGGCTGACTAACCGGTATTGTGTAATCCCTCATAAGACAGACCTGTACATTACGGGACAATGCCGCAGGGTATGCAAGCGGTGAGGTATCTGGTTTTATCCCCCATGACGTTTTCCAGATACGATTAGGACATCCTAGAGATAGGGTGTCCTTTTTAGTATAATAATTGAAATATATTAGGATTTAGTGTATCATATAAATGAATTAAAAATATGGGGGATGAACTAATATGAGAAATATACTAGATAAGATAGAAACTCTTAAAACTGAAATTGCTGGAATCGAAACTGGTGATAAGATTTCTATGCAGGCGGCCATACAAAAAGCTAATTTGTATATTGAAAATGTATTCGGTATTGTGAACTCGTATAAACGTAAAATAGATGAAATAAATTTTCAAAGCATAGATAATATATATACAAATGTGTATACAGAAAAAGATTGGGAAAATGGTAAAAGGGCGTTTCAGAAATTATTAGATTTGGTGATGGAAGATATTGAAATTAATAAAATGAACAGTTTAAAGGAAAATACAAGAAGGCAAGGACACATGAAAAGTAAGGATATTTTTATAGTGCATGGCCATGACAGTAGCTTAAAGTATAATGTGTCTAGTTGGTTGTCCAGTAGAGCGCTACAGCCAATAGTACTTCACGAGATGGCAAATTGCGGAACAAACGCAATTTTGCAAAAAATAGAAAAATATTCAGATGTATCTTGTGCGATAATATTGATGACAGCGGATGACCTTGGGAAAGTTAAAGATAGCGATAATTTACAGCCACGTGCACGGCAAAATGTTGTTTTTGAAGCAGGATATTTTTGTGGTAAGTTGGGATCGGATAGAGTGATTATTCTGTATGAAGAAGGCGTTGATTTGCCTGGTGATTTAGGAGGATGCGTTTACATAGTAGCTGATGAGCATGATGGCTGGAGAGAAAAAGTTTTAAAAGAGTTTAAAGCTATGAAAATAGAATTTGAGTTTTAGAGCCACCTCCGGACGGCCCTTTTCATACCCCAAAACAAACAAAGAAAAGGCAGCCTAATCGGCCGCCTCATCCTCAGAAATGAAAGTGTTTATAAATTTTTTGATTTCCGTTGTGGGAGTGGTTCCTAGCTCGTCGCATTTGGCTTTGAATGCCTCTAGGACATCAGGCTTTAGGTCGAGAGGGAAACGAACATATTTGGTGCGCAGGTGTTTTTGCTGAGACGCATATTTCTTTTCTTCTGGCATGATAGGCCTCCTTAAAATAAGAGTTTGATTAAACCAATGACAATGATAATTAGCCAAAGGATGGAAACAATAAGATGGAATAGGTTTTTTACATTTCTTCTCATATTGTTTTTAGAATGGATATGTGTTATATTTTAGGTGGGGAGGTTTCCCTCCCCTTTGGTTAGCGGATACTCTCTACAATCATTTTAATGACTGCTATGAGAGTTCCAATTTCTAAGGCAAGCTGTGTAAGTGCTCGAACCACTTTTATTAGCTTGCCTATTTGTTTATCCATTCCGTATCACCTCCTTTCTATGATTTAATTATAGCATATACGTACGTATATGTCAAGCAAAATATAGATATTTATAAGATTTTTTTGCATCTGCGGATACCTGCAGGTGCTTTTATTATGCCATGACAAGAGGTGGTGATTATGCCAAGACCCAGGAGCCCTAACAGGGACAAAGCACTGCAGCTATGGCTGGACAGTGGGCGGAAACGCCAGTTGAAAGATATAGCTGCTGAGTTGCAGGTATCAGAAGAACAGATTCGTAAATGGAAAAATCAAGACAAGTGGGATAAAGTAACGTTACCAAATGCAAAAGGTAACGTTACTAATCATAAAGGGGCTCCTGTAGGTAATCAAAATGCTGTTGGCCATGGGGCGCCGAAACAGAATAAGAACGCAGAAAAATACGGTTTCTTCAGCAAGTACCTGCCTGAGGAGACCGTTTCCATTATCCAGGAGATGCCCACGGACCCGCTGGACATCCTTTGGGACCAGGTGCAGATAGCCTATGCTGCCATCATCCGGGCACAGTCCATCATGTATGTGAGGGACCAGAAGGATGTGACCATCACTAAGATAGGCCAGAAGGACGGCGAGACAGTCACGGAGGAGCGCTGGGAGGTGCAGCAGGCCTGGGACAAGCAGGGCAACTTCCTGCAGGCGCAGGCCCGGGCCCAGAAGACGCTGGAGGGGCTTATCAAACAGTATGATGAACTCCTGCATAAAAACTGGGAACTGGCCAGCGAGGAGCAGAAGGCGCGGATAGCACAGATGAGGGCCCAGACAGATAAGCTTACTGGGAACAACCAGGAGCTGGAGGATATGGACGGGATAGAGGGGGATATCTATGGCAGTAGCTAATCGGTTCACCAGGAAAAGGACCATTCCTTTTAATTTCTCTGAAAAGCATAAGGAGTACATCCGCAAGTGCGAGGCCAGCATGTATAACGTGGCCGAGGGGGCCGTCCGTGCAGGCAAGACGGTTGACAACGTGTTTGCCTTTGCACATGAGCTTAAGACTACACCGGACCGTATTCACCTGGCTACCGGTTCCACGATGGCCAATGCAAAGCTTAACATTGGGGATGCCAATGGCTTTGGGCTTGAATGGATATTCCGGGGACAGTGCCATTGGGGGAAGTACAAGGATAACGAAGCTCTGTTTGTCAAGGGTCCGGATACCAGGTGGAAGCAAAGGATAATCATCTTTGCTGGCGCCGCCAAGGAAGACAGCTATAAGAAAATCCGTGGAAACTCCTATGGTATGTGGATTGCAACGGAAATCAACCTGCATCATGACAACACCATCAAGGAGGCATTCAACCGTCAGCTGGCTGCCCGTCGGTTGAAAGTGTTCTGGGACCTTAACCCGGACAATCCGCGTGCGCCAATCTACTCAGATTACATAGATAAGTACCAGGCCCAGGCCGATGTGGGTGACTTCCCTGGCGGATACAACTACATGCACTGTACTATCTATGACAACATCAACATCTCCCAGGAGCGTCTGAGGGAGGTTGAGAGCAGGTACGACAAGAACAGCATCTGGTACCTGCGGGACATCAAGGGGATGCGTGTGGTGGCCAATGGGCTCATCTACCGCCGGTTTGCGGATGATACAAGTACCAAGCAATACACGTTCCGCCTGTCTGATAAGCCCAAGGATATCATGGAGATTATCCTGGGGATTGACTTTGGCGGCAGTGGTTCCGGCCATGCTTTCACGGCCACAGCCATCACCAGGGGATACCATAACGTAGCTGTCCTGGCATCGGAATGGATTGGCTGCAAGGACGAGAAGGGGAACCAGATAGAGATTGACCCAGAAATGCTGGGGACCATGTTCTGTAACTTCTGCCAGAAGATTATCAGCAGGTACGGGTACATTACAACGGTCTATGCAGACAGTGCAGAGCAGACGCTGATATCTGGCATCCGAAGTAGTCTGCGTAAGCATGGACTTGGATGGGTGCGTGTAGAAAATGCACTGAAAACTGAAATTAATGACAGGATTAACGCCACCGCCATACTGATGGCGCAGGGGCGTTTTTACTATGTCCAGGGAGAGTGTCAGAGCCTTGTGGATGCCCTAAGTACAGCGGTGTGGGACCCAAAGGAATTGACGAAGAACGTCCGGTTAGATGATGGTACAAGCGATATTGACAGCCTGGACAGCTTTGAGTATACATTTGAACGGCAGATTAGCAGACTCATAAAGTATGGATAGGAGGTGAGGGGAAGATGAGATTCACCAAGATGTTGGACTTAATTACGAATGTCTTGAATAAGGATGCGGACACGCAGGTGGATGTGTGCCTGACATCCCAGATGGCGGACCGGATTGAACTGTGGACAAGAATGTACGGGAACCGGTCCCCGTGGGTCAATGAAAAGGATGTGCTCAGTGCCGGCCTTGCCCCGGCCATCGCCTCTGAGATTGCGCGTCTGGTGACGCTGGAACTTAAGTCAGAGGTGGCAGGTGGGCCAGCGGCGAATTACCTGAATGAACAATATCAGCGTAAGGTGCTTAAGGACCTGCGCCGGTATGTGGAGTACGGCTGCGCGAAAGGTGGCCTGGTCATGAAGCCGTACATCACCCGGCAGGGGATTGAGGTACAGTTTGTACAGGCGGACTGTTTCTTCCCATTGTCTTTTGACAGTTCCGGACGGATTATACAGTGTGTGTTCACGGAGCAGTTCCGTAAAGGGCAGAAGATATATACCAGGCTGGAGATACACACGCTGCAGGGGAGCCGGGTACACATCACCAACCGTGCGTTTGTGGCCACCAATGATTACAGCCTTGGCAGTGAGGTGACTGTAAGCTCCATTGACAGATGGTCGGAACTGGTTCCGGAACTGTCCCTGGAGGGTGCGGACCGGTTGCTGTTCGGATACTTTAAGGTCCCACTGGCCAATGCGGATGATTCTGACAGCCCCCTGGGGGTATCCGTGTACTCCAGGGCCATCGGGCTCATCCGGGAAGCGGACCGCCGGTATTCCAATATCTGCTGGGAGTATGAGGGTACACAGCTGGCCGTGCATATAGCGTCATCGTTGCTTAAGTACAACCAGGCCCGGGATAAGTTTGAGTACCCTGGAGGTCATGAGCGGTTATACCGGGATGTGGAATATAATACTGGAGCTGCAGATAAGCCATTCATTGATACATTCAGCCCAGAGATTCGAGATACAGCTTTATTTAATGGATTCAATAACCAGCTGAAGCTGGTGGAGTTTAACTGCAACTTGGCCTACGGCACCCTGTCAGATCCACAGAGCGTGGATAAGACCGCCACTGAGATTAAGACCAGCAGGCAGCGCTCCTATGTGATGGTGTCCGATACCCAGATGGCATTACAGGATGCCCTGGAGGACCTGGTGTATGCCATGGGCTTCTGGGCGGCACTGTATGGGCTTATTCCAGCCGGAAGTGATTATGAGGTATCATCTGACTGGGATGACAGCGTGATAATGGATGCCGAGACTGAACGGCAGACTGACCGGGCAGATGTGGCTATGGGGGTGATGTCCTTGGCAGAGTACCGGTCAAAATGGTATGGGGAGACGCTGGAGGAGGCGGCCAGGAACCTGCCGGAGCTGGCATTGACGGAGGAGTGATGCCATGACGCCTGAGGAATTGGAAAAACTGCCAAAGCCATTAGAACGCACTATGACGGACCTTGAACTATCTATCATGGATGAAATTATACAGCGCATCAAGGAGGCCGCACAGATTACTCCAGTCATTGACTGGCTGCTGGTCAGGATGGATGCCATTGGTAAGAGCCGTAGCAGCATCAGACAGATGATTGGCAAGGCCCTGGAAAAGACGGACCTGCAGGTGGATGACATCTATGAGCAGGCAGCGCGGTCTGATTATATCCGCAATAAAGCAATCTATGAGGCTGCCGGCAGGGACTATCTGTCTTATAAGGATAACCAATGGCTCCGGCAGGTTGTGGACGCTGCCAGGAGGCAGACTAAGGACAGTCTGAGGCCCTTGGAAAACATTACCCAGACCACGGGCTTCAACGTGCCGATGGGCGGCGGCAGGAAAGTGTTTACACCGATGTCCGAATACCTGGAGCGCAGTCTGGACAAGGCCATGCTGGGAATCACCACTGGCACCAGGACATATAGCCAGGCTATAGGTGAGGTGATTGACGAGATGACGGCCAGCGGCATCCGGACAGTGGATTATGCATCCGGGAAGTCTGACCGCATCGAGGTGGCAGCCAGGCGTGCGGTAATGACCGGTGTGGCCCAGATGACGGATAAAGTCAACGAAAAGAACATGGAGGAACTACAGACAGATTACTGTGAAGTAGACTGGCACATGGGCGCCAGGAACACCGGGACCGGATATCTCAATCATCAATCGTGGCAGGGTCGCGTGTATTCTTCGGAGGAGATGCGGACAATCTGTGGAAAAGGACAGATGTTAGGTTTTGGGGGAATCAACTGCTACCATATAGCCTTCGTCTTCATCCCAGGTATATCCAAACGTAAGTACACGGATGAGTGGCTGGCGGAGCAGAACCGGCGGGAAAATGAGAAGAAACCTTTTCATGGCAGAGAGTACGACACCTATTCGGCCCTGCAGTATCAGCGCCGACTGGAGCGTACTATCCGGAAGCAGAAGCAGGATGTGGAGCTTTTGGAAAAGGCCGGAGCAGATAAGGAGGATATTACTGCCGCCAAGTGCCGTCTGAGGCTGACCAATAAGACCTATGTGGACTTCTCCAAGGAGATGGGGCTGCGGCAGCAACGGGAGAGATTGAAGATTGCAAAAGATGTTGTTGCGGGGGATATTAAAACTGATATAATAAAAGAAATAAGGCTCCCCAATGAAGCATTAAATGCGAAGAATATTACTCCGGATATAGTTGATGAAATTCAATCAGGAATAGACGAGATTAAACGGGAATATGACATCCGGATTGACCGGGCGTTAGTGCAGGATGTGAGTGACAGATACCCTGATACCCCATACTTGACAAGGATAGTTGATAATCATGGGTCAAGGGAAGTTGAGTTCGTAATCAATAAAGGCTATAATTTCTCTGATTTCAGAAGGATTGTGAAGGCTGGCTATGAGACTGGATACTTTGCCGGTCGCACCATCAAGGACCATGCTATCCATGAAATGACCCACGTAATGACAGGTCAACAGTTTAAAACTATTTCTGGTTATAATGCCTTCAAAGAGCGATTGGAAAGTCAATTTGTTCCAGGAGTATCTGGATATTCGGATTCCATGAAGGATGGATTTGAAACCCTGGCCGAAGCATTTGTAAGAATGAGAAATAATGAAGCTGTTCCGGATGAAGCTAAACGATTAGTTATAAACCATATTGAAAGGTGGCGAAAGTAGTGATTGTGATTCCTATATGCCTAAAATGTGAATACTGTGAAAAGGGTATGAAATGCAGCGTATATCCCCAAGGCATACCAAGAGAAATAGTATTGGCTCAAAAGCTGCCCGAGGATATATGTAAGGATTATAAATACAAATGGGAAAGCAAAGCATCTGATTAGTCAGGTGCTTTTATTATGCTTAAAATTGCCCGGAACGGCGTAAAACTACCACCACAAGGGACGCGACCCCGTAGAAAAGCGTAGTGAGAAAGGAGCAGTATGAAACGTAAATTTTTAGAGGACATGGGCCTGGCCAAGGAGCAGGTGGACAGCATCATGGCTGAGAACGGGAATGACATTGAAGCTGTCAAGCAGGAGAGGGATACATACAAGACCCAGCTTTCCACAGCACAGGCTACCCTTAAGAGCTTTGAAGGTGTAAACATATCGGAGCTCCAGGGGAAGATACAGACTCTGACCACAGACCTGGCCAATAAAGACGCTGAGTATCAGAAGCAGCTGGCAGAGAGGGACTTCAACGACCTGCTGAAAGTTACGGCGGAGGGATTCAACCCCCGGGACATTAAAGCGGTGATGCCCTTTTTGGATGTGGAGAAACTCAAGGGGAGCAAGAACCAGGAAACAGATATCAAGGCTGCCTTGGAAGCCGTTAAGAAGGATAAGGGTTATCTGTTTCAGGACGTCAGTATTCCCCGGGTGGTTGCGCCTACTCCTGGGCCTGGTGGTGAGAAAACAGATGACACAAGGACACAAGCAAACAATGCCCTGAGAAGTATTCTGGGCAGAGAATAAGGAGGTAAATTATGCCAGTAAATATTACAAGCAGGGCCGACGCGGAGGCCATCATCCGCGAACAGGTCATATCGACCATTTTCCAGGATGCACCGAAGCAGTCCACATTCATGTCCCTGGCACGGAAGCTGCCGAACATGACAAGTAACCAGACCCGGATGCGGGTGCTTGACTTCCTGCCGACTGCATATTGGGTGGACGGTGATACCGGGATGAAACAGACCACCAGGCAGGCCTGGGATAACGTATTCATTGAGGCTGCGGAGCTGGCAGTCATCGTGCCGATTCCTGAGGCAGTTCTGGATGATGCAGAGTTCGACATTTTCGGTGAGATTACACCGCGGGTCAACGAGGCAATTGGCCAGCGCGTGGACAGTGCGATTATTTTCGGCGTGAACCGCCCGCGTAACTGGCAGAATGACATCATCACGCTGGCCAGGCAGGCGGGTAATAACGTGGCTGTAGGTTCCAGTCCGGATTATTATAACCTGCTCCTGGGTGAGGGCGGCGTCATTTCCAAGGTTGAGGAAGATGGGTTTATGGCAACCGGTGCGCTGGCTGCCATGACCATGAGGGCAAAACTGAGGGGCATTCGCGCAGAGGACGGCAGTCTCATCTTCAAATCTGATATGCAGGGTTCCACGAATTACGCGCTGGATGGGGCGCCCATGTACTTTCCGCAGAACGGCTCCTATGACAACACCATTGCGCAGCTGATTGTGGGCGATTTCAAGCAGGCGGTATATTCCATCCGCCAGGATGTGACGGTGAAGATTCTTGACCAGGGGGTCATCCAGGACCCGACAACGAAGGAAATCGTCTACAACCTGGCGCAGCAGGATATGGTTGCCCTGCGTATCGTATTCCGGATGGGGTGGGCACTGCCTAACCCGGCAACCAGGATGGACGAGGACCGCGTAGGCTGTCCATTTGCATATCTGGAGCCGACAAGCCCAGCTGTTACCCAGAAGGTTACCTTTACGGTTAAGGACAACGCCGAAACACCAGTAGCTATTGATGGGGCAATTGTAGACGTGAATGGTTCCAGGGTTAAGACAGACGCGTCCGGCGTGGCGGAGTTCAACCTGCGGGCAGGGACATATCCAGCGAAGATTAAGAAGTCAGGCTACAGCCAGGTTACCGAGAACGTGACCGTAGCAGATGTGGCAGTGACAAAGGATGTAACCCTGGTTAAGCAGTAAGGAGGCCAAAACGATGCAGGCTTACGCAGATGAAATGTACTATATCAACGATTACCTGAAGGGGAGGAAGCCGGTCATCACAACTGGCTTCCATTTTTATGTCAGGTCAGCCAGCCAGGTCATTGACCGGTATACATTCAACCGCCTGAAGGATGTGGTAGAAATCCCAGATGAGGTACAGATGTGCTGCTGTGAACTGGCTGAGTCTGAGTACTGCAGAGAGAAACAGCAGAAGGAATCTGGAGGGAAGGTATCTGAGAAGATTGGGACTTATTCGGTCAGCTTCGGAAGCGTACAAGAATCGGCGCAGGCCACAGCCAAGGAACAGCGTAGCATTGTCATGAAATGGCTGGAAGATACCGGCCTGTGTTACCAGGGGGTGTGATATGTATACCAATGCAGATGTGACGCTGTACTTGTACAGCAAGGATGGGAAGGTGGAGAAGTACACCAGGATGTCCATAGAGGGCGTGTACTGGGAGGATGTGAGGCAGTCCACCTATCTTAAGACTGGCCAGCGGGACGGCACATCCGTCCTCCTGGTCATCCCACTGGAAAGTCTGGACGGTCCCATAAAACTGACACAGGGTAAGGACCTGGCTGTCAAGGGCATCATTGAGGATGAGATAGACTGCAGCAGCCAGGAGGCCATGTCGAAGTCTTTGACGGCCCTTAAGGCGGCCCATGGATTCCTGACAGTGGTCACGGTAGATGAACGGCTGTATGGCAGCGAGTCCGTGCAGCATTATGAGCTGGCTTGTAAGTAGGAGATGAGACTATGAAGGTGGAATTCAACATCAGCACTGCGGAAACCATCAAAAGAAACCACGGCTTGCAACCTGAAGGGCCCGTGCAGAAACTGGTAGACAGTGAGGCCATGCGGTATATGAGCGACTACATGCCGCGCAGACAGGCAGGGGAGCTGGAGCATATGATGGTCATGGCTACGGTAATTGGCTCCGGCCAGATTGACATACCTGGTCCTTATGCACATTATTTGCATGAGGGCATTTTATACGTGTCCCCGACAACGGGTAGTGCTTGGGCCAAAGAGAATGAAATCAAGGTTCCCACAGACCGGGAGTTGACCTATGCCGGCGCCCCTATGCGGGGCAAGAAGTGGTTTGACCGCATGAAGGCCGACCATAAGGATGATATACTGCAGGCGGCCCAAGCCCTGGTAAATAGAGGAGGGAAGGTATGACAATCATAGATTTTATGCGCCAGAAACTGACAGAGTATCCGAAGATATCGGAGTTCCTGGTTGATGGAGATATCCATGTGGATTTCACGGAGCCGGGCTCCAGTTATGGCCTGTCCAGCAATGGGGACAGCCTTGTCAAGGAGGACATGCTGGGGAACCAGACCCGGCGCCACAACTTTGCTATGTACGCAGTGGCACCGTCCTTTACGGATTACTGCCGGCTGGCCAACAGCAATTTTTTGCTGGAGCTGGGGTACTGGCTGGAGCAGCTGCCTGAAGAGGGCGGCATAATTGCCAATATCGGCAACCAGGAGCTGGAAGCCAGATTCATAAAAGCCACCACATCCAATGCAATGGCCATGCAGCCCATGGGTGAGACTGTTAATGACGGAATCCTGTACCAGATACAGATACAGGTGACCTACCAAATAGAAAGCGAGGAATAAACATGCGTAAAATGAACTTGCAACTGTTTGCGGAATCAATTCCCGCAGCAGGAAAAATCAAAAGAAAGTGGATGGCTCATTATATTGATGCAGCCCTTCCATCCGCGGGGAAGCCCGAATATAGCCGGCTGGGGAAGGACCTGGAAGAGTACATTGTGGAAATGAATGCCAACGTGGAAACCAAAAACAATATATGGGGAGAGACATCCGTCAACCTGGACAGCTATCAGCCTCAGGCATCCGCTGACCCATATTATGCAGAGATAGGAGAGCCGTTGTTTGACCGTCTGCAGGGGATTGTGGACGAACGGCAGACGCTGGATGATTTAAAAACCAGTGTGGTGGAGGTTCATCTGTGGGACCCGGTTGAGGCGGCAGACGGCACATACGTGGCTTACAAAGAGGATGCAATCATTGAGGTATCCAGCTATGGCGGAGATACTACAGGGTACCAGATTCCATTCAATGTACATCATACGGGCAACCGTGTCAAAGGTAAGTTCGTGCTTGCCACAAAGACGTTCACGGCAGATGTATGAAGAGCAATGCCGGCGGCCGATTCTGTGCCGCTGGCAGTCAAAGAAGAGGAGGTAATATCAGATGGCGAAAAAAATGAAGAGTCTGTTATTTGATGACGGCTATGAGAGCTTTGCGGTAAATGACGACCCGACCCGGATTATCCGGTTTAACCCGGCGGACCCGGAAATCATCAACCGCGTGCTGGATGTGCAAAGACATTTCAAGGATTACAGTCCCCCGGAGGGTATAGAACTGAACCCGGACGGGACCCCTAAAAGCGATATGGAAAGGGACGGTGCATACGTGGCTGAGTTCTCCGGGGAGATGCGTAAGGCGTTCAACGGCATCTTCCTGTCAGATGTATATGACACGATTTTCGCGGGGCAATCCCCTTTATGTATTGTTGGCCAGAAATACCTGTATGAAGGGGTACTGGATGGCCTGCTTGTGCTGATGCGGCCAGCTGTCGAGGAATACAGTAGAAAGAACCGAGAAAAGTCCATGAAGTATCTGGAGGATATAGAGAAATGATTGGCCGGTTACCAACCAGCCTTGATGTGGGCGGGGTAAGATATCCCATTGAAACAGATTACCGGAACATACTTGTTTTCCTGGCTGCCTGTTCCGACCCGGAGTTTTCGGCCCCGGAGAAGCTGGAAATCCTCATGAAACGGTTATACAGGGATGGATTTGGGCAGATACCTCAGGAACATCTGGAGGAAGCTATCCTACAGGCCAAGTGGTTCGTGGACTGCGGCCAGGAGGAGGACGATAAGAAGCCGGCCCGGAAGGTGATGGACTGGGAGCAGGATGAGCCCATTTTGTTCCCGGCAATCAATAAGGTTGCTGGGATGGAAACCAGGGCGGCCCCATACATCCACTGGTGGACCTTTTCTGGATATTTCATGGAGATAGAAGAGGGTACCTTTTCCACGGTTCTGGGCATCAGGCAGAAGAAAGCCAAGGGTAAGAAGCTGGAGAAGTGGGAACAGGAGTTTTACCGCAACAACAAGAAACTCTGCGACATCCGGAAACGGTATACCGAAGAGGAACAGGCGGAGATTGATTATTGGAATAACTTATTGGGTTAAGACGCTAGACGGGCGTCTTATTTTTATGCCTGGACAGGAGGTGATTGTATGGCAGCAGATGGCAGTCTGAGATTTGATACAAAAATAAATACGGATGGCTTCGAGGATGGGGTAAGTTCCATAAGGAAGGCAGCTGACCGGTGCGCAAAAGCACTTGAAGCGGCTGGTCAAAGTGCGAATGAGGCGTTCAACAAATCTACCAGGATTTCATCCCTTGAGAACCAAATTGTACAGACCGAAGAGAAGATACGGAGTCTTGTGTCTGAAATGGAAAAGATGGAGGGAACAAGCGTCCCGACAGAAGAATATAGGGAACTGTCCGGCCTGGTGGAAAAGACCCAGCTTAAACTGGATGGACTTCTGGACAGACAGGCTAAAATGGAGAGCCAGGGCGTAAAGCATAACTCATCCCGATGGAAAAGCCTGCAGTATGATATTGACGAAACAACCAGGAAGCTGGATACATACAAAGCCGAGCTGCAGGACACTGTGGACCGCGACCGGGCATTTACCTCAGGACAGGAAAGCGCCTCGTATGAAAAGAAGGCTGCCGCACTTGATGGACTGAATAACCGCCTATATGTACAGAAACAGCGCTTGATAGAACTGATTGAAAAGGAAGGCAGTGCGGCGGATGAGGCAATCAGGCTGAGGGAGATTGCGGAGAATGCACAGGTAAGCAGCCAGAGGATTGTTGACCTGAACAAGCGTCTGCAGGAACTGAAAGCACGCCAGAAGGAGCTGCAGTCATCAGGTATTGGTCTGGGGCATCAGGAGTACGACAGTAATGCTGCTGAAATCGCCCAGATTAATTCAGAATTAAAGGATTATCAGAAATTACTGACGGATACCGGACATGAAACAAGAAAGTTTTCCAAAACAATCCAATCCGCATTTTTAAAAGCTGCAAGCGCGGTTGGTAACTTTGCAAAAAGTATTGGTCGAGGTCTGGCCAATAAGGCTAAACAGGCAGTATCCAGCTTGAAGGGCCTGGGGAAGTCTTCCAACAACGTCAGCAAAAGCATCCTGAAACTATCTAATATGTTTAAGCTCATGCTTATCCGCATGGCCATGAGGGCGGCCATCCAAGGAGTTAAGGAGGGCATGCAGAACCTGGTGCAGTATTCGGACAGCGCGAACCAGTCCATGTCCGGACTGATGACCAACATGACCTACCTTAAAAATAGTTTTGCGGCGGCGTTCGCACCCATTCTGTCCTATGTGGCTCCGGTACTTAATACTCTGATTAACCTGCTGGCTACAGCGGTGAGTTATATCAACCAGTTCTTTTCTGCATTGGGAGGCGGGAGTACATACATCCGGGCCAAAAAGGCCAATGAAGATTATGCAGCCAGTCTTAAAAAGACAGGAGGGGCTGCGAGTGCAGCCGGTAAAGAGGCCAAGAAAGCCCTGGCTCCATTTGATGACCTTGTACAGATACAGCAGCAGGGCGCGGATGCATCCGGAGGCGGAGGAGGCGGTGCCAGCCCATCAGATATGTTTGAGACTGTCGGTATAGACAAGGGAATCAGCGATTTTGCCAACCGGCTGAAGGAGATGTTCGCAGCTGGGGATTGGGAAGGAATCGGCCAGCTGATTGGCCAGAAAATCAATGAAGCAGTACAGAGTTTCACACAGTTTATCAGCTGGGATAACACTGGGGCGCAGATAACTGCATTCGTGACAGCCTTCACGACCATGTTCAACAGCCTGGTTGCCACGATTGACTGGTACGCTATTGGTATCATGTTCGGTACCGGTATCAACACCCTGGCTAATACCCTATATCTGTTACTCACGCAGATTGACTGGTTCATGCTGGGTAATGCACTGGGGGTAGGTCTGATGGGAATGGTTGATACCGTTGACTGGAGTTTATTTGGTGCAACCATCGGTGCATACTTCCAAGTCAAGATATCCGGACTGCTGGGATTTGTGTTGGGTGTGGACTGGGGAGCCATTGGTGCCGCCCTTGCTACCTGCCTCATGGGCATTACTGGAACGATTGACTGGGTACAGTTTGGTTATCTGATTGCATCCGGGCTTAACGGGGCCTTCGCCCTGCTCCTGGAATTTGCATCCACGTTTGACTGGACGGAGTTTGGCAATAAGGTGGCAACAGGCATCAGCACATTTTTCCAGACATTCCAATGGGCGCAGGTCGGAGAGGCCTTTAGCACATTTGTCATTGGTATCCTGGACTTTTTGATTACCGTGGTGCAGGAGACAGACTGGGCATCCTTCGTGCAGGGCATTGTTGACTGCATTGAGGCAGTGGACTGGATTGGTCTTGCGGGGAAGATTTACACGTTGTTGTATTCTGCTCTGGGTGTTGCCTTTGGTGCTCTGGCTAACTTCATTGGTACCCTGATAGCGGACGGGTTCGCGGCGGCGAAGGACTACTTTAACGGAAAGATAGAGGAGTGCGGCGGCAATGTGTGGGAGGGCATGCTTAAGGGCATAACAGACGCTGCCAAGGGCGTGGTCACTTGGATTAAGACCAATGTTGTAGACCCGTTTGTAAACGGTGTGAAGGCAGGGTTTGGCATCCATAGCCCGTCAACGGTCATGGCCGGGATGGGGCAGTATCTTTGGGATGGATTCTGCAACGGCGTCAAGGAGTTCTTCTCCAACCCGGTTGGCTTCATAAAGGCCAACATCACAGACCCGTTCGTGAATGGTATCAAAAGCCTGCTGGGAATCCACAGCCCATCAACAGTGCTGTCCGGCATAGGCTCCAACACCGTGGCCGGGTTTAACCAGGGTGTGACAAATGAGCAGGCAGCTTCCCAGGGCGTGATACAGTCCTGGGCGTCCGGCGTGGCCAGCTGGTTTGCCAACAAGTTTGGAATTAGCACCGGGGACTCCACGGAGGCCCGTCAGTGGGCGACAAGTATCCTGTCCGGATTTAACAATTCGGTCAGTAAGAACTATACGAAGTCCCAGACAGTCATGGAGACCTGGGCAGAGAATGTCAGAAAGTGGTTCGTGGGAGCGGATGAAGCGCAGGGCGTGAATGAGTTATCCTGGACGAAGTTTGCAGACCTTATTATCCAGGCATTCAAGGTCAAAATTGAGGGCAGCCATGTTGAAACACAGGCACCAATGGAAACCTGGGCTAAAAATGTGCGGGAATGGTTCTGGGGCGATAGCGACCTGGAGGGCACCGGCGGGATGTATGCAGCCTTTAAGGAAATGGCCAAACGCATCAATGAAGGTTTCGCCAATGGTATAACAGAATTTTCTTATCTTGCAATGAATGCTATCCGTAAATGGGCCAGTGATGCCATGAAGGAAGCACGGGAAGAGTTTGACATTAACTCGCCGTCCAAGGAGTTTTATAGCATTGCAGAGTATGTGGTGCGCGGATTCAACAACGGCATTAGTGCTATGGCGGCATCATCCCGAAGCGCGGTCCAGAAGTGGCTGGATGGTGTCATGGATGTGTTTGACGGTGTGGAGGTGCATCTGCCTATCGGTATCAACATCCCGAACGCAGCATCCTACCTGCCCAGGATGGCCAGCGGAACCGTTGTGCCGCCAAGGGCAGGTGAGATGTCCGCAAGCAGCATGAGGAACACGGCAGGATACGGCCAGGAAGAGATGCTGGGCTACCTGGTGGCTAAAATGGACGAGATGATAAGCCGTCTACAGGCGGAAGGGAACCGGCCGATTCAGATTGTACTGAAAGTGACAGGGAGTCTGGCGGCAATGGTACGGTTGCTTAAACCAGAACTTGACAAAGAGGCAGCGCGCAAGGGCGTAAGTCTGGTAATTGTAGGAGGTTGATATGGGTAGTGTATTTTTGATGGACGGTAAGGCCTATAACGTTGAGGTAGAGAAGGATTCGCTGGAACGGAGTTTTGCCGTTACGGATTCAGAGCAGTCTGGACGTGCCATGGATTACAACATGGACAGGGACATCATAGGTACCTTCTACAACTACACAATGAAAATTTACCCCAAGATGGACGACCTAGCATCCTATGATGCGTTTTACAACATCATATCCGACCCAAACTACGCGAGCCATGAGATGACCTTTCCCTATGGCCAGGAGACATTGACCTTCCAGGCTTACGTCAGCCAGGGTAAGGATAAGCTGCGGATACGAAACGGTAAAAACATATGGGGTATGGATGGGCTGTCCCTGAATTTTACAGCAATGGAACCACAGAGGAGGCGGTAAGCGGTGAAGTGGGATGTAAGGGTAGAGACCAATGGACAGCAGCCGTACTCATCTGTGGACGACCTGTCCAGCCTTGAACAAAATATGCCACCATTTGCTTACTGTTTGCCCAGATATGCCAAGATGGATGGCACATATAGTAATACGCCGGACATGGTGGAGCAGGGGCAGAAGGGATATATCAGCACGGCGCTCAGCGGCCCTGAGGGAGTCTTTGAAACACCGCCAATGATTATAGTGACATTTGACCGGTTAAAGACCAGCAACGGTGTATCTGTGGTATGCAACCGGACATCCGGGGATTACGCCAGCAAACTTAAGATTGCCTGGTACAAGGATTCCGGACTGGTCCAGGAACAGGATTTCAGCCCGGATGGAGTGGAATATTTCTGCCGGGCTAAGGTACCGCTTTTCAACCAACTGGTGATTACCTTCCTGCAGACAAACCGTCCATACCGTTATCTCTGGCTGTCGGTGCTTAAGAACCAGCGGATGACAGACGCCGGTGGCCTTAAGATTGTCTATGATGACATTGCCTTGGGGGCTGCAGAGGATAACGAGGTCATATCGGATGACAAGGATTATTACGTAGACCTGCAGGACCTGAAGGCAGGTGTGGAGTTTCCGGACTATGCCATGTGTCTCCCGAGATATGCCAAGATGGATGGAGGGTATATCAACGCACCGGATGCCTTGGATGATATGGGATACGTAAGTGACAGTATATCTGACAGAAATGGAATCTTTGCGAATCCCCCAGCATTGATATTCACGTTCGGGCAGAATTATTCCAGTGTTGGGATAACTTTGGCGTTTAATGATTATTCTGGAGATTATTGCAGCAAGGTCAACATCAGATGGTACCGGGATGATACCCTGCTGGCTGACCGGATTTACCATCCGGATGCTGGCAGCTATTTCTGCTACGGAATCGTAGATTATTACAACAAGGTGGTCATTACCTTCCAGGAGACCAGCAAGCCATACCGGAACGTATTCCTGACCGGGATAACCTGGGGACTCATCCGTGTGTTCAAGGATAATGAGATTGACGATATCAGCTGTCTGATGGAGCTGAATCCGATATCCGAAGAGGTAAGCATCAATACCATGGACTACACCATCCGCAGCAAGTCAGAATATGCGTTTGAGTTTCAAAAACGGCAGAAGCAGACGCTATATTTTGACGAGGCAATCATGGGGATTTTTTATCTGAAAGATGGGAAGCAGCTGGGGGCAAAGCGGTATTCCGTGGAGACTCAGGATGCTGTGGGAATTCTGGATAATAACCAGTTCATGGGCGGTGTGTATGACGATGCCCTGGTATCAGACATCCTGGCCAGTATCATGGCCGGGGAGGGTATCACATACTTCCTGGATGACTCCTATGTAGATGCGAGGGTAAGTGGGTACCTACCAATATGTACCAAGCGCGTGGCTCTGCAGCAACTGGCCTTTGCAATCGGTGCCCTGGTAGATACCAGTTACGACCGGCAGCTTTACATATACCCACAGCAGACCGGGGTCACTGGTGAGTTTACGGCCAGGGATATCCGGCTGGGACTATCGGTGGAACACAGTGACATCATAACCGGCATCCGGCTGTATGTACACAGCTATACCCAGGGAACGGAATCCGCGCAACTGTATAAGGGGACCCTGGACGGCAACACGAAGATAGAGTTTTCAGAACCTTACTACAGTCTGTCTGTTACCGGCGGGACCCTTGGGGAGCATGGAGACAATTATGCCTGCATAACTGGCACAGGTAAAGAGGTGGTACTGACCGGGCTTAAGTATAACCACAGCACAGCTATGCTACTGACAGAAAACCCAAAGATTACTCAGAATAAGAACATTGCCGAAGTTAAGGAGGCAACTCTGGTAACAGCTGCTAATGCCCAGGAAGTTCTGGACAGGGTATATAGCTATTACAGTAGCAATGAAAGCATCAGCTTTCGGGCAGCCATCAACGACCAGGAGCTGGGAAACCGTGTGAATGTATCTACTGGTTTCCGGGGGACAATGACAGGCAATATCACGAAGCTGGATTTTAAGTTCAGTCGAAGGAAGATTACAGCGGAGGTGACAGTGAGGTGAGTACGGTATTAGATACATTGATTACTGACAGGACAGCGGCAGACCTTGCGGCAGACCTGGATAAGGTCTATGCGGATTATATTTGTTTAAACCGGGTGGAGGAGGCCTGTGCGCTTTTGGCAGAGCGTCTGGGGGTAATCATTCAAACGAAAGAATGGAAGATGGAGGATTTTCGGACCGACACAGAGATGACCAGATTACTGAGCAACATAAAGGCGCTTCGGTCAGCCTACTATGTCAAGGCCAGTACGCCAGCCAGCCCGGCGAAGATAACGTATGGCAGTATCTATCAGGCAAACGATATCGAACAGATACTCAAGGACCTGGGGGATATGTATGACAGCATGGTAAGTGGCCAGCAGCGCCTGGCGTTTAGGCTGGGCATGAGGGTAATAGGAAACAGGAGGTAAGAATGGCATTAAAAACAGATTACAAGGCAGATGTGTTCGAGGGCAACCGGAAGTATCTGATAAGCCAGGATGGGGAAGGAAAGTCGGAAATCCAGGACGTGACTGTATATAGTCAGGAAGGCGATGTTTTCGGGCCAGACGACATTAATCTTACCAACAAGGCAGTAAACGCCCTGAACCATGTTGTTTCCGTCACACTTCCGGTATCCGGATGGAGTGCGGCGGCTCCATACACCCAGACTGTATCGGTAGAGGGGCTGATAGCGGAGGACAGCCCCATACTGGTAAAGGTGATTGCGGACGGAGCGACACCGGAGCAGGTGAAAGCGTATAACAAAGCATTCGGGATGATTGACGATGGGGACACGGCAGATGGACAGGCAACATTTAAATGTTACAATAAGAAGCCCACGATTGACATGACCGTAGGCTTGAAAGGAGTGTAAAGACAGATGGGTGAAATATTGATGACAGGCGGGAGCGGAGGCGGAACCGGAAGCGATGAGTGTACAGCCACGCTGGACCATGTGTTGGCTGGGAAAACTGCGGTCACATCGGACAGTAACGACGAGCCAGGCACTGGACGAATGACGGTCAACAGCTTACTGTCTTTTAGCGTAGCCGCCTATTCTGGCCGCCGGGTACTGGCGAAGTGGCAGAATCCAAAGGCGGCAGCAGGGAAACCTTACAGCGGAGTGTATATCCGCTATTCCAGCAGCGGATACCCGGGCAAGACTGGCGGAGTACAGATATATAAAGGGGCCGGGAACAATACGGCATCAGAAGGTCAGTCACAGGCATACATAGACCTTCCGGCATTAAATACTAAGTATTGTCTCAGTGTATACCCATATGTAACGTGCAGTGCTGGGGAATTGACTGGAAATGTGCTGAATGCGGAGGTGACGACATCCGGCCAGCTAAACATCACATTCAAGGGTTCACAAACATACACCATACCAGTCGGGTACACGAAGGCTGATGTATTCTGTGTAGGTGGTGGTGGGAACGGAGGCAACGTGCAGTATAACGGTCCATATGGGCAGCCGTATCATGCAGGAACTGGTGGAGGTGGAGGTTACACTAGTACCAAGAAGGGGATATCAGTTGTTCCTGGTGAGGTGGTGGCTGTAAGCGTGGGAAGCGCAGGAAACGGCAGTTCATTTGGGAGCCATTGCTCTGCTGGTGGGGGAGGTCATGCCGGCAATCTGACCACCGGCGCAAATGGGGGTTCAGGTGGAGGGGGAAGGGGGAATATAAATGGCTTATGGTCCCCGCAGACCGGAAGCGGTAACGGCGGTTCCAATGGCTCAAATGGAAATAATGCAGGAACATCAGGAGGAAAGGGACAGGGAAGTACAACCAGAGCCTTCGGAGAATCTAACGGAACACTGTATGCCGGAGGAGGAGCTGGTGGACAGGGAGGTGGATTATATACAGACGACGGACATGATTACTGGTTATTCTATGATGCAGGCGGAGGCGGTTCTGGAGGGGGAGGAGGCGGTTCCGGAGCAGGCGGTGCTAATACTGGAGGTGGAGGCGGTGGAGCTAACCGTGGACGTGACCAGGCCTACTGGCCCACTCCAGGACAACCAGGGCCAGGCGGTTCTGGAGTGGTCTTATTGAGATTATATTAAGGAGGTCAGATATGACAGCGCATGAAATATATGCCCATATTCATGATGGAGTAGTACAGAATGTAGTGGTGGCATACAGCTACGAGGATGCTAATAGAGTAGCAAGAGCGGTATATGGAGACGACGCTATAGCGGTGGATTGTCTGCAATATCCCTGTGAGATAGGAGATAAGTTCATCGACGGAGTTTTTTATAAATCCGATGGAGTGACACTGGTTAAATATATTCCCACCCAGGAACAGCAGATGGCGCAGCTCCGCCAGGAGAATGCGGAACTGACTATTGCAATGGCGGACATGATAGGGGGTGCAATGTAATGCTACCCAATATACAGCAAAACATCATCATCCGGGCCTTGCAGATTCGGAAGAATCAGGGAGAGGAACCGGCAGACATCCTGGAAGGTTACAGGAACCTGACAAAAGGCGAGAAGGCAGAGATATTGGCGGTTTTGGAAAGGAGCAGTAATGGGTAAGATATGGATACCGGGAGGCGGTGATGGCGCGGACCTGGATGTGATAACAGCAGCGGAATCGGATGTACGAAAAGGGAAAATGATTGTAGATAAGGACGGAAATCCATTGACTGGAATCATGGCAGAGATAGCCGCTAAGACTTACACGCCAGGGACATCTAACCAGGTTATTGCGGCTAATCAGTTCCTGGCCGGGGCACAGACTATTAAGGGGGATGGAAACCTAAATGCAAATAATATTGTTTATGGGAAGTCTATATTTGGTGTGGCTGGCAATGTACGCAAGTATGCCATGAAAAACAGTACCGTATCATCCTCAGGTACTGCAAGCATCTCTATCAGTGCTGGATATGACCCTGGAAGGTCAATGTATAAGGCGACAATACCAACAGGGTTTAATGTATCGTGTATTGCCTGGACAGATGGTGCCCTAGTGGGATTTTGGTCTGGTAATCCTGCCCACTGTGCCGGAGGGGGTTACCGATTTGATTTTAATATGAGTGGTGCTTGGCATGTAAATAGTACTAATGCTGTCTTACCTTGTATTGAAAATGGTACTGTCTGGTACTGTGTCGCCGGATATTATTAATAGTAACCAAATACTTTAACTGTCATATTTCTTCCTCCGTTTATTGAGCCCGCTGGGAGTCTTACCAAGCTGGAGTTTAAGGAATAAAATCCGCCATTGAGCCAATATAAAAATTGGGTTCCATAACTACTTCGGTTGCTTCTTTCAGCATAAGCAAACCCCCATCCATCTCCTCCTCCATGAATAGGGGTGTAATCAGCGTGTTCACCTACAATTGATGCATAGAGGGGTGTGAATCCAATATTGCTAATACTCACATAATAAGCATATATGGAGCAATCACCTCCCGTAAAATTGACTTTACCGGTAGATGATGTAAGGGTTTTTGTTATACTCGCATACTTCCGCACATTTCCGGAAACGCCAAAAATGCTCTTCCCATAAACAATATTATGACTCTAAAAACAAGCTTCCCATAAACAATAGTATCGTAAGATAGGAAACATACCTATACTTGAAACCATCATTGATAAACAGTATATCACAAAGAAAGGAATGATGAAACATGAAAGCATTAGTAATCTATGACGACACCGGCCGTATATGGACGATTGTCTACAGTGAGGAACAGGTTCCCCAGGGCCTGCAGTGCATATGGGTGGACATCCCCGATGGTGCACAGCTGGACCATATTAATGTGACGGATGCGGACAACCCGCAGCCAGTCTTTAGTTATCTGCCTGAATCAGATATTGGACGTCTGCAGGAACAGGTGGTAAGTCTGGGGGACCAACTCACAGAGGCGCAGTTGGCGCTTACCGAGCAGTATGAGGCCAATCTGGCGCTGGCCGAAGAGATAACCAACACCCAGATGGCACTGACAGAAATCTATGAAGGAATGGAGGCGTAAGGTATGGCAAGCTATATGGCAACTGTGTATGCGGACCTTATCCGCAAGGGCAGGAAAACGATTGAACAGGTCCCAGAGAAATTAAGGGCGGAAGTCGAGGCGGCACTCAATGCTTAGACTACTGCTCTTTTTATTATTGAGGAAGGAGGCAGACACCATGGCAGTTATCTATGCAACGCTTATTGTTAAGGGCAGGAAGACATTCGGGCAGGTCCCGGATAAAATTAAGGACCAGGTACGCCAGGTACTGGTTGACTTGGAATGTGAAGAACTGATTACAGAGTAGGTGAGGTATATGAAAATGAAGAAAGATATTATATGCGCCATTGCTGGTATGGCCGCAGCGGCAGGAGTAAAGCTTTTTGGTGGCTGGACTCCGACACTGAGTATCGTGCTCATACTTATGGGACTGGACCTGATAGCGGGATTCCTGGTGGCCGTGGTGTTTAAAAAGTCACCAAAATCAGAGAGCGGTGCGGCCAGTTCAAATGCCATGCTTAAAGGACTGTGCAAGAAGTTCATGATGGTGTGTCTATTGGCGGTAGCCCATCAGCTTGATGTGGCCCTGGGGGTGGATTACATTATGCTGGCAGCTACATATGGATTTATCGCAAATGAGGCATTGTCGATTGTGGAGAATGCCGGACTCATGGGTATTGTGAAATCCGATGTTATAGTGAATGCCATTGAGGTGTTAAAAGGAAAATCGCAGAAAACAGAGTAATTGCGATATCGCAACAGCAGAAAGGCAATGCCATGAGGACATTAAGATTCAAAGTATCCAGCCAGGAGCTAATAAGGGCTCCTGGCTGTGATTTTAGCAACATAATTGCCGGTACATCCGGCTACCTGCAGGCGGCGTTTGAGTTCGGCCCGGACTGGGACGGGACTGTCCGGGTGGCGGCCTTCTATCCATACTTACAGACCCAGGAGGTCGGCAGACTGATAACAGACGGTGTCTGCATTGTCCCGGATGAGGTGACGGCCTATGACACATTTAAAATCGGGGTGGTTGGCCAGCATGAGAATGGCCAGAGGATTACCACCAATCTGATTACGATTAAGCAGGAGAGGGGGAGTGGACAGGCATGGCAACAGTAAATGAAATACTGGCAGCACAGGCATATGCAGCTGTTGACGAAACATGGACCAAGGATAATAATTACCCATCCTTCCATCTGTACGTGGAGCTGGAGTATGTTCCGGTCACCAACAAGCGCATTGCGGATTTCAACGACCAGATATCTGTGCGTGGCGAGGAAAATGCTCAGTTCGTGGGCTTCCAGCTGCCGCGGTACGATGACGGCCTGGACCTTACCGTCCAGCGCCTGTATATCCACTACCAGACGGTCCATGGGGGTGGGGACAGCGTACCCTGCAATGTGTCCTGGTCGGACAATTATGTCAGGATGTGCTGGCAGGTACCGGCACAGGCAACTCAGGAACCTGGGTCAATCCAGATGATGATATATGCGACCGGTACTGACAGTGTAGGTGAGTGGACCATTTGGAAGACCCTGCCGGCAACGTATGATATCCATGACGGACTGGAAATCGGAGGAGGCATCCTGGAACCAGACCCGTCTTGGTATGAACAGTTCGTGCAGCAGATGGAATTCCGGGTAACCACTGCCCAGGGATACGCCAATGACGCCCAGGCCAGTAAGACAGCCGCCTCCGGTTCTGCCACGGCTGCCGCTGAGTCTGCTGCTGCATCCGCCAAGGTATTGGAGGATAACAAGGCCTACGTGGAGTCTCAGAAGGATACCTTTGTGGGCTACAACAAGCGTGAGACCGACCTCAAGTACGCCAATGCCCTCATAGGCTCCGCATCCGGTACCGAACGGGTCAGTATAGAGGATGCGTGGGAGGCCCCAATACCCGGCCTGGAAATAGCCGGGAGGAGCGAGCAGATGGTGACGACCGGGGCGCAGTTGTTTGACGCTTCGAATCTGGATGACGTTTCTGCGTCATCGACGGTATCCGATGACAAAAAAGAAATCACTGTATCTGGAAACAAAGCATATGCATCAACTGGAATATATATACCAGTTGATTTAATTGCTGGGAAGAACGTGACATTATCGTGTGGCATAAAAAATGATAACCCTGGCGTGACTGTCTCCGCTCAGTTGACGTTAACGCTAGATGATAATAGCAAAAAATATTATCAAATTAATAATGCTACAGGTGAGAAAAAAATTGTTGTTCCGAACAACATAACAGCTATCGAATTAAGACTGTATGCCAATAATACAGCTACAGCATTAGATACACCAAACACAGTAATATTTACAGAGGTAATGCTCAACATCGGAGATACAGCCCTCCCCTGGGAGCCATATACGGGAGGACAGCCATCCCCCAGCGCAGATTATCCCCAGCCTATTATCAGCACAGGGACGGTTACAACGGGGGCGCAGCTATTGCCATATCCCTATGACGATAAAACAGTCACGAGAAACGGTGTAACGTTTACTGATAATGGGGATGGTACAATCACTATAAACGGAACCTCAACGGATACTGCGGATTTTATTTTCAACCGAACCAAAATCCCTCTAAGAAGCGGTATCATAAAATCATTGTATTCCAGTCCCGAAAAGGCGGAGGAAGTCTGGTGCCAGTACGATATATATGATGGTGGAGGGACCTATATGGGTACTGTGCAAGGCGGAAAAACGATACAATCGGATGATATGATGTACCTGGGGCTGGCAAGGATACGTGTCAAAAGCGGCCTTACAGTTACAAACGCAACCATCCGCCCGATGTTATGCCTGGACAGCCATCATGGGACCTGGGAACCTTACACCGAAGGAAAACCCAGCCCATCACCAGAGTATCCGCAGCTGCTGGATGTGACGGTGACGGGGGCGCAGTTATTTGATGCAAGCCTGTTAGAATCAGCAACAGTCTTAGGCATTAAATTTACTAATAATGGGGACGGAAGTTTCACGGTGGATGGTACTGCTACAGGATATGCGAATACGTATTGTCCTATATCTTTACCACCTGGAACTTACAGTGTTAGTGGAGGAAAAAATCAACCTAAGTTTTTTGGCCGAATTAGCAAAGATGGACTGACTTATACTGACCATCTTAATTCTTTTACAATAAATGGCAATGAAGCCTGGGTGAGGGTGTTTATCCAAGTAAGCCCTAATATAACAGTTAATGAGACCATATGGCCTATGATTAATGCTGGCAGCACAGCCCTCCCCTGGCAATCCTACCAGTCCAAGACTGCCCAAATCTCCCTCACGGAGCCGTTACGTGGCATTGGGGATGCAAGGGACCGTATCACATGTCGGCATGGTGTGTGGGGTGTCGAGCGGCAGTTGGTACAGTTAATCCTCGATGGCAATGAGGATTGGTTGCATTATAAAAGCAAAGGCTCCAATTCGTTTGGTACATCTACTTATGATAATCTAATAAAAAAAGATTCCAGGCTAATGTGTAATGAATTAAAAGTTGATACCAATAGCAATGCATGGAACGGGAAAAATGAGAATGTTATTGCCCCAGCGACTAATGCCGATGGACATTACTTAAGGGTATATATTAACAGTACTACTACACTCGATTCCCTTAAAGCATCGCTTACGGCTCGTCCCATGATAGTAATAGCAGAGCGACAGTCTCCCACCTGGACACCCCTCCCAGCCGATACCCAAGCCGCCCTGAACGCCCTTACCACCTACACCGGCACCACCCATGTGACCATCACCGCAGGAGGGCCGGAACCGGATGTGGGGCTGGAATATGTGCAGGATACCCGGGCGGTGATAGCAGATTTACAGGCACAGATTGACGCGATTAGAAATGGAGGTACGACATGAGTAAAACAGCAGCGGGATTAATTCAGCACTGCAAGGACAAGCTGGGCACGCCCTATGTCTACGGCGCTAAGGGTGAGGTCCTTACCCAGGCCATCCTGGACCGATTGGCTCGGGAGAACCCAGGTACATACACATCCACCTACAAGGCTAAGGCGGCCAGGTACATAGGCCAGCGCTGCACGGACTGCTCCGGCCTCATCAGCTGGTATACCGGGTGTATCCACGGCAGCTACAACTACCACGACACGGCCGTGGAGCGTGTGGGTATTGACCACCTGGACGAGTCCATGGTCGGCTGGGCGGTCTGGAAGCCGGGCCACATCGGGGTATACATAGGTGATGGATACTGCATTGAGGCCAAAGGTATCAATTATGGGACCATCAAGTCCAGAGTGACCGCCACACCCTGGCAGAAGGTGC
>ENA-OWPN01000054-OWPN01000054.1-human-gut-metagenome-genome-assembly--contig:-NODE-54-length-194586-cov-20.201043_pt1 | contig 194586 bp, 138 predicted proteins | sample MGYA00248266_ERZ651850 | MGnify/ENA primary metagenome ERZ651850 (study PRJEB26924, sample SAMEA4378296) | human gut metagenome | biome: human gut; feature: human-associated habitat; material... | reverse complement strand
GTTGCCTTTCCCGATGTACACCGATTATTCCTATCAATAAATGATTGTCAAAAGCGCCATATATGTCAAGCGTATTCATCATCGATGTGTCATACACGAAACTTTTAAAGGTTTCAATACCTTCTTGGGTGAAATCATTCCTGCCACATTCCATACATACTTGATAGGACAAATCAGCAGCATTGTTATATTCTTCTTGTGTTAATTTGCATATCATAATATTCATATTCTAAAATCAGATTTTAGCAATTCATAATAATGGCAATCTAAAAATTTTCCATTTTTGAAATAGGCATTACAATGTATGCCACATTTACGAAAGCCTATTTTCTCTAATACTCTCATTGATGATATATTATCAGCATAAACATTTGCATAAATACGTATCACATCTGTATGGGAAAAATAGCCACTAATAGCAAGTACTAATATTTGAGTCATAATCCCTTTACCCCAATAAGGTTCGGCAAGCCAATACCCTAATTCAGCATTGTAGCGTTCCACGTCAATGCCACGAGCGAAACTTATATTACCAGCTGCTTCCTGATTTACTTCGACACAATAATTATTTTGTTCGTTTTGATTTGAAACGAACTGGATGAACTGTTGCGCATCGTTTTCAGAATAAGGATATGGTAGGCTATCACGACAATTATCCCATATCTTTTTATTATTAAGATATTTAGCTAAAGCAGGGAAGTCTTCTTTAGCCCAATTTCTTATTTTATATTTATCTATATCCATTTCTTTATCCAATTCATTTACCATTATAAATTTGCTGCATGAAATATATTGTGACTATGGAAAACATCATGCGAAAAGTAATTTTCTTCTTCATGTTGTTGCTGTTTTAAGTGATTGAACATTGATTTCTTAAAGTGGCAAAGAACGGAAGAATAAAGAAAAAAGGTCTTGACAATTGTCAAGACCCCGGTATAATGGATGTTAAAAGATTGGCTATTTCTCCAGTTTGCGGCGTATGCGACTAACTGTTTCAGGAGTAACCCCTAAGAAAGAAGCTATACTTTTCAAGGGTACAGTATCTTTAAGGTCAGGACAACGTTTCATTAGTCTTTGATATCGTATTTCAGGTGTACAATACGAATCGAGCAATCGTTCATACACCATTTCATATAGATTTTCAGCTACATATCTTCCTAATCGTTGAGTTTCCATATTCGTTTCCCAACATTCTATAATATCATGGCGTGATATTTCATAAACAGAACAGTCTGTTAACGCTTGAATACTCACAGCCGACAGACTACTTTTCATAAAAGAAGAATAGTCACATACAAATTCATCGGTAAAAGCATATCCTACAATGTGTTCTTCTCCTTCTTCGTCAATATGCGTATATTGAAATGTGCCATGTTGTACCCATCCAGCAAAACGTTCCACCTCATTTTGCCGGATAAAGAAATCTTTCTTATGGTAAGTACGCAATATCCCTTTTCTCGCAAATAAATCTTTTAAAAGGGAATAGTCCAAATTGTTGAGGTATGAGTTAAATTCTTTCATTATTGTAAGCTATTTGTTCAGTTTACGGCGTATGCGACTGATTGTTTCCGGTGTGACATGTAAGAAAGAAGCCACTTCTTTCAACGTAATAAACTCTTGAATGTCGGGACATCTATTCAATAAATCAAGATAAAGTTCTTCCGTAGTTTTACAATACATATCCAATAATCTATGATACATTAACGAGTAGGATTGTTCGACAAGGGTGCACTTTATTTGTACAGTCTCGGCATTTGTGGCAAAAAAATCCTCTAACTTTGAATACGGTAGATAGTAAATCTTTGAATCACAAACAGCCTCAATGGTGACTAATGACGGCTGGTTGGGATTTATAAGTGTGCACAAACTCCCTGTAAATTCATTTGAAAAGGTATATCCTACTATATGTATATTTCCTCTTTCATCCACATGAGTATACTTCAATAAGCCGTTTTCAATATAAGCCCCCCGGCGGTTCATTTTACCCTGAACAGAAAATTGTTCTCCCTTTTTGAGTTCAATATAAGTACCATGTTCTTCAAAAAAATGTTTTAATAATTCCAACCGAGAATGCTTGCTGAATTGTACATTGAAGTTCTCCATATACTTGATATTTTCAGGAAATGATATTTTTACTAATCTCATGCTTTAGACAAAACTACAAATTTATTACAGTTTTACAAAGACATTATTGGCATTTAAAGGTATATAACTATTTTTGTAGCAGAGTATTGAACAGTAGAAACATAAGGCAAATAAAAGAATTTCGCTCGTTTCTATATCGTTACCCATTATTCTATACACTTCATATAAATATCTGTTATTCAATAGATAATATTCTTGTTTTCGTTTTACGAAAACGAGAATGTAGCATTTGAAAATATATAAATGCTAAAAAAACTTCTTGGAGATTTGATAATTCCAAATAAATATCTACCTTTGCACGCAGAAATCGAACCTAAGACACAAAATTGTGTTGAACGGTGCAAAGTTGTGAAAACCTTATTCAAGGGACTAACATCGTAATAAAGATATAACTTATTGAGAGATAGTGTCATATAAACCGATTTTCGGTTGCTGGTGGCACCACTTGAAAAGCAGAGAGTTACAATTTAGTAGCTCTCTTTTTTTATGTCTTTACTCCTTGTTTGAGCGGCTGTTTAAGGGATCAAGGATCAACGTAAAAACCTGAGGGATTTTCTTTTTTATGCATACAACATAGTCAGTCTATATAAAAAGAAAATCCCTCAGGTTTTTACGTTGATCCGATAATCTTTATACATATACCGCAAGAAATATCCGATTCACAACAAAGAAAAGACTCATTCATTGAATATAAACGTTCAATGAATGAGTCCTTTTTACCGGTGGAGCTGGAGGGAATCGAACCCTCGTCCAAACGAGGAAATCATAAGCTTTCTACATGCTTATCTTTGCCTAAATTTTCGTGTAACGACAGAACCAAAGCCATCAACCGTTACCTTATCCTCTAAAGTTTCATCCGCACTCCGAGGCAAGTACGAACTATCCCCGATGTAACTGCACCACTTTGCCGGAACGCTTCGGAGCAACAGCTTCCGAGTGATGTCTCGTCCCAACACCTTGTGTCGGGATTAAGCTAATCTACTATGATTCGATTAAGCAGCAAGAGCAAATTGTCTTTCGCCAGATAAAATTTTGAAGACTGAGATTTAAGTGCAAATCAACGACGCACTGCATGCTTACTTACCATTTCTGCCCGCTGTCAAATCCAGTCAACCCCGGATATTTATAACCTGCAGCAGTTATGTGGCGGCAAAGATACGAATTAATTTCCGTATTATAATTCCTGTCCGGCAAATTATTTGTTTCAACGCACGAAACCGATAGTTTCAACCGTATGGAACAAAACTCTCCCATGTCATGGACAATAAATGTCCGTAGTCCGGACAATTTTGTCCTCCTCTGTTTCCGAAAATCCATATCTTTGACACCCGAAGAAAACTATTAAAAGCATACCATACCATGAAGAGATTGATTGTAGCCGCCTTGCTATTGGGCAGTGGCGCATTACTGTCGGCACAGAAAGCCACAAAGCTACCGGCACACTACAAGCCGGTGAGAAACGAAATGTACCATAAGGGTTGGATAGACTTCAACAAAAACGGTATCAAAGATACATACGAAGATCCCGCTGCAACGCTCGAAGCCCGCATAGAAAGCCTCTTGGAGCAGATGACACTCGAAGAAAAGACCTGTCAAATGGTTACCCTCTACGGCTACAAACGAGTGCTGAAAGACGACCTCCCTACCCCCGAATGGAAACAGATGCTTTGGAAGGACGGTATCGGCGCTATCGACGAGCATCTGAACGGCTTCCGGCAATGGGGACTGCCGCCTTCGGACAATGAAAACGTCTGGCCCGCCTCACGCCATGCCTGGGCACTGAACGAGGTACAACGCTTCTTTGTCGAAGACACCCGCCTCGGTATTCCCGTAGACTTCACCAATGAGGGTATACGCGGCATAGAGAGTTACAAAGCCACCAACTTCCCCACCCAGCTGGGTTTAGGGCACACATGGAACCGAGAACTAATCCGCCAAGTAGGACTTATCACCGGACGAGAGGCACGTATGCTGGGCTATACCAACGTCTACGCTCCCATTCTCGATGTAGGTCGGGACCAACGCTGGGGACGCTACGAAGAAGTCTACGGTGAATCTCCCTACCTCGTTGCCGAACTGGGCATCGAAATGGTACGCGGACTGCAACACAATCATCAGGTAGCCGCCACCGCCAAGCACTTTGCCGCATACAGCAACAACAAGGGAGCGCGTGAAGGTATGTCACGCGTAGATCCGCAAATGTCACCGCGCGAAGTAGAGAATATCCACATCTACCCCTTCAAGCGGGTAATCCGCGAAGCCGGATTATTGGGCGTAATGAGTTCCTACAACGACTACGACGGCATTCCCATACAAGGCAGCTACTACTGGCTGATGACCCGCCTGCGTCAGGAAATGGGATTCCGCGGATATGTAGTGTCGGACAGTGATGCGGTGGAATATCTCTACACCAAGCACAACACCGCCAAAGACATGAAAGAGGCCGTACGCCAAAGTGTGGAGGCAGGACTCAACGTGCGCTGTACATTCCGCTCGCCCGACTCTTTCGTACTTCCGCTACGCGAACTCGTAAAAGAAGGCGGACTGAGCGAAGAGGTTATCAACGACCGCGTGCGCGACATTCTTCGGGTGAAATTCCTTATCGGACTGTTCGACACTCCCTACCAAACCAATCTTGCCGGAGCGGACGAGGAAGTGGAAAAAGAAGCCAATGAAGCCGTTGCCCTGCAGGCATCCCGCGAGTCCGTTGTATTACTGAAAAATGCAGACGGCACACTTCCGTTGAACATCGACCGAATAAAGAAGATTGCCGTTTGCGGTCCGAATGCCGATGAAGAAGGTTATGCTCTGACCCACTACGGACCACTTGCCGTAGAGGTCACCACGGTTCTCGAAGGAATACGCGAGAAAGTGCAAGGCAAGGCAGAGGTGCTTTACACCAAAGGCTGCGACCTCGTAGATGGACACTGGCCTGAGAGTGAAATTATAGAATACCCCCTCACCCCCGCCGAACAGGCCGAGATAGACCGTGCCGCAGCCAATGCCCGCCAAGCTGATGTGGCAGTAGTGGTATTGGGCGGCGGTCAGCGTACCTGCGGCGAGAACAAGTCACGCACAAGTCTGGAACTTCCGGGACACCAATTAAAGCTACTCCAAGCGGTACAAGCCGTGGGAAAGCCCGTGGTATTGGTATTAATTAACGGCCGTCCGCTGTCCATAAACTGGGCAGACAAGTTTGTACCCGCCATTCTCGAAGCTTGGTATCCAGGGTCCAAAGGCGGCACGGCAATAGCCGACATCCTCTTTGGCGACTATAACCCGGGCGGCAAGCTGACGGTCACTTTTCCCAAGACTGTAGGCCAGATACCGTTCAACTTCCCCTACAAACCGGCTTCACAGATTGATGGCGGCAAGAATCCCGGACCGGACGGCAATATGTCGCGCGTCAACGGTGCGCTATACCCCTTCGGCTATGGTCTGAGCTACACTGACTTTAAGTACTCCGACCTCGAAATTACTCCCAAAGTAATCACTCCCGATCAGAAAGCCACCGTACGGCTAAAAGTAACCAATACCGGCAAACGTGCAGGCGATGAAGTGGTACAGCTCTATATCCGTGATATCCTAAGCAGCGTCACCACCTACGAAAAGAACCTTGCCGGCTTTGAGCGCATCCACCTGAACCCCGGAGAAACCAAAGAGGTGACTTTCACACTGGACCGCAAGCACCTCGAACTACTGAACGCCGACATGAAGTGGACAGTAGAACCGGGAGAATTCGCCCTTATGGCAGGCGCTTCTTCCGAGGACATCCGCCTGAACGGCATACTCACCGTAGAAGATTATCAAAGCCGTCTGCAAGCACTCGAAAGCCGGAAACCCGTCAGCCCCGTAACGGCAAGTACCGATATGGAAAACGCATCGAAGGTGCTCGACGGAGAAATCAACACCGCTTGGCAAGGCAACAAGGGAGACTATATCACCTTTGCCCTGAAGAACGGAGCCAAAATAGACGAAATATCCATCGCCTTCAAACGTGAGAACAAGCTGCCCGCAGAATTTGAAATACAGCTTTCGGGCGGTGGCGGACAATTCCTGACGGTTTACTCGGGTACTGTCAGCCGGTACGACCAACTCATCTCCTACTCTTTCAAAGGAACGACTGCCAGTGACTTGCGTATTGTAGTGAATGACGACCGCGTAGGAATAGCGGAGGTACTCATTCCAACATTCAACTATTAGTTAATCTTTCGTAAATGGGTTCCGGGAATAAAGAACTTCGTTAACTTTGTTTTTTAATTCACAGTTATAAACAGACAGAGAAATATGAAGAAAAAGATGATATGGCTTGCCGGGCTTTTAATAGCCACAAGCACCTATGCCCAAACGGATGTCAGCACCGGCATAATGCGCGGTAAGGACTACGGAGTAACTTATCTCCTGCCCAAAACCGAAATAGAGATTGTAGTGGAAGCTACCAAACACACGTATATGCCCGGAGAGTTCTGCAAGTATGCAGACCGCTACCTGCGCATGAGCAATGTGTCTGCCGACCCGGATATCTATTGGACCATCGATAAGTTGCAAACACGTGTTACAGGCGTGCCCGACAAAGATAATGTCTACTTCGTCAAGCTGAAAGACAAGACCGTAGCCCCGCTAATGGAACTTACCGAAGACGGCATCGTACGTTCCATCAATATGCCGCTCAGCAACCGCACAATACCGGCAACCAAGATAACCGCTGCCGCACAAGAGATTATAGACCCGCGTAAGTTTCTGACGGAAGAGATACTCATGGCAAGCTCCAGAGCTAAAATGGCGGAGTTGGTAGCCAAAGAAATCTACAACATCCGCGAAAGCAAGAACGCCCTTCTTCGTGGCGAAGCCGACAATATGCCGCAGGACGGAGCACAACTCAGAATCATGCTCGACAACCTGAACCTGCAGGAGCGTGCCATGACAGAAATGTTCTCCGGTACCTTGAAAGAAGAACCTCAGACGTTCACTATCCGTATCACACCTAAAGAAATGAACAACGAAGTGGCTTTCCGCTTTTCCAAGCGATTAGGCGTAGTAGCCAATGATGATTTGGCAGGCGAACCGTATTATATTTCCGTAACTGATATGAAAACTCCCGCCATTCCCGAAGACGACGGTAAAAAGAAAGTAGACGGAATCGCCTACAACGTTCCGGGACGTGCCCATATCACACTGACAGGCAACAACAAGAAATTATTTGACGGTGAACTGCCCATCACGCAGTTCGGTACGATAGAATACCTTGCGCCCGTATTATTCAACAAAAATTCCACTGTGAAAGTGCTGTTCGATACAGCTACAGGCGGGCTGATAAAAGTAGACAGAGAAAACAATTAAAGGGTTAAAAGTTGAGAGTTGAAAGTTTCAACTCTCAACTTTTAACTTTCAACTGCACAAACCCATCCTTCTGCAACTGCGTAATATAAGTCGTGACGCGGGAAGGGTAATCAGATTCATTTTGAAAATGTTCGGCAAGCAGAGTGATTATTTCCTGCACAGTCCGCTGTCCGTCTATCAAAGCCCATACGGCAGTTCCATGCTCTTCCAGTTTCACATGAATATCAGCCGACATACTTTTCGGCAATAAGAAACGCCGCATCCAGTCATATTTAAACCGGGGAAAGGAGAGCACTGCGCACTCCCCTTCCCATTCGGTTGTGATGTGTCCGCACCGGGCGGGAACAACATCCAATAAGTTTACTTTTCCGTTTGTCCCTGACATTATCGTTATCAATCTTTGATGTTGGGTTCTTCCAAACCAAGTCCTTTCTTCTTATCGACAATCTTGAGGATAAATCCCAGCACCAAAGCAGCAATGCCAAGACAGGCAAGCATCACAAGCGGTGCGGTGTAGTCATACGATACGGCAGCCTCTTCCGGAGTAATCACGCCATTCTTCAAGTCAGCAACAAGCTGCGTATTGGTTTTGTCGAGCACCTTTCCGATAAGAAGCGGGAAGAGCCAAAGACCGATATTCTGAACCCAGAAGATAAGCGCATAAGCACTACCTATAATCTTGGCATCAACCAGTTTGGGTACGCTGGGCCATAAAGAAGCGGGAACCAGTGAGAAACTTGCTCCAAGCACCAAGATAGTAAGATAAGCTATCATGACACCTCCTACCGCATTGTCTTTGAATTCCGGAAGTACAAATGCAAAAGTAAGATGGCAAAGCACAAGCAGCATGGAACCAATCATCAGCATCGAAGCCGCCTTACCTTTATGGTCAACATAGTTACCAAGTATCGGGGTTATACCCACAGCCAGCAAGGGGAATACGGCAAACACCGTTTCTGCACTTTGGCGCATATAGCCCATGTAGCAGAAGACAACCAACAATACCCCGGCAAGGGTAAGCAAGCCGTACTTCATGCTTACTTTCTTCATAAAATTACTTGCAAAAGAAGCGCCTGCAACAACCAGCATGATGCAATACTGGAGAATCGTCACCGTATTGGTGGCCCAGAAAGAATCGGAAGGTACTTCCTTGAATACCAGATTGCATTGCAACATATTCACGGCATACTTCTGGAACGGGAATATGGCTGAATAATAGAGCACGCAAAGCAACGCCACCAACCAGAATCCGCTACTTGACAGAATAGTACCGAGGTCGCTTATCTTAAACGGATCGTCCTTCTCCTCAGCCTCACCGGTCTGCGCATCCAGCTTTTTATCCATGAAGAAATAGACAATGAACATGATAAGTGCAATCAGCAACAATACAACGCCAAATGCCACCGAACGGGAAACATCGATAACGCCCCCTAACTTGGCAAATACCGGAGAGAATATCATGCAAGTGGCAACTCCCAAACGGGCAAGGGCCATTTCCGAACCCATGGCAAGAGCCATCTCACGGCCTTTGAACCACTTAACGATACCACGGGATACAGTAATACCCGCCATTTCGACACCACAGCCAAAAATCATGAAACCTATTGCTGCAAACTTGGCTGATGCCGGCATACCTTTATAGAATGGTGAAATGCCCAGTTCGTCAAAACCGGGGATATAGTTCAGATTGTTGGTAAACCAAGTCTGAAGTCCGCTTGTCTGAAAAGCGTCTGTCACCGCATACCAGTTAATGGTGGCACCGACAAGCATCACAGCTCCGGAAAGGATTGCAGTGAAGCGTACTCCCATTTTGTCGAGGATAATACCTGCGAAAATAAGGAAGAACACAAATACATTAAGAAAAGTCTCAGAACCCTGCATCGTACCGAATGCCGTTGAATCCCAACCGCGTGTAGACTGCATCAGGTCTTTAATAGGTGAAAGTATGTCCATAAAGATATATGAACAAAACATGGCGAATGCTAAAAGCAGTAGCACAAACCAGCGCATACCTGCCGAATCGCGTAGCGTCTGGTGAATCTTGTCAGTAGTTGTCATTACAATATTATAATAAATGATTAATTAAATTCGGTTTATATATCATGATGCTATCCGTCATTCAGAGCGTAGCGAAGAATCTCTCCCTGTGTAAACATCAAGAGAGTAGATTCTTCGCTACGCTCTGAATGACAGATGGTATAATAAATATTAGCTTTTAATAAGTATCCGGTTACAAAAGTAACTAAATATAAAAGACAATAAATAAAAACAGGCAGAATTGCACAATATAAATTGTACAATCCCACCTGTCAAGAAACGAAATAATTTCTCGAATATTAGTTGGCAGCCGGTTCTGCAGCATCCGTAGCCGCCGGAGCTGTTGTTGCAGGAGCCGTTTCAGCCGGTTGTTCAGCTTGCGGAGCAGCCGTACCTACGGGCATATTGTACGGGTTTGTTTTTTCTTCTTGCTGTGCCTGTTCCAGAATTACATCACCGCCCTTGTGAGAAACCGAAGGAATGACGTAAGCGGAAGCAACACTCATCACCACCAAAAATACAGCGAGGCCCCATGTTGCCTTTTCCAGAAAGTCAGTAGTCTTGCGTACACCCATGATTTGATTGGATGATGAGAAGCCCGAAGCCAGACCACCGCCTTTGGAATTCTGAATCAACACAATGAAACACATCAGCACGGATGCAATCACCATTAAGATAACTAATAATAAATACATTTTGTTATTTTGATTTAGCGTTAATAATCAATTTCTCCAAAAATCTGATTTGGTCTGCAAAGTAAGCATTTTTTTTTGGATAATTCAAACTTAATTTTTTAATAATTTCAAGTGCTTTATCATATCTTCGCTGTTTAATGTAGATTTTTGCCAAAGTTTCTGTAAAACAGCTGTCATCCATGCCTTCTTCTACGACCTCTTCTTCAAACGATGTTTCTTCTTCCTCGTCCAAAGTTTCCGGTTCTTCCTCAAGACATACCGGTCTTTCAAGCACAGGCATTTCCGTCGATTCGCTCTTATTGATAAAACCGTCTATCAGTTCGTGTCCGCGCAATTTAGGAATTTCTTGCCCATCGGCCGATTCCGAATCAGCCTGTCCGTTGTCTTGCAGCAGATAGGTAGTGTAGTCCATTGCATAATTCAGTTCGGTAGTTTGCGAATGTTCTTCGGGAACAGTTGCCAGAAAAGCATCTATCAAGGAGAGCGTACGGTCTACGCTGGGCTCTTCTTCCAGCACTTTGGAAGAAAGCAACGACGGCTTCCGGGATTTCAGGGTGTAGCGGTCTCCTTCTATCAGATAGAACAATACACGTCTGTCGGCCACATACAATACAGCTTTACGCAGTTCCGCACCGAATGTAATGTCGTGCAGCAAATAGAGGTTCTTGAGGTATAACAGCCGGAGCGACTGAAAATAAGGATAGCGGACCACCAATGTGCGAAGTTCGTACAAGGTGTCCTTATTCAATATTTCAGGATGCTGTATCCATTGTTGCAAATAGGCAGAAGTCATTCCTCGGTTACCAGTTAGCTACGGTTGAGTTAAATATTTGTTCCGTGATATCTTTTATCATCTTGCTTATCAAGTCATCCTGTACGTCAGTCAGCAGCAAGGACGAATCGTAAGTCTGGAAGGCGGAGAACTGTTGTTCAAAGTCTTCCTCGTGGTTCGTGTTGTTCACATAACGCACGTTGACAGTCATGGTCAGCTTCACTTTAGAAGAAAAGCCGTCGGCAGCTACAGCCTCGTTATATTGGTTATAACCGGTTATCTCACCGTCTATTTCCAAATCACCGTTAGCGTTCACCAGTTGCAGACGCGTCTGTTGGATAAACATATCCTTGAGCTTCTGGTTGAACTCCGTAGTCATGGGAGCGTACACAAATTCGGCACGGTTAGGAAATTCGGCAATCGTGATGGTCTTTACTTTACTGTAATCAATAGAACTTATCGGGGCAAGTCCCATGGAGATGCGGCAGGAAGCTACCACGCACACCAAACCCGCTAACGCTGATACCAGTGTTATTTTCTTAATCCAATCCATATTCTTTTATCTTTCTGTATAGCGTGCGCTCCGATATGTTCAAATCCTTAGCCGCACTTTTGCGTTTTCCGTGATGTTTTTCAAGAGCCTTGCGTATCATCTCCTTCTCCACTTCGTCCAATGAAAGAGACTCTTCTACGTATTCTTCCGTATCCTGAATATCATCATCCACTTCAGAAGCCGGCTTTACGGAAGGATGTATTATGGTAGGCACACCGGCAGCAGGCACAGAAGCCACCACCGCAGGGGCAGGCGTATAGTAAGCGGCAGGCGTTACAGCCTGATTTCCCACAGCCGCCCGTTCGGTCATAATCTCGTGTACCAGTTTCTTCAGTTCGGTTACATCCTGACGCATATCGAAAAGCACCTGATACAATATTTCTCGTTCGCTCTCAAAGCTCTTGCTTTCGTTCTTCACGCCAAACAGTGCCGGCAAACGCTGTGCATTGTTTTGTTCGGGCAGATAGTTCTTCAAAATAGAAGCGTTGATTTCACGGTTGGTTTCGATGATGGAAATCTGTTCCGTTATATTCTTCAGCTGACGTACGTTACCGGGCCATGAATATGCCAGCAGCAGTTGCTTGGCATCCTCCGTCAACTGGATGGCAGGCATACGGTACTTCTCGGCGAAGTCCGATGCAAACTTGCGGAACAACAGCACCACGTCCTCTCCACGTTCGCGCAAAGCCGGAACCTGAATGGGCACTGTGTTGAGACGGTAGTACAAATCTTCGCGGAAACGTCCGTCGGCAATAGCCTGCGTAAGATTCACATTGGTAGCGGCTACGATGCGTACATTCGTCTTTTCCACCTTCGACGAACCTACCTTGATAAACTCGCCCGTCTCGAGCACACGAAGCAAACGGGCTTGCGTAGGCATGGGAAGTTCGCCCACTTCATCAAGGAAAATCGTTCCGCCGTCCGCTTCACCGAAGTAACCTTTCCGCTCACCGATGGCACCTGTAAAAGCGCCTTTCTCATGACCGAAGAGTTCCGAATCAATCGTACCTTCGGGAATGGCGCCACAGTTTACGGCAATGTATTGTCCATGCTTTCTCCGGCTGTATTGGTGGATTATCTGCGGGAAGCTCTCCTTACCCACACCACTCTCTCCGGTAATCAGCACCGACAAGTCGGTAGGGGCTACCTGAATGGCAATATCAATGGCACGCATCAGTGCCTCGTTATTGCCGATGATGCCAAAACGTAATTTTACTTGTTGTATTTCCGCTTTCGTCATACTACAAATCTTCTTCTACACTATCGAGTTTCAGTTTGTCACTGTCGTCACGTCTTTCGTAATATTGTTTCCGCAGAGGGTTGGCGTGTGCTTCCTTCTCGCGCAAGCGGTTACGGAACACGTCAATTGCCACATAAACAGCCTGACGGAAAGAATCTTCGGAAGCGAGTCCCTTTCCCGCAATGTCATAGGCTGTGCCATGCGCAGGTGAAGTACGCACCACCGGAAGTCCCGCTGTATAGTTCACGCCTTCGTCCATTGCCAATGCCTTGAACGGGGCAAGTCCCTGGTCATGGTACATCGCCAGTACGCCGTCAAAATGGGTAAAGTTACCGGAACCCATAAAACCGTCAGCCGGATATGGACCGTAGCACAACATACCTTTGTCCGCCAGTTCTTTAATGGCAGGACTGATTATTTCCTGTTCCTCCGTACCCAGCAGACCTTCATCGCCTGCATGCGGATTCAGAGAAAGTACGGCAATGCGCGGCGCTCCGATACCGAAGTCCTGTTTCAACGAACGGTTGAAGATTACCAGTTTCTCTTGTATCAATTCTTTGGTAATAGTCGATGCAATCTCTCTTACGGGGATATGACCTGTCACCAGCGCCACCCGGAAGTCATCTTTCATCAGAATCATCAAAGCCTTTCTGCCGTCACCCAACTTCTCCTCGATATACTCCGTATGTCCGGGGAAGGAAAACTCTTCCGACTGGATAGTATGCTTGTTGATAGGTGCTGTGACAATAACGTCAATCAGTCCCGCCTTATACTCTTCAATGGCTTTTTCCAAAGCGCCAAGTGCAGCTTTGCCCGCCTCAAGGTCAGGCTTGGAGAACTCCACCTTCACTTCATCGTCCGTACAGTTCACCACGCTCAGACGCTCAGGCGCAGCTTCAGATGCCGAGTTTACAATACTGAAATTGGTCGGCAAATCCAGCGATTTGCGGTGATAGGCGGCTACTTTGGGCGAGCCGTAAATAATCGGAGTGCATAGTTCCAGCATCGTAGGGTCTGAGAACGTTTTCAAAATCACCTCATACCCTACTCCGTTTATGTCTCCCTGAGTGATGCCGACTCTTATTTTATTATCTTCCATTCTTATTTTTCTGTTTTAGTAGAATCTTCTTTTGTTACTGCCAAAGGCATTTCGTTTCCTTCCTGTTTGCTTCCGGGCAACTTAAGCGTATACAATGACGCTTCCATCTGGCGCACCAAGTTACGCTTCAGCTTGTCGGGTGAGTATACAAATATTTCAGATACGATAATACGCTGATTAGCCTTGTCCAAACGGACATGGGAAACGTACGGGCCACCCATAAAGTCACCCTTCACACGCCACAGGCCGCGGGCCTCCAAAGCATATTCGCCTTGCACATTGATAGGACGCACATCCGTCATCAACGAGTCGGTTTCCATGTACATACCTTCTCTCGCACCGGGGATATTGATTTTCATCACAGAGTCGCGCTTATGCACAAAGTACTCTTTCGTAAATGTATCTTTGTCCGTATATGGGTAAGAGTAGATAACGAAGTTCTGGTCTCCGGTAGCCGCATTCGTACCTGCCCAGAAGAAATTTTCTCCCTGTTTGGTTGCGGTCAGTTCACCGGGAACCCATACGTCACAGTCGAACATACTCTTTACTTTCGTAGAAACATAGTCATTATGCTTGTTCTCCAACACTGAAATCTGACGGTTCATCTCGGCACGGGTAAAGAAGTCTACGATTACCTGTCTGTTTTCTTCGACAAACTTCTCGAAAGAGGCTTCGTCCGGTGCTTGGATAGTCAGGATGGATTGCGGAGCGGCATATACGTTTTTCGCATACTTGAACTTGGGCTGCGTGTACAAATCCTTGTTCACCTCCACAATAATAATATTACGGATGAGCTTCAATGTAGAGTCATAATTTGCCGGAGAAGTATACATTATACGGAATGAACGTTCCGACTGGGGCAAGCCCGGTACATCAGAATCAAGTACATTGTAAAGGGCACGACCCGCAGGACGCTCCCACAACCCTTGATCAACCACTACCAAAATTTCATACGCCCGACCGCTGGATGTCGGAGTAAACACACCCTTCTTGCCGTTACCGCACGCCGAAAACAGTGCAAGTATCAGGGCCATACTCAAATAAAACAGGTGTTTCTTCATATATCTATGTATTTTAGTTTTTACAAAGCTACGAAAAAGCCATATAAGCTTGACGCCAAAGTTAATAATTTATATTAATTCTTCTTTATTCTCTTCCTGTTTGGCCGTTGAAAGCATACCGCACGCAGCAAATATATCTTCACCGCGGGAAGCCCGAATCGTAGTAAACAATCCATGCGATGTCAGATAATCGCGAAGCGTCGTCATCGTCTCCATATCGGCGCCCTCCAAATCAACTCCGGGGATAGCATGGAAACGAATCAGGTTGATGCGACAGTCCAACCCGCGCAACAGCTTCAGCAACTCCTTGGCATACAACAACGAATCGTTCACTCCCTTGAAAACAATATACTCGAAGGATAGTCTGCGCTGTTTGCTAAAATCATAGTTTCTTAACAGTTCTACAATCTCGGTAATGGAGAAGGCTTTCTCGGCAGGCATCAGTTCGCGTCGCTGCAAGGGTACGGGCGAGTGCAGGCTGATTGCCAAATGGCAGTCCGATTCTTCAATGAAACGCTGCAACCCCTTACGAAGCCCTACGGAAGAGAGTGTAATCCGTTTCGGGCTCCAACCGTAACCATAGGAGGCCGTCATCACCTCCAATGCTTTCAGCACCTCGTCAAGATTATCCAGCGGCTCTCCCATACCCATCATAACCACATTGGTCAGCTTGTCGCGTTCGGGCAGAGAATTTATTTGGTTGACAATCTGATTGGCGGTCAAGTTAGCGGTAAAGCCTTGCTTGCCTGTCATGCAGAACTTACAATTCATCTTACACCCCACTTGGGAAGATACGCACAGCGTAGCCCTATCCTCGTCCGGGATGTAAACAGCCTCTACATAATGCCCGTCTCCCACACGATACAGATACTTCACCGTACCGTCTGCAGAGCGCATGGCATCTACCGGCGCTTCACCTCCCACCTCATAGATTTCTTTCAGCAACTCCCTGTGTTTCAACGACAGATTCGTCATTTCGTCTATGGAAGCCACCTTCTTGTCATATAGCCATGAAGCAATCTGTTTGGCCGCAAATCCGGGCATTCCCAGATTCTTCACCACTGTCTTCAGTTCGGTTAATGTAAGCCCTAATAGAGGTTGTTTCATTCTGATTGTCTTTTTACTGATTCAAATACGCTGATGTAACTAATCACATTAAGTTATCTTTTGCAAAGGTAGGAATAAAGTTGCACAAATGAAAAAGCCGTTCGACATTTATCGAACGGCTCTCCCAAGTATTATAACTTTATTCTTCCTTTCTTAGAAATACAGATAGCGATTATCTTTCACATCGGCATTCAGATACAAATCATTGATGAACTGGCCTGCCATACGTGCATGCATATTCTCCAATGTAGCTTCTTCTGTCTTCTGGTCGTAAGTTTCGTTCAGTTTTTCCTTAGCGTAAGGCTGCAGAACGAATACGCCTCCGTTACCCTTAATAGGAGCACTCAGCTTATTCAATTCAGCGATTGAAGCGTAAGCGCCTACCAGCGGTTCGCTACTGCGCAATGCCGGAACGTAAGCCGGAGCAGCAAAAGTAACGTGCTTTACAGAGTCGCTAACGGCGTTCGCCATATTCTTATATTGGTCGAAAGAAGTCGCACCTGCAGCTTTCATTTCGGCCATAATTTTCTCGGCTTTCTTATCACGGAGGATTTCGCTTCTCAGCTGGTCTTTTACCATAGACAACGGACGGTAACCTTCCGGAACAATGCTCGTAACGGCTACTACCATCATATGGTCGCTTTCGCCGCATTCGTACAGACCGGAAACTTCACCGGCTTTCGCTCCAAACGCCCATTTCAAGGCTTCTTTTGTTCCTTTCACACCACCGATGGTATGTTCCGAGCTATACAAATCAGCTCTGTCCAACAGTCTGTAACCGGCATCTTCGGCATTGGCAGCCAGCTTTTCCAACGTATTGTTGGTAGCGATGAACTGGCTGAAGTCATTGTATGCCTTGCTATAAGTTTCCTTGCTGAACTCAACCGGACGCTTGATAACGGCTACTTTATATTTATCTTTCACAGCCTTCTTGTTCATAACTTGAAGAATAACGTTTGCCTGACCTAAAGCAAGGTTAGCCAACTCGTTCTGACCCAAAGTCGTGATAGCTGTGATATACTTCAGGTTGTCACCGTCCACCTGAGCGCCTTCGTAGTTGGCAGAAGAAATCCAAGTCGATTCACCTGTCTGACCGTACTTCTTGGCAATTTCCGCAAAGTCAGCTCCACCCTTGATGGCTGTATAGATACTGTCCGCCAAAGCCTTGGTCTTGTCAGCGTCTTCAGCTGCAATCTGAATCTGACGGTACTGGATAGAGTCGGCCATAGCGGTAGCAGCCAATTTCTTGAAAGAGTTGATTGTATTGTCCGATGCATTATAGTAAGGACCGTAAACACCGCCTACCTTCACAGAATCCAAACGGGCAACAACATCAGAAGGCAACGCTTTGTCTGTATAATACAAGTCAACATATTGCTGGGTAGAACCGGTTGAGCGGATAAAGTTTGCATAGTCGGAAGAAGTCTCTACCAATTGTGCAGTGTATTCTTCCACTTCTTTTTGAATATCCGCTTTGTCTTCCGGACTTGCAGTAACCTGTACATCGATATACTTGATACTGCGGGTCTCCACATATTGTCTGAATTGTTCTTTTTTCTTGTCATAGGCCTCTTTCAGGTCAGATTCCTTGATAACGATTGTAGAGTCTACAATAGAAGAATAAGGAACGGCTGCCAACAACAGGTCAGACTGGTCTGCGCGTGCATTGAAAGCATCTTCCGCTTCAACGGGGTTAGAGAAGAGAGACTTTGTAATCAAAGCCTGGTATTTTTCTTGCAGGCGAGCCTGTACGAGCGACTTCTCTACAAAAGCCCAGAAGTTGTACATAGAGTTGTAGTACTCTGCATATTGAGCCGGCATTTGAGCCTTGTTCATTTTAGAGTAATCCACCAAGAACTTCTTCAGCATATCTTTGTCGAAAGCGCCGGTCTGCGGATTGCGGAACGGAGTCTGTTGCAGCATCGGATGTACACCGGCATCAATAATAGCCTGAAGTTCAGCCTTAGAAACAGTCAAGCCCAGTTTTGCAGCTTCGTTCTCAATTAATTTATTGTTTACGTATGCTCTCCATACTTCGTCTTTAATCTGATTGGTTTGTTCATCGCTCAAAGCGTTCAAGCCACTGGAAAATTTCACGACTTCCGTATATTCCTCTACCAATGCTTGAAAATCCTGAGCGGAAATTGTTTCCCCGTTCACTTCACCTACATCTTGTGACTGGTGCGGCTGAAGTACTTTCCACGCGTCTCCCGCGATGAAGGCAAACAGCGCCAAACCAATAACAATCACCAATAAGGGCCCTTTAGACCGAATGTTTTGTAATGTTGCCATTTTAGTTAATATGAATTATTTGTTTATTATTATTTTCTTTCCAAAGTTCATTTTAGCGCACGAAGATACAAAAAATGCTAATACGCATCTATTTATTCTTTAAAAATTTACGCTGAAACGAAATTATTCCGTGACTTTCAACCGCACTAACTCTATTTTAGTGGCTGTCACCTTAATTATCTTGAACTGATATTCGTCGATAACGACCACTTCATGCAACTTCGGGAAGCTTTGATAACGGTTCAGTATCAGCCCGCCTATCGTAAGGTATTCATCCGATTCCGGCAGTTCGAGATTGAATGTTTCGTTTACTTTCTCTATTTCAAGGCGTGCGGACAATACATATTCATGTTCGTCTATTTGCTTGCAGATGTAAGAAGTGTTATCATGCTCGTCCTCAATATCGCCGAATATTTCCTCCACCAAGTCTTCCAAAGAGACGATGCCGGATGTACCGCCGAATTCATCTACAACGACAGCAATCGTCTTCTTCTGTTGCATAAAGAGTTTCATCAGCTTGTGCGCCGCCATCGTTTCGGGCACAATGGGTACTTCCTTGACGTTGTTTCTCCAGTCCGCCGGGTTTCTGAACATCTCGGAGGAGTGGATATAGCCGATTACATTATCTATATTGCCGTCATATACAATAATCTTGGAGATGCCCGATTCCACAAACAAGTTTCTCAAGTCCTCAAGCGAAGCGGTCACATCCACAGCCACCACTTCCGTACGGGGAACTATGCAGTCGCGTATCTTTATGTTGGAAAAATCAAGCGCATTCTGAAATATTTTCACTTCCGCATCCAGTTCCTCCTCATTGGTGGCGTTCTCTATGCCCGACTGGACAAAATAGTCCAAATCCACTTTACCGAATGCCTTGTCGGACGCTTCCTTGTTTATCTTCATGCCAAACAGGCGCAAGAAGAGATAGGACAACCCGGAAGCGAACTTTGATACAGGAAACAAAACGACGTAACAGATAAACAAAGGAACCGCAAAGACCCGCAACATCAGGTTCGGATTAATCTTGAACAAGGTCTTTGGCAGGAACTCACCCGTCACAAGGATGATAAGCGTGGATATGACAGTCTGCACCAACACCATAATAAAATGATTCTCAATCATTCCTGCCAGCAGACTCACCTCAATAATCTGTGCCATGAGGATACCGTAGATGACCAGTGCTATGTTATTCCCCACCAGCATGGTGGAGATAAAATTATTCGGGTTGCGGAAGAAGCAAGAAAGGATGCTCGACGTGACACCCGGCTTCCGTTCCATTTCAAAACGAAGCTTATCCACGGAAACAAAAGCAATCTCCATACCCGAGAAGAAGGCGGAGAAAGCCATGGTTATTAACAGGTAAATAATAGTATCCATTATATCATTTGATGCTGTCTGTTCTCAACGTATCGGAAGGAGCGGCGCTATCCTCGTCTACATAAAAGATGCCTTCCGTCTTAAAGAAACGGTATTTTGTCAGTTGTTCATTCGATTCAAAGCCAATGGCATAGATTATCTGGTCGGGTTGTTCTATGCGCACCCGCCTGTCGGAGTACACGCGCTTTTTGTTCTGGTCCCAGTACAACAGTTCGGTGTCAAACTTCTCGCCTTTCAGGTTTTGTATGTGCACATTCCCCATCAGTTTCCACAGCTCTTTCTTATTATAATAATAGGCCGTATCGGCTTTGATGCTGGCTTCCGTATGGAATACGGAATCGAATTTCTCCAAATAAATACCTTTCTCGAACGCCCAATAAGGCGGGTTCTTACGGTCGTAAATCAGCCATTCCGCCGTGTTGACACGATAACGGGTGATACCCGAGTCGGAAATCAGTGTTGTAACCCCCTTGGTATCCATAACCGGCAACGAATCACGCTCGGTAATGGCAGCTCCCATTTCTTTTTTGCGTCCGGAACAGGAAGAAAATAAAAGAAGCATAACCATCACCCCAAGGGCAATGGTTATGCTCATATGCTTATGTTCGACAACGTTGGGTTGTAGCGACATATTCTTATCTGATGGTTGTAGACTCACCAATCCAACCGCCAATCGTGATACGGTCACCGGCTTTGTAACCCAACATAAAGAGGTCTTTGGCCTGCGGAGTATGACGTGCATAGGTTGAAATCAGTTCATTTACTTTATCTGTAACGCTCGGGTCTACGGCTTTGGCGCGTTGCAGTTTGTCGATAACTACATAGTAAGTACATCTGTTCAATGCAGGTTCGTCACTCCAGTTGGGGTTTGAACCATACATTTGAGCCAACAAGATATAAGGTTCACCGTAGCTTTCGTTGAAGCTGATAGCCTTCTGGGCATAAGTTCTTGCCTGAGACAGTTTCTTTGCCTGCCACAAAGCGGCTGCGGTAGCATAAGCCATTTCAGCTTTCTTCGAGTTGTCGGTTTCCATACCCAGCGCTTCATCGAAGTACTTCACGGCAGTATCATAGTCGCCTTTCTTATAGTACATATAGGCTACACCTACAGCTGCATCGGCACTCGGATTAACGCGATACAAATAGTCGGAAGCCTTAAAGTATGCTTCGCTTTCATTACACTTCATCATCTTCAAGATAGTGATAGTTTTCTTCAAGAAAGCGGAGTCTGATTTGTTTTCTTCAACTTTCGGACCATAAATATTCTGCAAAGACTCACAATCGGCTACACCGCTGTTTACGAACATAGCTACCAAGTTATCCTTGATTGTTTGCAGAACCGCCTTTTTCTTAGGATTGTTTTCGGCTGCGATAGCATCGTCAGCATACTGTGAAGCGTTGATATAATCCTGGAAGAATTGGTCTGTATGGTTTGTATCCGCCTTTACTTTCTGCATGGACACATCAATGAAATAGTGCAGTACGGCACCGTCCGATTCACCCTTGGCAGTCTCAGCCGATTCTTTCAGCCAAGCATAAGCCTGATTCAAATCCGGAGCCGGTGAATATTGCAGATAATCCACAGCTTTCGTACCCAGTGCAGAAGCTACACTCGGCACACCCTTCATTTTCGTAGCAAACTCAGGAATGTACTTCATTTTCTGGTCATGTACAGCCATCAGCTCATCAAACAGCTTCTTATACTCGGCAGAATTACGATCCTTAATCTGGCTCATCAAGCCTACGAGAATCTTCTGCGCATCGGTATAAGTGTAATATCTCAGCGTCGGACAATCTTTCAGAACTTCCATACAAGGAGCGTAGGCGTCCTTATAGTTTTTCGCTCTTACCGCCTCATGCGAGATACTACTGTTGGCATTACAATCACTTTGTGCGAAAGTGCTGGTTGCTCCACCCGAAAGGAGCAAAACAGCGACAAGCGTTTTAATTTTCATTGTATTTAATTTTTAGTTGTTATATTGTCTATTTTCACCACTCAACATCAATCAACTTTCCGTTTGAAGAACCAGCGTTCATTAAAGGTCACCCCTACACAGACGCGCAATGTATTTTCATTGAGAAATGCAGCTGTCTTCCCTTCGGTTCTTACGTATTGGGCCGAGAGGCTCAATACGGAGCGCGTACGCGGAATAGGAAGTCCGAAACCGGCAGTCACTCCATATTCGCTGGCAGCACGCATACCGTTTATTTTGTAATAGGGTTGGGAATAATAAGCTCCCAAACGATATTTCACATGAGCCAGATAGCTTCTTCCCAACGGATTAGGAAGGAACTCAGCTCCCAAAGCTATCTTTGTACGATTGCAGAAAGCGTTTTTCGCATTCATGTAAGTCACCGAACTCCATTTCTGGAAAGTAAAATCAGCTCCTACCGTCAGACGCTTATCATACACATAGCTAAGACCCACGCCCAAACTCATCGGACTACCGAAAGTTGCAACCGTATCCCGGCTGTTTATCGTCATACCCGTATTGCTGTCGCCCAACTGGTCTTGCACATACGAGTCGTTGCTCAAATCGTGTCCCGGAGAGAACACCACTCCCAATGTAGCTTCATGCTTCTTGCCGAACGACTGCGTGTACTGTGCCCCGATGTCCAGCTTATAGCTTTGTATGGACGTGCCCGTCTGCGTAGTCAGCGGCAAAGTGGACGAGTTATTCGGGAATGTCATAGCCCTTGTGTGTGTTATATCTCCCCAAAGATACGAAATGTTCGCACCAACGGAAAGATTTTTAAATATTTTAAATCCGGCTCCCAAATATAACTGGTGCAATCCGCCGTCTCCATAATACTGCAATGCGCTGGATTGGGAAGGATATTCAGAATCTTCCCTGTACTCCGCCATACTATATCCCACATTCGAATAAGGCAGCAATCCCAAGCTCATGGCTGCCCATTTGCCCAAGCGAAATTGCATTGTAATGTAGTCGAAACTGGAGTTTTTGGCATTTTGTTTCACCGTACCGTTACTAAAGTTCGTATTCTGCAGGGAGATACCGCCGTCAAAAATAAAAGTAAGCGAATCTATCGCCGTATAGGATGCCGGATTTGCGAAATTTACTTGGTATTTATCCCGTAATCCGTATGCAATACCACCCATGGCTTTGCTATTACCTGAACCTTGGTCTGCCAATTGTCCGTATCCATATCGTGTATAGGGAGAATTCGTATTATTTTGAGCGATTGCCGCTCCGGACAACATCATGAGCAAGAACACCAAGAGTGTTTGTCTATATCCTATCATTATTATAGTTTAAAATTCGATTTAATCCTTTCAATACTAAAAATCTGTCTGCAAAGATGATACTTTTTAAGTTTGTATCAAAAGAAAATTCATCACCGCCCGTTAAAAAAACCAAAAGTTCAGGATATTTATGCTTCATAGCCATTATGTAGCCCGAAATTTCATACTCCATACCTTTCAGTACTCCTTCGCGCATTGCCGTATCGGTATCCTTACCCAACGACAGGCGTCGTCCTTCGCGGCACACCAGCGGAAGCCTTCCCGTAAACTCGTGGAGTGCCTTGAAGCGCATTTGCACACCCGGCGAGATGTTTCCGCCGTGATAGCGGCCGGCGGCATCAATGAACTCGTAGGTGATGCAGGTTCCGGCGTCTATCACCAGAATATCCTTCCCCGGAAATTGTTCATAAGCCCCCACCACAGCTGCCATACGGTCGTATCCCAACGTCTCGGGAGTTTCGTAAAGATTATCTACCGGAAGCGGCGTTTTTTCATTCAGCCGCAACAAGGGGACGGAGAGCTGTTCCAATCGCGCCGACACCCGTTCGTTCAAGTCTATAACGGTAGCTACAATCGCCTTTTCCACCGCATACTCGGCACAGATACCCGGCAGACTGTCAAGCGTTTGATTGGAATCATAGAACACTTCTACGATGTCCTTATTTTTAAATACCGCCACCTTTGCAACGGTATTTCCTATATCGATAATAAGGTTCATTCAGCATGTTTTTAAAGCGATGCAAAGATAGTGTTTTTTTCGTTTATTTTCCCTTATGTTTACATACTTTTCCCCTTTATTTACAAAGCATCCATCTATATTTACAAGCATTTTCCTTATATATAATCGCGCATAAATAATAAATCACGCTCAATATTCAGGATTCGGGCGCACGCGCTAAATCTTTTCTTTTTTTATCGAAAAATCGCCGTTATTATAAAGAGGGGGGTATACCCTCCCCGTACACACGGCGATTTTTATCGAAAAGAAATAAGTTTTCCGTTAGATTGGAAAAAGATTTCCACCACAGTGAAAATCTTTTTTGATATACATTAAAAAACTTTTTGAACATAGTGAAGAAACAGGCTGAACCCGGCACAAAAAAAACGAAAGGAGCTTCCGTAATAATTGCCATTCTAAGATTTTAAGCGTATCTTTGTAACGAATTACAAGATACAAACTCGATTCAAATCAGTGGTAATAAGTAAGTATTGAAATTTAATTTATATCAAGAGCATCTGTCATTCAGAGCGTAGCGAAGAATCTCTTCTCTGTGTATACATCAAGAGAGTAGATTCTTCGCTACGCTCTGAATGACAGATAGTATAAACTAATTATGCGAATTCACTTTAAAACAAAAACAAATGAAATTGTACTCGCTAACTTTCTGTTTTTCCATCTTCCTTCTCCTCTGCCCGCCTGCCGCCCGGGCACAGGAATCCACGAAAAACGCCCCTGACTCCATACGCATCAGCCTGCTGACGTGCGCTTCGGGCGAAGAAATATATTCCCTTTTCGGACATACAGCCATACGATACGAGAACTATACACGCGGTATCGACGCCGTATTCAACTACGGCATATTCAACTTCAACGCACCGAACTTTATTCTCCGCTTTGCCCTCGGCGAAACAGACTACCAGCTGGGTGCCGGCAATTACGAACGTTTTGCCGCAGAATATTATTACCTGGAGCGCGATGTCTGGCAGCAAGAACTGAACCTCACCTCCAAGGAGAAAGAGAAACTGGTGGCCTTGCTCGAAGAGAATTACCGCCCCGAAAACCGGGTATATCGTTACAACTTCTTTTACGACAACTGCGCCACGCGTCCTCGCGACCTGATAGAGAAATCCATTGACGGCACGCTGCAATATGCTGACAATATGACCGATGCAAACACCGGAACATCCTTTCGCGACTTATTGCACAAATACAGCGAAGGACATCCCTGGTCACGCTTCGGCATGGATTTATGTATGGGCAGCCAAGCTGACAAAGCCATCAACCGCAGACTGATGATGTTTGTCCCTTTCTATGTACAAGAGTACTTCAACCGAGCCCGAATTACAGACAACGGAGGACAGTCGCGCCCACTGGTGCTCAACGAGGAGAAGATTATAACAACCGGAAGCGGAGAAGCCGAACAACCCCTCAACGATTTCACCCCCATGCAGGCCGCCTTGTTCCTGTTCATACTGACCGCAGCCGCCACCATCTACGGCATACGCCGGAGAAAGACGCTTTGGGGAATTGACCTCGTCCTGTTCTTCGCCGCCGGAGTGGCGGGATGTATTTTGGCATTCCTCGCCTTGTTTTCCCAGCACCCTGCCGTCAGCCCCAATTATCTGCTGTTTGTATTCCACCCGCTTCACCTTTTATGCCTGCCATGTATGCTAAACAGGGTGCGAAAAAGGAAAAGAAGCCGCTATATGCTGGCAAACTTCATAGTTTTAACACTTTTTATATTGCTTTGGCTCGTAATACCGCAAAGATTTCCGTTAGCTGTGTTACCTTTGGCACTTTGTTTGCTGATACGTTCTGCAAGCAACCTAATTCTCACATACGATAAGAAAAAATAATGAAAAAAGGACTGATAACTTCCATACTCGCACTGACATTCAGCAGCCTGCAAGCCCAGCCGCTGCCACCCTCTCCCAAGTTGGTGGTGACGCTGACTATTGACCAACTGCGCACGGACTATATGGAAGCGTTCTCGTCATTGTATGGAGAAAAAGGCTTCAAACGGCTGTTACGGGAGGGCAGGGTCTTCCGCCAAGCGGAATATTCCTTCAATGTTGCAGACCGCGCTTCGGCCATTGCCGCTTTGTACACGGGCACTACACCATCCATGAACGGCATCATTGCCGAACGCTGGTTTGACCCGAAAACCCTGCGCCCGAAGAATTGTGTAGACGACTCCGCCTTCATGGGTAACTATACCGACCAGAACACCGCTCCTACACAACTGCTGACTTCCACCTTTGCCGACGAGCTTAAAATAGCCACTAAAAACGCCGCATTGGTGTATGCCGTCGCCCCTTTCCGCGATGCCGCCGTACTATCGGCAGGACATAGCGGCAACGGCGCCTTCTGGCTGAACCACAAGACCGGCAAATGGTGCGGAACCACCTATTACGGCGAATATCCCTGGTGGCTGAGCCAGTACAACGACGGGCAGTCACCCGACTTCCGCATCAAGGAAATGGAGTGGAATCCCCTCCACCCCATCACAAGCTATACATTCCTGCCCGAATGGCGCACTATCCCTTTCAAATATAAATTTGAATTGGAAAAAGACAACAAATACCGCCGTCTGATAACCAGCCCGCTCATCAACGATGAGGTAAACCGTGTGACAGAGGATTTGCTGGATAAAAGCAATATCGGCAAGGATGAAATAACCGACTTGCTTGCAATCACCTACTACGCAGGAAACTACAACCACCGCAGCACGCAAGAGTGCGCCATGGAGATGCAAGACACCTATGCACGCTTAGACCGCAGCATCGCTCGTCTGCTGGATATGCTGGAAAGCAAGGTGGGTCTGCAGAACGTGCTCCTGTGCATCGCCTCTACGGGATATACCGACCCGGACGGGGCGGACATCGGCATCTACCGCATCCCCGGCGGCGAATTCTACCTGAACCGCTGCGCCACTTTGCTGAATATGTATCTGATGGCTACTTACGGCGAAGGGCAATATGTAGAGGGTTTTTATAACCAACAGATATATCTCAATCGTAAATTAATAGAAGAGAAGCAGTTGAACCTTGCCGAAGTTCAGCAAAAGTCGGCAGAGTTTCTGGTACAATTCAGCGGGGTAAACAAAGTATATTCCGCTTATCATCTGCTTTTGGGTTCTTGGTCGCCACAGATAGACCGCATACGCAACGGTTTTCACCGCCATCACTCCGGCGACTTGATTATCGAAGTCCTTCCGGGATGGACTGTCATGCAGGAAAACAGCAATGACAACCGTGTGGTGCGCGCTGCCGCCGTACCCGCCCCCCTTATTCTTCTTGGCAAAGGAATAAAGCCGGAAACCATCCGCATACCGGTCGCCGTAGACCGTGTCGCCCCTACCCTGTCGAGTGCGATGCGCATCCGCGCCCCCAACGCGTGCACAGCCACTCCCCTCAATTACTGATAAAGGCTCGCCACAGAGGGCGCAAAGTTTTACAAAGCCCCTAAAATAATCTGTGTAACTTTACGTTATCTGTTGCAAAATCAGTAACTTTGCACGTCTTTTAAACTTAGTAAATAATAATAAAACAAATACATAATGGGATTTAATGAAATTTTAAGCTCGATTTTCGGCAACAAAGCCACCCGCGACATGAAGGAAATAAAACCGTGGGTAGACAAAGTAAAAGCCGCTTATCCGGAAGTAGCCGCATTGGACAACGATGCCCTGCGTGCCAAGACAGAAGAACTGAAAGCATACATCCGCAACTCGGCAACAGAACAACGCGCCAAAGTAGAAGAACTGAAAGCAAGCGTTGAAAGCACCGAACTGGAAGAACGCGAAGAACTCTTCGCCCAGATAGACAAGATAGAAAAGGAAATACTGGATATTTACGAAAAGGCATTGGACGAGGTTCTGCCCGTCGCCTTCTCTATCGTGAAGGAAACAGCCAAGCGTTTCTCCGAAAATGAGGAAATCATAGTAACCGCTACGGACTTTGACCGCCATCTGGCCGCTACCAAAGACTTTGTACGCATCGAGGGTGACAAAGCCATTTACCAGAACCACTGGATGGCAGGCGGCAACGATACTTTGTGGAACATGGTACACTACGACGTACAGTTGTTCGGTGGCGTGGTACTGCACAAAGGCAAGATTGCGGAAATGGCAACCGGTGAAGGTAAGACCCTGGTGGCCACCCTGCCCGTATTCCTCAACGCACTGACCGGAAACGGCGTGCACGTAGTAACCGTGAACGACTATCTGGCAAAACGTGACTCCGAATGGATGGGCCCGCTCTATATGTTCCACGGCTTGAGCGTGGATTGCATCGACAGACACCAACCCAACTCCGACGCACGCCGCCAGGCTTATCTTGCCGACATCACTTTCGGTACGAACAACGAATTCGGTTTCGACTACCTGCGTGACAATATGGCTATCAGCCCGAAAGACCTTGTACAGCGTCAGCACAATTATGCCATCGTCGATGAGGTAGACTCGGTATTGATTGACGACGCCCGTACTCCGCTGATTATCTCCGGCCCGGTTCCCAAAGGCGACGACCAGCTCTTCGAGCAACTCCGTCCGCAAGTGGAACGTCTGGTAGAAGCACAAAAGAAGCTGGCTACGCAATACCTTGCCGATGCCAAACGCCTGATTGCTTCGGATGACAAGAAAGAACAGGAAGAGGGCTTCCTTGCCCTGTACCGCAGCCACAAGTGCTTGCCCAAGAACAAGGCGCTGATTAAGTTCCTCAGCGAGCAAGGCATCAAAGCCGGTATGCTCAAGACCGAGGAAATCTACATGGAGCAGAACAACAAGCGTATGCACGAGGTTACCGACCCGCTGTATTTCGTGATTGAAGAAAAACTGAACAGCGTAGACCTGACCGACAAGGGCGTAGACCTGATTAGCGGCAACTCTGAAGACCCCACGTTCTTCGTGCTTCCCGACATCACCGCCCAACTCTCCGAACTGGAAAATGAAAAGGAACTGACAGACGAGGAACGCCTTGCCAAGAAAGATGCCCTTATGACAAACTTCGCCATCAAGAGCGAGCGTGTACATACCATCAACCAGTTGCTGAAGGCTTACACCATGTTCGAGAAAGACGACGAATATGTAGTAATCGACGGTCAGGTGAAGATTGTGGACGAACAGACCGGACGTATCATGGAGGGCCGCCGCTACTCCGACGGTTTGCACCAGGCCATCGAAGCCAAAGAAGGCGTGAAGGTGGAAGCCGCCACACAGACCTTTGCCACGATTACCTTGCAGAATTACTTCCGTATGTATCACAAGCTGTCCGGTATGACCGGTACCGCCGAAACGGAAGCGGGCGAACTTTGGGACATCTACAAACTGGATGTAGTCGTTATCCCGACCAACCGCCCCATTGCCCGTAATGACATGAACGACCGCGTTTACAAAACCAAACGCGAAAAATATAAAGCCGTCATCGAAGAGATTGAGAAGATGGTAGAAGCCGGACGCCCCGTCTTGGTGGGTACTACTTCCGTTGAAATCTCCGAAATGCTGAGTAAGATGTTGACCATGCGCAAGATTGAGCACAACGTGCTGAATGCGAAGCTGCACCAGAAAGAAGCCGACATCGTCGCCAAAGCCGGTTTGAGCTGCGCCGTAACCATCGCCACCAACATGGCGGGCCGTGGTACAGACATCAAGCTGAGCCCGGAAGTAAAAGCTGCGGGCGGTCTTGCCATTATCGGTACGGAGCGTCACGAGTCACGTCGTGTAGACCGCCAGTTGCGTGGTCGTGCCGGACGTCAGGGCGACCCCGGTTCATCCGTATTCTTCGTATCTTTGGAAGACGACCTGATGCGTCTGTTCTCTTCCGACCGTATTGCCGGCGTCATGGACAAGCTCGGTTTCAAGGAAGGCGAAATGATTGAGCACAGCATGATTTCCAAGTCTATCGAACGCGCACAGAAGAAAGTGGAGGAAAACAACTTCGGTATCCGTAAACGTTTGTTGGAGTACGATGACGTCATGAACAAACAGCGTACCGTAGTCTACACCAAACGTCGCCACGCTCTGATGGGCGAACGTATCGGTATGGATATCGTGAACATGATTTGGGACCGTTGCGTCAACGCCATCGAAGCTCCCACTTACGAGGACTGCAAAATGGATCTTCTCCAGACGCTTGCCATGGAAACTCCGTTCACCGAAGAGGAATTCCGCAACGAGAAGAAAGAGAAGCTGGCCGACAAGGCTTTCGACGCCGCCATGGAACTCTTCAAACGCAAGACCGAACGTATGGCGCAAATCGCTTACCCAGTTATCAAGCAAGTGTACGAGAACCAAGGACATATGTACGAAAACATCCTGATTCCCATCACGGACGGCAAACGTATGTACAACATATCCTGCAACCTGAAAGCCGCTTATGACAGCGAATGCAAGGAAGTGGTGAAAGCCTTCGAGAAGTCTATCCTGCTACACGTCATCGACGAAGCATGGAAGGAAAACCTGCGCGAGCTGGACGACTTGAAGCACTCCGTACAGAACGCCAGCTACGAACAGAAAGACCCGTTGTTGATTTACAAGCTGGAGTCAGTGAACCTGTTCGATACGATGGTAGACAAGATAAACAATCAGACCGTTTCTATCCTGATGCGAGGACAGATTCCTGTACAGGAACCGCAGGAAGTTCGCCAAGCCGCTCCCGAGCAACGGCAGGACTTAAGCAAGTACCGCGAACAAAAGCAAGACTTGAACGATCCGAACCAACAGGCCGCCGCCCAACAGGATACGCGCGAACAACAGAAGCGCGAGCCTATCCGTGTTGAAAAGACAGTGGGACGTAATGACCCTTGTCCTTGCGGAAGCGGCAAGAAGTACAAGAATTGCCACGGAAGAAATGCGTAAGATAGCTGTTAGAATCTCTTCTCTGCATACAAGAGAAGAGATTCTTCGTCACAAGCTCCTCTGAATGACTGAATGATAGGGCTTTTACATTTTGGCACATCCTCTTTTATTTATTCAAGTAAAAGATTACTTTTGTTTTCAGAACAAAGAATTAAGGCTATGACTAAATACTCTCATTATCTGTTACTGTCTTGCCTGCTACTTCTGGCAGGCTGCCAAAGCGTTGAACAGCTTTCCATCGACTATATGATGCCCGCAGACGTCAGCTTCCCGGCAAGCCTGAAACGAGTGGCCATCGTAAACAATATGCCCGAAGTACCCGAAAACAAGCCCATCCTTGCCAAAGAAAAGAAGAAAGACGACTTTGAAATAGCCCGGAAGGTAGACTATTACAACGGCGATGCAGCTATCACCACCGAGTCGCTCGCCCAGTCCCTTGCCAACGAGAACTACTTCAACGAAGTGGTTATCTGTGACTCCGCCCTGCGCGCCCGCGACATAACTCCGCGTGAAGGAGTGTTATCGCAGGAAGAAGTGAACCGGTTGATACATAATCTGGATGTGGACTTCCTCATCGCGCTGGAAAACGTACAGATACGCACAACCCGCAAAATAAAATATATGCGCGACTGGGGCATCTACTACGGAACAGTGGACGCCAAGATATACCCCACCGTCAGAGTCTATCTGCCCAACCGCAGCACTCCTATGGTTACTATCAGTAGCAAGGACAGCATCTTTTGGGAAGAAACCGGGAACGGACCGTTTGTACAGACCCACCTCATCAGCGAGGAAGATGTAATAAAACAAGCCTCCGAGTTTGCCGGAACCATACCCGTAAAGAAGTTGCTGCCTTATTGGAAAACAGCCAACCGATACCTCTTTTGCGGCGGTTCTGTAAATATGCGTGACGCCGCTGTGTACGTCAGGGAAAATAAATGGGACACAGCCATTGAATTGTGGAAACAGACCTATGCCTCCAAGAAAGGAAAGAAAAAGATGCAGGCGGCTTATAATCTGGCAGTGGGCTACGAAATGCAGGACAACATAATCGAAGCTGCCGACTGGGCGCTGAAAGCCCAAGCCGAAGCTCGCATTGTGGACGGCGTGGATAAAAAAGATTTGACTCACCTCACCCAGTCCGACCTCCCCTACTACGTCCTTACAACCCTCTACGTATCCGAATTAGAGAAACGAAAAGAAGGCTTATCCCGCCTAAATATGCAAATGCAGCGATTCAATAATGACTAAATAGACGGTGTTCTCTTTTTTTTCAGTATTAATTAATCAATTATTAATTATTTTCTCTACCTTTGAACATCCATTTAGTAAAGAAAAGCAATTATGAAACTCAGTCAATCGGCATTATCTCTCCTCGAAGAAACTATCAAGCGGGCAATCGGCAAATACACTTGCGGTTGTGAACAAACCATCGTTACGGATATTCATCTGCAAGCCAACCAAAATTCGGGCGAATTCTTCCTATTCGATGATGATGACCAAGAACTTGCCAATGCCACCATTGAAGAATGGATGACTTACGAAAACGATGATTTCTACGAAAATATAGAGCGTATCTTAAGTAGCCTGCTCTGCAACATGAAGAATCAAGGCATCTTCGACAAGCTGACCATCATGAAACCTTTCTCCTTCGTACTGGTAGATGACGACAAAGAAACCATAGCCGAACTTTTACTGTTGGATGATGACACCTTGCTGGTAAACGAAGAATTACTGAAAGGATTGGATGAGGAGTTGGACGCTTTCCTGAAAGATTTATTGGAGAAATAACGAATAATACAACCCAAATAAAAAAGGTCCGGACTTTGATTGAAGTCCGGACCTTTTCTTTTATATCAGAGGTGTGTGTTACGCTTTCTTCAAAGCGGCGATACTTTCCTTCAGTGAGTTGATGATGCTCTCTGCATCCGCCTGCTTCTTGCGTTCCATCTCAATAACGGCAGCGGGAGCATTATTCACAAACTTCTCGTTGCCGAGCTTCTTCAAGACACCTTGCAAGAAACCTTCCTTATGCTTCAGTTCGGCTTCCATACGGGCTATCTCGGCTTCTACATCAATCATATTGCCCAAAGGAACGGCGTATTCCGTTGTACCCACCATGAAAGCGGCGGCACCGTCAGCCTTAGCCTCAACTACGGTTACGGCAGAGAGGTTACACATCTTCATAATGACAGCATCGAAAGCCGCTACCGGGTTCTCACCGACAACCTGCAGTTCCAAAGCCTCTTTCTGGGCAATGTTCTTCTGCAAACGGATGGAGCGTACGTTACTGATGACTTCTTTCACCACTTCAAAACGAGCAAGCAAATCTTTGCAAACCGCAGTGTCTATCGTCATTCTGTCCACCATCAGACTGATGTGTGCTTCTTCAATCTCCTCCTCCGTACGGTCATAGAGATGTTGCCAGATTTCCTCTGTAATGAATGGCATAAAGGGGTGCAACAAGTGCAGCAAGTTATCGAAGAAACGCAATGTACAGTCATGGATGTAACCGGAGATACCCTCACCATAGGCCGGCTTGATGATTTCCAAATACCAAGAAGAGAACTCATCCCAGAACAGCTTATAGATTGCCATCAAGGCCTCACTCAAGCGATATTTGCTGAAAAGGTCGGCCACTTCGGCAGCCACTTCATTCTGTTTGGATTCAAACCATTCGGCAGCTAAGCGCGCAGCTTCGGGAACCGGCTTGGTATCGTCTACCCTCCAACCCTTTACCAGACGGAAAGCGTTCCATATCTTATTGTTGAAGTTACGTCCCTGTTCGCAAAGCGCATCGTCAAAAAGGATGTCATTGCCGGCAGGAGCCGAAAGCATCATACCCATACGTACACCGTCGGCACCGTAGGTAGCTATCAAGTCCAGCGGGTCGGGTGAGTTGCCGAGCGACTTGGACATCTTGCGTCCCAGTTTGTCACGAACGATACCCGTGAAGTAGACGTTCTTGAACGGCATCTTGCCTTCGTATTCATAACCCGCCATAATCATGCGCGCCACCCAGAAGAAAATGATGTCCGGACCCGTCACGAGGTCACTGGTGGGATAATAATAGTTGATTTCTTCGTTACCTGGATTCAGGATACCGTCGAACAAAGAGATGGGCCACAGCCAAGAAGAGAACCAAGTGTCGAGACAGTCCTCGTCCTGACGCAAATCCTCCGGTTTAAGGGCAGGATTTCCGGTCTTTTCCCGTGCCAGCTTCAAAGCCTCTTCGGGAGTGGCGGCTACCACATATCCGCCTTCCGGCAGGAAATAAGCGGGAATACGGTGTCCCCACCATAACTGGCGGCTGATGCACCAGTCTTTGATGTTCTCCAACCAGTTCTTATACGTGTTCTTATATTTGGCAGGATAGAATTTCAACTCATCGTTCATTACCGGAGGCAGGGCCATATCGGCAAAGTGCTGCATCTTGAGAAACCATTGCATGGAGAGCTTCGGCTCGATTGCCACGTTGGTACGTTCGGAGAAGCCCACCTTGTTGGTGTAGGCTTCCACCTTTTCCAACAATCCGGCACTCTGCAAGTCTTTCTCTATCTGTTCGCGTACATCGAAGCGATCCATACCGACATAGAGTTCGGCAGCTTCGCTCAGTGTACCGTTGTCATTGAAAATGTCGATAGTAGGCAGGTTGTATTTCTCGCCCAGCATATAGTCATTGACGTCGTGTGCAGGGGTTACCTTCAGACAACCCGTACCGAACTCCATGTCTACATAATCATCCTGAATAACGGGGATAACACGGTTCACCAACGGCACAATCACTTTCTTGCCCTTCAACCACTGGTTCTTCGGGTCGGCAGGATTGATGCACATCGCCGTATCGCCCATGATTGTTTCGGGGCGTGTAGTAGCCACTACGGCATAACGCTTACCGGAAGCATCGCGGTGAACGACTTCTCCCTCGGCTCCCGTCTCACCGGACATATCATCATCGGCAACGTAATATCTCAGGTAATACAGCTTGCTATGTTCTTCCTTGTAGATAACCTCCTCGTCGCTGAGGGCGGTAAGGGCTTTCGGGTCCCAGTTCACCATACGCACGCCGCGATAAATCAGCCCTTTGTTGTAGAGGTCTACAAATACTTTGAGCACGCTTTCGCTGCGTTTCTCGTCCATGGTAAAGGCAGTACGGTCCCAGTCGCAGGAAGCACCCAGCTTGCGAAGCTGTTTCAGGATGATGCCGCCGTGCTCGTCCGTCCATTCCCAAGCGTGCTTGAGGAATTCATCGCGGGTCAGGTCTGTTTTCTTGATGCCCTGTGCGGCAAGTTTGTTCACAACTTTGGCCTCAGTGGCAATGGAAGCGTGGTCCGTACCCGGAACCCAACAGGCATTTTTGCCTTCCATACGGGCACGACGTACAAGGATATCTTGAATGGTATTATTAAGCATGTGTCCCATGTGGAGCACACCGGTGACGTTGGGGGGCGGGATGACGATGGTGTAGGGCTCACGACCATCGGGTTTAGAACTGAATAATTTGTGGTCCAACCAATACTGGTACCACTTTCCCTCTACGTCAGCGGGATTGTACTTACTTGCTAATTCCATGTTTCTAAAATCTATATTTTGTTATAATGGGCGCAAAATTAATAAATTAATAGCTTTATCCGGCAAAAGCAATGAAAAGAATTGTATACCTTTGCTCTACAAATGATGATTTTACACGGAGTTTCCGGAACAAGCACGCAGTACCGCACGAGTTTCAACAAACAAAACCGGGAGTTTCAACGCATGAAACCAACAGTTTCACCCTATGAAACTCAGAGTACCACCGCTTGAAACTCGCAGTTTCAACGCATGAAACTGAAAGTACCAAAGGCTTGTACCCGGAATGAAGTCCTAAGAACATAGAGAATGATGAAACGCAGCCTAACAATATCGGGAATAAGAATCAAGAGCAGTTCATTGCTTTTGATATTTTTTTTGCTGCTTGTGTGGTGTGTACAGATGGTGCCCGGCTGGGGAGACATCTATGCCAAGCACGTATATCCGTTTATCGCGCAAGGGCTTTCTTCTTTCTCATGCCTTGTCCCGTTTGCCATCGGCGACCTGTTCATTGCGCTAAGCATTGCCGGTGTACTTCTCTACCCCGTCTATGCGCGTTGCATCCGCAAACAGAAGTGGAAACACATCTTGCTGGAAGATGTAAAGTACCTTTTGTGGGTGTACGTATGGTTCTATCTGGCATGGGGGCTGAACTACTCGCAAAAGAACTTTTACGAACGGACACACATCCCTTATACCGCCTACACCCCTGATATTTTTCAAAAATTTACGGACAATTATATCGAGAACCTGAATAATTCCTACACCGGCCTTACGTCTATCAACAAGGAATCGGTTCGTAGCGAAAGCGTACGGGCATACCATCAAATCAGTGATTCCTTAGGTGTGCATCGCCCCTTTCATCCATCGCCCCGCGTAAAGACCATGTTGTTCACTCCGTTGATTTCCATGGTAGGCGTCACAGGCAGCATGGGACCTTTCTTCTGCGAGTTTACCTTGAACGGAGATTTACTTCCCGTACAATATCCCGCTACCTATGCCCATGAACTTGCCCACTTGTTAGGTATCACCAGTGAGGCGGAAGCTAACTTCTATGCCTACCAAGTATGTACACGTTCGCAGATACAAGGTATCCGCTTCAGCGGTTATCTCTCTATACTGCCGCACGTGCTGGGCAATGCCCGCCGACTTATGGACGAAGAAAAATACACACAACTCCTCCGGCGCATACGTCCGGAGATTATCGAACTGGCTAAGAAGAACAGTGAGTACTGGATGAAGAAGTATAACCCCATAATCGGTGACATCCAGAACCTTATATATGACTTATACCTGAAAGGGAACAAGATAGAAAGCGGACGGAAAAACTATTCGGAAGTGATAGGACTGCTGATTTCGTATGACAACAAACCTGTAAACAATGAGAGTCGAGAGTTAACTCCTGATTCACTTTAATACTTAAACTGTAATATCAAAATAATGTCTACAAGAAAAGAACAAATGGAAGCCTTCGGCCGCTTCCTCGACATACTCGACGAACTGCGGGTAAAATGTCCTTGGGACAAGAAGCAGACGAATGAAAGCCTGCGTCCCAACACCATTGAAGAGACTTATGAACTTTGTGACGCCCTGATGCGCGATGACAAGCAGGACATCTGCAAGGAGTTGGGAGACGTACTGCTCCACGTAGCTTTCTATGCCAAGATTGGTTCGGAAACCGGAGATTTTGACATAAAAGATGTCTGCGACCGCCTTTGCGAGAAACTCATCTTCCGCCATCCCCACGTATTTGGCGATGTGAAAGCTGAGACTGCCGGACAAGTATCCGAGAACTGGGAACAGCTGAAGCTCAAAGAGAAAGGCGGCAACAAAACCGTGCTAAGCGGTGTGCCAGCCGCCCTTCCCTCGCTCATCAAGGCATACCGCATTCAGGATAAAGCCCGCAATGTCGGGTTCGACTGGGAAGAACGCGAACAGGTATGGGATAAGGTGAAAGAAGAAATACAGGAATTCCAAGCAGAAGTAGCCCATATGGACAAGCAGAAAGCGGAAGAAGAGTTCGGAGATGTGATGTTCAGTCTCATCAACGCCGCACGCCTGTACAAAATAAATCCGGACAATGCACTGGAACATACCAATCAGAAGTTTATCCGCCGCTTCAACTATGTAGAAGCGCACAGCATCAAAGAAGGAAAAAACCTGCACGATATGACGCTGGCAGAAATGGACAAACTATGGGAAGAAGCCAAAGCATTGGAGAATAAAAAATAGACTATCTGTTTGACCCAAACAGATAGTCTATCAGACCTCAACACATCATCCGTTTCATGCAAACAGATGATGTGTTTTTATTTCTTGCCCGATTGGCGTTTCGGAGCCCTGTCTTTATTGTCGCCGTTATGGCGCATACCTTTCAGCAAGTCCCGATGGAAACGCATTTCAGCCTTCTGCACCAGATAGAGTTTCTTGGCGGACAATATCTTCTTGAACCTTCCAAAATAAGATTTGTCCAAATGGTCGGAAGCGATACGCGCATCGTACACTCCTTCCATTATTGCGTTATATTGGGCTTCAGTAGTCTTTTCGTCTTTTCCCTGACGAATCAAACTCCATGCTTTATCGTTTTGTTCTTTCTTTTTGTCCTGCAATTCAAAGTAAAGGGGGAAAAACTTAGCCGCCTCTTCCTTTGTCAGCCCGGCTTTCTCTGTAATATATGCTTTCTGCTTGGCACGGAACTCGGTGGGAGACAAATGTTGGTCGCATCCGTCCGCAGCCTGGAGTACCGGTGCGAAACTGCACATCATAACTAATAAAACAATCAGCTTTTTCATTTATTTTTCAATCAGTTAAAGTTATCCATAAGTCATTCTGCACCGGAATCGGCCAGATAGACATACAATGAATAATCATCAAGCATGGAGTTGTCCACCGCCATATTGATATATTCCATTTCTGTTTCCGCTTCATCGGCAGCCATACGGTCTGTTTCATCCGGCGTATGGTTGGAGGAAGCCACGCGGATTATCAACGCCGCGCCTACAAACATAGCCGCCATATACACCCACGGTTTTACTCTTTCCCACATCGTAACCTCTTTCTTCTCGAAAGCGGGTTTCTCCTTTTCGGGAAGCCGGTTCATAACCTCCGAAGTGAAGCTCTCAAAATACCCTTCGGGAACGTGGAAAGCATTTTCCCTCCCTATCTTCCTGAGTATGTTATCTTCTTCTTTCATAAGCTCTTCTCCTCTCTGTTTGGTTAGACATTTTTTCACGTTAAAGGTTTAATCATCTTCTCCCAATATCTTCTCTATTTTTTTCACCGCATGATGATAGGATGCTTTCAAAGCCCCCACCGAAGTACCGAAGATATCGGACATTTGCTCGTATTTCATTTCTTGGTAGTACTTCAGGTTGAACACCATACGCTGCTTTTCGGGCAATGTGAGCAAAGCCTTCTGCAAAGCCATTTGAACCTTGTCGCCCGAGAAGTAAGGATCGCTCTCCAACTTCTGAAGAGCATCGGCTTCGGGGTCGTCCAACGAAACGGTATTGGCAGCCCTCTGTTTGTTCAGGAAAGTGAGGCACTCGTTCAGGGCAATACGATAGAGCCAGGTAGAAAGCTTGGCCTCTGCCCGGAAGTAATCAATATTGACCCATGCCTTGATAAAGGTATTCTGAAGCAAGTCGTTGGCATCCTCATGTGAAAGTACCATGCGCCGGATTTGCCAGTATAACTGTTCACTGTATTGTGCAACAATCATCTCGAATCCCCGCTTCTGCGTACTCTCCTCTTGAAGAAGCGCCAACACTTCGCGTTCATTATAAGAAGAATTCATATATTCTATTCACATTTATAGCTTTCGGGAAGCAAAGATAGTAAAAGTTTAATTCACACCGATATGCAAAGCGTTTCTTTAGCAAGCTGCGTATCCGGAAAGACTGCGCGAGCCTCATCCAGCAATACCTGCTCATCATCATAGCGGGCCGAGAAATGACCTATCAGCAATTTCTTCACTTCCGCGTCACGGGCTATTTGCGCGGCTTGCGAGGCAGTGGTATGGAATGTTTCTTTGGCGCGCGGGGCGGCATCTTCGGCAAAAGTGGCTTCATGGAAAAGCAAATCCACCCCCTTTATCTGCTCCGTTATAGAGGGAAGATAAATCGTGTCCGAACAATAGGCATAGCGACGCGGAGCAGCCGAAGGACGGGTGAGGCGGGCATTGGGTATTACCTCTCCTTCCGGTGTGACGTAGTCTGCACCGTTCTTAATGCGGTTCAGTTCGTACACCGGCACGTGGTAGAAGTCTGCCATATCACGCAGGATATGGTTGGGACGCGGCTTCTCGGCAAACAGGAAGCCGCAACAAGGCAAGCGGTGACGCAAAGGAATGGTGGTCACCGTCAGCGAACGGTCTTCGTAAATCAAGGCAGCTTCTTTCGTTCCGAACTCATGGAAGAATATCTTATAAGTCATCTGATGGTTGAAAAAAGCAAGCATCGGAGTAAGAAGCTCTTCCAGTCCTTTAGGGGAATGGATATGCAAGTCCGCCGTACGTCCCAAGAGATTAAGCGTAGATATAAGTCCCAGCAACCCGAAACAGTGGTCACCATGCAGGTGGGAAATAAAGATACGGTTCAGACGCGAGAACTTGAGACGTGACTTCCTGAATTGCAGCTGTGCACCTTCACCGCAGTCTATCATAAACAATTTATCACGTAAGTTCACTACCTGCGAAGTAGGAAAATGGCGGGTGGTGGGCAATGCCGAACCGGAGCCAAGAATATGTAGTTCAAATTTCTCCATGATGATGCAAAGATAAGGGTATTCATCACAACTCCCAAAAAGAAAGGGTACTTGTGTTTACCACAAGTACCCTTCATCTTATTTATATATAGAAGTAATTACTTCTTTCCGGCTTCCATTTGCTCTTTCAAAGCTGCCAGAGCATCGATGTCACCCAGAGTTGTAGAAGCGGCCTGGTTTTGGATTGAAGCGGGAGCTTCTTCTCTCTTACCGGTAGACTTCTTAGCTGCCTTCTTCTCAGCTCTTTCTTCCGCCTTGGCTACATCTTCGAAAATACGGCTGTGAGACAGGATGATACGCTTAGCGTCCTTGTTGAACTCGATAACTTTGAATTCGAGTTTCTCGTCCAACTGAGCTTGTGAGCCATCTTCCTTAACGAGGTGTTTCGGAGTAGCGAAACCTTCTACACCATAAGGCAGAGCAACTACTGCACCCTTATCCAACATTTCGATGATAGTACCTTCGTGTACTGAACCTACTGTAAATACAGTTTCGAATACATCCCAAGGATTCTCTTCGAGCTGCTTGTGACCCAAGCTCAAACGACGGTTTTCTTTGTCGATTTCCAGAACCTGTACGTCGATGTCTGCACCAATCTGAGTGAATTCAGAAGGATGTTTAACCTTCTTAGTCCAAGACAGGTCAGAGATGTGAATCAATCCGTCAACACCTTCTTCGATTTCTACGAATACACCGAAGTTAGTGAAGTTGCGAACCTTAGCTGTGTGCTTAGAAGCAATAGGATATTTTTCTTCGATAGTTTCCCAAGGATCAGCTTTCAGCTGCTTGATACCCAAAGACATCTTACGTTCTTCGCGGTCCAAAGTCAGAACTACTGCTTCAACTTCGTCACCTACCTTCATGAAGTCTTGTGCAGAACGCAAGTGTTGTGACCAAGACATTTCAGATACATGAATCAAACCTTCAACGCCCGGAGCGATTTCGATGAATGCACCGTAGTCAGCCATAACGACTACTTTGCCCTTCACGTGGTCGCCTACCTTCAAGTTCGGGTCGAGAGCGTCCCAAGGATGCGGAGTAAGCTGTTTCAAGCCGAGAGCGATACGCTTCTTCTCATCGTCGAAGTCAAGGATAACAACGTTGAGCTTCTGGTCGAGTTCAACCACTTCTTTCGGATCGCTAACGCGGCCCCAAGAAAGGTCTGTGATGTGAATCAAACCGTCTACGCCGCCCAGGTCGATAAATACGCCATAGGAAGTGATATTCTTAACGGTACCTTCGAGAACTTGTCCTTTTTCGAGTTTACCGATGATTTCTTTCTTCTGTTGTTCCAGTTCAGCTTCGATAAGAGCCTTGTGAGATACAACGACATTCTTGAATTCCTGATTGATTTTAACAACCTTGAATTCCATAGTTTTGCCAACGAATACATCGTAGTCGCGGATAGGCTTAACGTCGATTTGAGAACCCGGCAAGAATGCTTCGATACCGAATACGTCAACAATCATACCACCCTTAGTGCGGCACTTGATGTAACCCTTGATAATTTCTTCATTTTCCAGAGCAGCGTTCACGCGGTCCCAAGAACGAGTAGCGCGGGCTTTTCTGTGTGACAGAACGAGCTGTCCTTTTTTGTCTTCCTGATTTTCGATGTATACTTCTACTGTATCACCTACTTTCAGGTCAGGATTATAACGGAATTCATTCAAAGGGATGATACCGTCTGATTTGTAACCGATGTTCACAACTACTTCACGCTTGTTCATTGCGATTACGGTTCCGTCAACTACCTCGCGGTCGTTAACTTTGTTCAGCGTGTTGTCATACGCTTGTTCCAGTTCTTCGTGGCTTGCACTGGCTACTGATTCGCCGTTTTCATAAGCATCCCAGTTGAAGTCTTCAATGGGAGCGACATTTTTTAAATTTTCCATTAATAAATAAATTGTTTAACTCGTTAATTAAGTGAGACTTTATGTTGACTCATATTAAATCGGGCGCAAAGATAGAAGTATTTTCTTGAATGACAAAAAGTTCTTTCTGAAAATATCCGTTCTTTACGCCCGATTTCCAAAGATTTATACCTTATATATATTAGGAATTCTCTTTGATATATGCCAAAGCCGCTCCGATAGCCGTGCGATATTCCGCATAGGGAGGGATGTGGAAACGGACATGGTAGATGCTTTCCATTTTAGGAAATACCTCCCGGCACTGCGGTAGTTGGGTAAGATTGCCTATCAGAACAAAGTCCTTTACCGGACTGTTCAAAGCGGAAAGGACAGCCGCACCGCCTATCGTCTGAAGCACGGTATAAATGATGCCGCAGGCTATGTCTTCCTGCGAAGCGTTACTGTCGGCTTTTCCGAATAATGAGGCAGTAGCGGACACAGGTAAATCGGGCAATGCATTGTTGCAGATGTCACCGATTTGCAGATTGACACGGGTCACATCGCCTTTTGCAGCCAAATCAGCCACCTGATGAATGTCGTGCGTTTTGAGCAACAAGCGCGAAAGTCCTTGCAAAGTTCCTCCGCCGATGCCCATACCGCCGATATGCTGGATTTCATCCCCGTTGATTTTCACAAAGGATGTACCTGTTCCCATGCTGACAACCATCAATTGGTCTATGTCCGTAGCATGGCGCGCACCCAGCCCGTTGGCTATGAACTCATCCGTCTTGCGGGTGGGAAGCCCGTAAAGCGGACTGTCCACAAATGCACTGCCCACACCGGTCAGCATCACCTGCTCTACATCAGACAACTGAATTCCGTTATCATAGATATACTTGCCGAACGCTCCGAACAGGGAAGTCACCGGGTCTGCCGCCGTTATGAACATCGGAGACTGTATCTGCCCCTTATTGATTCCAACGATTTTAGTGGTACTTCCACCTACGTCTATACCTATTACGATTCCCATAACCTTAAATTTTTGCGACAAAGATAAAGTATAAATTCCTATAATCTCCCATTTCTGTTTACCTATTGAATAACTCAAACGTAAACTTGACTCCTACTTCCTGATACTTCCAGTTTGCAAAGCTCGCAAAAACGCCAAAGTCGAAGATATGCGTACCGATGCCATATCCGACTTCAAGATAGGGATTCAAGTGAGGAACAACCAAAGCATTCAGATACAAACGCTCATTCAGTACATACTGGGTATACTTCTTCAAGTGACGCAGCAAGAGGAAGGGCGCTTCGTACGTGAAATGCCCGCGAACATACTTACGGGACGAGTTGTACCAGCGTCCGTCGAGCAACTGAAATACTCCGCCGATTTCATCATTCCAACCGACAGGAAGATTGGAGCGTGCCAAATTGGCGAAATCCACAAAATAGAGTTCCTTCTGATTCGTAAAAGCTCCCCAACCAAAGCGGTAATAAATGTCACGCATCAGTCCCAAAGGAATGTTGTGCTGGAAGTCCACTTCTATGCGTTCGTACTTTCCGGTGCTGTTCATAACCCCACTGATACCACGTTCCCAGTCCACAGAAACTGTAGGGTATTTGGAATGAAGATTAATTTTACGATCACCACTCATGTAATAATACTGACCGGGAGTCCACGTGACTCGTACACGAGGTGCAAAGCTGTTATAACTGTGACGGAACTTTTTCAGAATTGAAGGGTCAAAACCCGGATAAATGGGCGAGATGCCTGTTGACATCACATTCGGAGTATCGGGATAGACAAGAACAAACTTTGAACGCTCCACTTCCGTACGCCGATGCAAAGAAAGTCCCACGTCCAAGGTCAGCCCGTTTACAATCTCCCAGCTATGGCGTATCTGTAAATATAAATCCTTGAAATAATCCAAATGAATCTGGTCAAAATCGAAGATGCTGTCGGGAATAGCTTTCAGGTCATCCAGCACATCACTGCTATAAATACGGTTACCATTACCCACACTGACGTGCAGGGCCGCGCGTTTGCGAGGCCAGTAATCGAAATCAGAATTGATTGACCAATAAAACTCTTTCCGCTTGAAGTTATAACCTAACTTGGGGACGACACGCAACAAGCGATCTCCCGTAAACAAACGGTTGTATTTAAACTCCTGGCGATAGGAGAAACCGTTGCTACCGCTATAACTTAACAACAAAGGGTTGATGATAGGCGAGCAACGCACACTTCCCATCTTGGCAAGGTCTACGGTATACCGGCTGACCAACGCATCCCCTATCTGCCCCCAAAACTCCAGCCGCTTGTTTTTGGGCTTCCGCTTATAAAGAAGTGTATCACGGCGCAAAAAGAAATCCTCATACAACTTCTGCTCATGCGAAGTCAACGGAATGGGACGCAAAGTATTGAAATAGGCCGTGTCACGCTGATAGGCGTTCGTATCCGTCAAAAGGGTATAAGACTCGGACAAATCGTATTTGCTCTTAAGCCTATTCCGCTTGACTGCAGCTGCAGGAGCATGCTGACGAATATCTTTATAGTTGAGCATTGCCGTATAGCTGCCGTCCACCACATTACCCAGCAAACGGAAAGTGGCATCGACATTGAAATGAACGGGCAAGAACTCGTCGCTGCTTCCCACCTTGCCCAACTTCACCAGATTATTAAAGCGAAGCAATTCGGAACGCCCCGAAAAACGTATTTCACGCACGCTCCATACGTTATCACTGACAATCATATAGCCACCCACAAGCTGAAAACTCTTACTCTTCGGCATAAAACGAATACGAAACTCACGGTTATGCACTTCACCCATTATGGAGTCTACATAATAAGTGTAGTACTTCTTGGCATTGGCTGCCAACGGAGACAGAAGTTTATCATATAATAAGGTGGAAGAATAAATATTGATATGAAAGTATTCGAGCAAACGACCGTCTAACTCCCAAAGTTCGGAAGTAGTACCTACACTTGCCTTCACCTTCTGGTCGTAAATATCAGGGGCGGTATAGTGCAGTTCGCTGTGTGTTTCCATCATATACTCCCGCACGCCTTTCTTCATGCGAAACATGGAAGGGATAAAGCGAAGCAAACGATTCTTCTTACGGATATTCGCCCAACCCTTTATATAGAGCTCCGCCTTATACTCATCGACAATGCGCTCATAAAAAGGCGCAAAGAAGATGACTTTGTCCATAATGGAATCCGCATAAGCTCTCTGCCCTGCATACGACCGGGGAACAGCTGTAGCACCCGCCTTCTGCAAACTTGCACACAAGAGACAGACTCCTATCCATATGCATATTAGATGTTTCAACCGCAATATCGTCTTATGTGGGAACAAATATAGAAAAAAAGTAATAACTTCCACTTAAATTCTATTTTCATTTTACGAAGCTAAAAAAGTCCCTAAAAAGCATAATTTCGAAGCACACCCCTCTTTTTTAGGGGGTAATTCTTCAAAAAACATATAAAAATCCAAGATTACCCCCTAAAGAATAGGGGGTAATTCAGAAAAAACATATAATTTTGCACCCAACAACCAACAAAAGAAGAGACTAATATGTCAAAAATGAGATTTTTTGCTTTGCAAGAGCTCGCCAATCGTCGCCCTCTTGAAGTCATCACCCCTTCAAACAAGTTGTCCGATTACTACGGCAGCCACGTTTTCGACCGTAAAAAGATGCAGGAATACCTGCCTAAAGAAGCTTTCAAAGCCGTTACAGACGCTATTGAAAAAGGCACTCCCATCAGCCGGGAAATGGCCGACTTAATAGCAAACGGAATGAAAAGCTGGGCCAAGTCCCTGAATGTTACTCACTACACGCATTGGTTCCAACCCCTGACGGACGGAACAGCCGAAAAACATGACGGCTTCATCGAGTTCGGAGAAGACGGAGATGTCATTGAACGTTTTTCCGGGAAATTGCTTATCCAGCAGGAACCGGACGCCTCTTCTTTCCCCAACGGTGGTATCCGTAATACATTCGAAGCACGCGGATATACGGCATGGGACGTGTCTTCACCGGCCTTCGTCGTGGAAACCACGCTTTGTATTCCAACCATTTTCATCTCTTATACCGGTGAGGCGCTGGACTATAAAACTCCCTTGCTCAAAGCACTCGCAGCAGTAGACAAAGCAGCGACGGACGTCTGCCAGCTTTTTGACAAAAACATAACACGCGTATATACCAATTTGGGCTGGGAACAGGAATATTTCCTCGTAGACTCCGCACTCTACAACGCACGTCCGGATTTATGTCTGACAGGACGTACATTAATGGGGCACTCGTCAGCCAAAGACCAACAGTTGGAAGACCACTATTTCGGTTCTATCCCACCACGTGTGACAGCTTTTATGAAAGAGCTGGAAATAGAATGCCACAAACTGGGCATCCCCGTCAAAACACGCCACAACGAGGTAGCCCCCAACCAATTTGAGTTGGCTCCCATCTTTGAAAACGCCAATCTCGCCAATGACCACAACCAGTTGGTTATGGACTTGATGAAACGCATTGCCCGCAAACACAACTTCGCCGTACTACTGCACGAGAAACCATACAGCGGCGTGAACGGTTCGGGTAAACACAACAACTGGTCGCTTTGCACTGATACGGGAATAAATCTCTTTGCTCCGGGGAAAAACCCGAAAGGTAATATGTTATTCCTTACATTCCTTGTGAATGTACTAATGATGGTATATAAAAACCAAGACCTGCTTCGCGCTTCCATTGCAAGTGCGGGAAACAGCTATCGTCTGGGTGCCAATGAAGCTCCTCCCGCTATTTTGTCCATTTTTTTGGGTAAGCAATTATCTTCTATCCTCGACGAAATAGCCCGTCAGGTAAGCAACAGCAAAATGACAGCCGAAGAAAAGACGACTCTTAAACTGGGTATCGGACGTATTCCTGAGATACTATTGGATACGACAGACCGTAACCGTACCTCCCCCTTCGCTTTCACCGGCAATCGCTTTGAGTTCCGCGCCGCCGGCTCATCTGCCAACTGCGCAGCTGCCATGATTGCCATCAATGCAGCAATGGCCAATCAGCTGAACGAGTTCAAAGTTTCCATTGAAAAACTAATGGAAGAAGGTGTCGGCAAGGATGAAGCCATCTTCCGCATATTGAAAGAAACCATCATCGCTTCCGAACCTATCCGGTTTGAAGGAGACGGTTATTCCGAGCAATGGAAACAAGAAGCTGCCACCCGCGGATTGACAAACATCTGCCATGTGCCGGAAGCCCTGATGCGCTATATGGACAATCAAGCCCGCTCCGTACTTATCGGTGAACGTATCTTCAATGAAACTGAATTAGCCTGTCGCCTTGAAGTAGAGTTAGAAAAATACACCATGAAGGTGCAAATTGAAAGCCGTGTTTTGGGCGACCTTGCCATTAACCATATCGTTCCGACTGCGGTCATTTATCAGAACCGCTTACTGGAAAATCTGCGAGGACTACGCGAGATATTCCCCCCCGAAGAATATGAAATTCTTAGCGCTGACCGCAAAGAACTGATACGTGAAATATCTCACCGCGTGACAGCTATCAAGATGCAGGTACGCGAAATGACGGAAGCACGCAAAGTAGCCAATCATATGGACAATTATAAAGACAAAGCCTTTGCATACGAAGAAACTGTACGTCCGTATCTGGAAAGTATTCGTGAACATATTGACAATCTTGAAATGGAAATAGACGATGAGATATGGCCATTGCCGAAATACAGGGAACTGTTATTCACTAAATGATAATTTAGCGGCTTTGCCGCTAAATTAATTATGAATGATGAATTGGCGGTACTGTCATGCCGAATAACAATTCATCATTCATAAGCCCTTTATTGCAATTTTTTGATACAAATGTGCCGTTTTTAATTTTTTCTTTTTACATTTGTGCTGTACAACACAGTTTTGCAGCATTTATGGTAAAAATAAACTTATCTGATATTAATGTTCCGGAGTTGATTCCCGATATATGGTCACCCCTGAATGAAGAACAGCGAGAATTCCTCGCTAACCATTTTACGCTCCAGAATTATAAAAAGAACGAGATTATTCATTGTGAAGGTGAGACACCCACTAATCTGATGTGTCTACTGAATGGAAAAGTCAAAATCTATAAAGATGGTGTAGGCGGAAGAAGCCAGATTATCCGAATGATTAAGCCAACCGAATACTTTGGATACCGTCCTTATTTCGCAAAAGCGGATTATGTGACCGCAGCCTGCGCTTTTGAACCTTCATTGGTATGCCTGATACCAATGACAGCCATTATGACATTGTTATCACAAAACAATGAATTAGCAATGTTTTTTATCAGGCAATTATCCATAGACCTCGGCATTGCCGACGAGCGTACCGTAAACCTCACCCAAAAACATATTCGCGGACGTTTGGCTGAGTCTCTTATTTTCCTCAAAGAAAGTTATGGTTTGGAAGAAGACGGTTCTACATTAAGCATCTACTTGTCTCGTGAAGATTTGGCCAATCTTTCCAACATGACGACGTCCAATGCTATCCGTACGCTTTCACAGTTTGCAACGGAACGCCTGATTACCATTGACGGACGAAAGATTAAGATTATTGATGAAGAAAAACTGAAGAAGATAAGTAAAATAGGCTAAATGAAGAACTGAGAATTAAGAATAAAGAATTTAGGCTGCGCAATAATATTTGTTATACTACATTTATTTATTGCGCAGCCTAAATTCTTTATTCTTAATTCTCAATTCTTCATTTTAACTTAGCAAGAATCTCTCTGCCTCAATAGCTGCCATACACCCTGTAGCCGCTGCCGTAATGGCTTGACGATAGTGAGGATCGGCAACATCTCCTGCAGCAAAGACTCCGGGAACCTTTGTACGGGGAGTGCCGGGGTCTGTCAGAATATAACCTGTTTCATCCGTATCAACATAAGGTTTGAAAATATCAGAATTAGGCTTATGACCGATAGCCAAGAAGAAACCATCGATTGCCAAGTCGTAGCGTTGTTCATCCGGTTCACCCATACGTTTCACCAAGTGCACGCCTTCCACACCATTATCTCCGTATAGTCCTACCGCATTGTGTTCAAACAAGACTTCAATCTTCTCGTTGTTCATAACACGTTCCTGCATAATCTTGGAAGCACGTAAGAATGGCTTACGCACAATCAGATATACCTTGCTTGCCAAGCCTGCCAAATAAGAGGCTTCCTCACAAGCTGTATCTCCACCTCCAATTACTGCCACCACTTTCTTACGATAGAAGAAACCGTCGCAAGTAGCACAAGCGCTGACACCCATACCGGCATACTTTTTCTCGTCTTCCAATCCTAAATATTTGGCAGCCGCTCCGGTTGCAATGATAATGGTTTGCGCCTCGATAACCTTCTCTTCGTCAATGGTTATCTTATACGGAGCTTGACTCAAGTCGGCAGCCGTAGCCACACCGAAACGCAAATCTGTGCCGAAGCGCTCGGCCTGTTTACGCAAATCTTCCATCATCTGCGTACCGTTAATACCTTCCGGATAACCGGGGAAATTCTCAATATCGGTTGTGGTAGTCAACTGACCACCGGGTTGCAAGCCCTCATACAGGACGGGAGAAAGGTTAGCACGCGCAGCATAAATAGCCGCTGTATATCCGGCAGGACCGGAACCTATAATTAAACATTTTACTTTTTCTGCTTCCATATTATTATTCTGTTATAAATAGTACATTTCATCATCTTAAATCAATTATTTCAGCCGTAGGATATGCTTTCTTATCAAATACAAAAAGGCCGTCATCATATTTTTTTCCTGTTTGATAGGAATTTATAAGCACCAATACTGCATCTTTACTCCCCCTCTGAACCATACTAAGCCTCAAAGGACGAAAAGAGCGTTTCTCTATATACAAGATAATACATTGTATATCTTGATCCCGTTTGGTAGCGGTCATCACTACTTTGTAGGTTGTATTATCCGAAGCATTACCTATTTTAGCCACTTTCAATTTATAGTCTTTCTTATAGAGGGACAACCATGCATAAGGATTAATACCCTGCAATTCTTCCGGAGTAGGTTCGGAAACATTGACTTCATCACTGGAAGCCAGATAACTCCATTGCGTACGTCCATCAAACCACGTCGTCATACCTTCTGTTTCCAACAGGAATTTGTCATCCTTCAGGCAAATGGAACCATTCGAGTTTCCTTCAGGTGCACGAACCGAAAAAGTCAGTTTTATCCCATTTTCTTTGCGGAAAGCATCCGCCACACGATCAAGTATATCTTTGGCATCCGACTGTTGCGCAGCTACGGGCAAAACCAAACCAAGCATCCAAAAAGTAAACAAAAAGCTTTTGATTTTCATGTAATTCAAACGTTGGTTTATTACAAATTGTTCAAACGCGCTTCCAAATCCGTTATGTCCGCACAGAACACTTCACGCGCCTTACTACCCTGTGCCGGACCTACAATTCCCGCTTTTTCCAACTGATCCATAATACGTCCCGCACGGTTATAACCAATAGCAAACTTACGCTGGATAAGTGAAGTGGAACCCTGCTGTTGATAAACAATCAGTTGGGCAGCGTCTTCAAACAATGGGTCAAGGCGCCCCATGTCCACATCACCCAAGTCACCGCCTGCGTTCTCGTCTACATACTCAGGCAGATAAAATGCCGTAGGATAACCTTGCTGACGGGCTATAAACTTCGTAATCTCCGCAACTTCCGGCGTATCAATAAATGCACACTGCACACGAACAGGATCTGCGCCTTGCAAGAACAGCATATCACCGCGACCTATCAACTGGTTGGCTCCCGGTCTGTCAAGGATAGTGCGGGAGTCCACCATAGCCGATACTCGGAAAGCAATACGTGCCGGGAAGTTAGCTTTAATCGTACCCGTAATAATATTTGTCGTAGGACGCTGTGTAGCGATAATCATGTGTATGCCAACGGCACGCGCCAACTGGGCGATACGGGCAATGGGCAATTCCACATCTTTACCGGCTGTCATAATCAGGTCACCGAACTCATCTATCACCACTACGATATACGGCATGAACTTATGCCCTTTTTCCGGATTCAGACGGCGATTGATAAACTTTTCATTGTATTCTTTAATATTACGTACATGTGCAGCCTTCAACAGATCGTAGCGTGTATCCATTTCAATACAGATAGAGTTCAAAGTCTGAACAACCTTGGTTACATCCGTTATAATGGCGTCCTCACCGTCGGGCAGTTTGGCAAGGAAATGATGTTCAATCACCGAATAGATACTGAATTCCACTTTCTTCGGGTCTACCAGCACGAACTTCAGTTCTGCGGGATGTTTCTTATATAACAAGGAAGTAATGATAGCATTCAGTCCTACAGACTTACCCTGACCGGTAGCACCGGCAACGAGCACGTGCGGCATTTTGCACAAATCCACCATAAAGACTTCATTGGTAATAGTCTTGCCCAGCGCAATCGGCAAATCGTACGTAGATTCCTGAAACTTCTTGCTGCCGATAATGCTCTGCCCGGAAACAATCTTCGGATTGGAGTTAGGAACTTCAATACCAATTGTTCCTTTTCCCGGTATCGGAGCAATGATACGGATGCCCAAGGCAGAAAGGCTAAGAGCAATATCATCTTCCAAACCGCGTATCTTAGAAATACGGACACCTTGTTCCGGTGTTATTTCATACAACGTCACCGTAGGACCAACCGTAGCCTTAATAGTACTGATTTCGATGCCGAAGCTACGCAGTGTATTGATAATCTTATCCTTATTAGCGTTTTGTTCTGCCATATCAATCGTAGGTTCGGCATTATCATAATGCTTCATCAAATCGATTGTAGGATAATGATAGTTTTCCAAATCAAGACAAGGATTATACGGTTCTATCTCCGGACCGCGATATTCTTCATCTTCCACTGTTTCCACTTCAAAAACAGGTTCATTGCTTCCTTGCTGCACCGAAGGCGGAATGGCGGAAGTTATATCCGGAGACGGAGTTTCAATCGTCATCAGCACTTCGCCTTCCTCATTGGCTGTTGTGGCTTTATCCTTTGCCACTTCTCCTAAATCGAGCGTTATCTCATGGCTATCCTCATCATCCTCTTCCTCTTTACCGGATTCATCCGGTTTCTGAGCTGGTCCCTCTTTTTCCACATCAGAGGATGTTTCAGCCACAGTCTGCGGCTTCTTTCCTTTCACTGTCCAAGAGTCCGTAAACTCTTCCGGCGCTTCACCGGATTCGCTTTCTTTCTTTTCATTATGTTTCAGAAAGCTAAGGCTAAAGAGTTTCCTCAACCAGATTACAGTACGTGCGCTCAGATAAATAAGGAAACAGATGGCAGTAACCAGCAATATCATCCATACACCCGGTACCCCAACCTGAGACACCAGCCAATTGCTGACATTATACCCATGCATACCGCCCAAATAAAGGAAAGAGTCTTTATATTGGTCCACAAACACGAAACCAAAGAATACCGAGAACCAGACCAACAGCAACGAGCATCCAATAAACCACTTCCATAAACGTACCACACGGACACGCATCAGTTTTAATCCAGCCACGGCCAAGAATACCAAAATAAAGAAAGATGATATGCCAAAGCATTCGTTTATTAAATAACTGGCAAGCTGTGCCCCACGTGAACCGGCATAGTTCTTCACCCCATTATGCGTAGAAATCAAATCCTGCGTATTACCGGAATCTATAATACTTTGATCCGCCGCTCCTGTAAAGAAGAAAGACGAAAAGGCCAGCAACAGGTAAACCGAGAAGATTACCAGTATCAGACCGACAACAAAATGGACGGTTTCATTCTTTAAAACAGCGGCTATCTTTCCGAAAAGAGAAAGAGAGCGTTCCGTATCTTTGATTGTATTTTTCTTGACCATAAAATCTATTCCGCTAATATCCGTATAATGACGCAAAAGTAACAAAAAAAAGCTTATGCAGTAATGCTTTCAAACCTTTTTCGTACCTTTGCGTTTCAAATCAAGAAGATATGAAAAAAGAAAGTCAAGTGATATTCGACCGTAATGTTGTGGAATTCGTAACCGTAGCTGCCGAGTTCTGCAAGTTCTTGGAACAGACGGAAACCATGAAACGTTCCGTCTTCGTCGATACATCCTTAAAAATACTTCCTTTGCTTTATCTCAAAGCTTCCATGCTACCCAAGTGCGAAACGATAGGCGATGAAGCCCTCGAGACATTTGTAACAGAGGAAACGTACGAAATACTCCGCATGAATCTGGCAGGTATTCTCGCCGAGAAAGACGACTACCTTGATGTATTTGTATCGGACATGAAATACAGTGACCAACCTATCACAAGAAACATTTCCGAAGACTTGGCCGACATCTATCAAGACATCAGAGACTTTATCTTCGTATTCCAGCTGGGGCTTAATGAAACAATGAACGACTCGCTCGCCGTCTGCCAAGAACATTTTACCCTATACTGGGGACAAAAGTTAGTGAATACTTTGCGTGCCCTGCATGACGTAAGATACAACCAACCGGAAGAGGAAGACAATAAAGAGGAAGAGGAATAAACTGTAAACTATGATTATCAAAAGAAGTATAGATAAAGAAGAAGTAAAGGAAATGCCCAAAGCTGTCTTTCCGGGGGAGATACATATAGTACAAACCCCTCAGGAGGCAGAACGTGCGGTGGCTTATTTAAAAAGATGTTCCATACTGGGCATTGACAGCGAGACACGCCCTTCCTTCACCAAGGGGCAATCTCACAAGGTAGCCTTACTGCAAATTTCATCGGAAGAGCACTGTTTCCTTTTCCGTCTCAATCTCACCGGGCTGACTCTTCCGATTATCATGCTGCTCGAAAATCCCGGCGTAACCAAAGTCGGTCTCTCCTTGCGTGACGACTTCATGATGCTGCACAAACGTGCCCCATTTGAACAACGCGCCTGTGTCGAGTTACAAGAATATGTCCGCACATTCGGTATCCAAGATAAAAGCCTGCAAAAAATCTATGCGATTCTTTTTAATGAAAAGATATCAAAAAGCCAGCGTCTGTCTAATTGGGAAGCCGAAGCGCTGACACCGTCCCAACAGCAATATGCAGCCACCGATGCGTGGGCTTGCCTAAACATATACAACCGGTTGCAGGAACTGAAGCGTACCGGTGATTTTGAAATGGCAACCGAAGAGAGTTGCCACACAACCACATTATAGCATTACCACATCTTAATTATAATTTATGTATAAAGTATATCTAAAGTCCGGCAAAGAAGAATCATTAAAACGTTTCCACCCTTGGGTATTTTCCGGTGCTATTGCACATTTCGACGGAGAGCCAGAAGAAGGAGAAGTTGTCGAAATCTATACATCCAAGAAAGAATTTATAGCTAAAGGACATTTTCAGATTGGCAGTATTGCTGTTCGCGTACTTAGCTTCCGTCAAGATGAAACCATCGATACCGACTTTTGGAAACGTAAGCTTAGTATAGCCTACGATATGCGACGCAGCATTGGCATTGCCGAGAGCCCCATCAACAACACTTACCGTCTGGTACATGGTGAGGGGGACAACCTGCCGGGACTCGTGATTGACATCTATGCCCGTACAGCCGTTATGCAGGCACATTCCGCCGGTATGCACCTCGACCGTATGACAATAGCCGATGCGTTAACCGAGGTTATGGGTGATAAGATTGACAATATCTACTATAAATCCGAAACAACTCTCCCATTCAAAGCCGACCTTTATCCTGAGAATGGTTTTCTGAAAGGTGGAAGCACCGATAATATCGCTATGGAATACGGCTTAAAATTCCATATCGACTGGTTGAAAGGTCAGAAAACAGGTTTCTTTGTGGACCAACGAGAAAACCGTTCATTGCTGGAACGCTATGCCAATGGTCGCAGCGTACTGAATATGTTCTGCTATACCGGTGGATTCTCGGTCTATGCCATGCGCGGCAATGCCAAACTCGTACATTCCGTAGACAGCTCAGCCAAGGCCATTGACCTGACGAATAAGAATATTGAATTGAATTTCCCCGGTGATAGTCGCCATGCCGCCTATGCAGAAGATGCCTTTAAGTACCTTGACCGCATGGGCGACCAATACGACCTTATCGTTCTGGACCCGCCGGCATTTGCCAAGCACCGCGACGCATTGCGCAATGCCCTGCAAGGATACCGCAAACTGAACGTCAAGGCTTTTGAGAAAATCAAACCGGGTGGCATACTTTTCACTTTCTCTTGTTCGCAAGCCGTCAGCAAAGAGAATTTCCGTACAGCTGTATTCACCGCAGCTGCCATGTCCGGTCGCAGCGTACGCATTCTGCACCAACTGACGCAACCTGCCGACCATCCCGTAAGCATCTACCACCCCGAAGGAGAATACCTGAAAGGGCTTGTTTTATATGTAGAATAAACACCGAAATATTAAATCATGTTAATACAAAGAAGAAAAACATCAAAGCATTATGTTGTATAACATAAAACCCATTATCTTTGCACTGTGTTTTTCATGGTATTAGATTTAAGGTTAATAAAGATTGGCTGTCTGGGATAGATAGCCTTCTTTTTTTATATACACTTCTTGTTTTTCTGCCTGTTGCGTCGTACATTTGCACCTATTACACAATTCAACAATATTCAAAAAAGCTAATATTATGAGCATCAAATTCCGACTCACAGCTATGCAGTTTCTCCAATTCTTTATTTGGGGAGCATGGCTTATCTCATTAGGCGGCTACATGGGCGGTACATTACATTTTGAAGGCGGCCAGATTGGCGCAATCTTTGCAACCATGGGAATCGCTTCGCTTATCATGCCCGGACTCATGGGAATTATCGCCGACAAATGGGTAAATGCCGAACGTCTTTACGGCATACTCCATCTTATCGGTGCCGGTGCTCTGATTTATGCATCCACTGCCACTACATACAGTCATATGTATTGGGCAATGCTACTCAATATGCTTGTATATATGCCCACACTGTCATTGGCCAATACAGTTTCGTACAATGCACTGGAACAATATAAACTCGACCTGATAAAAGACTTCCCACCGATACGGGTATGGGGAACGGTAGGTTTCATTTGCGCCATGTGGGCTGTAGACCTTACCGGATTCAAAACTGGTCCCGCACAACTCTATGTAGCGGCTATTTCAGCAATCATCTTAGGACTTTATGCCTTTTCTCTTCCCGGTTGCCCACCAGCCCGCAGTGAAGGAAAAACGATGCTCTCCGCTTTTGGACTTGATGCATTGGTACTTTTCAAACGTAAGAAGATGGCAATTTTCTTCTTGTTCTCCATGTTGTTAGGTGCAGCGCTGCAAATTACAAATACTTATGGAGACTTATTCTTAAGTTCGTTTGCTTCTATTCCTCAATATGCAGACTCTTTCGGAGTAAAGCACTCTGTAATTTTACTCTCCATTTCCCAAATGAGCGAGACGTTATTCATTCTCGCTATTCCGTTCTTCCTGAAACATTTCGGAATAAAACGTGTTATGCTCATCAGTATGTTTGCCTGGGTATTCCGTTTCGGATTGTTTGGTTTAGGGGACCCTGGCAGCGGGCTGTGGATGCTAATCCTTTCCATGATTGTATATGGCATGGCTTTTGACTTTTTCAATGTCTCTGGTTCACTATTCACTGAAATGGAAGCCCATCCAAGTATTCGTGCCAGTGCACAGGGGCTCTTTTTTATGATGACAAACGGATTGGGAGCAATCATAGGCGGATATGCCAGTGGTGCCGTAGTAGACGCATTCTCTGTATATGCTCCCGGTGGCGGTTTGATAAGTCGTGAGTGGACGCCTGTATGGCTCATATTCGCAGGTTATGCCTTAGTTATTGGAATATTATTCGGAATCGTATTCCGTTATAAGCATACTACGGAAAAAGAAACCGACAAGGTGGTAGAATAATAGAATGAACAAAAAGAAGATTGAACTGCAAGTATTGAATATTTCAAATAGCCAGGCGCAGGTTGGTGCCTATGCTATGGTATTGGGCGAAGTAAATGGTCCACGACAATTGCCGGTCATTATTGGCAGTGCCGAAGCACAATCCATGATGATTGAGATGAGAGGTATTATTCCGCCCCGCCCGCTAACACATACACTGTTTGCTTCTATCCTCAAAGCACTGGGAGTTAATTTATTGCGTGTACTCATCTATAAAGTAGACAATGGAGTGTTCTATTGCTATCTCTACATGAAGGCAGAAGAAACAATCCTTCGTATTGATGCACGTACCAGCGATGCCGTGGCCCTTGCCTTGCGCATGAATGCTCCAATCTTCATATACGATGACATACTGGAAGCCGAATGCCTGAAAACAGAACATAGCATCACTATAAATGAGAACGGGGACAATACAGGCAATACTGCACCCCAAAAGACTTTGGAGCAGTTGAAAGTCGCCCTTCAAAAAGCCATAGACGAGGAAGATTACGAACGCGCCGCCCAACTGAGGGACATTATCAATCAACACAAAAAACAATAAACAATCATGCATGTATTCTATACTCCCGACATACAATTGCAAGCCGAGTTGCCCGAAGAAGAAGCCGCTCATGCTATCCGCGTATTAAGATTACAAACCGGTGACGAAGTAATGCTAACCGATGGTAAAGGGTACTTCTATCGCGCAGAAATTGGTACTGCAACGAATAAGCGCTGTCTTGTCAACATACTCGAAACCATTCACCAAGAACCATTATGGAACGGGCATCTGCACATCGCAATGGCTCCCACCAAGAACATGGATCGTACGGAGTGGTTTGCGGAGAAAGCTACTGAAATAGGTTTTGATGAACTCACTTTTCTTAACTGCCGTTTCTCAGAGCGCAAAATAATCAAGACCGAACGTATTGCTAAAATACTGATTTCCGCCATCAAGCAATCCCTAAAAGCACGCTTGCCACAACTGAATGAAATGACTGATTTTAATAAATTCGTCAGCCAGCCTTTCAAAGGCCGCAAATTCATTGCACATTGCTATGAAGGCAACAAACCTTTATTGAAAGATATTATCCGGAAAGGAGAAGACGCATTGGTACTGATTGGACCGGAAGGTGACTTCAGCGAAGAAGAAGTGAAAAAAGCCATTGAAAACGGTTTCGAGCCTATTAGTCTTGGACGTTCCCGATTGCGTACTGAAACGGCAGCGCTTGTAGCCTGCCATATATTGAACTTACAAAATCAATAATACGATATGAAAAAAAGTATTTTCTTCTATTTACTCCCCGTCCTGCTGATAGTGCTGTGTCTGGGTTCATGTAATGAAACTGCCCCAAAAACAGAATATACCCATGTAATCCCTGCCAATGCCACTGAAGTAGCGGCACTCAACATAAAGAGCATTATCAATAAAGCCGGACTGAACCATTCAGACAACCAAGCCGCCTTGCAAAAACTGTTGGGCCTGCTTCTCGAAAGCAAGAATACCAACCTGAAAAAAGAAGTGGAAACCTTGCTGAATAATCCCGCAGAAAGTGGAATAGACTGGAACGCTCCGGTTTACCTATTCGAGGCTCCTACCCTGCACAACACAGCAATCACCTTAAAGATTACCGATCTGGAAAAGTTTGAAGCCATACTTAAAATACTTGTTCAAGAACAACTATGCACCGCTCCGGTAAAAGCCAAAGGTTATCAGAGTACCGAAATAAAAGATGCCGGAATACTGCTTGCCTACAATAACGGTACGCTGCTCGGAGTGTATGGTGGCAGTTCGGAACAACTACAGAAATTACAACCGGCTATCACCGCCCTTATGCAGCAAACCGCAGACAAGAGCATCCATACAAATAAATATTTTACTCCGATGATGCAGCAAAAGGGAGATATACGTTTGTTGGCAACTCCCGATGCTCTTCCAATGGATGTTCGCGGTGTGCTGAACTGGCCGCACGGCACACAACTGCTGGGTTATGTACTGTTTGAGAATGGACGCATATACGCCACTTTACAAAGTGCCGAATTCAAAGGAGATACCAAAGAAAACAACCAGCCATTCCACCCCAAAAACTCACGAGAGTTACAGCAAGCCATGATGAGCATGATACACGGAAGGCCTTTCAATATCTCATTGACCAGCGATGAGCTGCTCACATTGAGCAATCTCCGCGTGCTTATGGAATATGCATCAGACGAACCGGAAATCAATATCCTCTATCAGTTAATCATGAAAATTGAAGAATTGAACCTGCGGGGAGACAAGAACCGGACAAACTTCACAATTGTTCTGAGCGAAAAGAACGAGAATGCCCTAAAACAACTAGTTGACTTTGCCAAGTTATTTGCAGGAATGTAATTAGCGGCCAGCGTTTAGTGATTAGTGTTCAGCACACTTAATGCGTAATTAATAATTTGTAATTAATGAACCACATTCATTTACAACAAACCCTGCCTCAGGTCTTTGCCGACCGTGACACCATTACTTCACAGATATGGCATCAAGACATCGTTTTCAGCAAGGGGAAACGTTATTTGATAGAAGCAGGCTCAGGGACCGGAAAATCGTCTTTATGCAGTTATATCTACGGGTATCGCCGCGACTATCAGGGTATCATCAATTTTGACGAACAAAACATCCGTTCATTCTCTGTTGACGAATGGACAGATATACGAAAACATTCGCTCAGTATCCTTTTTCAGGAACTCCGTATCTTTCCGGAACTGACCGCTCTCGAGAATATCCTATTAAAGAATCGCTTGACCAACTACAAGAAGAAAAAAGAAATTCTCGCTCTTTTTGAAGCAATCGGCATTCCCGATAAAATCAATGAAAGAGCCGGTAAACTTTCTTTTGGGCAACAGCAACGTGTCGCTTTTATCCGTAGCCTTTGCCAACCGTTTGACTTTATCTTCTTGGACGAACCTATCAGCCATTTAGATGATGAAAACAGTGCCATAATGGGACGTTTACTCATAGAAGAAGCCGAAGAACAAGGTGCCGGAATTATTGTAACATCCATTGGAAAGCACTTGGAGCTTAAGTACGATGAAACCCTCCGTCTATAATCCATAAATCATAATTCAAAATCATGAACAAACTTGTTTGGAAACTTCTCCGCCAACATATCAGTGTAGGTCAGCTGACCGGATTTTTCCTCGCCAACCTCTTTGGTATGACGATTGTATTACTGAGCATACAATTCTATCGGGACACACTCCCTATCTTTACGCAGGGAGACAGCTTCATGAAGAAGAATTACATTATCGCCACCAAAAGAATCAGTACACTCGGCAGCTTTACCGGAAAAAGCAATACTTTCTCCCCAAAAGAAATCGAGGAGATGAAAGAGCAACCTTTCACCGAAAGCGTGGGAGCTTTCACCCCCTCCTTATTCAAAGTGTCCGCTGGCTTGGGAATGCAGGAAGCCGGAATACACCTTTCCACCGAAATGTTTTTTGAGTCTGTACCCGACGAGTATGTAGATGTAAATCTGGACAAATGGCACTTTGATGAAACCTCTCCGATTATACCTATTATCATCCCCCGTAATTACCTGAATCTATATAACTTCGGTTTTGCACAAAGCCGAAGCCTGCCTAAGCTCTCCGAAGGCCTCATGAATCTGATACAAATGGATATCATGTTACGGGGCAACGGACGTACAGAACAATTCAAAGGCAAGATTGTAGGCTTCTCCAACCGCCTGAATACAATTCTTGTCCCACAAACATTTATGGACTGGGCAAACAAGAGTTTTGCTCCCGGCAAAGAAGCCCAACCTTCCCGCCTCATCGTTGAAGTAAAGAACCCTACCGACACAGCCATCAGCAACTATTTCCAACAGAACCGTTACGAAACCGAAGGCGATAGTCTGGATGCCGGAAAAACGACTTATTTCCTGCGTCTCATTACCGGTATTGTCATGGGAGTAGGATTATTCATCAGCATTTTATCCTTTTACATCCTGATGCTAAGCATTTTCTTACTGTTACAAAAGAATACCGTAAAACTGGAGAACCTGCTTCTGATAGGATACAGCCCGAACCGCGTAGCACTTCCCTACAATATTCTGACAATCGTTTTGAATCTGTCAGTATTGTTATTGTCTGTCAGTGGGGTAGCATGGATACGCAGTTACTATACAGAAATTATCAGCACGCTCTTTCCACAATTGGAAACAGAATCGTTGCTTCCATGTTGGATAACAGGCAGTGTTCTGTTCCTCGTAGTATCTTTACTGAATGTTATGATGATACATAAAAAAGTTACGAGCATTTGGAAAGGAAGAAAGGCATAAGCCAACCTGACCGCTGATGTAACAGATTCATTTCTTACACTCTAACCATACATTCGTTAGATATAATCCCCTATCATCAGCTTCATTTTGTATTTTTACAAGTAATAAAACCTCGTTTTCCAATTGCGGGCCGAAGAGCCTCCAACTGCGGGCCCGGCAGCACGCAACTGCCAACCGGAGAACCCGCAGTTGGAAAACGAGGTTTAGTTACAAGCATATCGGCATTTTGCCATAGCCATATCGACATTTACAATGAGGCTAACGGAGAAATGTTATTGTACTTTCACATTAGCAACAAATTCATTTATAACGAATTCTTTCAAATCTCTCATTTTCTCTCCGTTGATACTGATATTTTCAAAGATTATATCCTTCACCATACCGTCCGGGCTTAATCCCTGAATCAGCGAACGATTCTCACCAACACCTGTATAGGTGATATTACGGAATGTGACGCCTTCGATGCCGCTGCCGGGTTGTCTGTCGTACTTAGGATTGAAACGTACTTTGACATAGAAAAGGCGACCTTCCTGAATACTCTCTACACGGACATCCTCGAACAGGACGTTACGTACCCGGTTTTTATCACCACAGTCTACTGCCATACATCCCTGATACATCGGATCATCCTCATCGTGTTCCAAAATATCAATATTACGGAAAGTCAGGTTCTCAATAACCTCGCCCGTCGACGAGTCCGGATTTCCATGACCTCCTACATTAACAGGGTGCGCAACATCCGCCCATAAAACAGAGTTCTGTACGGTAATATCGCTCGAACCGCCCCACCAATTCCAACGATGATTATAGAGCGCGACACAATCATCGCTTGTACGCAGGAAAACGTTATCAACAAAGACCTTACGACAACACATCAGGTCAATGCCGTCACTCCAGCCTCTACAACTAAAAGTTTTCAAGTTACGGATTACTATCTCCGAAGAACCGCCGCCGAACACCGTATAATGTTCGGGGTTTACAACCGTAATTCCATCAATCAACACATTTTTGGAATCGGTTATTTCAATGCCGCGGACAGGATGGTCTAATATTCCGCGACCTATAATACGCACATTCTCAGCATTATCTACCAGAAGTTTAGCTTTCAACACTGCACCCGGAGCCAAATAGACCGTAGTATTGCTTGGTATGCGTATCTGATTATTGGGCAAATCTTTCGGACGATGTACACCCGGACCAAAGAACATAATGCCTTTTGCTTCCTTTGAGTAGACCTCTTCTTCCATAGGATTAGCGAAAAGATGCAAATTGTGCAAACGGTCTCCGTCAAACTCTATTGAAAGGTTTTGAGGCTTATCCAAAGTGAAAAAGACAGTATTCTGTACTTGCCTGTAAACTACCTTATTATTCAAGGGGCGGATGGCAACCTCACGTACTGTACCATTATTCTTTTTTACCATTACTTCTACCGGACTCCCCATATCAAACTGCACCATAGAAGCATCTTGCGGCTTATCCAAATCTACCTGTACTTTATATTCAAACAAGTCCTGCCACTCTCCACCGGGTATACGGACACGCACCGTATAGTCATCATTGTGAGGCAGTCCTGTATGTAATCCCTCCGGATAGGTTTTCAACTGTGCCTGTACAACTACGCCGCAATTTATCAGTACAAACAATATGAATAATAGTTTCCGTTCCATTGCATATCTCTGTCTATAACTTTGTCTTCTCCGTCACGCTCTTTTCTATCTTATACGTTTTTCCGTTCAATGTGATGGTGCAAGCACCCGAAGCCGTACAGTACCATCCGTCCGCTCCTTTTTCAAGCAATACGCTCACCGGAACATTCGCCTTGACAACCACTGCAGGAGTTTGCAACAGCGTACCATTCCCTAAAAAGAGTGTACAATCTTCTCCTTTCCGATTACTCCACAAAGCGTAGGTGGCCGAGGCTTTCATACCATTGTTCATCGAACAAAGATGCGCCGCACTGTCTGAAGACAGGATATAGACGGTGCGCCCGCTTTTCTGTGTTACACAAATTCCAACATGGCTGCCCGGCTGTCCGCACTTCACTTCCGGAAAAGTAACGGAGGTAATCTGTTCGGCTTCTTTCACTGTTGAAGGTTCATAAACCGCCACGAAAGGACGATTCCATGCTTCTCCTTCCTGACGGGCAACAAAGGTTAATGTGGGCTGCTCCTTAATATTGTAAGGCATACCCGGAGTACGGCTAAGCCCCTCTGTCATAGGACTAAGAGCTGAAAACACCGTACGGTTTTCCTCTCCTTTCATCCACATATTCATTCGGATATCATCTTTATCGGGCATCTTAATTGTAAAGACGGCCTTTACATCTTCGCCTGTCCGGGCACACTTCTTGTCGAACAGATAAGAATAGGCATACAGATGGGCCCCGGCAAATGCAAGTTCCTCAGTAGGCCTCAGGTTTAAATCTGTGCCGTCGGCTGCCGTCAAGGTCATCTCTTGTCCCAGATTATGATAGAAATAATCGTGCATCTTGTCTCCGCCAAGCTCTTTGCGGCTACGGAAAATATCTATATAGTAGCCCGTTTCGGGACCGGTGGTGACAATACTCATCATACGTATCTGGTCTGCACGGCTTTCCGGTTCACGGAAATAGACATCACTATACGTAACGGAAGGGAACTTATCTTTCACCGCCACAGCTGCAGAAGATGCCGGAAAACAGGAAAGCAATTCGAACGAATGGTTGCTCTTCATCACCGGATAGCTGGAAATACCGTCTACGCATACAGTGTTGTGACTGGGAAACTGAGAGTAGTATTCAGCATAATCCAGTCCGCTGTAAAGGTACAAGCCGATGCCGGCATCAGGCCCCAACACATACCCTTTGCCATAAAGTTCCATTGAAATGCCGTTGGCGTGCATATGATTGCCCTCACTGGCATTCAAAGATATCATCAGGCTATTGCGTGGATTCATGCCATTACGTTGTACCAGCCACGACACGTTTGGAGCGTAGAACAAAGGAGACACATAATCTTCTATTTTACCGGTATTGACATCCGACCTTAGTTCCAAGGGTTTATCGTCGAAAAAAGCATTGACGGAAACACGTACCTTTTCTTTCGCCGTATTCTTGCCGGCATCAGGATTAAGGCATTTCAGCAAAGCGGTGAAATACTTCTCCTGTTCTTCTTTGCCATTGGCTTGGGCGTTTTCAATCATCCGGACAACGGGCGTGGTTTTCAGATACCCCGGATGTGTATCTCCAAAGCCGCATATCATTCTGTTGGGAAACAAATACTGGGGAGTAGCTGCAACAGCCTTGGGAAGTACCGGTAATTCTTTCGTTAAGTCACAATGCAAATTACGGTCGAAGATGTTCGTAAAATTAGCATAGTCATTCATAACTACGCCACTATAACCGGGACATTCCGCCCAAATGCCCGTATGAGGGTCGTACCCGTAGTCGGCAAGTTTTTTCAAACTCCACTGGCGGATACTGGATTGGTTGAGCACATAGTCTATATAATAGCCTCGCCCTTTGCCATCGGCATAATGGTTATCATCTTCGAGCACTATGCCAATGTCCATGATATAGCGCGCCTGCATCAGATTCCAATTATTATGGGGTACTCCATTGGCTATGATGTTGTCCGCCCACTTCTTGAAAGCTCCGGCATAGATATTCATCTTATCGGCATAGTGAACGGCCAGATACCCATGCAGGAAATCATAAAGAGGAACAATCTCATAAAGAATATCTTCATGGATTACTTCAAACGAACTCATGCCAACCAGTGTCTGCTGATGACCATAATTTGCATCAACAGGGACATTGCGATAATAGATGCCCTGCATATAGGTGTCGAACACTCCGGCAGCCAACCGGGCATATTGTTCTTCATCGGTCAGCCAATAAAGAAAAGCTGCATCACGGGCAATTCCCATAATCTCACGATTCAAGCTTTCAATGTTACGCCCTGTCTTGGAAGGATGGACTTTCTCCAAAGGGCGACCGGGTAGAGAGTTGTTATGGAAAGTAATATTACCGTCTTTATCATCATCATAAGGAACGATATCCGCCAGTTTGGGGCGACCATGGGTGGCAAATGTGCCGCGTGTCCCGGTAAAACGTACCGTAGGAACGGGTGCCTTCGCTCCACCGGCATGGTCGAAACTTTCACCTTTTATATATACATCGGTGGCGTGCGAGTTCCAGTACATGGCAAGACGTGACAAGAGCCAGTCCGGTTGCGCCTCTGTCAGCCGGGTATAGGTATCCGTCTTTTCTTTCAGCTTATTGAAGACCTCTCTTGCCCATGATTCATTCTTAATCAAGTCACGGGTGGCCTGCTTCCCATCGGCAGTCGTCAGATAGCGGGGATGCTCCCGGGAAAGTTTCAGAGTACGGGTATCAATTTGTGCTTGCAATGCTGTAACTGCCGATAACAGTAATAGTAATATAGCTTTTCTCATCTTGTAATCGTTTTGAAAAGGAATACGCACAACTCGCCTTTCACACTCAATAACCAAGAGATTTTTAGCATCCCTCCTATTCCAGAACAGAACTATCTATGCTGGCTCATATACTCTTTCGGTGACATTCCGTATTTCTCACGGAAAGAACTGGAAAAATGAGACAGATTAGTATATCCTGTAGCATAAGCAATCTCCGAAATAGTAAGCTTTTGGTCTTGTGCCAATAGAGCGGCCGCCTGCTGTAAACGTATATTCTTAATAAAATCGCGGGTAGAAAGATTGGTCAGTTCCTTCAACTTACGATGCACGTGTACACGGCTTAATCCTACTTCGGAAGCAAGCATTTCAACGTTCAGCGCAGGATCGTCCAAATGCTCGTTCACCACCTTCATAATCTTACCCATCAATATCTCGTCACTGGACTTCATGGTGATTTTTTCCATCTTATCCTCTTGCTGCTGTGCCCCGCTGAATTTATTACGCAATAATTTGCGGTTGGCAATCAGATTGGCGATAGTCTTTTTCAATAACTCTGTATTGAATGGCTTCACCATATAAGCATCTGCCCCTGTTTCCATTCCTTCCAACGTATCTTCCGGCTTGGATTTGGCTGTCAGTAAGATTACGGGGACATGGTTCACGTTCGTGTTCAACTTTATCTTGCGACACAGAGTCAACCCGTCCATTTCAGGCATCATAACGTCCGAAATAACCAAGTCGGGGGTATCACGCAGAACCAAATCATACGCTTCCTTACCGTTACTGCAAGTTTCGACTTTATACTCATCTGATAATTCTGCTTTCAGGTATGCCTTAATCTCGTCCTCGTCTTCCACAACCAATACCCGCAAGCGTGTCTTTGCCTTAATAGCGGCCTTAGGCTCTTCCTCTTCTTCTATCAACTCTTCTTCCAGTTTCGCTAAAACAGGTTTATCTACAGTGTGGTATATCACGTTTTCCGCATCCACCGTTTCCAACTCATCGGTACGCAAATGGGCCGACCCTAATGGTATGCGTATGATAAAGCGGCTGCCGGGAGCATCCTCTCTATTTTCTGCAAGTATTTCGCCATGATGCAATTGAACCAACGAACGGGATAAATGCAAACCAATACCGGTACCAAAATTAGACTTCGTTACATCATTATCTATCTGATAGAAGCGTTCGAAGATTCGTTCTATCTTATTCCGGTCAATACCGATGCCGCTATCTGTTATGGCAATCTCAAAGTACTCGCGTAGTGCGTCCTTACGCGCCATGTCATGACCGGTTGCCAGACTGACCTGTATCTCGCCCTCTTCCGGAGTATATTTAAAAGCATTAGATAGAATATTCATCAGTACTTTATCAAAATTATTCAAGTCTATCCATACCTTCAGTTGAGGCATCATATGCTCAAAAGTAAAATGAATATTCTTTTTACGCGCCATATACTCAAATGTCTGCATCAGGTCATCGATGAATCCCACCATATCGGTCTCACGAAATTTCAGAAACATCTGCCCTTTGTCTAACTTACGGATATCCATCAACTGATTAATCAGCCGAAGGATGCGCTGAGAATTACGATAAATCATTAAGTATGTCTTATGTAACTCTGAGTCTTTCTTATCCGCCAACAATTTTTCCAGAGGATTAATAATAAGCGTCATAGGAGTTCTTATCTCATGAGAAATGTTGATAAAGAACTGTAACTTCGCTTCATTGAGCTGCTCTGCATGTTCACGCTTCATGATTTCACGACGATGCCGCATACGCGATAAGATATAGTTGACAATACCCAACACCAACAATCCAAACAAAGCTGCATAAAAACAATACGCCCACCATGTTTGATACCAGGGAGGGGTTATCAGAATCTTGATTGTACGCACTTCCGAGTAATTGCCATAATTAAGTGCGCGTACCCGGAAAGTATATTTACCGGGCGGCAAATTATTATAGGTCACACGATTTACTCCCGGTTCTGTACTAAGCCACTGAGAGCCTAATTCATCAATTTTATATTGGTAAGATATCTGCTCAGGGTTGTTGTACTGCAATGTGGAAAAGATAATGCTGAATGTATTATCCAAATAAGACAACCGGAACAGATTGGCTTCTTGCACCGATGTATGGATTATGGGGTCTCCGTTTGAAAGACTGTTTTTATGTATCGGCTGATTAAATACGTAAAAGTCCGTTATCCATACATTCGTTTCTTTGGAGGTATTTCCTATGCTTCCGGGAGAGAAACAAGTGATACCGTTGATACCACCAAAATATATCTTTCCATTCTTGTCCGTATAGAAAGCGCCGTGCATAAATTCATTGCCCTGCAAACCATCTCCCGAATAGTAATTAATAAAACGGTTATTTTGTACATCATACCGGCTGATTCCCATATAAGTGCTAATCCAAATATCATGCCGGAAGTCTTCACTAAGCCCGCATATCACATTGTTTGGCAATCCGTTTGCCATTGCAAACCTTTCCAACTCATTCGTTGTCTTATCAAAACTGTACAACCCATCCGTAGTACCGGCCCAAATCTTACCCGAATGGTCCTCTTGAATAACATACCCCACACATCCGGAAATCAAAGTGTTGACCTTTTTATAATTAATAAAACTCTCCGTTGACGGATTAAAACAACTTACTCCTTTATAATGTCCCAACCATATCAGCCCTTCACTATCACAAAATATATAATTCACCCAATCGTTGACAAGCTCATTCCGCTTCAAGTCATCGGTTTCATCTTTAGAAGATTCATAATGTTTTAACTTTCCGGTCTTCAAGTTATATTGATAAAAGCCGGAACCTAATGTCCCGATATATAGATTCTTCTGTTTGTCTTCAGTTATCGAAAATATTTTTTCATTATCAATAGGTAAAGAATAGTCACATTCTCCGGTTTTCCGATTAAACCTTGCAACTCCCCGCGTATAAGAACCAAGCCATAAGTTCTTATCCGTATCCTCATAAATACACATTATCGTATTAGCAACAGAATGGGCGGAACTCCCCGGCTGATAGTGTCTCAACCTCTTCCCGTTTGCATCCAACTCGTATATACCTTCATTATCTGCACCAACCCATAAATGACCGTTACTGTCTTGAAAAATAGACATAACACAGCCTTGTCCTATAGGATTATAGTAAATAGACTTGCTACCATAATATTCAAAAGGATTATCTTGTTTCGGTATCAAGACTACCCCTTTTTGAAATAGCCCTAACCACAAATTCTTATCCTTATCTTCCAACACTGTATGAATCTTTCCTTCCGAAAAGTCCATTGGGGCAGAATTAATAGTATAGTCTTCCAACTGTTCTTTTGCAGAATTATACATTTTCAGTCCCTGCCCGTCAGTACCAACCAGCAATTGCCCGCTCACCAATGACATACAATAAACGGACAGTGGACCGTCTCCTGTATAAGGAACCGGAATAAAGTTGTTTTCCTGCCTATTGTAACGTGACAGACCTTGCTTCTGAGTCCCTACAAAAAGATTCCCTTCCTTATCTTCTATTATGGCGGCAACGTTATTGTCATTGAGGGTTGGATATTTAAATACACGCACTTCTTTCGTTGCAGGCATATAACAAATCAGTCCGTTTCCATACGTTCCTATCCAAATATTATAATAAGAATCTTCATAAAAACAAGATTGAAAATTGTAATTCGACTGCTTTAAAAGATTATCTACAGAAACTGCCTGCTTTTGCTGTTCATCCAAACGAAACATTCCCTGCCCGGTAGTTGTCATCCAGATTTCTCCATTATGCAATTCCTGCATCTGCGTTATATGTGGAAAAACCCGCTTACCCGCACGAAACATTGGAATCTCCAAAAAACTATCCGTTTCACGATCATACTTCATTAACCCATCAATACACCCCACCAGCAGATTACGTCGACTATCCTCAAACAAAGTACGTACATAATTATTCCTGATAGAAGATGAATCAGCTGAAATATGCCGGTAATTGGTGAAGCGCAAACCATCAAACTTATTTAACCCATATTCAGTTGTGACCCAAATAAAGCCTTGTTTATCCTGAAATATCTGATTAATTAAGCTACTGGATAAGCCCATATCTGTAGTATACACTTTTCCCGTCTGTGCTTCACTGTATTGAGCTATACAACACAAACATACTACAAGTACTTTCCAAACGCATCTTTTCATAGTCTTTCTTTTTTATTAGATACAAAAGTCTGACAAAGATAAACAAAAAGCAGGTTTATTCGATACATATGTAACTTTTGTGATAAAAAAACTTCATGGCTCCACCGTAAAAAAGAATTAATTTTAATTATTTTTATTGCAAAAAAATCCATTTACAACCACCACGCCTTATTGATGTAACATACACAAAAAAGAATGTAACACAGTTGCAAGAGTATGTTACAAAAAATAAAATATAAGTATCATCTATACCCTACCATATTACAAATGCTAACTAACTTTGCCTATGTCAGAAAGTTGAGGATATACACCTCATTTCTTTAGTCATTTAAAATATAAAATAAATGTTTAACTAAAACGATAGCATATGAAAACATAAAAAGAACCTTAATGAACTTATACTTTGATTTAACATTTTTATTCAATTTAAACCTTGTTTTTTTATGAAATGCACAACTTATTATTTTAGGTCCTTAGGGCTATTGTTATTACTTTGCCTGATACCTCTGTGGAGTGTCGCTCAGAATATCACGGTAAAGGGTATTGTAAAAGATAATTTCGGTGAACCGGTTATTGGCGCCAACGTTACGGAAAAAGGAACAACCAATGGTATGATAACCGATTTGGATGGAAACTTTTCGTTAACAGTACAGAAAAATGCGACCTTAGTAATTTCTTATATCGGATATATAACACAAGAAATTGCCGTTAAAGGAAATGCAAACCTCAACATTACATTAAAAGAAGACTCCAAAGCATTGGAAGAAGTAGTCGTTATCGGTTACGGTACAGCGAGAAAATCAGACGTAACAGGTTCTATCGCATCAGTAGGAGGCGACAAACTGCGTGAAATGCCGGCAACAAACATTACATACGCTCTACAAAATCGTATAGCCGGTGTGGACATGGCACAGACTTCTTCACAACCGGGCGCTACTATGCAAATCCGAATTCGTGGTACCCGTTCTCTAACGGCTTCCAACGATCCGTTAGTAGTATTGGATGGTATTCCTTTTATGGGGAATCTTTCTGATATCAACCCCGGCGATATCAAAAGTATGGATATCTTGAAAGATGCTTCTTCCACAGCTATCTATGGTTCACGTGGTGCCAATGGTGTTATTTTGATTACCACAAACAAAGGAGCACAAGGTACACCAGCCAAATTCACATACAATGGCTATGTCGGTGCAAAATCCGTATTCTCAAAATACCCGATGATGGATGGAAAGAAGTTTGCCGAAATGCGTAAGTATGCCGGCAAATTTGATAATTCGTTAGATGAATCGGACGATGTTAACACAGATTGGCAGGATTTAATGTATCGTACCGGTATGGTAACAAGCCACGATGTCAGCGTAGCAGGAGGTACAAATCAAGGAAGCTACAGTTTCGGAGCTGCCTACTACAAAGACCAAGGGGTTATTCCTACACAGAATTATACGCGCTACTCTTTACGTGGTTCATTTGATCAAGGGGTAGGTAAGTACTTCCGTTTCGGATTAACAACCAACTCCAACTATAATGTAACAAAAGGTTCTAATATCGGTTTGTATAATGTATTGGCAAACTCTCCTATTGCTAATCCGTACAATGAGGATGGAAGCCTGAAGAGAACAGTAAAAATAAACAGCCAAGATGAATACTTTGTTGTAACACGTGATATTGTAGAAAGTTTGGAAGATACTTGGCTGAACGAACAGAAAGGCTTCGGTACTTATAACAACCTTTTTGCCGAAATACAATGTCCATGGGTAAAAGGATTAAAATATCGTGTCAATTTAGGTCTGAACTACCGTTCTACCAAAGGTGGTACTTTCACTGGTGAGGGCGTAAACAGCACAACAGAAGATACTCCTTCTACCGCATCATTAACCCACTCTGAAACAACAAACTGGGCTATAGAAAACTTGATAACTTATGACCGTACATTCGGTAAACATCAATTGAATATAGTAGGAATGTACTCAGCCGAAGAAACTGTTTATACCAAATCAAATATTGCAGCACGTGATATTCCGGCAGAGTACTTACAATATTACAATTTAGGTCGTGCAGAAGGTACAATTACCGTTAATCCAGATAATTGGGATTATCAGAAAAGCGGACTGATGTCTTGGATGGGACGTGCCATGTATACTTATGACAATCGCTATATGTTAATGGCAACTGTTCGTGCTGATGCTTCTTCACGTTTGGCAAAAGGTCATCAATGGCATACATATCCGGCTGTATCTGCCGGTTGGAATATCGGTCAGGAATCATTTATGGATGATATTGAATGGCTGGATATTCTTAAAGTGCGCGTAGGATACGGACAAACCTCCAATCAGGCTGTAAGTCCATATTCCACATGGGGAAAATTATCCACTCGTCCTTATAACTTCGGACCAACAGGTTATGCTACCGGTTATTATGTATCTGCATTGCCCAATTACAATTTAGGTTGGGAATACTCTTCTACCTGGAACTTCGGTTTGGATTTCACATTATTCGGCGGTCGCTTATCAGGAACATTAGAATACTATATACAAAAAACATCTGATTTGCTGCAGAACGTTAATCTTCCTGCAACTTCCGGTGTAAGCAGCTATGTAGGCAACGTAGGAAAAACTCAAAACAAAGGCGTCGAACTCACCTTAAACGGAACAATACTTGACAATTATAATGGTTGGACATGGGATGCCAGCCTTAACTTATCAGCCAATCGCAATGAATTGACCGAATTGGCATCCGGAGCAGAACGCGATGAAGCCAATAACTGGTTTGTAGGTCATCCCGTTGATGTAATCTACGATTATGAAAAGATTGGCTTATGGCAAGAAGGTGACCCTTATCTTGCAATTTTAGAACCGGGTGGAAATGTAGGTATGATCAAAGTTAAATATACCGGTGAATATAATGAAGATGGGACTCCCGCTCGTAAAATCGGACCGGATGACCGCCAAATTATCAGTATGGAACCCAAATTTACGGGTGGTTTCAGTACGCGTGTTGCGTATAAAGGATTCGATTTGAATGTTATTACAGCATTCAAGTGTGGCGGTAAACTTATCAGTACATTACACCATGCTAACGGTTACCTGAATATGTTGACTGGTCGTCGTGGTCAAGTAGATGTAGACTATTGGACAGAAGAAAACACTAATGCCAAATATCCAAAACCAGGTGGTATTCAAAGTGGTGACAACCCTAAATATGGTAGTACTTTAGGATATTTTGACGCTTCATACTGGAAAGTCCGTAATATCTCTTTAGGCTATAATTTCGATCAACAGAAATGGCTGAAAAATTTCGGCATCCAAAGTTTACGTGCTTATGTATCTATACAGAACCCGTTCGTAATATGCTCTCCATTCCATAAAGAAACCGGTTTGGATCCGGAAACCAACTCTTACGGTAATGAAAACGTAGCTGTTACAAGTGGCATTCAGAGTCGTTTCCTTACAGTGGGAACCAATTCTCCTTCCACACGTAATTATTTATTCGGCATTAACTTGACATTCTAATTTAGCTTTAAAACTATGAAACCAATATTTACTAATATAAGAGTTCTGGGAACTACGGCATTAGCCTTGATCTTTGCAACTTCTTGCTCAGATATTTTAGACGAACAGCCACGTAGTATTTATGAACCAACCTTCTTCCAAACAGAAAGAGGTGTAGAAGGCGGTATTACTTCTATGTATGCACACTTACGTTACATCTATGGGCAAGCTTACTATTACAATTCTTGCCTGACAGGAACAGATGAAGCGACTTATGCCCAGTCGGCTGACGGCAATTTTAAAGATGCCGATTTATCGGGTGTAGGAAGTCTGACAGCAAGCAGTAGCCGTTCAGACGTGTTATGGGGAACAGCCTTTTCAAATATCAACACGGCTAACGGCGTTATTGAGAACGGCTCCAAAGTAGGTGTTTCAGACGCTCTTCTTGCAGAAGCACACTTCTTCCGCGGTATGGATTATTTCTTATTAGTACAGACATTTGGCGGCGTGCCATTGGATTTGGGTGCAGGTGAGTTAAAATTCAACATCTCTACCTCACGCACTTCCGTACGTAACACTGTTCCCGAAGTGTACACTAAAGCGATTTTTCCTGATTTAAAAACAGCTGTCACTAATCTACCGGAGAAGCCTCGTGTAACAGGTGGAGTCGCTAAAACAGTAGCACGCTTATACCTGTCAAAAGCATATCTGACCTATGGCTGGTGGTTGGAAAACCCCAATAACATCCCCACATATCCGGAATGTAATCGTACAGATCCTGACGGGCATGATGCTGCATGGTACTATCAGCAAGCATATGATATTGCAACTGAAGCAATTGACAATCCCGGAGCATATGGTTTGATGGAGAGTTTCTATCAAGTCAATGCAGGACCATACGACCGAAACAAAGAAATCTTACTGTATGCTGATCATACCCAAGAAGATGAATACTACAACGGCGGTAGCTTGACGTATGGTAGCGGTGGAGCTCCTGATAATTTTGCCGGTTGGATGATGAATTGGAACTATACGGATATTCAGGCCAAAGATAAAGACGGTAAAACTATTTCACCGGTAATTCGCGTTGCCGAACAAGCTTATGGTCGCCCGTGGACACGTATGGCTCCTCCTCACAGTGTATTTACACATACTTTTAAAGACAAAACAAAAGATTCCCGCTACGATGGAACATTTACAACAGTTTACCGCGGTAACTGGTCTACAAACGGAAACGAATGGACAAGTGTTACAGGAGCTAACGGCATTGCAGTAGCCGAGGGAGAACCGTTATTGACTTTCCTTTCTGAAGATGATCCTGATATCAAATATCCAGAGAAAGGAGCAGGAGATAGTAATACCGGGGCTGGAGTTATAGCAGGACGTGCTGATTATGTAATGGGTCCCAGTGCAATCAGTCGTCGCGTATATCCGGGACTTTGGAAACTCGGTCCTTATCGTACTGACAACGGTACCGGTGTCGGTCAACCTAATGCCGGTAGTACACGTCCGTACAATATTGCCAAGTTTTCTGAGCTCTATTTGATTGCAGCAGAAGCTGCAGTAAAAGGCGCAACGACTAAACCTAATAAAAGTGCACGTGAGTTAGTCAACGTTTTACGTGATCGTGCAGGCAAATGGACATTCAGCAATGCAGAGAAAGAAGAAAAGGATTTGGATTATGGTTCTGATTTGACAAATGACACCCCAACAACAATTGATATCAACTATATCCTTGATGAACGTTCACGTGAATTCTTCGGTGAAGGTTATCGTTGGTTCGACCTTGTACGTACACAAAAATGGAATGAGTATGCTGACACTTACCAAATTTGTGGAAACGACAAAGGGGACCGTGAAGTCAAGACTTATACACGTACCATCAAGCCCGGACATTACCTGCGTCCTATTCCACAAGGACAGCTTGACGGTATGGAAATGACCCCTGAAGAGAAAAAGAACTATCAAAATCCTGAATATAGATAATTTATCTTTTTAAGATAAGTTCGCAATAGGTATTCATCGAAGCCGCTTGTAGATGTTCTAAAGTATCTGCAAGCGGCTTTTTATAAATATTAATATTATGAGAAATAGCATTTTTTGTATTATTTTGTTTTTAGCAAGTATGTGTTGGCAGCTACCACTAAAAGCTGCAGAACGTTTTATAACAAATGACGCTGTCGGCTTTCAATGGATACAAGAAAAAAAATCTTATCCTATACTGATAGATAACGAGGAATATAAAGGGGTACTCCGTGCCATTACTAATCTACAAACAGACGCACAAACAGTGACCAACGTCAAACCCCAAATCACAAGTTCTGTAACCGAAAAACGACTGTTGATTATTGGTTCTATCAATCGTAGCAACTGGATAAAACGGCTAATAGCATCAGGAAAAATCTCAGCCAATGAGTTAAAAGGAAAACGTGAAAAGTATATCCTATGTACCGTCAAACAACCATTCGAAGGAGTAGAGGAAGCTGTAGTGATTGCAGGTAGTGATAAAAGAGGTACTATTTATGGCATCTATGAGTTATCTTCACAAATGGGCGTATCTCCCTGGTACTATTGGGCGGATGTACCTGTGCAACATAAAAATAACATCTCAATACTCCCGGGAAGTTATACAGATGGTGAGCCTGCCATAGAATATAGAGGTATTTTCTTGAATGACGAGTGGCCCTCACTCGGAAATTGGGCACAGAAAACATTCGGCGGATTTAACAGTCAGTTTTATGAAAAAGTATTTGAACTCATACTTCGTCTGAAAGGTAATTTCATGTGGCCTGCCATGTGGGCCAGCGCTTTCTATGATGATGATATACAAAATGGAGTTTTAGCTGATGAAATGGGAATCGTAATGGGTACTTCCCACCATGAGCCTATGGGGCTAGCACAACAAGACTGGAAACGTCGCGGGACAGGCGCATGGGACTATACCCAAAACACTGCCACACTTCAAAATTTCTGGACAGAAGGTATAGAACGTTGCAAAAATTGGGAATCCGTAATTACCATAGGTATGCGTGGAGATGGAGATATGCCTATGAGCGAAAATGCCAATATTAACTTATTACAAAACATAGTCAAAGAGCAACGCAAAATTATCACTAAAGTTACAGGTAGAAAGGCTTCTGATATACCTCAGGTATGGGCTCTATATAAGGAGGTACAAGATTATTATGACAACGGCATGCGCGTTCCCGATGACATAACATTATTACTTTGTGATGATAATTGGGGCAATGTAAGAAAGCTACCTTCATTAACAGAAAAGCCTCGCAAGGGCGGCTATGGAATGTATTACCATTTTGACTACGTAGGAGGTCCAAGAAACTACAAATGGTTAAACTGCAACCAAGTAGAGCGTGTATGGGAACAAATGAACCTCTGTTATGAATACGGTGTGAGAAAGCTCTGGATTGTAAATGTAGGTGACCTTAAACCCATGGAATACCCTATTCAGTTCTTCCTAGACATGGCTTGGCAACCTAAAGCGTTCAATCCTAACAATATTTTTGATCACACCATAAGTTTTGCTGCACAGCAATTTGGCAATAAATATGCCGAAGAAATAGCAGATATTATTAAACTTTACAGCAAATATGCCCGTAGAGTGACTCCCGAGCTTCTAAATGCAAACACATATCAGTTCAATTATGACGAGTGGAACACTGTTGTAGAAGAGTGGAATAATCTAGAACTACGAGCTTTAAGAGTTTATCAAAATCTCGATCCTCATTGGTACGATGCTTACGAAGAACTTGTCCTATTCCCCATTCAGGCTATGCAGAATGTCTACGAAATGTATTACTCTGTAGCAATGAATGCCAAGGTAGAATCTCCTGCCGAAATCAACTATTGGGCACAGCGTGTCGAAAAATTATACAAAAGAGATTCATTACTCTGTGCTCATTATAATTATGAAATTGCAAATGGGAAATGGAATCATATAATGGATCAGGTGCATATCGGATACACCAATTGGCAACAGCCAGAAACACAAGTAATGCCTAAAGTGAGAAAATCTCAAGACACCGTTTACCTCTGCCACAAGGAAACAGACGGATATATTTCTATAGAAGCAGGTAATTTTAAGGTCAACCATAAAGTTAGTGTCATTCCCGACCTTGGCAAGACAGAATGTGCTATCACCACTTTGCCAGCTTCCATAACCCCAAACAATGCCTATGTAGAATACGAACTTGAAACAATGTCTTCAGGCAAGGCAAAACTAAGTATACTACTTGCCCCTACTCTCAATTTCAATGCTAATAAAGGGCTACGCTTTGCCATTAGTATAGACGGTGGTCAAGAACAGATTGTCAATTTTAACGGTCATTACGATGGGAGGCTCGGCCCTTGGCAAGCTGCCAGCATCATAAAAACAGATATGGAAGCAGATTTTGGTCAAGCCGGCAGACATACTCTCCGCTTCAGATTTGTAGATTCAGGAATCGTAATGGAAAAAATACTTATAGACTTCGGTGGTCTAAAGCCAACATACCTTGGAGCACCTTCTTCTAAACTTATTAAATAGATACCCATATGAAAAACATTAAAACACTTAGTATTATTCTTTTTTCCATACTGACATTTTCAGCATGCAGCACTCCTGAACCTGTAGAACAGGATGGAACTATGCTTTGGCTTGCAAACGGACGCAGCTACGAAGATGTTCTTAACTCTGTCGTAACTAAGATAGATAGCAGCCTTACTAAAGAAGAGTATCACATTTATGATGCTGATGGCAAACGCTATATCAGTGGTGGTTCCCAATCTGCCATTCGTTACGGAGTCTATGCACTACAAAGAGCAGAAGTTCTCGGCAAAGCAGATACAGGACTGGATATTCACGAAAAGCCATATTACGAATACCGTATTCTCAATCACTGGGATAATCTTGATGATACTGTAGAAAGAGGTTATGCCGGACTATCCATGTGGGAATGGACTGCAGAAGAGATTCCTGTAAAGAGAATTCATCATTATGGTGAGCTCTGCGCCTCTGTGGGACTAAACGGTGCTGTGCTCAATAATGTTAATGCCAATCCTCACATACTTGATAAAGAACATATTAAAAGAGTATCTCAAATTGCCAATATTCTCAGAGAGTATGGAATAACCACTTATCTCTCAATAAAATGGACAAGTCCTATCACTCTCAGCGGGTTAAAATCAGGAGATCCCCTTGATTTAAAAGTTCGCCAATGGTGGAAAGATAAAGCTGCTGAGATATATGCTGCCATTCCCGACTTTGGCGGTTTCCTTGTAAAAGCAAATTCTGAAGGACAAGCCGGACCGCAAGATTATGGCAGAACCCATGCCGATGGTGCAAATATGCTTGCAGAAGCAGTGGCTCCCTACGGTGGAATTATCATGTGGAGAGCTTTTGTATATAGTCCTACCAGTAGTGACAGGGCTAACCAAGCGGTAGAAGAATTCAAATCTCTTGACGGACAATTTGCAGATAATGTTATTATTCAAATCAAAAACGGTCCTATTGACTTTCAACCGCGTGAACCTTTCAGTCCATTATTCGGACAGCTATACAAAACTCCCATGATGATGGAATTTCAAATCACCCAAGAATATCTTGGTTTCTCTAATCATCTTGTCTATCATGGTACTACTTATGAAGAAAGCCTTGACAGTGATACTTACAGAGATGGAAAAGGTTCTACTGTAGCTAAAATGGTGAAAGCTATTGCAGGGGTTGCAAATACCGGTCAAGATCCTAATTTCTGCGGCTATATTTTTGCCCAATCCAATTGGTATGCATTCGGTCGTTTAGCATGGAATCCTACGTTAAGTGCCGAACAGATTGCGGACGAATGGGTACACCAAACTTTCATCCGACCTAAAGGAATGACCTTCCAAGCCTATGAACAAAAGTTTCTTATCCCTGTCAAAGATATAATGATGAGTTCCCGCGAAACAGCCGTAAATTACATGATGCCACTTGGTTTCCATCATATATTCGGTGGATCACACTATGGACCGGGACCATGGGAAAGCAGTATAAGACCGGATTGGTCACCTGTATTCTATCACAAAGCCGACAAAGACGGAGTAGGATTTGACCGTACTCGTAATGGTTCTGCTAATGTAGACCAATACCATGAACCGCTCGCCTCACAATTCAACTCTCTCAAAACCTGTCCTGAGAATCTACTTCTTTGGTTTCATCATATTCCATGGGACTATAAACTCTCTTCTGGAAGAGAACTTTGGGACGAAATATGCCTGCATTATGACAAAGGAATCTCACAAGTTGAAAAGTACCAAGAAACGTGGGCAAGTCTCAAACCTTATATCAGTAAGACAATATTTGATGAAGTTACCCTAAAATTAGATATTCAGAAAAATGATGCAGAATGGTGGAGAGATGCTTGTATAGGTTATTTCCAGACTTTCTCCAACAAAGAACTTCCCACAGGTGTGAGACCTCTAAAAACTCCGATCGATTCTCTAATAAAAAGTAGAGTAAAATCCAATCGTTATGGTATGCCTTACCATGATGAAAATCATAAGCCTATCATTATCAAACGTCTGTAAAAATGTTTCACCCACGTATAGAAAAACTCTGTACGTGGGTGAAATTCATTCAGCAATCCTTTATCAAAATAAAAGTTTGTTCTTATAAAAGTGTTTTGTGTTTGTATAACTTACCTATTATATTTCAAAATCCTGAAATTTCTCTTATACCCTATTCTAATAGTTTCTTTATAAACTCTTTCGGCTGATAATCACGATCAAACAGCAAAGCATAATCCTTACGCCCTCTCACCGGAAAACCATTCTTCCAAGAATCTCCGTCACTCACACCCCAAGCTGTCACACGGCTCACAATATCAGAATGTTTAATAAATAAGTCCATGAACTCAGACATACGACTATTCCATTGTTGGGAAACACTATCGGGCAAAGACTCCGGATAAGGATTCAACATCTTTTTGTAAGCTACTGTATCAGATACATTGGCAGTGCGCTTTAAAGTTGGCAAAGCAGTCATATCCCATTCTGTTATCATTACTTTAGCACCAGTAGAAGCATAAGCAACCATGCTTTCCTCGAAATCTTTCAAAGAAGGATAGTCAAGACCTACATGTCCCTGCATTCCGATAGCATCCACACGGAGACCTTTAGATTTCATGTCATTTACTAAATTTACGACAGTTTCGCGTTTTCCGGCTTCATGCATATTATAGTCATTATAATATAACTCTGCTTCAGGATCAGCCTCATGAGCATATTGGAAAGCAAGAGGTATAAATTCTTCACCTAAAATCTCATAAAACTTGCTCTTACGATAAGATCCATCCTCAAGAATTGCTTCATTCACAACATCCCAACCCTTAACACGTCCTTTATAACGGCTAACTATAGTTGTTATATGGTCCTTCAACCGTTGCTTCAACACTTCTGAAGATACATTTTTTCCATCCTTGTCAACACAGAACCAAGGAGCAAGTTGAGAATGCCAAACCAAACAATGACCGATGATGTACATTCCGTTGTCTTCACCGAACTTTACAAACTCATCCGCTTGACTGAAATCATAACGATTCTCCTCCGGATGAATCACTTGGCATTTCATACAATTCTCCGCCACAACCGAATTGAAATGGCGCTTCACAATCTTAACAGCCGCAGTATCTATACCGGAAGATTGTTTTGTATTCAAAGCAACACCTATCAAGAATTTGTCGCCCAACACTTCTTTCAAAGAAGCTTCATTTTCCGTTGTTACACGTGTAGCACAAGAACTTAGAGCCAAACCTGCCAACAATACTAATAACGTTTTTTTGTTGTTCATGTTTTTTTGTTTAATGATTATAAAATATAAATATGAAAAATTGAAAATAAGTTATTACCAATTATCCGTCCGAAAAGGTGAAGCTAACAATCCTTCCTTATTGCACAAATTAGCATCCTCCGGATTGTTACTCCAAGCATAACGTACTGCAACAGGATTCTTCACAATCTTACTACTTACAATAACCTTATTACCTCGTATCACGGCATCTGCCCATACAAACTTTTGATCTTCACCTGCAATCGCAAAATGTCTCAGAGTTTTCCCTTCTTTACAAATCAGTCCACGACCGATTTCTGTAAAAGTCAAGATTATCTTATCACCTTCCACTTTCATTTCTTTATATAGAGGCCCCGAACCAGTAATTTTCTCTCCATACACAAGCTTACGAGCACCCAAGAAAAGCCGCTGTGCAACCACCTTTTTGTTTAATGGATGTATATCATTCCACTCACCCACATCATAAGTAACCGCCAAAGAAGTGTAAGGTACATTCAATGCCGTTTTTAATTGAGCCTCGCGTATCCTCGCCCAGCCACTATCGGAAGGGCTATCATTCTTTTCCATAAAATTAGGTAACTGTACCAATAAGAAAGGCATATCAGGCATATTCCAAAGCTCCCGCCAATCCTTAATCAAAGCTTCCAATAAAGAAGCATATATTTGCGGACGTCCGGTATTACTTTCACCCTGATACCATATAGTTCCTTTCACCTGATAATTACTAATTGGATAGATCATACCACTGTAAAGCCCAGAACCTGCCTTATTCAAATTCTTTAGTCTATCGGCATATTTTACAACTTCATTCTGATTAATGCCTATCTTATATTTCCAAGTGCCGGTAAGTTCTATTTCCGCATCATCTCCTACAATTTTATAGTTCTTACCTTTGACGAAACCGCCATTTGCAGAATTCGCAGTAAGCCTTACAGTTATCACATTTTTGCCTTCTGTCAGAACTCCTGCCGGAATATCATACTTACGTGGAGGATAAGTATAGGAAGTAAAACCTACAAAAGTACCGTTGACGAAAATGGAATCACTGTCAACCAGTGTCCCCATATAAAGGCGTGCATGTCTTCCCACCATAGATTCGGGGACACTAAAGGTTTTCCTATACCATACAGTACCTCTTGTATGGATACCATTTTCCCGCCAATACCCTGGAACTTCCATTGTAGCCCAGTCCATATCATCCATATTTTTCTGTTGCCATTTACCAGCTCCTTTATCTTGCTTTGCTAATCTCATACTATCCAAAGCAGCCTTATCAAAAACTAATTCAGGAAACATTTTTAAGTTTTTCTGACTCACCCAGCTTTCTATGGCCGAACCACCCAAACTAGACACCAGCATTCCTACAGGCACTTTATATCTATCATATGCTTCCTGAGCAAAGAAGTAAGCTAATGATGTCCAATTCAACACATCGGAAGCAACAGCTGAATGCCAACCGGCATTACCTGCAATATCTTCCTTCAACCCTCCTACAGAATTCTGAGTAGGTACCTTATAATGCCGTATCATATGGTTGTTCGACACATTAATTTCAGGGAACATCTCTGTAAGACGCGCAATAGGAGTTTCCTGATTAGATTGACCGGAACAAAGCCAAACATCTCCCACCAAAACATCGCGAATCACACGTTCATTCACTTCCAAAAGGAAAGGTCCCCCGGCCTTCTGCGGTGGCAAAAGAACCTGCCAACTTCCCGTTGCATCGGTCTCTGTATTATAATGTTTTCCCTGAAAACGTACAGTTACTTTCTCTCCGGGAGAAGCCCAACCCCATATTTTTAATTCCACATCACGTTGTAATACCATTCTATCACTTACCAGACGAGGAAGTCGAACTTTAGCTGAAAGCGGCAATAGAACAGTAAAGGATAAGAAAATAAGGCAAACAATTAACAAAAATCTTTTCATACTCTAAGTCGGATTATTGATTGTGTCAAAATTACACAATCCCTCCTAAACGAGAGAAAAAATATGTTACGCTTTTTTTCACTAAAATTACAATATCATTCATAGTGTTACCTTTTCTTTTCCTTATGTAACAAACGACAAATACAACATCATATCAAGCCTTCAAACGACATAAAGTACCATTATACAATGACTACAAATCACAGCTATCCATTTTCAAAAATCCCGTTCGATTCTAAGAACTATAATATAATCGGCAGTACTCAGAAGCTCCACAAAACCCCAAAAAACAAGATGCATAATGCAGTGTGACGATTAATGTAACATATAAGACAAAAGATGTAACATACAATAAGCTTTGTGATACATATTCTAAAGCAAATTAAAAAGCAGTTATCTACCTTTGTAAAGTTTCATAAAGACAGCTTATTTGAAAACCGTATGAAGAGATTAATTTCATTTTTAATTTTAAGTTACCTTACCATTGGATGCATCATTGCACAACACAGTAGTTTGCAAAAACAGGGCACTGCTACTCAACTTGTTGTAAATGGTTCTCCTTTCCTTATATTAGGAGGCGAGCTGGGTAATTCATCAGCGGCTTGCACACAAGACATAGAACGTATTTTCCCGAAATTAGAAAAAATGGGATTAAATACAGTATTAGTTCCCGCTTATTGGGATTTAATAGAACCGATTGAAGGTAATTTTGATTTCACACTTACGGATAAAGTCCTGCAACAAGCACGCCAGAACAATCTGAAAATTGTCTTTTTATGGTTTGGCGCTTGGAAGAATTCAATGAGTTGTTATGCTCCTTTATGGTTTAAAAAAAACTACAAAAAATATCCACGTGCATACACTCAAAATGGAAAACCACTTGAAATAGCCAGTGCTTTTTCTGCAACTGTGCAAGATGCCGATCACCGAGCATTCTCCAAATGGATGCAACATATAGCCGCTGCCGACAAAGAAGAAGGTACAGTGATTATGATACAAATAGAAAATGAAATCGGCATGCTGGAAGATGCACGCGATTATTCACGCGAAGCCAATAAAGCATTTAATGCCCCCATACCTGCAGAATTCATGACCTATTTACAAAAAAACAAAAAAACACTTCACCCGCAAATGCTAAAGAAATGGGAAAGTCAAGGATGCAAGAAACAGGGTAATTGGCAGGAAGTATTCGGAGCTGATATTTATACCGATGAGATTTTTATGGCATGGCACTATGCCAAATATGTGGAACGACTGGCACAGACTGCCCGCTCCACATATAATATCCCGTTATATGTCAATGCAGCAATGAATAGCCGTGGACGTAAACCGGGCGAATACCCTTCAGCAGGCCCATTAGCGCATTTAATTGATGTATGGCATTGTGGAGCGCCGAGTATTGATATTCTTGCCCCTGACTTGTACGATGATGGGTTCAAGAACTGGGTAGCACAATATAAATTGCACAACAATCCTCTTTTCATTCCTGAAATACGTCTGACAGACAATAACGGTGTACGCGCCTTCTACATACTCGGTGAACATGACGCCATTGGCATCAGCCCTTTCTCCATAGAAGACGGTAGCGAATTACCTACCGCCCCCTTGGTACAAAGCTATGCCAAACTAAAGGAGTTGACACCCCTGATTACCCGCTATCAGGGTAAGGATGTGATGAAAGGATTACTTTTTGACAAAACAGACAAAGAACGTATTTTTACGGACAACGACCTCACCATAACTGCTCGCCACTACTTCACCCTACCTTGGGACTCGCGCGCCACCGACGGCAGTATCTGGCCCGAAGGAGGAGGTATCCTTATAAGACTATCTATAAATGAATATATCTTAGCCGGTAGCGGTATTGTTTTGGAATTTGCCAAGACCACGGAAAAACAAGCCGCTGAAAGCCATAAGCAGTTGGGCGAAGACGGATTTGCCTTGGGCAACGAATATGCACAAAACAAGACAACCACCTTCCGTGGGAAGCGGTGTGGCATAGGATATATAGACGAAGTGACAGTGGACAAAACCGGAAAGTTCCGCTATATCCGTCGGCTTAATGGCGACCAAGATCATCAGGGACGCCATGTACGTATCTCTGTAGGAGAATTCAAGATACTGCACATACAGCTGTACGAGTATCAGTAAGCAATCCGGATAGAATGAATGAATTACCTGTAAACATAGATATACAATAAAAAATAGAATGATGAAAAGTTTGGTTTATGATAAAATTAGGTTAGGAGTAGCAGTGTTACTTTGCCTTTGCACTTCCTCATGGGTAGATGCAAAGGTAAAGTTGCCTGCTTTAATTTCAGACGGAATGGTACTGCAACGTGAGCGACCTGTCAAAGTATGGGGTACAGCAGACGCAGGCGAATACATTACCGTAAAGTTACTGAGAAAAAGCTATCATGCTACTGCTGATGCCAACGGACATTGGAGTATCGCACTGCCACCGCTGAAAGCCGGTGGACCTTACCAAATGCAAATCAATGACATCAAACTGAATAACATATTAATAGGTGATGTATGGCTTTGTTCGGGGCAATCAAACATGGAACTCCCAGTAAAACGAGTGATGGATATGTTTGCCCAAGAAATCCTCAGTTACAACAATGAAAAAATTCGCCATATCATTATTCCTAAAGAATACAATTTCCATACGCCACAAGAAGAATTATCTTCAACAAGTTGGAAAGCGCTGACACAAGAAAATGTTATGGATTTTTCCGCTCTTGCTTACTTTTTCGCCAAGGAGATGTACGAAAAGACTGGTATACCTATAGGACTTATCAACTCCAGTTGGGGAGGTACACCGGTAGAGGCATGGATTAGCGAAGACGGATTAAAAGAGTTTCCTTTATACGTCAATACCAAACGTCTGTATGAAGACGATGCCTACTGCACTCACATCAAGAAACTTGAGGGAGAAAGCTTCTACCGTTGGAACCTGTCACTCTATCGTGGCGACGCGGGATTACACGAATCGACGCCTTGGTATGCAACCGATTATGATGACCACAATTGGCAAACAGTAAATATGTTCTCGACATCATGGGGGAATAATGGTCTAAACCCTATTGGCGGTTCACATTGGCTGCGCCAAAATATAGAAATACCACAAGCATGGACTGGTAAAGAAGCGACATTACGTTTGGGATGTATTGTCGATGCTGATTCTGTATATGTCAATGGAATTTTTGTCGGAACCACCGGTTATCAGTATCCACCCCGTATCTACCGGATACCTGCCGGTGTATTAAAATCCGGAGAAAACAATATAACCGTACGCATTATCAGTAACGGTGGTCAGCCGAACTTCGTACAAGAAAAGCCATACAAGATAATCTGTGACAACGAAGAAATTAATCTGAAACAGGAATGGAAATATCGATTAGGAGCTCCCATGCCGCCCTCTCCGGATATGATGTTCTTCTGTTACAAACCGGTATGTTTGTACAATGCCATGATAGCTCCACTGCAAAACTATTCCATACGGGGCGTACTGTGGTATCAAGGCGAATCAAACGTAGCACGTCGAAATGAATATACAAAACTTTTGACAGCCATGATTGCTGACTGGCGTCATACATTCAATCAACCGAAACTGCCTTTCTATATTGTAGAATTGGCAGACTTTCTATCAAAAGATGATATCGGCGGCCGCAAAGCTTGGGCGGAAATGCGTCAAGAACAAGCCAAAGCTGCTTCTGCCAATCAGGACACTTATCTCATACAAAACAGCGATTTAGGAGAATGGAATGATATCCATCCGCTTGATAAAAAGACTTTAGGAAAACGTATTGCCGAAAGCGCTTTAAATAGTATGAAACGATAATACGCAAACTCTTGAAATGATTAAACCTATAAAGAATAAAAAAATGAATACACTTAACCAAAAAGTGTCCATGGTCGAAAAAATCGGCTATAGCCTCGGAGATTGTTCTGCGAACTTTGTGTTCCAGATGATGATGATTTACCAAACTAAGTTTTATACAGACGTATTCGGTCTGGAAGGAGCCGTTGCCGGTAGCGTAATGCTGTTAGCACGTATTGTAGATGCCTTTGTAGATCCCACGGTAGGTATTCTGTCAGACCGTACAAAATCTAAATGGGGTAAATACCGTCCATGGGTACTTTGGACGGCTCTGCCATTCATGGTATTTTATATTTTGGCATTCTACAATCCGGGAATCGAGGACAAAGGACTTGTAGCTCTGTACGCTACAATCTCTTACACTTTATTGATGACCTTGTATTCATTCAATAATACTCCTTATGCTTCATTGGGAGGTGTCATGACCAGTGATATTAAAGAACGTAATAGCATTACCAGTATCCGCTTTGTGGCAGCCACTATCGCACAATTTATTGTACAAGGTTTAACTCTGCCGTTGGTCAGCAAGTTTGCCGGTGAATCGGGAGATAAGGGACATGGATGGCTTTGTACAGTTTCATTATTCGCAGCTATCGGTCTAATATTCCTCTTTATAACTTTCTTCTCTGCACGTGAAAGGATTACACCGCCAACCAATCAGAAAACAGATACCAAACAGGATATTAAAGATGTCTTCAAGAGTATACCGTGGCGAGCCATGTTCATCTTGACACTATTCATATTCACTACTCTTGCCATGTGGGGAAGTGCAATGAACTACTATTTTGAAAATTATGTAGACGCCGGTGCGCTTTATGCTTTCCTCGACAAAATAGGATTAGTGGCAACCAAAGCCGGAGATGGAATAGGATATACTATATTAAATGCTTTTGGATTGATAGTTAGCAGTCCGGACAAGGCATATGAAGTAGGTTTCGGTGTATTCAATATGTTAGGGGCATTAGTTCAATTCTTTGGTGTAATCTTACTATCCAGTTTCCTCGCAAACCGTTACGGAAAGAAACGTGTATTTATCATATGCTTGGCACTAACCGCATTGTTCACAGCTTTCTTCTACTTCCCTAACGAAACAGATGTGGAAACAATGTTCGTACTGAATTTCCTCAAAAGCCTTGCATATGCCCCGACAGTACCCTTACTTTGGGCCATGATTGCCGATGTAGCCGATCACTCGGAATACGTCAACTACCGACGTGCCACAGGTTTCGTCTTTGCCGGTGTTGTCTTTGCCCTGAAAGCCGGTTTAGGTATCGGTGGTGCCATACTGGGATTCCTCCTGTCTGGTTTCGGTTATGTTTCAGGAGCGGGTACAGAACAAACGACTTCCGCCATACATGGTATTGTACTTTCATCCAGTTTGATTCCTGCAGCAACATTCTTCGTAGGTGTTATTGCACTATACTTCTACCCTATCACCAAAGAGTATAACGAACATATGCAAGCTGAATTGAAAGAACGGAGAAGTAAAGCTGATTATTGAAAGTTAACCGCTAAATAACATATCATGAAGTTCAAACACATACTTTTATTTATTGTGGCTGCAATACTTGCTGCATGCAGTAGTGAAAAGAGAGTAGCAACAGAACCGTCTTTAAAAGAAGCATTTGGTAATAAATTCCTTATAGGAGTAGCATTAAATGCACGACAGGTAGCCGGCAAAGACAGTGCAGCAACAAAGCTTATAAAACAGCATTTTAATTCTATCGTTGCAGAGGACTGCATGAAGAGTGTAAACATTCATCCTGAAGAGGATAGATATAATTTCGATGCCGCCGATTCCATAGTAGAGTATGGCGAAAAGAATGAAATGACCGTTATCGGTCACTGTCTCGTGTGGCACTCTCAGCTAGCTCCCTGGTTCTGTGTAGACAAGGAAGGAAAGAACGTCTCGCCCGAAGTTCTGAAGCAGCGGTTGAAAGACCACATTACAACAATTGTCAGCCGCTATAAGGGGCGTATCAAAGGTTGGGATGTAGTGAATGAAGCAATAGAAACCGACGGTTCATACCGAAAAAGTAAGTTTTATGAAATCTTAGGTGAGGAGTATGTTCCTCTTGCATTCCAGTATGCTCATGAAGCCGACCCGGATGCCGAACTCTACTACAACGATTTCGGTATGCACCATCCCGGACGGCGTGACGGAGTAGTGAAGTTGGTGAAATCACTGAAAGAAAAGGGCCTGCGCATAGACGCTGTAGGTCTGCAAGGACATATGGGCATGGACTACCCCAGTGTGGAGGAGTTTGAAAAGAGTATGCTCGCCTTTGCTTCTACCGGTGTAAAAATCATGATCACCGAATGGGAAATGAGCGCACTGCCTACCGTACACGATGGAGCCAACATCAGTGATACCGTTGCCTTTAGAGAAGCTATGAATCCCTATCCGGATGCCTTACCAGATTCTGTTTCCAAGATTTGGAATGCTCGCATGAAAGCATTCTTTGACCTTTTCATAAGGCATGCCGATATTATGGATCGCGTAACCGTTTGGGGAGTAAGTGATGGTGACTCATGGAAAAATGATTTTCCTGTAAGAGGACGTAAGGAATATCCCCTCCTTTTTGACCGTAATCACGAACCGAAACCATTCTTACGCGAATTGCTTTCACCTAAGACTGCTATATTCGACAATTTTACATATTCAGTAGAAGGTGAAGAACAGAAACAAGCCGATGCAGAAGGTTCTCAACTGACCAACCCTCTGCTTCCCGGTTGCTATCCCGACCCAAGCATTTGCCGTGTAGAAGATGATTACTATTTGGTGAACTCGTCATTCGCGTTCTATCCCGGAGTTCCTATCTGGCACAGTAACAATCTCAAAGACTGGAAGCAATTGGGATATGTACTGAACCGTCCCTCACAACTACCGTTGAAAGATGGTCTACGTATCAGCGGCGGCATCTATGCCCCGGACATCAAATACAATCCGCACAATAAGCTTTTTTACATGATAACTACTGCCGTAGATGGCGGCGGCAACTTCTTCGTAACAACCGATAATCCTAAAAAAGGAGAATGGAGCGATCCTATTTTCTTACCTGAAGTAGGAGGAATAGACCCCGGTTTCTTATTTGACGAAGACGGTAAAGCCTATATTGTAAATAATGACGCTCCGGCAGGTAAACCTGAATACAGCGGACATCGTGCCATCTGGATACGCGAATTTGATTGGAAAAATAACTGTACCGTAGGAGAACAAAAAGTGATTATAGATGGTGGTGTAGACAAATCACAGCATCCCAGTTGGATAGAAGGGCCTCACCTTTATCACATCAATGGTACTTACTACCTGATGGCGGCAGAAGGTGGTACAGGTCCCAATCATTGTGAAGTCATATTCTCGGCTTCTTCTCCTTTCGGACCTTTCAAACCTTGCAACATCAACCCGATACTGACACAACGTGATTTGCCGCAAGACCGGACCAATCCGGTAACTTGCACAGGCCATGCTGATTTGGTGCAGACCCCATCAGGTGATTGGTATGCTGTTTTCCTTGCAGTACGCCCCTACCGTAACGGACATGATGTAATGGGGCGTGAAACGTTTCTGCTCCCGGTTAACTGGAAAGATGGACAACCAATAATTCTTCCTGCAGGCAAAACCATTCGTTACACCAACCGTACTCTTGCTCCCACTCCGCTTTGGACAACTGACGGACTGGCTAATGAAGCATTCTTCATCCGTACTCCACAAAACTCTTATTATGAAATAGACAAAAGCGGGAAATTGGCATTGACTGCCCGCAGCATAAAAATCAATGACCGCCAACAACCATCTGCTATCGGACGTTGGATTACAAACAATGAATTCGATGCGCAGACTACTGTCAGTTTTTTACCCACAGCACCGGAAGATTTTGCCGGTATCATACTATTCCACAACGATGAGTGCAACATTCGTTTTGGCAAGACATTGGATGCGCAAGACCAACCTTGTTTAAAGCTGACCGTCTCCAGCCGAAGCCAGAATAAGCGTAATACAGATACAGCAGCAGAGACTACAGTTTCGTTGAAACAGTCCGATGCCGATAAAAAGATTTATCTGAAAGTAACAGGTAATGAAACGCAAACTACGGACAAAGGTGTTTATTATACTTTCTCCTATTCTTTCAGCCCCAAACAGGACTGGACACAAGTCGGCGAACCTATTTCCGCCGATTTGCTCAGTACCCAAACAGCCGGCGGCTTTACAGGTACTATGGTAGGCATATACACCACAGGAGATTATAATAAACCGGGAGATTACAATAAAATGGAAAAAGAAAAGTAATAATTCAATTCTTATAAATCAATAACTTATAACTAATTTCGCTTCACCATGAAAAAAGAGATGAGATACTTAGTACCGGGAGATTATATGGCAGATCCTGCCGTACACGTTTTTAATGACAGAGTGTATATCTACCCCAGCCACGATTGGGAAAGTGGCATAGAAGAAAACGACAACGGCGACCACTTCAACATGAAAGACTATCATGTTTTCTCTACTGATGACATCATGAACGGTGAAATCAAAGACCATGGAGTAGTGCTTCAAGTAGAAGACATACCTTGGGCAGGCCGCCAATTATGGGATTGCGACGTAGCCTTGAAAGACGGAAAATATTATATGTACTTCCCCTTGAAAGACCAAAATGACATTTTCCGCATTGGTGTAGCTATCAGTGACAAACCCGAGGGCCCGTTCATTCCTCAAGCCAATCCGATAAAAGGCAGTTATAGCATCGACCCCGCTATCTTTGATAATGGCGACGGTGATTTCTATATGTATTTCGGCGGTCTGTGGGGTGGACAGCTTCAACGCTATCGCGACAACAAAGCCTTGGAATGCGCCGCTTTGCCCGAGGGTAATGAGTTGGCTCTTCCTTCTCGCGTAGCCAAACTCAGTAAAGATATGCTGGAGTTTGCAGAAGAGCCGAAAGCTATAATCATTTTAGATGAGAATGGTAAGCCGATGACGGCAGGCGACAATGAACGACGTTTCTTTGAAGCCAGCTGGATGCACAAATACAACGGTAAATATTATTTCTCCTACTCTACCGGTGATACACATCGTCTGTGCTATGCCATCGGAGATAATCCTTACGGACCTTTTACTTATCAAGGTGTCATCCTTACTCCGGTAGTTGGCTGGACCACACACCATGCCATTACAGAATATAAAGGAAAATGGTATCTGTTCCATCACGACTGTGTACCTTCCAACGGAAAGACATGGCTTCGCAGCTTGAAAGTATGCGAACTGGAATACGATGTCAACGGAAAGATAATCACTATTGACGGACAATAACCCTAATATAACATGAAATACAGAATATTTTCGCTTTTCTATATTGCAATAGTATTCGTAACCCAAATGGCTGCCGAAGACGGTAGCCATTTGTGGCTTCGATTACCGGCCAATGCACATGCGCAAATCTCGGCTCCTCGCCAGTCGCCTACATTAGATATAGCCGTCAAGGAATTACAGCGGGCATGGACAGGGGCTCCCGTTCAACTCATTATACAGAAGGACAAGCAATTGCAACCGGAGGGATTCCGCATTCAATACAAAGATAACAAAGTTGTACTCACCTCTCCCACAGAGACCGGATTACTCTATGCCAGCTATCACCTGCTCAGATTACAAGAGACCGGACAGAGCTTGAACGACTCTCAAGTGATAGAGAATCCCGCCTACAACCTACGCATCCTCAATCATTGGGATAATATGGACCGTACCATAGAACGTGGCTATGCAGGACAATCACTTTGGAATTGGGAAGAACTGCCTAATACCCTTTCTGACAGATACGAGGCGTATGCCCGGGCTAACGCTTCTATCGGCATCAACGGTACGGTGCTGAATAACGTAAACGCTTCGCCTAAAATTCTTTCTGCCGAATACCTGCAAAAAGTAAAAGCCCTGGCAGACATCTTCCGTCCGTACGGATTGCGCGTTTACCTGTCCGTAAACTTCGCATCCCCCATGGCACTCGATAGTTTAAGTACTGCCGACCCTCTTAACAAAGAAGTTATCCGTTGGTGGAAAAATAAAGTAAAAGAAGTCTATCGCATCATTCCGGACTTCGGCGGTTTTTTGGTAAAGGCCAACTCGGAAGGGCAACCCGGTCCTTGTGATTTCGGACGCACCCATGCCGAAGGTGCTAATATGCTGGCAGATGCATTGAAACCTTACAACGGTATCGTTATGTGGCGAGCTTTTGTATATAGCCCTTCCGATGCCGATCGTGCCAAACAAGCCTATCTGGAATTCAAGCCTTTGGACGGACAGTTCCGTAAGAACGTTATTGTTCAGGTAAAGAACGGTCCGATAGATTTCCAACCCCGTGAACCGTACAGCCCGTTGTTCGGTGCTATGCAGCACACTCCTTTAATGGCTGAGTTTCAAGTGACACAAGAATATTTGGGACATTCCAATCACATCGCCTACCTGGCTCCGATGTGGAAAGAGTTCTTTGAATTTGTAGCCCCTGCTTCTCTGAAAGCGATAGCTGGTGTTGCCAACATAGGTACAGATGTGAATTGGTGCGGACACACCTTTGCACAAGCCAACTGGTATGCTTTCGGACGCTTGGCATGGCAGCCTTCTTTATCCTCTGAAAGTATCGCTGATGAATGGCTGAAACAGACCTTCAATCCTATTGAAGATTTGCGTCAACTAAAAAAGATGATGCTTGACAGTCATGAAGCTGTAGTAAACTATATGATGCCGCTCGGTTTGCACCATATTTTTGCATGGGGGCATCATTACGGTCCCGAACCCTGGTGCAGTGTACCCAGCGCCCGTCCCGACTGGCTTCCTTCTTACTACCACAATGCTGATAAACAAGGAATAGGCTTTGACCGCAGTAGCAAAGGAAGCAATGCCGTTGCACAATATCCGGAAAATCTGGCAAAACAATATAATAACATCAACACGTGTCCCGAAGAATATCTCCTGTGGTTCCACCATGCTCCTTGGACATACCGCATGAAAAGCGGCCGCAGCCTATGGGATGAACTATGCTACCATTATGACAAGGGTGTCCACCAAGTCAGAGAGTTTCAAAAGATATGGGATGCTGCAGAGAAATACATTGATGCAGAACGTTTCCGCGAAGTACAGTCTCATTTAAAGATACAAGCTCGTGATGCCGTTTGGTGGAAAGATGCCTGTCTGCTTTACTTTCAGGGGTTCTCCGGTATGCCCATTCCCCATGATATTGAACGCCCCATACACGAATTGAAAGATTTACAGAAAGTACATCTTCCTATCAGCAACTATGAATGCCCCACAAAAGAACTTCTGAATAAGAACAGATAAGAGTTAAAATAATAGTTCTTGTGCATGAAACTTTTGGTATTTGGCGTCAAAACCAAAAGTTTCATGCACAAGAACAAGAAGTTTCACAAGGTGGGACTGCAAGTTTCAACGAAGGAAACTTCCGGTTCCACCCATTGAAACAAATTTCCTACCCACCCCTTAAAAGGGAAACAACAACGGGAGCACAAAAACCATTACTACTCCCATAATAATCTGCAAAGGAAGCCCCACCTTTATGTAGTCCATAAAAGTATATTGCCCTGCCGGCATCACCAATGCGTTGGGTGGGGTAGAGAAAGGAGAAGCAAAGCACATACTTGCCGCTACTGTCACCGCAAACAAGAATGGCACAGGACTAACTCCTATCTGCATCGCACTCTGAAGCGCGATAGGAGCCATAAGAACAGCTGTCACCGTATTGCTGATAAACATTGTCATCAATGAAGTTGTAAAATAAATACCGGCCATCAGCACAATCGGTCCGTAACTTCCCAATCCGTTTACCAAACTATTGGATATATATTCCGAAGCACCGGTTTTCTCCAAAGCCAAAGACATTGGCAACATTCCGGCAAAAAGTACGATAGTTTCCCAGTTAATCGTTTTATAAGCGGCTTCCACATTGCGAAAACATCCGGTCAGTACCATCAATAAACCGGCTATCATAACAGCTGTAACGGGAGCCACCGGAATAAAGTCGAACACCATCATTACTACCATCAATGCCATGATAGCCGCAGCTACGGGAGCTTTATAATCCAGTGTCACTTTAGCTGCCTCATCCAAAGGCTGTCCCAGTACCACCCATTCAGTATCTTCCTTACTTAAGCGTGCAATATCTTGCCATGCCCCCTGTACCAACAGTACATCTCCGCTATGCATATGCTCACGTCCCAAATCCTGCAAGATATACTCTTTCTTACGACGGATTCCCAGTACATTTACGTTGAACTTATCACGGAATCCCGCTTCCTTCACCGTCTGATTGATAATTTTAGAAGAAGGCATCAATACAATCTCAGCTATGCCGATGTCATAGAAATCGAGTTTGTTGTCCGCTTTCACAGCTTCCTCGGTAGTATGCCCATCAATCATCTCCAACAAATAATCTCCGACAAAGCGGTTTACGTCTGCAACGTCTCCTGTAATGTAAAGCACGTCACCTACATATCGTTGTGTCAGGCGATGCCAATTTCTGAGTAATAGTTTTAAGAAACTTGTGCTGCGCAGCCTCACTGCGACGCACTTCCAAAATATTCAGTCCATACTTACGGCGGATATCCAGTTCGATAACCGTTCTCCCTATCAAGCGTGACTCATTAATGGCACGCAAACGAAACAAATTGTTTGACAATCCATATTCTTTCACCAGTTGGTTCAGTGATTTCCCTGACAGGGACGTATTCTCCCCTTTTCCCTTTTTAGACAAGAACCACTTGGTAAGGGGTAGCAGCACCAATGTACCTACTATTACACAAACAATACCCACAGGCAGAAATGAGAAGAAGGACAAAGGCTCGAATTCCGCACCCGTCAACGTATTCTGAATAACAAGGTTCGGAGGTGTACCGATAAGCGTCATCATACCGCCCATACTACTGGCAAAGGCCAAAGGCATCAATAAACGTCCTGGATTCATACCGGCACTTACAGCCAAACTCACAACTATAGGAAGCATTAACGCCACCGTTCCCGTGTTACTGACAAAAGCTCCGATAGCTGAGGTCACCAACATTACCAGCAAAAAAAGTCTCAACTCACTTTTACCGGCCAGTTTCAGAATACGAGAACTTATCATCTTTGCCAAGCCTGTTTGAAAGATAGCTCCACCTACTACAAACAGCCCCACCATCATGATTACAACCGAATTTGAAAAACCTGACAATGCTTCCTCCGGAGTCAGAATCTGAAAAACAAGCAAACCAATCAATGCACAAAGTGCAACAATGTCCGAACGGACTTTACCCGCCACAAAAAAAGCAGCGGAAAGGACAAGGATTATAAGGGTTATCAACATAAGTAAAAGTTTAAAAACCGTACAAATATACACATTTATGCCTCATTTCACAATCTTTGATTTATACAAATATGAATCCGCTTTTTATCATAAGCACATATTATGTTATTGAAGTTTTTTTATGTAAATTTGTCAGCCCAAATAATATACTATGAAACAGAAATCAGCAATTACTCTTTTGTATCTCCTTTTGTCCATTTTATGTTATGGTCAAAAGGGCAAACTGTTTACTGTAGACAGTGAACTGTCAAGCAGCATGATTAATAGTATTTATCAGGATAAAGAAGGAATAATATGGATAGCTACCGAAGACGGTCTGAATAGATATGACGGAGCCAAGTTCAGTGTATACAAACACAACGCATACGATGAACATTCACTCTTAAACAACTATGTCCGTATTCTTTTTGAAGACACAAAGGGAGCTTTTCTGATAGGTACACTAAACGGTTTACAGGCTTATGACCGTGCAACAGGTATCTTTTCCACCATTCCCATGACCTTTGAAGACGGGGGTACATTAGGTGCGAATATATCTACCATCATTGAACGTAGTAATGGAGAAGTATTAATAGGAACATCCGGGCATGGCATATTCTCTTTAAGCATGAAGGAAGGGCATATAAAAGCCCAGCAATTACCCACATTGGTTCCAAGCTACCTCATCAACCAGCTTTACGAGGACCGAAAAGGTACACTATGGGTCATCACTAATGACAAAGGAATATACAGCATAGACAAAAATAAGAAACTGAAACATTACCCAAATGAAAAAGAAATGATATGGCCTTCTTCCATTTGTGAGGATAAGGCCGGAAACATTTATATAGGATGTTTGAAGAACGGACTATTCAAATACAATCCACAGACCGACTGTTTCACTCATATAAAATGCCCTTCCTATCCGCAATTACCGATTAAAGCTTTATATTCCATGAATCAAGATGAAATATATATTGGAACTGACGGAAATGGAATGAAAGTATATCAGGTACAGAAAGAACAGATAATGGAGAGTCCTATCAACGTTACCAGTTTCAATTTTAATAAGTCCAAAGTACATTCTATCCTCAAAGACAAACAAGGTAATCTTTGGTTGGGATTTTTCCAGAAAGGAGTTATGATTGTCCCTCCCATTACCAATAACTTCAAATATATGGGGTATAAATCTTCTACTCATAACACAATCGGTTCTTGCTGCATTATGTCTGTATACAAAGACCACAACGACTCTTACTGGATAGGTACAGATAATGACGGAATTTATTGTATCGCCCCGGACGGTAAACAGAAGGCGCATTTTGAACAAAGCCCCGATATCGGGCATTCGGTATCATCTACCATTATGAGTATTTGCGAAGACTCGGACAGAAACATATGGATAGGTTCGTACCGAGACGGTCTTGCAAAACTAAATCCTCAAACCGGACATTGCGAATACGTAACTTTGCCGTATAAAAACGAAGAGCAAGTACAAAGTATCTACAGTATTATAGAGGACAACCACAGACAGCTTTGGGTAAGCGCCATGGGGGCCGGGCTTTATCGTATCAATCTGGACACAAAAGATGTGTTTCGTTGCCCGACTCCTAAAAGCGGTCTTGAATATCGTCTCAAAGGTAACATGTTACATAATTCATGGATTAACTGCCTGTTGTACAGCTGCAATGACAAGCTTTATATCGGTACTTATGACGGTTTAGGCTGTTTGGATATACCAACAATGAGTTTTGTATCTACCTATAAAGTAAACCGCCTGCTGCAAGGAGATGTTATTTATGCACTGTATGAAGATCTGCATCAGAACATCTGGATAGGAACTTCACAGGGCTTAAAACAGTTGAATCACCAAACACAGGAAGTCAAACAATATACCATATCCGATGGGCTTCCCAGCAATTCCATTTCCGCCATTGAGGGAGACTTGGATGGTAACTTGTGGATAAGTACCAATTTCGGTATATCCCGATTCAATCCCGAAGCACAAACATTTGTCAACTTCTATGCCAGCGATGGTCTACAAGGAAACGAATTCAGCAAAGGAGTATCATTTGCGGGGAAAAAAGGAGAAATCATATTTGGTGGTACTAACGGTATCACTTATTTTAACCCAAAGGAAATAACAAGCCCCAATAAAAAGCCCGAAATACGTATTACAGACTTCTACATTCATGATAAAGCTGTAAAATTAGGCATGAAATCCGGACATTATGACATTATTAAGACTTCTGTAATGAATGCCGACAAATTTCACTTGTCGTACAAAGACAATTCATTCAGTATTGAATTCTCTGCAATGGAGTTTTACAGCCCTGAACGTATCAGCTACTCTTATATATTCAATAATAATACATGGGTGAATTTGCAACCCGGAGTCAACAGAGTATCATTCAGTGATTTGACACCGGGTACCTATCACTTCCAAGTAAGAGCCAGAGATTATAACTCCTATTCTGAAATCAAACAACTGACCATTATTGTTTCTCCACCTTGGTATGTATCACTGTGGGCCAAAACCATATATTGCCTGACAGCAATCATCATTGTCGCTTTCATCATTGTACAAATACGGCAACGCTACCATGCACGCCAAAGAATGTTAGAGCATATACACGCCGAGCAACTGAATGAAGCCAAACTGCAATTTTTCATCAATATTTCTCACGAAATACGAACACCGATGTCGCTTATTATCAGTCCGCTTCAGAAACTAATGGCGAACGATTCCGATACAGAGCGTCAACAGAGTTATAATATTATCTATCGCAATGCTGAACGCCTTTTGAGACTTGTCAACCAACTTATGGATATTCGGAAAATAGACAAAGGTCAGATGCAACTTAAGTTTCAGGAAACAGATATGGTAAGTTTCATACAAGATTTGTATGATACATTTACATATCAAGCTAATACCAAACATATCCTATTGACTTTCCACTCCGAAGTGAAAGAGTTAAAAGCATGGATAGACCCCAAAAACTTTGATAAAGTAGTCTTGAATATACTCTCCAATGCTTTTAAATTCACACCGGAAAATGGAAAAATAAAAGTTCATTTGTGTACCGGTAATAATCCCAATACCGCCCAGAAAGCACTGAGCCATTATTTTGAAATCAGCATAGAGGATGACGGAATAGGTATCAATGAAACTGAATTGGAGCGTATCTTCGATCGTTTTTATCAAATACGAAACAGCCAAAACAACTCAAACATCGGAACAGGAATCGGACTACACCTCACCCGCTCACTGGTAGAATTACATCATGGCAGTATTACTGTCGAAAACAATAAAGAGACCTCCGGATGCCGTTTCATTATCCGCCTGCCATTAGGAAAGGCGCATCTTACACCGGAAGAAATTGATAATTCAGTGCCCCAAAACAGCCCTGTACATATAACAACTGCCCTACCAGCGGCACCTATTACAGAAACATCTCAAAAAATACGTTCCAAATCCAAATATCGTGTCTTGGTAGTAGAAGATGATGAAGAAATTCGCCGTTATATCTGTCGAGAACTGGGCAGCGACTTCCATATGCAAGAATGCAATAATGGAAAAGAAGCCCTTACACAAATTCTCAAGAAAAGTCCGGATTTAGTTATAAGTGACATCATGATGCCTGAAATGGACGGTATAACTCTTTGCTCAAAAATAAAACAAAACATCAATATCAATCATATTCCCGTTATTCTGCTTACAGCAAAAAGCCGTGAAGAAGATAATCTGGAAGGTCTCAGCATAGGAGCAGACGCCTATATAACAAAACCTTTCAGCATTGAGATTCTCAGACAGAGTGCTTTTAATCTGATAAAGAGCCGGGAAAGGTTAAGAAATAATTTTCAAGGTAGCCAGGAACAAGAAGAACGGATGCAAAAATTAGAGATGGACTCACCGGATGATCGCCTGTTGAACCGTATTATGAAAGTCATCAATGACAATATAGCCAACCCTAAACTAAATGTTGAGTTGGTAGCTGACACTGTGGGAATTAGTCGTGTTCATCTTCACCGTAAATTAAAAGAACTAACCAATCAGTCCACCCGTGACCTGATACGCAATATCCGGCTGAAACAAGCTGCAAGCTTATTGGCAAGCAAACGTCAGAACATCAATGAGGTTGCAAGCCTGACAGGATTTACTAATGTAGCTTATTTCTCAACTGCATTTAAAGAGTTATACGGCATGACACCTACTGCCTATATGGAGCAACATTTAAACTCAACATCTTCTGATACGGAATGATACAAATAAAGCGGACTCCTACAGAAGGACATAAATAAATCTGTAAGAGTCCGCTTTATCTATCTATAAGAAAAATATCTATTTATTTCTTCTGCAAGGAGATTCATCCATAAATAAATAAGTATTCTGGTATCCGCCGCAATCTACTACTATCTTTTCAAACACGATTCCCGGATGCAATGGTTTCAGTATAAGAGTTTGAATATTATCCTGTGTCTCAGGAAGTTTCAGTTTCACTTGACTTTCAACTACCCTCCGGGCAACAGTCGGATAGAATACACTATATACATTCTCCGGCTCTTCGTTCAAGTTTGCATTGAAGTTAATTGTTTCCACATTACCACCATTAAACCCTACTTCATATTTATGTCCTTTTACATCATGAAAAGCCAACGTTGACTTCACTATGACGTGAACATTAACTTCCGTAACATCTTTAGGAATTTCCATCCTATATGCAAGAGAGGCCCCTGTAACATCCTTAGAATAAGGCATCAAAGCCACTCCACTCAACGTACGTCCCATATATGGGATAGTTGTCCATTGTGCCTCGGCAGCGTCCTTCTTCTCAAAATAGTGTTCGGCTTCCATTGCCACTACACCGTCTTGGGATTTAAAGACATATCCACCAGTCTCTTTAGGTTCTGCTATGCGATACACTTCCGGCTGCTTGTCTGCTGGGAAATTATCATTCCAAGAAGTATAACCGATATGCTTCTGTATCATCATGTTCTTCCACTTACCACCCGACATTACATTGTTATAATCGTAACACAAATCCTTGTCACGCTTAAAAGCCATTTCAACTTTATCTGCCCAATAATTAGCCTGCGGATTATTCTCTTTATAGAGTTTATGGTTCATGGCTTGTGCATAGTACATTTCATACAAATTGGCCATAGCCTGAACCGGAAAAAGAATCAATTGCTTATACGCATCTTTATATTCCGGTTTGAGTGCCATATATTGGCGCAATGCTTCCGCTTCAAGTTTTATAAACTCGTCTGACACTTGCTTCCACTCTCCGGTCTCTAAATTATAAGTTTCACAATCAAGCATCTCAGCTGTAACTCTGCCGGCATATTTACTATATAAATTCAAAATACGCATAGCTTCACCCGCTTGTTCTTCACCGAACTGTTGAGCGCAGAATTGACGTGGATGGTCTAACAAGTTATCAACAGTATAACGTTTAGGATTCCAAGCCATATCAAGAAATAAAGTAATAGGATATTCCATCGGCTTCAAATCGCCGACATTGAGTACCCATAATTTATCAACCCCGTAATCATACGTCAGTTGCAACTGTTCCCACATATTCTGAATCGGAGTCACATTAAGCCATTTAGTGTTACGAGGTGCCCCCACATAGTCTACATGATAATATATACCCCATCCTCCGGGATGTTTCCTTTCTTCAGCATTCGGTAAACGGCGTACATTTCCCCAATTATCATCACTCAGCAACATAATAACATCATCCGGCACTCTAAGCCCCATATCATAATAACGTTGCACTTCTTTATAAATAGCCCATACTTGCGGACGTTTTTCAGGAGCTTTTCCAGTCACCTCTTTGATAATACGTCTCTGGTTTTTGAAGATTTTTTCCATTAAACGCATATTCTCCTTATCACGCGGTACATATTTATCATCTTCTCCTTCCTTTCCACCCATTGGGGTATCACCATCACCTCTCATACCAATTGTTATCAAATCTTCCGTATTTAAAGCACGTTCAATACCTTCGCGAAAGAAACGGTCAATCACTTTCTGATTGGAAGTATAATCCCACACACCATACTCTTTACGTTTTCTCGCCCATTCTTGGTGATTACGTGCCATAGGTTCATGGTGAGAGGTTCCCATAATAACTCCCATCTCATTGGCTGTCCTGCTATTTTCGGGGTCATCTGCATAAAAGCTCCAACTCCACATGGCAGGCCACATAAAATTACCACGCAGGCGCAGAATTAATTCAAATACACGTGCATAGAAACGATGATCACCATAGTTTGTACCATATGTGTGTTTCACCCAACCGGTCAGACAAGGAGCTTCATCATTCAGAAAAATACCGCGATACTTCACAGCCGGTTCTCCTGCCGTATAATTTCCGCGAACGATAGATAAATTCTGCTGGGGAATAACCGGAACATCAGCCCAATCATACCAAGGAGAAACACCTATTTGTTCTGATAACTCATATATTCCGTAAATTGCTCCTCGTTTATCACTACCTACAATAACCAACGCCTCCTCCACATTCTTTAAAGGAGCGGTCACTACTGTCATCAGGTATTTTTCATTCTTACCATTCAGCGATGAAGCATCTATCTTCTTCGCTTTCACAAGTTCTTTTATAAAACGACTTTTAAGAGTACCTACTATAACCATACGCTTTGCACGTGGTTCAAATTCCAAATCAGCCGCCTTACCTGTTACTTTCTTAAAATCACTCTGAAGATTCTTCGCAGCTATCATTACACCGGCATCTTCCAACTCATCTATCAATATGGCATTAGGAGTACCGTTTTCTACAAGCGTAAATCTATCGGATGCCAACTGATTAAAGGTTATCCCCTTATTATCTATAGCCCCTGCATCCAAACACAAAGTTGAGAGTAACAATATTCCCAAACATTTTTTCATTTCCATAGTGCATTCCTTTTATTTATCATATTTAAAATAATCTATATCTACATAACCGCCTAAAGATTTCGTTGCATAATTAAAAATAGCGAACTTACTTCCCATAAAGAATCTGGTATAATCAAAAATCATCTTACAGGGCTCCCCGATTCGTATCCACTCCTTATTGTCATAGCTATAGTAAAAAGTAGCTTCATCTTTTTTATTTGCAAAGTCACCGTCAATGCGAAGGTAAACTAAATCTTTTTTACAAGCCACACGCTCCTTTTCCTCTACCTTTACATCCGTCACTCTTTTATCTTTTTTTGACAGACTAACAGACTGAGTAGACATTACCAAATGTTTTTCTCCATTTTCCTTTAAGACAGCAAGTACTCCGGATAAGCCGTTGAAAGCCGTAAAACCTGCGATGTCACCATCTTTCATCTTTGACACATCCATTCCTATTATTCCGCTACATTCGGGAGCGTTCATTCGTTGTGTCAAAGTATTAGGAGCCAAAAACAAATTGTCTACTACCCGTCCTGTTTTCAAACGCAAAAAACCCGGACGCTCAGTCAGCGACCAACAATCATCTAACGGATTATGATTCCACTGCCAGTTAAGGCTCAATTTTGTATCACTAAAATCATCACTCCCCATAATACTTCCCTTGCATTCATTCGGAAAAGTGTTCATTAGCATTGATTCAGGAACACGTCCTTCGGCGTCACCCAACATAGGCCAGCCATCTACCCAGCGACAAGGCATCAAAGTGGGCACACGTCCTATGCCTCCCCGATCCTGAAAAATAAATCCATACCAATTACCATCAGGTGAATCAACGATGCAACCTTGTCCCACGCCTCCGTATCCTTGGAACTCAGTTTCAAGGATAACTTTTTTCTCATACGGACCGGTGATTTTATCAGCCCGATAACATACTTCACGACGTAGTCTTCCCGGTATACTCCAGTCCATCGAAATCATCATCAGATAATATTTTCCATTGTATTTGAATGCCTGGCTTCCTTCCAACAGTCCCTGCTCATCTGCATCCCGTTCAAATATTTTCATGTCTATACCACCGGGTTCTACATCGCTAAGATCACTCTTTAGTTGACGCAATTGCCCTGTTCCATAAAAGAGATAAACCTTACCATCATCATCAAAAAGTAAAGACGCATCATGGTGATGAGGCGGACGAGAGACTAAAGTCCATTCACCTGCCGGGTCTTTTGTTGTATAGATATACCCCCGATGAGGTTCGTCATTAGGCGAGAACCACACATAGAACTGCCCGTTATGATAACGAATACTTGATGCCCATTGTCCACGACCGTACACTGTACCCTCTTTCAAGTCATAACGAGGCAAATCAGTAAGTTTTTGAAATACATAACTAATAGTTTCCCAATGTACCAAATCTTTTGAACGCATTATCGGACAACCAGGCATCAAGTGCATAGTAGTACTTACCAAGTAGTAGTAATCACCCACTCTTATCATCGACGGGTCTGGTACATCAGCGTTAATTACCGGATTATTGAAAATCTCCTGCTGCTGTGCGATAATCCCCAATGAGAAAATAAGCAAAGCAATAGAAATAATTATTTTTTTTAAGTTCATATTGATACTACTTCTATAACATTTTATCAATTCAATCCAGCTCTCTCAAACAAATACTCTTTACCGGGTTCCGTCTCCACATCATATTCGTATACTTTATAAAGTATGGGTAACTGAAGTACATTCAAGTTCTTTGACTGTAAGGGTTCTGCAATCTCTGCCGGTGCGTACAACATATTCGGACAGTCACCTTTGGCAGGTTTTAGATTTTCTCCTTTTAAAGGTACATAACTACGAATGCGTAATATACCACCAATACGCGAATATACTTTAGCCTTAAGCAACTGTGCCCCATCCCATTGCATATCAACAACAAATCCACCACGGGCTACCAAACCACTGATGCTTCCTTCGTTCCATTCTTCAGGCAAAGCAGGAAGCAATTGTACTGCTCCATCATGACTTTGTAATAACATTTCGGCTACACCTGCCGTATATCCAAAATTACCATCTATTTGGAAAGGCGGATGAGCATCAAACAAATTGGGATAAGTACGACCTTCGGGAAATTCCTTTTGTTTGTCATCACCCGGAAGAATACGAAGCATATTCTTTATAATTTTATAAGCATGATTACCGTCAAGCATACGTGCCCAAAAGTTTATCTTCCAACCAATGCTCCATCCTGTCGCAGCATCACCTCTCTGTAAAAGCGTGTTTCTGGCAGCTTGAAAAAGTTCAGGATTAAGCCTCGGCGAAATTTGATTACTAGGATACAATCCGTAGAGATGCGAAATATGACGATGATTATCACGAGGATTATCAGCATCTATCAACCACTCTTGCAACTGATTGTAACGTCCTATCTGCATAGGTGGCAATTGCTTGAAAGCAGTAACTAATGAATCTTGATATGATTGAGGTTCATCCAATATACGAGCAGCAAGCATTGTGTTATAAAGTGCATCAAAAGCAATCTGGTTGTCCATCGTACATCCGGCAGTAATCGAGGAACCTGCATAACCATGTTCAGGTGATACAGAAGGAGCTGTTACTAACCAACCGTTTTTAGGATGTTTCACTAAATGGCTCAAATAGAAATCAGCTGCACCTTTCATTACAGGATAATATTGGCGTAAGAATTCTTTATCACCGGTAAATAAATAGTGTTGCCACAAATGTTGAGCCAACCAAGCTCCTCCATTAGGCCACATACCAAAATAAGCGGCATCTACCGGACCACAGGCACGCCATAAATCCGTATTATGGTGAGCCACCCAACCACGTGCTCCATAAAGAGTCTCAGCCGTCTTTTTGCCAGTTATACTCAACTCACTTATCATATCAAAAAGAGGTTGATGGTTTTCCGATAGATTTGTAACCTCAGCAGGCCAATAATTCATTTCTGTATTGATATTAATCGTATATTTACTGTCCCAAGGAGCATTTACACTACCACACCACAATCCTTGCAAATTAGCCGGCTGACCTCCCGGTTGTGAAGAAGAAATTAACAAATAGCGACCATACTGAAACATCAGTGTCATAAGATTCTGATCATCTCCATCAGCAAAAGCTGCAACCCGCTTGTCTGTTTCCTGCGCAGACATTTCGGTAGAAGGTATGGAGAACTTCACACGGTCAAACTGTTTTCTATAAGTATCTATATGATTGGCAAGAGCCTGTTCATAGGGAGTCTTTACAGCTTGTTTCAACTTAGAAGAAGCACGTTTTGAGGCATTACCGCTCACATTATGATAATTCACGAAATTTGTCGCTGCAGATATATAAAGAGTAGCTACGGTAGCCTGATTAATAATTACAGATTGATTCGATTTACCAGACTTTCCGTCATGCTTTACCAATACACGGCATTCGGCATCCAACGCGGCAGGGATTCCTTCCTGCTCAACACCCTTACATTTTACAATCAACTCATTTCCTTTCGCCGTTACCATATGTTCTAATGGCGAATTATAACTCAAATCAAAGTTCAACGCTTTCGGTTTATCAGCTTCCATACGCACAACAATTACATCATCCGTAAATGATGAAAATATGGTACGCGTATAAGTAACTCCGTCCACCACATAACGGGTTACGGCTATGGCATTTTCTATATCCAGTTCACGATAGTAACTTTCAGCTTTCTTATGTTCAGGTTGGTTAATGAATAGACTCCCCATTGTAAGAAAACGCATACCATGTTGCCCGGTAAAGAAACTCTCATCTATCTGCTTTTGTGCTTCTGTCAAGCGATTAGCAAATACAAGCTCACGCACTTTAGCCAAAGCGTCTTTTCCTTTCGGATTATCATTACTGTAAGGTCCACCGGCCCAAAAAGTTTCTTCATTAAGCTGAATTTCTTCCTTATCCGTACCACCATAGACCATAGCTCCCAGACGAGAGTTACCAACAGGCAGCGCTTCTACCCACCGATGTGCCGGTTTTGCATACCACAGTTTCATCCGGGTTGCTTCCTGCTTATTTATCAGTGCCTTGTAGCCCAATAGCTGTAACATAGCTTCAGCATAACGAGCACCAAGCATACGATACCCCCGAGCTGTAAAATGCAAATTATCACCAGCTGCCGGGCAGCCTGCAGACGGAATAACATGTGCGGTAGGAATCACCTGTGGTAGCGTATCTATAATTTCATTCATGCTCGCACAGATACCTTTCTGATTAGCATGTACCACTTCTCCTACTAACAAAGGCACTTCTGCTGCATTCAAGTTCAAATCTGCCAATAAGTTTTCATAAACGCCCTTCAGTTTTCGCGGCCACTCTTTATCACCGGTATTTGATTCTCCCTGATGTACTAAAATTCCTTTTATTACTCCATCTCTCTGTGCTTTTTTCGCGAGGTCTACCAACCAACCATAGGGATTATTATCGTATGACTTCACTATATTCTTCAGCCAATCAGGTTGAGAAGCAATATGTTCCGCATAATTTTCTTTATCAAACAACTCAATACGGCAACCACCAATAGCCACATTGATAACACCTACCTTTATATTCGACGGCAGATTATCCACCATAGTGCGTCCAAAATAGTCGCATGGGGTCAATCCTGTATGACAACGCGCTAACGGTGGTACAGCCTTATACCATTCCCCTTTTGTTCTCCCACGTTCGGGACAATCTACCGCAGACATCATCAGGAAACGTTCACTTATTCCTATGCTATCCTGTGACTCAACCCTTGCATTACCTTCCATATTCGATTGGCCGAAAGCCAAATAAATATGGAAATTCTTATCTTGCGCATACAATGCTGAGCAACCTCCTAAAAACAGGCATACCAGCAATAAATTAATCACTTTGTTTTTCATTCTCGTTTTTCAAGTTTATAGTAGTTAATATCCTTTCGGAAATATAATTTGATAATTCCCGCTCAGATGCATAAAAGCAAATAGACGAAGTAATCCATCATAATAAGCATCGAAATATCCATCATCATAAGGAATATGTTTGGCATTCCACAAACGATCGACAAATTCACGGCTCTTATCGTGCGTACACACTAACGATACCGCAGCCGTAGTAGCAACCAATCCCAATGAATGTCTCAACTTTTTATAACCTCCGGCTCCCAACAATTCTGTTACGGATGTACCATCCACGTTATATTGATCTACAAAAGTATCTATACCTTGAGTATAAAAAAAGTTTTGTACTTTATTTCCATATTCTTGTTGCCACTTTTTATCTGCACATGCCCACGAATAATCCAGTGCTATATTCATAGGTACACGCCATGAATCAAAACGAAAAGCATCTCCTATAACCCGTTTACTACCCAACAAAGTACCATCATAATTATTATAATCAGGATTAAGCCCTGTTACAGGATGAATGCTTTTATGTAGATATTCACGACTTTTCCGAGCACACTCTCGCCAAAACTCACTTCTGCCGTCTTTTGCCCACCGAGCCCATACCTCATAAAAAGCGGGGACATGGTAAGAAGGATCTGTAAACCGTCCTCCAAAACGATCCGGTGTGAATGTTATCAACTGATGTTCCAAATTAATAAAGGGTGCTACACGATCCATACCAACTTTCTGCATAGAGCAATCCAAAATATTTTGCGCCTCAGCAAGATAATTAATCCCCGTTTTATCTCCCCAACGATTAGAAGCAAAAATAAGTGATGTTACATAATAAAGTTCTCCGTCAGAAGCCGGCCCCTGAGCATTACGTGTACCATCTGTTTTGCAACTCCATGCAAAATATCCTTTCAGAGGACCTTCCTGATGCTGCATATATTTCTTCCCCCACCGCCATAAACGATCAAAAATATCTTTCCTGTCAAACTGGACTGCAATCATCAATCCATAAGACATTCCTTCTGTACGTACATCATGATTTTTTATGTCACTGATATAAGCCATCGAGTCTCCGACCTCAAAATAGACTTTATCCGGTCCATAAAAAACACTCTCAAATACAGAGTTTAGTTTCTTATCTATGTCTTTCTGCTTATAGCCTAACTCTGCAAAAAGATTACGATACTGCCTTGTTTCAAAAGCACCTCTATTATAAGGCTGCCCATTACCGCCTAATTGTTCCAAATCTGTTACAGCCCAAGGCATCCACTTTAAATAGTCTACATCTCCAAATGCCTCCGCTTTAGTAACAGATGTATCCACATTTGTTTTACCCAATAAAAATCTATCAATGAAAGATTCCACTTCCGAATACTGACTTTCAGGCAGCATACAATGCATATGCCCCCCCTGAATGGAAAATCCCATACGATCTTCTATTCCAAAAGCCTTCCATACCATTCGCGCAGCCTGACAAGACACATAATTCGATTCCTCTGCCAACCATTCATAATCAGTATTTCCAAGCACCAACAAAGCACGAGGAGCAATCAAAGCTGCCAGTTCATGATGATCAATAGGAAGACGATTTACATTATTACCGGCAAATCGCCGCATACTCTCCAAAAACCATGCATAACTCGTACGTCCCAGAGTCTCCACATTTCCCAAAGTTTCAGAGACACGCCAAGCATCAACACCTCCACCGCCAGGTTCCTGAGCGATAGTTAATGCAATCCGCTCATCAAAAGCTCCCGCAAACAAAGCCATTTTACCGGCAAATGAGCAACCGGATATAGCCAAATGAGAAAGATCAATACGAGATTTCTTTCCAAGCTTTTCCAGTCCGTCAATCAGTCGACTGACTCCCCATGACCATGCGCAATAGGCCCCCATATCTGTCTGATTAGGATATAAACGATTGATCGGTTCAGTACCACGTTTTTGCGTATGAGACATGACTTGTGCAAAATTAAACGTAATCTGCGCAATACTTTTCTTATCAAACAACTGATATGGGAGAGAACCTGTAGGTCTGCCTATTCCGATAATAGCAGGAAAAGGACCGTCACCTTTAGGATATTTAATAGGGGCAGTCAATAACAATGTTTCACCATTTTCGTGCACTACGATCCGCAATGTATCATTATCTAAAGTTGCCTCTATACTATCTTTTGAAACAACAGGCTTCATACCTAATTCATAATGCTGCAACTGACAGGCTATTTCAAAACGGCGACGTTCCCAATCTTTAAAATCCGTTGATCTCCCACTTCCGTCAGCCCATGCAAAAGGGTCGGGAAGAGTGGCTATTTCGGGTAATTTGTCAATGGAAGGCATCTCAGGAATTTGGTAATTATCGTTCATACACTCTTTATCGTACACCAAAGGTATCACTGTTTGTCCAAAAGCTGTTGCCTGAGCCAATAATAAAGCTGCCAAAACTGTTTTCATTTTTTTTGTGTTTGCCATAAAATATAAGTTTTAAGATAACGTCCACATTCACGTTCTAAGTTACCGACTAACCATCACCATTCCGCCATTGCAAGGAATAGTAATTTGTATTTCCTGTTTTTTATTTAGTTTTACGATTTGCAACTCTCCTTCCAAGTTTTTATTATCACTATACATCATTAGTTCTTTTCCTGCATCAACCATAGAGAGTTTTACTTTCAGCTTCAATGGCTCTTTCTGCGCATTTACTCCGGCAATATACCAAGTTTCTGCATGACGGCGGGCAAGCACTACATACTTTCCCGGATAGCCATCAATAAACTTCACCTCATCCCAAAGCGCAGGAACTGTTTTCATAAAATCCATAGCCCAAACAGGAGCATCTGTCAAATTATTAGGAGCCAAAGCAAAATGCTGTACAGGACTCTGAAACAGAACAGCCGTAGCTAATGCAAATACATCAGAAGTTACACGACGGCTTCCTCCCGGTTCATTCTTTGCATTATAATATTTATTCAAAGCACTGCCACCAAAATCCATACTTCCTACCGTATTACGTATAAACGGATGCAAACAGGCATTGAATGCTTCTGCATTGCAACTACCTTGAGAAAAATGCAGATTCTCACTGGCAAGTACTGCTTCACACGCCACAAAATTAGGATACATCCGTTCCCATCCTCGAGGCAATGTACAACCATGGAAAATAACCATCAAGCCGTAATCATTGGCATCTGCAAGAATATCTTCATAAAGCTGCATAGTTACTTGCTTATCACTACCAATAAAATCAACTTTTATTCCACGTATACCGATACTTTGCATCCATTTCATCTCTTTCCGGCGCGCAATCGTATTGTTCATAATTCCCTTGGGAGATTGAGGGGCATCATTCCAATAACCATTGGAATTATACCAAAGGTAAAGTGCTACTCCTTTAGATGCAGCATAGTTAGCCAATTCTGCAATTTTCTCCCGTCCTACCCGGACATCCCATAACGCATCAACCAATACAGAACCATACCCCATAGCTGCACTAAAATCAATATAGCGTTTTTGTTCATCATAATTCATGCTATTGTCGCCACCAATAATCCAACTCCATGTACCACAACCGTATTGAAATTCCCGAGAAGCCTCATATAATGGTTCCACTACATCAAAAGCAACGGTTGTTTCCACTATCGGTGCCAACGTGTTACCAACAGTAACAGTACGCCAAGGAGTTTCTCCCGGCAATGCTATACCCGGTGCCACAGTTCCATTTCCATTATATTCGCCTTCTTGCGGAAAACCGATTGTATATAATCCCCCCTCTTTCCCAAATAAACGGCTTCCACAATATGCACTGCTAACTCCGGTCTCAGAAATCAATATCCATCCCTTATCTTCATTCTTGAACAGGCAGGGGAATGTATAGCCATGTCCCCAGCCATTCTTCCCCAGCACATCATCTACAGTATAACCTGTTTCATAACTCGGAGATGTCCTTGCAAATCCTCCCATCGGTGCCGATTGCGGGCAAAGAAAAGTCGTACTACCTTTAGGAAGTACAAAGCCTGTAGCCTCCTGTTTTACTATACAACACAATATATTATCTTGTGGATAAACTTTATATTTAAAAGCAACATCATGATTACCAACATGAAAGACAACATCATATATAGTCTTCCCTTCTTTAGAAAATGTATAAGTCTGTACATTTGCCTGATATTGCGGACGGCTATTCTTGATTGTTAGAAGATGATATTTATCATTGACAGATGATAACGAACCAACCCTACTTAAAGTCATTTGCCGAGTATAATCACCAAGATTCGTATTAAGCCCTAATGGAGACTTCTGCAGAAACACTGTTCCATCATATACCACACTGTAAGAAGGCATCCCCCCTTCATCTGATACAGTAACACACAACTTGCCATCCGGACTATACAATTTATTTTCTCCGGCAAATACACTGGTAGTAGCCCAAACGAATACACAAAAAAATAAAATATGCTTTACCATTTCTTTTTAGATTATTTCTTTAGTTAACGATATATTGCAAAGGAAAGCATCCTTTGTCAATTTACATTCAAACCATGTTTCAGAAACTTTCGTCTATGTTACAAATTGGTTCCTTTTCCACATATCTCTCGTCTAAAATCATTAAAAGCCATCATAAAACCATATTTCGCCAAAAACTTTGTTGAAATCATCGAGTATAATAAAAGTTTCCATAATTTTGTCCTCGAAGAGAAACACGCAATATGAAATACATAATTAATTTACTATTTCTATTTCTTTCATTACCTGTCATCGCAGAAAAATACTGTGTCTTTACTCCGATTAACGGGACAGTCGGTCTGGCCGGGAACAGGGTACGTAATATAGCCCAATTAACGGATGGTCGCATAATGATAATAACTGAAGGCTTATTAAATCTGTACGATGGAACAGACTTCAGCTATTTACACTATAATGAGGAACATATTTGTCCATTATCTGCATACTCAGGCTTCCATCACGAATACATAGACTCTCATGGATATGTATGGATCAAAAACCAACATCAACTAATGGTTGTGGATATAAAGCGTGAATGTTTTGTGACACAACCGGACAGTTTACTCGCCACATTGGGTATTACTTCTCCTTTAAAAGATTTCTTTATGGATAAAACCAAGGATATATGGGTCATAAACGATAAAGATGAATTAATCCGTGTAAACAAGGAAAGAATGAAAGCTAAAACTTTTCTGCCCCATATATCCTCGACGGGTGATGGTATCGATCAACTTTATGACCTTGGTGTAGTGGAGAACCAACTATACCTTTTTTACCGTTCCGGTTTACTGGTGTGCTATAATCTTGAATCATGCACAGAAATATACAGGCAAAAATTACCCGACGAACTTCCCAAGGGAAAGTACGAAAACACTTCTTACGTAGTCCCCGGCAATAATACTTTCTTTCAGCTGCGTAATGGCAACAGAGGCGGAGTCATGCTAAATTATGATATAATAAGAAAGAAATGGGATATTGTACTTCAAACCGACTATTGGCTGAACAGTCTATCTATTGATAAAGATGGCAGCATATGGGTCAGTTGCCATATGGGATTATGGAACATTGATGCCGGATTAGTAAAGAAACAATATATACCTAACCTCAAATTGGTGGACGGGCGTACTATACATACAGAAGTAAGCACTATCTATAACGATTATCAAGGAGGAATGTGGTTAGGAACCCTGAATCAGGGAATACTCTACTATCACCCTAACCGTTTCCGTTTCCAAAACATCGGAAACAGCCTATTTCCCACCTCCACAGATGCAAACATATCCATAACCGCTTTTACTGCGGATGAGAAAGAAAATATATTAATAGGAACGAAGAAAGGTTTGTTTTACTACACACCTTCCGACGACAATGTAACCTTATACTCACAAGAGTTCTCCTCTGTTCATTGCAATACTCTATTTAAAGACAGCCAGCAACGCATCTGGTTGGGCACTAGCGGACAGGGATTATATTGCATAACACCGGAAGGAAGCACCAAACAGTATATATTGCCCGGACATTCCATCCGTTCCATCATGCAACTACCGGATAAAACATTATATATATGTATTGACAATCAAGGATTCGGAACATTTACTCCCGAAACCAAAAAATTTGAAAAAGTAACGAGAGTACCCGAAATAAGCAATTCTACCATTTACCAATTGGTTCCTTATGGAGAAGACTGCTTGGCAGGCATTGAACGGAAAGGGTGGTTCATCTATAACCATAAAAAGAAAGAATATCACTTTAACTCCACTTCTCATACATGCAATTCCATTATGGCAGACAGTCGAAAGCAATTATGGATTGGCTTGGAAGACGGATTATTACTATGGAACCCAAATACCGGACAGCAAAAGACATTCTATACAACCGACGGGCTAGTAAACAACTCCATACGCTCCATTATTCAGACCGACAACAATACAATCTGGGTATCTACTTCCAACGGAATAACGCGTATAACCTCCAGTGATTTGCAAAAGCCGGCACTTTACTCATTCGCCAATTTCAACCAATACGACGGTGTTATAACTGATGAATTTTGTGAACGTTCCACTTTTACAGCAACCGACAAAACAATTTATTGGGGTGGAATCAATGGATTCAACAAATTCATAATAGCTCCTATTACAACAAATAAAACATACTCAATTCCTTTATTTACAGGGCTGGAATTATTGGGAGAAAACATAGAAAATAATAAAAGTTACAATGGCAACCAAATACTATCTCAACCTATTACCCAAACTAAAGAAATCACACTGAACCACAATCAGAACTTTTTTTCTTTAGAATTTTCCGCTTTGAATTATATCAATCCCACACAGACATACTATCGCTACCAACTGACAGGTATTGATCATTCCGAAAGAGAAATCCGTTCTTCCACCGGTAAAGGATACGCCACCTATACCAACATTCCTCCCGGAACCTACATTTTCCGAGTGCAATCTGCCGACAATAGCGAGGTATGGTCGGACCAATATGCAGAAATGAGGATTACTGTAAAAGCTCCATTTTGGAAAACAACATATGCCTATATATTCTATGTTCTACTGACAATAGGTAGCATCTTGCTCTTTACCATTATATATATACAACATAAACGCCGGAAAATGCAGCGTGACCAAAAAGAAAAGTTAGATGAGATGAAAACCACTTTTCTACAAAATGTCCATGAAGAGCTGAAAGAACCTATCAACCGAATAATTTCTCCTTTGGACAGTATACTGAAATACATGAACGAAGGAAAAGACAAGTTGCAACTTGAAAAAATCAGAACTAATGCTACTGAACTGAGAGAATTAATCAACCAGCTTTCAGAAGGTATATTATCCCCTTTGTCACCTGGTGAAAATGAATGGACACAAGAAGAGTTACTAATCAATATGCGCCAATTGCTGGAGCAGCAAGAAAAACGGAAAGAATTACTTAAAACGGCTCAAAAGCCTGCATCAGACAATTCTCTATTATCGGTTGCCGATGAAGCCTTTCTCCGAAAAGTGTTACAATTTGTAGAACAGAACCTCGACAATTCTGAGTATTCGGTAGAAGTATTGAGTCGTGATATGGGAATGGATCGAACCGGATTGTATCGCAGGCTTATTTCGGTAGTGGGAAAGACACCTACCAATTTTATTCGCTCCATACGCCTAAAACGAGCTGCCCAGCTTCTGAAAGAAGGCTACTCAGTAGCTGAAGTTGCCGACCTTGTCGGGTTCAGTACTTCCAGTTATCTCAGCAAGTGTTTTCAAGAAGAATTTGGCATGCGCCCTTCACAGTACGTAAACCAATGGAAAAATCGGTAAAGTCCCCCCCTTTTCAACGAGAGTGTTGGATTCTGCAACATTCGTAATCGATGTTCAAATGGTTTCAGGCTACTTTTGCAATATCATTCAAACATAAAAATAATATATCATGAAAAATGTAAAAGTAGGAATTGCCGGCATATCACTTCTAATATCCGGCTGGGTAACGGCACAAAACACAGAAAGCATGTTACCCAAATTGAACATGCCTGTTATCCAGACAAAGTACACAGCCGACCCGGCGCCGATAGTACACAATGACACCGTTTACCTTTATACAACCCATGACGAAGACGATGCGGAAGGTTTTAAAATGAGAGACTGGCTGTTGTACACTTCTACCGATATGGTGAATTGGCAAGACCGTGGAGCTGTGGCATCACTCAAAGATTTCGAGTGGTACAAAGGCGATAACGGAGCATGGGCCGAATGTGTAGTAGAACGTAATGGAAAGTGGTATATGTATTGTCCCATCCACGGGCATGGTATCGGCGTACTAGTTGCCGACTCCCCCTATGGTCCGTTCAAAGATCCGATAGGCAAGCCGCTTGTATGGCAAAAAGAACATTGGGATGACATCGACCCCAGCGTTTTTATTGATGATGACGGACAAGCATATATGTATTGGGGAAATCCGAATCTTTATTATGTCAAACTCAACAAAGACATGATCTCTTGCGCAGGTGACATTGTAAAGCTTCCCAAGATACAAGACTATCAGGAAGGTCCTTGGTTCTATAAACGTGGTAAGCACTACTATATGGCATTTGCCTCAACATGTTGCCCCGAAGGTATCGGTTATGCCATGAGCGACAATCCCACCGGTCCCTGGAAATACAAAGGACATATCATGGACCATACCCCCCGAACCCGCGGAAATCATCCCGGTATTATTGATTATAAAGGCAAGTCCTATTGCTTTGGACTGAACTATGACCTTTTCCGACTTGAGACCAGCCGTCATGCAGAGCGCCGTTCGGTTTCTGTAGCCGAAATGCAATACAATGCAGACGGAACAATCCGCGAGCTCCCCTATTTCCAGGATTGTAAATTAGAGCAAATTGAAAGTTTTAATCCTTATCGCAAAGTAGAAGCCGAAACCATGGCATGGGGATATGGATTGAAGACCACGCCTAAGAATATATGGAGTAGCGACCGATGCAACCAATTAGTAACCAGTATAGACGAAGGCGAATATTTGATGGTCAAAGGCGTAGACTTCCAAAAAGGAGCGAACCTATTCAAAGTAGCTGCCTCTTGTCATCTCTATGGCGGTTCCATCGAAATCCGTATAGACTCGGAAGAAGGGATGTGTATAGGAACAGTTCATATAACCAATACCAAAGACGCAATAAACGTATTTGAAACCAAGGTTAAAAATGTCAAAGGAGTACATGACCTCTATTTCGTCTTTAAAGGAAACCGATTACAGCAAAAGAATCTGTTCATGCTGGACTGGTGGGAATTCCATAAATTATAATTTTAAAAAACAGCATATAACCAATTATGAAAAGAAGTATTACAATCATGGCTTTATGCCTATTTGTGTCATGGACATGGGCACAAGAGTTTCAAAAGACTTTATCGGGCATCAAAACCACTATTTCCGGTAAACAAACCGATGTGGAAATTCAGTGGTTCGGTCCTAACAGTCTTCGCGTACTAAAAACTCCCCAAGGCAAAAATGTAGAAAAGAAAAGCCTTTCCGTCATTGCCCAACCTATCAATTCCGATATTAAAGTTACCACTTCCGGAAATGACCATATTGTTATGAAGAGCCTATCGCTTACGGTAACCCTCAATATCCAAACAGGTATTATAACTTATAGCAAGCCTAACGGTGATACATTACTTAGCGAACAGGAAAACAACAAAGCTTTTACACCTTTCAATGATGCCGGACGCCCTACGTATACCGTTTATCAGGGCTTCACAACAGACAAAGAAGAAGGGCTTTATGGACTCGGGCAGTTACAAAACGGACAAATGATGCAACGTGGCATAACTAAACATCTTGTTCAAGGCAATGTGGAAGACGTTTCCCCTTTCTTCCAGTCCACTAAAGGTTATGGATTGTTTTGGGACAACTATTCAGGTACTACATATACAGACAATGAGAAAGAAACCTCTTTCCGTTCTGAAGTAGGAGATTGCATAGACTATTACTTCATGTACGGTGGTTCTGCCGACGGAGTTATAGCCGAAGTACGCACACTAACCGGTGATGTGCCGATGATGCCGTTATGGAGTTATGGATTCATGCAGAGCAAAGAACGATACAAAAGCCAAGAAGAGACAGTAGGAGTCGTGAAGAAATATCGTGAATTGGGGATTCCATTGGACTGTATCATCCAAGACTGGCAATATTGGGGACATAACTATCTTTGGAATGCTATGGATTTTCAGAATCCCGCCTTTAGCCGTCCCAAAGATATGATTGACGAGATACATGGCTTAAATGCCCGTATGATGATTTCCATTTGGTCATCATTCGGTCCTGCCACCAAGCCCTACAGAGCATTAGACAAAGAAGGATTACTCTTTGACATCGAAACATGGCCGCAATCCGGTGTGGACGGATGGCCACCTAACTTGGAATACCCTTCCGGAGTACGTGTATATGATGCTTACAGCCCTAAAGCCCGCGACATTTATTGGGAGCATCTCAATAAAGGAATCTTCCAACTTGGCATGGATGGATGGTGGATGGATTCTACAGAACCCGATCACTTTAACCACAAAGAAAGCGATTTCGATCGTCAAACCGGTCTTGGCTCTTACCGCAGTGTACGTAATGCCTATCCACTCGTTAGTGTAGGCGGTGTTTCCGATCATCAACGTGCATTGACGCAAGACAAACGTGTCATTATCCTGACCCGTTCCGGTTTCTTGGGACAGCAACGTTACGGTTCTAATGTTTGGTCCGGTGATGTTCAATCCTCTTGGGATATGTTTCGTAAACAGATAACGGCAGGACTCAATTTTTCACTGACCGGTATGCCACACTGGAATTCCGACCTCGGTGGTTTCTTTGCCGGTTCATACAATAAAAGTTGGGCAGACAACAGTGCCACCCGTAATCCAATGTATCAGGAACTTTATGTCCGTTGGTTACAATTTGGCGTATTCTGTCCAATGATGCGCAGTCATGGTGCCGATGTCCCCCGTGAATTCTATTGGTATGGCAAGGCGGGGGAACCTGTTTATGATGCTTTAGTTGATGCTGTTAAGCTACGTTACACTTTGCTTCCTTATATCTATTCCACTTCTTGGGATGTAACACACAATCGCTCTACTTTTATGCGTGCACTCTTCATGGACTTCTTAAATGATAAACAAACATGGAATGTAAACAACGCATATATGTTCGGTAAGGCATTTCTTGTTGCGCCGGTGCTTCATGCCCAATATACCCCGGAAGTACAACAAAAGAATCTCAAGGAAAACGAAGGTTGGAATCGTGACAATAAAAAAACAATTGAGACACCTCTGTTTGCAGACTTTACCCAGCCTAAGAGCATGAAGGTTTATCTGCCTGCCGATACCCGGTGGTATAACTTCTGGACAAATGAAGCCGTAGAAGGTGGACAGAATCTCACTGTTTCCACTACAATCAACCGTATTCCTCTCTTCGTACGTGCCGGAAGTATTGTTCCATTCGGACCGGAAGTACAGTATACAGGTGAAAAGAAGTGGGATAATCTGACTTTATGCATATACCCTGGCGATAACGGAAGTTTCACCCTTTATGAGGACGAAGGAGATAATTATAATTATGAAAACGGAGCTTATACCGAAATTCCGATGAACTGGAATAATGCCAACAAGACTCTTACAATCGGTGCACGAAAAGGAGAATACAACGGTATGTTGCAAAAGCGGCAATTCATTGTGAAAACGATAGACGGTAATAGTAAGACTGTAACTTATACAGGAAAGAAAATAAAGGTTAAGTTGTAAAACATCTTACACCCATAAATGTGCTGCCACATGATAGTTTGTATTTTACTATCATGTGGCAGTCATTTAATATCGTGCTTTGCCGGCATATTTTCCAAGAAAGTCCTATTCCGGCAGACTTCCTGTTATTCTAACTTCCGATAACTTTGGCGTTGCTGTTTTTTGCCGATCTGTAAACAAAAAACGTACAAAGCGCATTTTTATCAATTGCTCAGGAACAATCTCTACTCTCCGTACTCCATTAGAAGAACAATCATAGTTACCAATCGTTTGCCATACAATCTTATCTGCAGAAACCTCAACATTAAAACAGCAACCTACATTCTCCACAAACTCGGCCACTACGCTATAAAGCTGCAATCCGCGTTCTGTATCCAACATCCAATAAGGCGAGCTGTCATTATCCGAAGGTTGCCAATAACTGTCTTTATCTCCATCTGCAGCCAATCCTGCAGAATGTCCTTCCTGCGAACTGGAAGAGAATGTCGGATTATTAACGCCGTAAGTTTGCAAAGAATCCTTTTCAGATTTATTAACATATCGCACGTATGGACGAATTTCCACTTCACGACTTTCTCCTTTCTTATAAACAGCCGTACCGGTAAAACCCAACGTTATACAAACAGGCTGAAGCCCCGGTGAAGAAGCTTCAACCAATGTGCTACCTGCATAATACGAACGTAATGCTATAGCTGCCTTGCCATCTTGAATACGAATATCACTATCCGGAGCAAACGTTATAGACTTCCCTGTGGGAAACTCGCCCGGACCTGAAAGTATACGTAGTGTAACAATAGGACTATTACTCAACTCACGACCATCTACATCAAGTACGAGTACCGTAAGTTGTACATCATCAGTACCATCTATTTTTATCTTATCATACTTTGAAGCTATCAGTTGCAAACGTACTGCATTTCCCGCCACCGGCCATTGGGGTGGTGCAACCTTTGCATACTCATTGCGATACCAGTACCATGAACGTTTAGGCAAACGGAAATAATCCACAATTCCCATTTTTGCCATATCATTACCAAAAATACTACCATGATCGAAACCACACCAAATAGCTTGTCCGCTCCTCCATTCACGACCTTTCCAACCTTCATCACGTGCAAGGTCGCCCCAGCCCGGTGCATATTTTCCCGGACGGTCGGCTGTTACACTTCCATACTCTGATACAACTGATGAGACACCCGGTTCCTGAAAATCATCAATATTAGCCCCGTCACCGTTATACCCGGCTACATCACCTATCAAGTCTATCCGTTCAGTACCCAACGGTCGTTGAGCTCCTCCAACAGCTGCCATACGAGTAGGGTCCAACCGATGTACCACATCCACCATGCGTCTCAACAATCGCCTTACACCGGGAAGAGACCTGCCATCTGTAAAAAAAGGCTCATTACACAAACTCCATACAAATACCGAAGGATGATTTCGATGAATACGTATCATCTCTTCCAGCTGTTGCAGTACATTAGCTTCGAATGCTGCCGTATCAGCTGCAATCACAGGGTATGCTCCTGCAGTCCATACGCCATCAACTTTTGGACCTGCCGTACCCCAAAAAGGGGTTTCTGACCACAACAACATACCTTCACGATCGCAAGCATCGGAGAAAGCAGGAGAATGAGGATAATGTGATCCGCGAATCATATCAAAGCCGGCTTCTTTCATCTGGCATACATCACGATATGCAGCGGCATCAGTTACAGCATCTCCCCATCCGGCCTGGTCCTGATGTACATTAGCTCCTCTAAAGTAGTAGTGCTGTCCGTTAAGAAAGAATCCTTCATCTGCAGTCCACTTGAACCAACGAAATCCGAATACAATTTCTTCTGCATCCAACAATCTTTTTCCGGCATAAAGCTTACTCTCCAAAGTATAAAGTGACGGACTATAGGGTGACCAAAGTTCGGGAAACTTGATTTCGGGCGTTTTCAAGTCGTAAATACAACATTTGCCCGCACTGATTTTTTCCGTTCCGGAACATTCCGCCACCACCCGACCAAGCCTATCTCTCACGACCAACATTAACGTGTAAGCACCTTGTTTACTACCCGTATTTCTCACACAAGCCTTTACCTGTACATCCGATGCTTTCCCTCCATTCATCTCCAACGAAGGAGTAGTGATTACTGTTCCGCACCAGTCCAAATGTACCGTATGCTTTTTCACCAAACGTACATTACGATAAATTCCGCCGCTGAAAACGTGTTCGCCTCCTCGTGGAGCTACCGTAGGGCGCCATAAGTTGTTGACCCTTATTGCCACTACGTTATCTCCTTCCACTGCGTACGGTGTAAAATCAATACTGAAACCGGTATATCCTCCCACATGGCTTCCGGCCAAATGTCCATTGACATATATTTCTGCCTCCTGAAATACACCGTCGAACTCCAAGAACAATCTCTTATCCATATCGGCTCTATCCATCTTAAGATGCTTCCGATACCAACCATATCCCACATAAAAGTCTTTAGACAAAAAGTAAGGGATACTAAAAGAATGTGGCAAGCCTACCGGCTCCCATGACGTATCATCATATAACGGTTGTTTCGCATTCTCATAATCGCCAATCTTATACATCCATTCTCTATTCAGATTGACAGTTTCCCGTCCTGTAGCCACATCTAAAGAATTACCCTTTACGCTACATATCCCCAACGATAATATAGTAAAAAGAAATACAAACTTATTCATATTCATTTGAGTTACATATATTCCCCTACATTCCGGCTTCCTTCGCAAAGAAATCCGTCATTTTCTTAAAAGTGTTTTCATTGAAAGTGACAGGGCCATGCTGCCCGTCGGGAACAGAAATAAATTCGTCCAAGCGTCCCTGCCTCTTTAGAGCTTCGGAGAAAAACATACTCTGGCAATTGGGAACCACAGTGTCCGCTTCGCCATGAATAACAATAAACTTAGGATCATTTTTATCTATGTAGGTAACGGGATTGAGAAGAGCCAGCATATCCAAATTATCAGCAGGACTCCCCCCTATCAAAGCCGCTTCGGGAGAATCCCCACCTTTGGTAGTATTGCAGTTCTCCATACGTGTCATATCTATCGGACCAAACCAATCAACTACTGCGTCCACACTACTACTGAAAGAGGAATACGCCCCTACACTTCCTTCCAAATCCACAGTCTCAGTCCCTACCGTATAAGATTTCACACCATTCGTAGTCCCTGCCAAAGAAGCCAAATGCCCGCCTGATGAAAATCCGGTAATTCCTATAAAAGAAGTATCCAACTTATATTTGGCAGCATTGGCACGGATGAAACGGATAGCCGCTTTCACATCATTAATCTGTGCCGGAAACTTGGCATCCCCACTCGAACGGTGATTAATGGAAACCACCGCAAAGCCTTTGTCGAGCAATGGCTTACCGAGAGCTTGAAAAGCTGCCTGTTTCATATTATTGGCAAACCATGCACTACCGTAAATAAGTACTACCACTTTATAAGACGGCTTGCCCGTATCGGGTAGGTATATATCCAATTTGTGCCCCTCCAGCTTGTCGTCCGCATAACTGATATCTGCCCGGCGGCAATCGGAGATACGATCTTCTATCTTGAAATAATCAAAATCGGCATATCCGCCCGTCTCCTTAGTAGCATAGTTAAACAAAGCAAAACGATAGCCCATGAAATGCGGAAGCGTATATTCCATATTCAGAACATTACCGATTACTTTCCAATGATTTCCATCCAAACTATAATAGAAGTATCCCTTATCAACTCTATTCCTAAAATCGCATTCTGCCTTGAAGTAAACAACAGACTGGTCCAACGGCACTTTCTCCACCTCCATAGGTTTCTCATACCCGCCATTAACCATCACAATGTATTTTCTACCATCGGTAACTTTAACACCGACCTGCCCATATTTACGCTGGAAAAGGGAAAGCCCGGCAAAATCTCCTTCTTTCATACCAGAAACATCCAGACTGATTGAACCTGTACAAACCGGACCGATAGTACGCTGCGTCAGCATATTCTTGGCTTGTGTAAAAGAGGTTTCTATCCGCCCTGTTGTCAACCTCATATATCCCTTGCGGGCAGAAAGGGACCAAAGAGAGTTGTCCGGATTATGATTCCATTGCCACACCAGCGGTAAAGCGCATTCCCCTTTCTTTCTGTTAAAATCATCAGAATTCACAATGCCCGGAATTAGTCCACGACTATCCGGCAAGTTCAATTTGGCAGGAGCACGTCCGTTTACGCCTAATACCGGCCATCCGTCTTTCCATTCCACCGGAACAAGATAAGGAATACGTCCTACCGCACCGCAATCCTCAAATAAATAAGCAAACCAGCGTCCGTCCGGCGTATCTACCAATCCTCCTTGTGCAATACCACGGTCCTGAAACACAACACGACCTTCATAAGGTCCTGTTATCTTATCGGCACGATGTACAATTACAGTACGTACTCCGCCACGTGGCCAAGTAATATTAAAAAGATAATACTTGCCATTTACTTTAAAAAGTTGTGACCCTTCAGCTCCCAGCATAATTTTATCTCCGGCCGGTGCACTGGCATTCTCTAACAACACCCGTTCAGTACCCGGTTTTACACCTGAAAGGTCCGATTCCAATTCTGTCAGAAATAGTTTTCCATTGCCATATATCATATAGATATGTCCGTCTTCATCAAAGAAGAAAGAATGATCGTGGTAGGCAGGAGAGAACTCCGTACACTTCCACGGTCCTTTTTCAAGATTTTTAGTGGTGTAAAAGTATGTTTTACCCGTAGTCTGAGCAAAAGTAGAGAGATAATACAATCCCTTGTGATAGCGAAGACAACTCGCCCACGACCCACGTCCATAGGTATTCTCACCGTTGTCCAAATTCATGGCAGGCATATCGGCAAGCGTATCGTAAGCATAATTCACCAACTCCCAATTTACCAAATCCTTAGATTTCATGATAGGAACTCCCGGAGACATATGCATTGTGGTGCTACTCATGTAATAGGTATCCCCTACACGCAACATAGACATATCCGGCGCATCAGCATAAATTACAGGGTTTGTTGCAGGCTTTTGCGCTGCCAGCGGCAATATGCAACAAAGTAAGCCGCATAAAAAGAAAAGAGTTTTTCGCATTTTCATATTCGTATTAAATTACTATTCTATTATCAGTCCCTACGATTATTTTATCGAAACAGCAGCTGTGCATACTGGTGCAAAGCCCTGCGCCAAGTCAGCCACTCATGTGCAGTTTCGGGAGATTCGTAATAAGTATACCGGATACCTTGTTTATCCAACATTTGCCTGAAAGCTTTCACCACTCCCGGAAAAGGGACGGGTTCGGAAGTGCCCAATCCCAAGAAGAAAGCTTTGAATTGCCTGTTCACCATTTTCCCGTCTTTAAATTTCCCGTCCAGAAAGGTATCTGCATCCAAAGGCTCCGTACTCGGATAATTGGAAGTACCACTGAAACCGCCATAATAAGCAAAAGACTCCGGATGATTCATGGCAATGCGCATCGTTTGGTTCGCTCCCATCGACAAACCTGCAATAGCGCGGCTCTCACGCTGAGGAAGTGTACGGAATTTAGTATCAATCATAGGTATAACCTCTTGCAACAGCACTTCTTCAAATACCGTTGTTTGAAAGAGAGCCCGTTCATTCGGTCTGACCGCATAGCCGTTATCCATAACAATCAACATCGGAACTGCCTTCTTTGCGGCAATCAAGTTATCCAGTATCAAATTCGCCTTTCCCTGACTTCCCCAACCCGTTTCATCCTCAAAACTGCCGTGTTGAAGATAAAGCACCGGATAACGTTTCTCGGTATTGGTTTCATAGCCTGCCGGAGTGTAAACGAAACAACGCCTCCATTCCTGTGTGATTTTGGAATAGTAGTTCACCTCACTCAATAATCCATGAGGTACATCTTTCAGAGCATAAAAGTCAGCATCATGTGCCGGAATTTCAATACCACTGCCCAATCGTCCCGCACCATAAAAATATTTCGTGCCCGGATCGGGAACCGATGCTCCGTCCACATTTAACTGATAATAATGAAAACCTTCTTGCTGACAATCTGATTCTCCTGTCCAAAAGCCTTTCTCATTTTTTACCATATCATATTTTACACCGCCAATATCAAGCTGCACTCTTTTGGCCTCCGGTGCATAAATCCGGGCACGCACCCTTCCCTCTGAATTGACTTGGGGATATTCCTTCCCTAATTGATTTACACTCGAGGGTTTGAAATCCTCAATAACTTGTGCATAAGAGGACGAAGCAAGATTCGCCAATAACACAAAAACATTAAACCATGTGATAATCTTTTTCATGTTTGTATTATGAACTAATTTAATCGTACTGCAAAGAAAAGAATCTTTCATCAATTCTCCCTCAAAGCCTGTTGCAGATATTTTTGTCCATGTTACATCTTTGGAGAAAACTCAAGCCACAAAGGCTATCGGTTCTCGTTTTACAGTTTCATGCCACCCCCCTTCCACCCTTCTGAGACCTCCTGTTTATACGGGATAGCGGGTGGAACCCGCTTTTTACTTCCCCAATGACGCATCTCAGCTTCCCAAACCTCACACCTCAGCTCCTCAAATGCCTGTGGTTTGCAGGACAAATGCCCGTGGTTAAGAGAGTTGAGGTGTGAGGTTTGGGAAGCTGAGATGTGTCATTGGGATTACCGGGATGTGTAGTCTGTGATATGGGTTCCACCCGCTATCCCGTATAAACAGGAGGTCTCAGAAGGATGGAAGGGGTACAAATGCAAACTGAAATCCAAGAATATCCTCTATTTTATATACATGATAATTCATTTTGATATATATCAAAACGAATTATCATGTATATAAAAACAGAGTCTTTGCCGGCTGGATACTTCTTACGCTATATATAAATCTTTCTTTAAGCACCTATGCTGTATCTTTACAAAGGATATAATAAACGTAAGAGAAAAACAACGTTTTTGTTTTGTGCTCCTGCACTTTCTTCACAGAAAGCACAGGACTCTTATTATAAAATGCACAAAACAATCAGTCCCAAGATAACAAAAGGGACCGAATGTATCTTTAGTTTTTTAAACAATCAGAAGTTCTTTACTCAATTAAAACCCTTTTTACTGATAATGATAATCAAAGAAATATACTTAAAGCATTAAATATACAGCTTTATATCATCTATTTTTTACAATGCTAACTTAACGGATGCTATGCTATAACCAGATAACATAACATAACTACCATCAGTCTTTTCCAATGAATTCGCCTCAATCGCTTCCATATTCTTATACTCAGTTGTTTCAACAGCATGTATCTGCCTTATTCCCGCCAAAGGAATTTCAACTTTCTGAGTATTACCAGTCATATTCAACAATACTAATGTTATCTCATTACCTGCTTTATTAATATAAGCTGTAGCGCATAAATCCTGATTATCAGCTGTTACCTTAATGCGTATTGTATTAGTGGCATAACGTGCATAATGCGAGAGAATATAACCATTTTTAGTAATCTCCCCCTCTCCTACAGGACTCCTCTTATCATTATCACCTATCATTCCATAGAAACGTTTCAAATACCAGTATACATAAGCACTGCAATAACCTTCCATACACATATGTATTTCTTTTGCCAGATGAGAGAAACAATATTCCCATGTGCTAAATTCCCATTTTCCCGAATCTTCTTCTTTTTCTCCATCATTAAACAAATGTTCTGTCATCCACCATGTTTTTCCACTTAAACGGGAATAAAGTCCGCAAATATAATCATGCCGATTCTTTTCATACCCCGGTTGTTCAATATTGATAAACCCTTGATAAAGATGCCCTACCAAAATATCTGTATTAAAAAACGCTTCAATATCATTCATAATCGGATCTGTATAATCGGGAGATGTTCCACAAGATTCAGGAGACATCAGTTTCACTCCTGTAGCACGTATCTTCGCTCCATACTGCTTAACAAAGGCTACAACTTCTTGAGGAGTCCAATATGTAAATTCCATATCAGGCTCATTCTGAACGGATATTGCATATAAATTAATCCCGTTCTGTCTCATAAAATTAATATACTTAATTAAATGATTAGCATAAGCCTCATAATTTTCAGTTTTCAAATGCTGAACCTCTTTTCCGGCTACTGTGACTTTATCAGAAAGAGCATCAGTACAGTCCCATGGGCACGCAAAGATTATGGCACCATTATCTTGAGCCATCTTTGCAGCTGCCACATCTGCACTCCAATCAGTTTCATCTGGATAAATCATTAAACGAAGTATAGAATAACCTAAACCGTTGGATCCATACATCTTATTCATCTGCTCCGGTGTAATAAGAAACCCTCCACACCAGATTTTAGGATTATACATACCACCAAATCCAACGACAGGCTGATACTTCTCTAAAGGATCTATTTGGAGAGTTAGTGTTTGATATGCCACGTCTTGTTTTATCAACAAATCAGACTTTTCACCCGTAGTTTTATTGATTATATAAATAAATTGGCTTCTCGATTTATGGGTATCATTACCTGTACAAGTAATCTTTAAACGGGTAGTTTGTTCAACTTGTTCTATGCTACCTCCAGACATAGGAGTAACATCTACCACAATATCACCTGTCCCCAAAGATATTTCCCATTCTGTTTGTGACCATTCAACAATAGCTATTGCTGTGCCACCAGTGTTAGATACCTCTATATTATTTTTAAGGAAGAGCGCATAAGCGCTCTTCCCTTCATTATCTGTAATTTTACCATTATCATCTGAACAACTCCATAATGATAGACCGATAAAAACGAAAAATAGGTTTAAAACAAATATTTTCATAAACTAATTTTTCAGGCCATCAACAATTCCTACATACATTCCTGTACGGTTATACTTAGCATCCCAAGGACAAATCAAAGCACTGTTTCCATTCTCTGTCAAACGGGAAATTGAGATGCCATACTGTTTGTCAGCAGGAATAAGTTCTAAATATTTTTTAATGATAAATGTATAGTACTCAGCAGCAATTGCCCTATCCTCAAGAGAAAGTTTAGAACAAGGAATTGCAGTACCCTCTTTATTTACCATTGTCATGCTGAAGTCGGATATACGCACCAATTTACCGGTAGCAGCCAATTTGGTGAATAAGCCTGTAATTGCCGTCTCATTATTCTTTTGTACTTCCACATCTTGGGAATAGCTGGCATGAAGCAAGATATTATAACCATCAATTTTAGTTATATTATCAGCTTCCCATGATTTAACCAATTCTACAAGTTGTCCGCATTTGCCTACAACATCATCAGATTGCTCAATTGTGTTACTTACAAATAGATCAAGATCTATTTTTGCCGTATCACGAGCTAATGCTACAGCCTTACGTGCATACCCTTCCTGACCTAAATATTTTGCCCAATCAAAAGTATTCTCATTAACTGTGTTATCAAGAGGTTCTCCCACAATATTCCAAGCTTTTACGGTTTCACCACCGGCATCTATCACACCACCAATCCATTTTTCCAATTCTTTAGTGAAAATTTTCGGTTTTTCTTCTTCTGGTACAGGAATAATAATGTCAGCGGCTTTCCAATGGAGTTTTATATTATCAATATAAGCATGCCATTCACCTGAGCCAGACCCTACAGCCAAATCTATTTCCGTTAAGTCTTTCATAGTATTTGGTATCACAATTTTTCCAGCTTCCGGAGTTGCACCTTCTTTCAAGAAAGTGATATGGATCAAATCTTTTCCCCATTTATCCGCCTCACAACCAAAATTGAACGGCCCTTTTCCACTATTAAATTCTTGTCCATTTATAATTACTCTCATACCGCTTCCCCAGCCACCTTTACCTCCAATCAAGTACATATCAAGAGAAATACCGGTATAATCTCCTAAAGTTCTGCCTTCTGGAAACTTAACAGTAAACTTTGGATAAGAATACGAACAAGGAGAAGCTGTAGTACCCACATGCAACACTTTACCCTCACCTTGGGGATTATTCTCTACCACAGATTGATTACCATTGGACATAGGATACTGTGTACCTACATTATCACCTTCAAAGTCAATTGTTGTAACACCACCTCCTTCTATTTCATAATTCATAACAATGTTATCAAGGTAATATTGTGCAGCACCAGACTGTGAACCTACAGCCAATGTGAACTCTGTAAGATCTTTCAAATTATCAGGCAAATTAAAACCGGGGGCTTTGCTATCATTCAACTTAATGATAGCCCCACGATTCCATTCATTAGGTTTACAACCAAAGTTGCTAGCATTCACACCCACAGCAAACTCCTGCTTGTTAATAAAAACCTTTATTCCTTGTCCCCAAATACCATCATTATTGACAATACGCATATCAAGGACTATATTTATATAATCACCTAATTTTCGACCTTCCGGTAACTTTACATTTAATACAGGAAATGAATTATTAGCTTTATTGCTTTCAGTACCTATATGTAACGTTTTACCTGTTTTCCCGTCAGGATCATTTTCTACTACAGCCTGGCTCCCATTAGTCATCTCATATGATGTACCAAGCTCGTCATTTTCAAAGTCACAAATGACGGTCTTACCTTTTTCCGGCACAATAGGAATAATTTCGGGCTGAAGCAGTTCGTCATAGTAAGCTGCACGTTGTCCTTGATCAGAACAAAGTGTCCCACCAAAAAGTATCACACCTGCTTCTTTCGCTGCATCAGCTACTAATTGCATTCCTCCTAAATCGTAGGTATTATCATCCTTCGCAGAAGTAGCAGGCATGAATGAGCCTCCTATATCTAAGCCATCAAAGTTGTTAAGAATGGTACTATAGGCTGTTTCTTTTGCAACAAAATCTGTCGAAGCCATATTTGCTGTCAACTTAAACGGCGAGTCAGCTCCACGACTGATGTACGATTTTAACAAATCAAAACTAGCCAAATATTCATTGACAACCACATCTTCAGGCTTTTCTACCTGAAGATTGCAGTCATACTCATCGGTACATGCCATAACTGTCGCTCCAAGTATAGCAAATCCGATTAGTCTATTACTTAAATATTTCATATTCTCTTAATTTTAAGGTTCATAAAAAGGCTACTTGATTTCAATTTCAAAAGCCGCACCGCCCTGTACTCCACGAGTACTTAACACTAAGGTATCCTTAGTGGCATACTGCATATTTTTCCCCTTGAAATCAACTGTATAATCCAAATAGATAGCATCACGATCTTTACCACCAAGACTATTTTTTTCTCCATCTTTCACAAATTTACCAGTACCCGAAACTGTAAGTTCGTCAGAAACGCTACCTACTGTACAAGTACCGTCATCTGCAAAAGACAAGCTAACATCGTAATTAAAAAGAGCTCCCCCTGCGTCTTGAGTAGATAAGGAAAGAATATTGTCCTTCAAACTCTTTGTAGTTACATACACGCGTTCATCTTTCTCTACATACTGCTCGTGACGCACCAACTCTGAAGATGCACCATTTATCACTGCTTTATCCACTCCACGGCGCAAATACTCTCCATGTTGCGGATTTACATATTGCACTGCATAAAGAATAAAGTTCTTCGGTTGTACACTCCAATGTCCATTGTTTGTCAAGACCGGATCCCCAACTGCCGCCTTACCTTGCAAAATAGAGTCGGCTCCTTGTACATCCGTCATTCTCAATGGAATTACATAATTCTGCCCCAATGCTTTTTCATCAGCAAAGAATGCATCGGTAAGATGTACTTCTACTCCTCCCATAATACTTCCTGCAGGTATATTTATCTGATTAGAAGCTAATTTATAATGAGTTACCGGCATTACAGTTAAAGGAGTCTCAGTTCCTTTGAAGTAGAGATTTTCACAAAGTGATTCATCTACTACATAGTCAATAATTACATTGTTCCGGTTAGTGTATCCACCACCCCACGCTGCATTTATAGAAACTTTATGCTCATTATCCATCGAATTGTCAACAAATTCATCTTCTCCTAACTCAACAGTACGCAATGCGTACTGATTAGCAAAATATACAGTCTGATAATCAAAGTCAGGAAATTCATTGTATGAACTTTCACAAGCCGTGAAAGACAGAAGCAATGATGCCAATCCACAGTACACTAATTTATTTTTCATATTATTCCAGATTCTATTGAATGTATTTACAATCATTTTTATTTCCATCCTTTATTTTGAACAAGATTACTATATTTCAAAACCTCCGAGTTAGGAATGGGACAGTAGTACATATAATCCTCATAAGAACGTTCCTCTACCGTGATTCGTTGATAGCTGTTACCATTCCATTCCATCCCATATATCGGCTCATTCAAATCTAACTTCCAACGACGAACATCCCAAAAACGGAATCCTTCAAAACAGAGTTCAAGACGTCGTTCATTACGAATCAGTTCGCGCATTTTTTCCTGGCTAGCAGCACATTCTTCCAAATAAGGATCATTTGTGCCCCCCACTCCTGCACGCTTTCTAATAGCTTTAATGACATCATAAGCAGAATAGTTTCTTCCATTTTTCTCTTTTGGCCCCCAAGCTTCATTGGCAGCCTCGGCATAAGTTAGAAACATCTCAGTAAAACGGACGCGAGGGTTATAATGTGGCTGTTTAGAAGTTGCTGCCGGATCACAGTTCACATCCATACGTAACCGTTTCTTCATATAGTATCCTGTACGAGTAGAACTATTTTCTGTTACATTGATACCATCTTTACTTGATGAAACAATATTTATAGTTGTCTCTTTTTCACTAATTGTACTACCATTATAAAAAATATATTTACTCAAACGCGGATCACGCCCTTCGTAAGGAGCACCAACATTATATTTACTATTCCCATCATTAATAGGATATCCATTAGCCATAGGAAATGCATCCACTAAATTTTGAGACGGATTCATATAACCAGTCCCGTACAAACTCGGTGGAAAATTTTGAGACTCTTGTGTATTGTCACCACTCGTACGGCCTTCTCTCCACAGAATTTCATCCGGATTAATGCCATTTTCTACAGTATTGACTATAGCAGGAGAATAATATTCAATTCCATTATCAGCAAGTTTTCCACCTTTATAATCAAGTACATCAGCTGCAGCATTAGCTGCATCAGCCCATGTAGCATTATTAGAAGCATCTTGATACAAAGGACTAGCTGCCAACAGAGCCGTACGTGCACGGAAAGCTTTAGCTATAAGTCCATTAAATAACTGACGTGCCTTAGCACCCATAACATTATTATATTTACTAGCATCCTCTGTCAGAGCTTGAAAATCAACTGGCACTGTAGAGACATCCTCATACTCCAAAGGTAATAAAGTTTCTGCCTGTGCCAAATCAGCATAAATCTGATCTATACAAGTCTGAAAGGAGGCACGTGGCAAGTTAAAATCAGATTGTGATGTCTGATATTCTGTAATAACCGGCACACCCAATAATTCACCATTCTCGCCATAACCAGCATGTGCACGCATTAAATAATAATAAAACATACCTCTAAGTCCGTAAGCCTCACCTTTCATACGGCGCGCAAATAGACTGTTCATTTCCTCATCATCTGACCAGTTCACTTCACCCACGTTCTCTAAAAACAGATTGATATACTGAATTGCATTATAAGAGTTGGTCCACTGACTCAATGGATTATATGAAGAGTTGGTCCAAGCTCCTGTAGCCATTTGCAAAAAAGTATTAGTCATCTGATTAGTCACAGCATCATCCGTTGCATATTCACTATTATCATAATATCCCGGAATCTGGCTATATACATTATGCAAGATTCCTCGTGCATATTCCGGATCATCATACATTTGTTCAGTTCCCTGTTGATTTTCAGGAGCTGGTTCAAACAAGTCGTCACAGCTAGAAAAGATCAAGGCACTCGCTATAAAAAGTAATATTTTCTTTTTCATAATCATCTATTTATTAGCCTATTAAATCAGAATGCAGCTTTGAAACCGGCGTAAAAATTACGACACTGCGGAAAGCCTGTACTCAACTCCATATGCTTACGTTCTTTTGAAATTGTAAGCAAGCTGTTACCACCACAATATACACTTAAGCCACGAACGAATGATCCCTTGAAGGTATTCTTCGGGAAATCATAGGTCAACTGCACTTGATTCAAATTGAAGTAATTACGTTTATACATCCAGAAAGTGGAGGTCTGATAATTGTTTGCACCATTAGTTGTCGTCAGACGCGGATAAGTAGCTGTTTCCTTTGTATCTTCTGTCCAACGTCCCCACACTACTTCTGAAAACTTACTTGTACCACGATTCCAATAATAAGAGCTTGTTTTGAAATCGATAGCCCCAGTTTGTCCCGATCCCATAGCAAAAAGTGAGAAATTTTTATACTTTACTGTGAGATTCAACCCAAAAGAGAAAGGAGGAGCCGACCAACCATTCTTTCCTAATTCTACTTGGTCCTTACTATCAATTACCTTGTCACCATTAATATCTTTATATTTCAAATCACCTGGCTTCACTGTACCAAAAGTCTGACGAGCATGCTCATCAATTTCAGTCTGATTCTGGAAAAAACCTTCACACACATAGCCATAAGAAACATCTAATGACCGACCTTGGCGTCTTTGATAATCCTCATTGTACATTTCGTCACGCACCAAAGCTTCAGAATTAAAGATCATACCACTGAAACCAAGTGTTACGTCAAAATCACCAATTTTTTTATTAGCTGTCAGTGAAAAATCAAAACCGCTACGTCTATCCTCATTGTAATTAATCCAAGGTAAGAAAGTATTATTTTCATTTATATGAAAATAAGAAGGATAAATTGTAGAAGAGCCTTGAGTAAGAAGTCCCTTTGTATTCTGTCTAAAATAATTAGCATTCAACCGAATTAAACGTTTGAACAGCGTTGCATCAATACCAGCACGAAATTCCTGACGGGTAACAAAGCTTAAATCATAATTGTCACCACGCTTAGAAGTCGGCGTCCAGCCACCTGCTGTTCCATCATGCCATTGAACCCAGTGCCCATCTGTTTTAGAGAAATACCCTTTATACATATAATAGTTTTCAATATCAAGATCTTGGTGCAAGTTTGCATAAGAAGCCGTCAACTTCAAATCATCCACCCAGGAAACATTCTCTTTAAAGAAATCTTCCCTACTAATTCTCCAACCCAAAGTTACTGATGGCGAGAAAGCATTACGATTGCCTTCAGGCAACTTAGCAGAATGCACAACAGCACCGCTAAAATCAGCATAATATTTATGATTATAATTATATGCAGCACGTAAACCCAAGTTTACATTACTTGTACGATGATAGTCACTACTTTCATGATTTTCATCTGCAGTACTCTGCATTTGATACCCCCATCCTAAAAGAGTGGCTGTAACATTATGGCGTTTAGCAAAAGTTCGATTATAATCGAATTGTGCACTAAACATCATAGTTTGATCGTACATAGACTTACCTACGTATTCATTAGCATCCTTTTTGTCATTATTATGCTTTTGCAAAGCAATAATCATATCCTGACCATTTACATTAGCCCATGTAGGCTCATAAACAGCATAAGTCTCATTAAAAGCTTCCGAATAATAAGAAGTATAGTCCACACTGTATGCCGTTTTAAAAGACAAACCTTTGAGAACGGAACTTAAATCAGCAGTCAAACTAACATCAAACATAAACATACGAGCTTTCTCTTTAACATAACCGGCTGCCAGTAAATCGGCAAACGGATTAGTTAAATCAGTCGATGTACCACCTAATAAATAGTTACCTCCAATTAAATGATTACTATTCGTAATATATTCTTGAATTGAAGAAGAATTAGGATCCATCATACTAATAGGTAATAATGGAGCAAACCAATTAGGACGCAAGGTTGATGCCGCCCCCCAAAAATCACCACGACCATCATATTGATTAGTATAAATAACGGCTGCATTGGTTGTAGCTTTTAACCATGAAGTAAGTTTCATATCTACATTACCACGTACATTGAAGCTCATATCATAGTTGTTCTTTGCTTCACCCCATTTCAACAAATCATTATTATAGTTCATCCCAAAGTTCAGGTAATAGTGAGTACGTTCATTACCTCCGGAAACCTCACCGGTAACATCAGCATTGTAGTACACTTTTTTCAAATACTCAGAACTATAAAAATCAATATTAGGATAGCGATAAGGATTTGTTCCCATAGCTGTATGATAAATAGTAGACGCATCATAACGCTCAGCCAATCCATCATTACGACAGGCCTCATTATAGAGAGTCATATAACAATCTGCATCCAAATATTTCGGATAAGATTTCGGTACATTAACACCAGCATTAGCTCTCACATTTATACTCATCGGTTCATTCTTACCACGCTTAGTAGTAATAAGTATAACCCCTTTAGCTGCGCGACTACCATAGAGTACAACAGCCGCCGCATCTTTCAGTACCGAAACACTTTCTACTTCAGAAGCACGTACATTACTCGCACTACGAGGTACACCATCTACTAGAACTAAAGCTCCTTGTCCCCAGATATTACCGGTATATCCACCGACCAAACTTTCTAGCCCCACCAAACTATTGGAACTATTTACTTTTTTCATCAATTCAGATGTGCTAACTGTAGATATGGCATTCGTTACATCTTCCTGCGCAATCGTACCGAAAGCTACATTTACCAAGCTGTCCTGATTCGCTTGTGCTTGTAGCCTCATCGTATTAAACAGCGACATGGCAAGCATTGTACAGCCAATATATAGATACTTTCTTTTCATTTTTAACGTCATTATTAGTTAATAAGTAATTACCAACCAGGATTCTGGTAGAATCCTTCATAAATGTTCACATCTTTTCGTGGAAGCGGATACCAATAGTGTCTGTCAGTATATTGACGTTCGAACAAAACAACCTCACGCAAGTTTTTTACAGGATTTTCTTCCGGAGCATCATAATTATAGTTATTGGGATCGGCACGGTCAAACTCTATTTTTGTCTTAAGTGTATACGGACTTTGGGTCAGTAACATCCAGCGACGAAGATCCATAAAACGGAAACCTTCAAATGCCAATTCTACTGCACGCTCACGACGAACCTCACCCAAAAAGTCAATTGTGTTATTCAAAAACTTATTTAGTACAGAAGCTACGCCCGCGCGCTGACGTACTTTATTTATTGCTTCTACCGCTGTCAATGAGTAAGTAACAGCCTTGCTTTGAGGGGTACCATAACCTACCGCTGTGGCTTCTGCATACATCAAATAAACATCAGCTAAACGCATTAAATTAAGTATCATTATATTATTTTCCTTATAGCCATCTATTGTATTCATCAATTGCGGGCAGAGTTTACTATTCATATAGCCTGTAAAGCATCCCTTATTAGGGTTCACTTCTTCACTTTCGCGACCACCAGTGAAAAGCTCTACAGACCCACCTGCACCACCAGTACTCTTAAATTTCACACCATCAAACATGATGACTTTGTAAAAACGCGGATCACGGTCTTTCCAAGGATAAGTAGGATCATAACCTGATTCCGCATCTGCCTGTGTCATGTTCTTAATGGGATAGCCATTCTTCATGCCAAAATAATTTACATAGTTAGCTGTAGGAAAGTTTTTGATACCAGAAGACTCAATAGACTGAGGGCGGAAATCATTTATCATATTCCACCTCCACCGGCTATCATAATTAAGCAGATTTTCCATGAATATGCTTTCTTTTACACCATTCAATTTTCCATTAGAATTATGTAGTAAAAAAATATCGTTATATTCTGAGAAATCCGCTAATTCATAGCGTTTGGTCTTCTCTGTCAACTGAAGTGCTTCACCTAATGCATCTGCTCCTCGTTTACATAACTCTGCATTATACTCTCTTGATCCTCCTGAAGCCCAATTCATCAACGGACTACCAGCCCAAAGAAGAGTCTTTCCTTTATAAGCCAATGCCATAATTTTATTAATGCGCATATTATTCTTTCCAAGAGTAACTTTACCAGCTGTTGTTTCATCCCAATCAACTGGCAATAAAGTTGCTGCATGTTCAAAATCGGATACACACTTTTCTGCACATTCCTGCCAAGAAAGACGAGGAAGCGTTGGATTAACATCCGGAGAAAGCACCTCATCAATATAAGGAATTCCACCCCACCATTCCATCAGCATAAAATGGAACCAAGCACGGAAGAAATAGAGTTGTCCCTCAATAAGATTACGTTCTTCTTCAGTAGCACTAACCAAATTCTCTAAATTAGCAATACCAAGATTAGCCTTACGGATGGCATACCAACCATTAGTCCATAAGTCTCCCTTATCTCTACGGTTTGAGGTACCTGCCGAGCCCCCACTTCTAGGATAGCCATAATAAGCTGTAGTCCATCCCCAAAAGTCACCATTATCTACATTACGAGTTTGTAAACGAACCTCTTGAGGTTCCCAATACACATCTTCACCATAATTAAAACAAGTATGATATTCGCTGTTTGAAACAACAGGTATACAATTATAAAGTTCCTCGGTAAATCCCTGAAAGTTCATAAAATTTTTATAGGGATCGTTTGCCTGATAATCACTTTCGGGCGACTTGTCCAAATAATCGGTACACGAAGTAGTACCCAACAAGCCTACTACAGCAAAAGCTGAAGTTACAAAGAATCTGTTGATATATTTATTCATAGTCATTACACTTATAAAGTTATGTCAATACCAATATTGAAACGACGCACAGTAGGATAAGCACCATCTGAAGAACTGAAGCCAGTATTAGACTCACGATCATCAGGCATATTGGTCCACATATAAAGATTATCACCATTCAAATACAGTCGTGCAGTGTTCACCCCTAATTTCTTTAACCAATTTCCTTTAAAAGTATAAGAAAGTTCTACGTTTTTCAAGCGAATATAAGAGCCATCATACCAATAACGTGTGCCAGAAGCGGCACCATCTACTGTTGTTCCCCAACGCGGAGTAGGTAAAGAAGCTGTACCACCAGGTGTCCAATAATCACCTTCTACGTAAGCTACATGGGCCGTACTTCGGAAAGTAGGGAAGTTTACTTCGCGTGTCACATTGTTCACACCATAAAATTGTGCAAAACAACTGAATCCTTTCCACTCAAAACCAATAGAAGCATTATATGTATTTTGCGGTGTAGTAGAATATTGATATGGCGCACTATCATCCTTATCTACTATACCATCACCATTAAAGTCAATAATATTATAGTCACCCGGCAACTTATAATTGTTTCCTGTTGTCCAAGCTGTACTACCAATTACATCATCCCAACTAGCCAAATTTCCATGATCAATATAAGAATTTACCTGATCAATGGCATGTCCGGCTCCTTTCTGATAAGCAGGTAACAAAGGAGCGTCATCTCTGAATTTAACTTCATTGACTGCATGGGTCATACTAGTATTCAGCCAAGTACGTAATCCATTATTAAAGACATAGTTCAAACGAAGTTCTAACTCATAACCATGACTATTTACCTTACCTAAATTAGCACGCGGAGGAGTAGTACCAAAATATGATGGAATAGCACGACTACCACCAGCCACTAAAATATCAGAACGAGTATCATTAAATATATCCACAGAACCAGCAATCAAACCATCTAAAAAAGCATAGTCCAAACCTATATTACGTTTTTCTACTGTTTCCCATGAAATATTAGGATTGCCTAACATTGAAGTATACCAGAAAGAATAAGGTGAATTATCTGGACTTACACTACCCATTACAGCATTACCGTTATTCTTCCATTGATCTTTGTATAAGAAACGACCAGAGGTAAATCTCTGCCAAGGTTGAACCACAGCATCATCACCCACTCTTCCCCAAGAAGCACGCAATTTCAACATATCAAGAAATTTCAATTTCTTCATAAATTTCTCTTCACTAATCATCCAACCTAAGGACAAGGAAGGGAAAAATGCAAAACGATAATCAGGACCAAACTTTTCAGAACCATTATAAGCGCCATTAGCTTCAAAGAAATAGCGCATAGCATAGTTATAAGTCACACGAAAAACCCAGTCTTCCCGATAAATAGGGAAGACACTTCCTTGTGCCTCTTTCAAACGACTAAAAAGGCCAAGTGCAGTCACTTCATGGTTTCCAAACTGACGAGCATAATCCAACTGAAATGAATAATAAAGTTTACGATAAGTACTACCAATATCAGCACTACCTGCTTGAGTAGACCAATAAATAGGATTCTCAACTTTATCAATACCAGTACCAGAATCAGGGTCAAACTTATAAGAGATTTCTCCTGTACTAGGATCTACCCACATACGCTGTGAGTCATTATATTGATCATTGATGCCACGGCTTTTTTCTACAAAATGGTAATCCATGGAGAAATTAGCCTTAAACTTCAGTCCCTTAGTCAGCATTGCCAAATCCTGTTCAAGAATAAAGTCTGTCGTTACTTTAGTAGTTGTGCGCTTTTCAGTACCTCCTGTCGCTAAAAAATAAGCAGAGTTTGGTACATCGGCATCACGAGGGGCATACCATCCCCACATTCCATTAGAATAAATTGGATGCATAGCATCAGGAGCTGATTTATAAGCTGCACTCCAATAAGTAGCATCATTGTCTGCCATGGCCCATGGTAAGGTACGCTGTGCATTCGATCCAAAAAGGTTAGTAGAAAATTTCGTAGTCTTAGTTAAACTGAAATCCAAGTTACTACGAACATTAATACGATTATAACCAAATCCTGAATTGTAGCCACGATTATTATCAAAAGTCTTAAACAAGTCACCTTCGCTCACAAAATCGGCAGCTGCAAAATACTTAACACTCTTTGTACCACCAGACACATTAACACTAGTATTATAAGACATGGCACTCTTCTTAAAAAGGAAATCTTCCCAATCTACATTAGGATAGCGATCCCATTCTTCTGCATTAGCTGGATTACGATACTTATCGATAATAGCTGCCGGCGTATAATTAGACCAACCAGCCGGATTGATACAAGCCTCACGTTCAATAGCGCGATTCATCAAATAGAAAGTATCATAAGCATCATACTTTTTAGGAAGTTTTGACACTACCTTTGCTGTCACATTAGCTTTAATCTGAACATTAGCTTTTCCTTCTTTACCACGTTTTGTAGTAATAAGAATAACTCCATTAGCTCCTTTCACACCATAAACAGCTGTTGCAGAAGCATCTTTCAATACAGAAATATTTTCTACAGAAGAAATATCTACAGAACTCATTTCACGTTCAACACCATCTACCAACACCAGTGGCTCACTATTATTCCAAGAACTTTTAGTACGGATAATAATTTGAGGGTCCTCCTCACCTGGCATTCCCGTAGAAGAAGAAGTAATGACACCCGGTAAATTGCCAGTCAACGCAGCACCAAGACTAGACACACCTCCGGCGCGTTCCAAGGTTTTTCCGCTCGTTTGTGTAATAGAACCCACAACCGATGCTTTTTTCTGCTGACCATAACCTACTACCACAACTTCTTCCAACTGCTGAGAATCGTCTTCCAAGGTCACTTTAACCAAGCCTTTAGAAGTCGCTTTCACTTCTTTAGATTTCATTCCCACAAACGACACAACAAGAGTAGAATTATCATTGGGCACAGTCAACATAAAATTACCATCTATATCTGAAATTGTACCTATTGAATTATTACCTTTTAATACCACTGAGGCACCAATGATTGTCTCTCCATTACTGTCAAAGACAGTTCCCCTTACCGTTATTCCTCTTTGCGCTGACACCGTCAAACAACTGAACAGCATAAGCAAAAACAGGTAAGGAATCTTTTGATTTTCTTTTTTTACATTTTTCATTACCATTAGTTTAAGATGTTAATTAACTACATTGTTCTCTAATCATCAGTCATTTCCCAATAGCCTTAGCTATCGTCATATATACATTTCATTTTTATTAGTATAAGATTAATAAATGCTAACAGTTATATTTATTACAAACTCAGCACTACAAATATATTTGATAATACACAAAAAATATTATAGGGATGTACCACATACCCTATATCAACGTTACATACATTTGTTTAATGTAACATAAATTATCACTTATGTTACATTAAACAAAAATTATCATTTACAAGTAGCATACATCCCTATCATACTACCTGTAAAGCCACCTGCCGTAGCCGTAGACAAATAGTTTGCATCAACATCCTTGCATAGCAATATCCACTCTTCTTCCCCTTTTAAAGAATAATAAAAATCATAATTAGTACCTTTGGATACCACTTTCAAATAAATATCCTTTATGTTTTCAGGAATAACATCACTGGCTAAAACCCGTTCGGATTCACCTATTTGTTCCAAGAACACAGATTTCGTCTCCCCTTGTCTATTCACAGCAAGAAAATATTGATGCTTTTCATCTTTAAATAGCAACAGACCGGCTTTTTCTTTTTCATTAGAAGGATTAAACAACATACGAGTAGTTGCCTCAAATTTATGATGTTGCATACGTCGACAAACTAAAGCCGGAGTATCTTTTTCCACAGCACTGACATCTGCACACTTTAAGGTTAAAAAGCCCGGAGCACCAGATAAAGAATACAATTCGGTAGCAGGAGCACGTAATGTCATCCACTGCATTCCTAAAGAAGTACTATCAAAATCTTCAGTCTCCTCAAAATTACCAAAAGTAACATTGGCATCACGTTTTACACCTGCCCGTTTCAGAATCATAGGAACCGTTTCATCTCCTTGCGTTATATAAGGGAAGCCATCCTCACTCCATCTTACAGGCATCAAAAACGTCTCACGTCCCAAATTCTCAAACTTATTATTTATAGGACGACACGCTAAAAATACAGCCCACCAGTCCCCCTCTTTCGTTTGTACTAAGTCTGCATGACCGGCACAAGTAATCGGATTAGGACGCCCGGCATTAAGATGGCGTTGTGTCAATATGGGATTCTTGTCCCAAGGAACGAAAGTCCCCATGGGAGAATCACCACGGAAAATAACTTCAGAATGCCATGTACTCGTACCACCTTCCGCATCCATAAGGAAATACTTTCCATTAATCTTATACATATGAGGACCTTCTATCCAAATAGGTTTCTCCTCCGGATGCACGCCTTTATTTACCAATATTTTACGAGGACCAATTGTTTTATCAGACTTTACGTCAAACTCTTGTATACGAATAGTACGATGTCCGCTATATTCAGGTTTATAATTTGGAGCATCATCATTGTTCACAATATAGGCTTTCCCGTCTTCATCAAAGAAAAAAGACGGATCTATCCCACCTACTTCAGGCAACATAATAGGATCGGACCATTCACCAAATGGGTCTTGAGTTTTCACAAAGAAATTACCTGCCCCTACATTAGTGGTTACCATATAATAAGTTTTATTATGAGGATTATACGAAATGGCCGGTGCAAAGATACCTCCACTCACGTGTTGTCCTTTCATATTAACCAGTTGTGAAGGACGACTGAGAACATACCCTACTTGCTTCCAGTTTACTAAATCTTTACTATGGAATATGGGCACACCCGGAAAATAAGTAAAAGTAGAAGTTACTAAAAAATAATCACCTTCCCCATTAGTACATATACTGGGGTCTGAATACCAGCCGGGTAAAATAGGATTATAAAAAGACTCATCATCAGGCAATGGATTTTCCTTATAAAAATCATCATCGCCTTTATAAGTAAAATAATCAAAAAGGGCTGTAGAATCCTTTACAACAGGTAATTTTTCATTTGCTTTAGACAAGCTGCAAGAACATAATCCCCCTAATGCGCCGGCAGAAAGCAGCAAAGCCGACAAAATTGCGAAAGAAGTTTTTTTATTCATTAAACTCGATTTTATAATTATTAAACATACTCGAGCCATATCAAAGAAATCTGTTCTTCATATCTGTGTATTCCATAATATGAGCAGTTCTTTATATCAAAACTGGCTTTTCCGCAACAAAATTACAAAACACACCTAAATGACATAAAAAATCATATTACATGTTTCTTCGATAATATTACATTTTTCTTTCCAATGTTACATTCTTTGTCCTATATGTAACACACACCTGTATAACAGTTTAAAAATCAAATAATTAATCAAGATTAATATTTAATATCAACCAAATATCGCTATAAAGATATTAAACGGTTAAAGGAAACTGCAAAGCAAAAAAGGAGTTATGAAAAGCATCTTGTAAAAACATCTTTTATAATAGATTTTAAGATGCTATATATCATTTTTTCCAGATATACACTTCAAATGCGTAAAAGAAGTTGCACCTTTACACAATAAAATAAACCGCTTCTTTTTATTCTACACGCAAATTACACTATCTTTGTGTTCTAATTAACAAATACCCATCATATGCCTGACTATGATTTAATTGCCATATTAGGTCCCACAGCATCCGGAAAAACCCCATTTGCCGCTGCATTAGCCGCAGAACTCAATACAGAAATCATCAGCGCCGATTCCCGACAAATATACCGGAATATGGATCTTGGTACAGGTAAAGACCTTGCCGATTACATCGTAAATGGCAAACAAATACCTTACCACCTCATTGACATAGCCAATCCCGGATACAAATACAACGTCTTTGAATACCAACGCGACTTCCTGACTGCCTACGAAAGCATTAAGCAAAAAGAATGCCTACCTATTGTATGTGGCGGGACAGGGATGTACTTAGAATCAGTACTCAAAGGTTACAAATTGTTACCCGTACCCGAAAATCCCAAATTACGCGCGGATTTAGCTGATAAATCATTGGAAGAACTGACCGAAATACTAAAAGGCTATAAAAATCTGCATAATACAACAGATGTAGATACAGTGAAACGTGCTATTCGGGCTATTGAAATCGAAGAATATTATATCCATACCCCGGTAGACGAACGTTCGTTTCCACACTTAAACAGTCTCATCATAGGTATAGATATAGACAGGGAGCTGCGACGCGAAAAAATTACCCGTCGCCTGCACCAACGACTGGAAGAAGGGATGATAGACGAAGTTCGCCGATTGATAGCACAAGGTATCAATCCGGACGACTTAATCTACTATGGGTTAGAATACAAATACCTGACACTTCATATCACCGGGCAGCTGACCTATGATGAGATGTTCAGCCAATTGGAAATAGCTATTCATCAGTTTGCCAAGCGCCAGATGACTTGGTTCAGAGGAATGGAAAGACGAGGTTTTACCATTCACTGGATGGATGCCCGATGGCCTATGGAAGAAAAGATAGCCTTTGTAAAGTCAAAATTCAAAGAGATTTAGTACTTTTGAGAGATGATTGTGAAGTATCAAATAGTAAAATCATAAATAGTCAACGTACCTATGTGTTAAAGATGAAAGATATGTCATGACCGTAGGGAATAAATCGTAAAATAACCCGATGAGTGTAGAACCTGATAAGTGGGGGGTGATTTATAACCCCAAAGCCGGAACACGCAAGGTGCAGAAGCGGTGGAAAGAGATTAAGGCATATATGGATAGCAAAGGCGTGTCTTATGATTATGTGCAGTCCGAAGGGTTCGGCTCGGTAGAGCGTCTGGCAGGCATCCTTGCCAGCAACGGCTACCGTACTATTGTCGTCGTAGGCGGTGACGGTGCACTGAACGATGCCATCAACGGTATCATGCTTTCCAATGCCGAGGATAAAGAGAATATTGCGCTCGGAATTATCCCCAATGGCATAGGTAATGACTTTGCCAAATATTGGGAGATGAGCTCGGAATATAAGGAAGCGGTAGATTGCATCATCAATAATCGCCGCCGAAAAATAGACGTAGGCACATGCTACTACTATGACGGCGAAAAACATAAGACCCGCTATTTCCTGAATGCCATCAACATCGGTCTCGGAGCCAGCATCGTGAAAATCACCGACCAGTGCAAGCGCTTTTGGGGCGTGAAGTTCCTTTCTTATTTCATGGCATTCCTCTCATTGATATTCGAGAGGAAGCTATACCGTGTGCACCTTAAAATCAATGGAGAGCACATACGCGGACGTATTATGACAATATGTATAGGCAGTGCATGGGGATACGGACAAGCCCCCAGCGCAGTACCCTACAATGGCTGGCTGGACGTATCGGTCATCTATCGCCCCGAATTATTACAGCTTTTTTCGGGAATATGGATGCTGATGGAAGGGAGAATCCTAAACCACAAAGTAGTAAAGCCCTATCGTACCCAAAAGATAAAAGTATTACGTGCACAGAATGCTTCCGTAGATTTGGACGGACGCATCCTCGACCGCCATTTTCCATTGGACATCGGAGTGCTGCACGAAGCGATAACATTGATTATACCAAACTGAAAAACGAACTTTTTATAACTTATAAATATATGATTGAACTTAAAAATAATCCTGCCGGAAATTTCTTCCTATTGGCAGGTCCCTGTGTCATCGAAGGAGAAGATATGGCAATGCGTATTGCCGAGCGTGTAGTAACCATTACCGATAAATTACAAATCCCTTATGTATTTAAAGGTTCTTACCGCAAGGCAAACCGTTCACGCTTAGACTCATTTATGGGGATAGGCGACGAAAAAGCATTGAAAATCCTACAGAAAGTACACGACACGTTCGGAGTACCTACCGTAACGGATATACATGCTGCAGAGGAAGCCGTAATGGCAGCCGAATATGTGGACATCCTACAGATTCCCGCTTTTCTTTGCAGGCAAACCGACCTACTGGTAGCCGCAGCCAAGACCGGCAAAATCATCAATATCAAAAAAGGCCAGTTCCTTTCTCCGCTTGCCATGCGTTTTGCGGCAGACAAGGTGGTGGAAGCCGGAAATAACAACGTCATGATAACCGAACGTGGAACGACTTTCGGCTATCAAGACCTCGTAGTAGACTATCGCGGGATACCGGAAATGCAGACTTTCGGTTTTCCCGTCATACTGGACGTAACCCATTCCCTGCAACAGCCCAACCAAACCAGCGGTGTCACAGGCGGTATGCCGCAACTGATTGAAACCGTAGCCAAAGCCGGTATAGCCGTCGGTGCAGACGGCCTGTTCATCGAAACACACGAGAATCCTGCGATAGCCAAGAGCGATGGTGCCAATATGTTGAAATTGGATTTATTGGAGGGACTTTTAACTAAATTAGTACGTATCCGGGAAGCGATTAAATAAAAAAACAAAAACGTTTTGTGATTTATTATTTACCGTTTCGACAGATAAGGCAAAAACATTTTAAAATCAAATAATGATGAAACATTTATTACGCAACTTATGGATTGTTGCATTAATCGTATGCTGTAACTTCCAGCAGGTATTTGCCCAACAAATGCCCCCTATTCCTATCGACAAGGATGTCCGCATCGGCAAACTGGATAACGGATTAACTTATTACATCCGCAAAAACAGTCTTCCCGCCAACCGGGCCGACTTCTATATTGCCCAAAAAGTAGGTTCCATACAAGAAGAAGACAACCAACGCGGTCTAGCCCATTTCCTTGAACATATGTGCTTCAATGGAACAACTCACTTTCCCGGTAACTCCCTGATACAGTATCTGGAACGTATCGGTGTGAAATTTGGTGAGAACCTCAACGCCTATACCTCTATAGACGAAACAGTCTACAACATTTCCAACGTACCGGTCGGCACTCCGGGCGCCATCGACTCCTGTCTGTTGATTCTGCACGACTGGAGTAACGACCTTATTCTGGATCCCAAAGAGATTGATAAAGAACGTGGCGTTATCAATGAAGAATGGCGTACCCGCATGAGCGCCATGCAACGTTTTCAGGAAAAAATGCTTCCAACGATGTTTGCCGGAACCAAATACGCCAACTGTTTCCCCATCGGAACAATGGATGTTGTGATGAATTTCAAGCCTCAAACACTAAGAGACTATTACGAAAAGTGGTATCGTCCCGATTTGCAAGGGATAGTAGTGGTAGGTGACATTGATGTAGATGCCATTGAAGCTCTAATCAAAAAAACATTTGCCGACATTCCCTCACAACCCAATGCCGCCAAACGTGAATATTATCCTGTAACCGACAATAAAGAACCTATCATATTGGTTGCCAAAGACAAAGAACAGCCATATGTACAAACCTTCATTTTCAACAAGCATGAAGCCACTCCCGATGAAGAAAAGAACAATGTAGGCTACCTGATGCAAAACTATGCAGCGACCCTCATCACCAATATGCTGAACGCACGTCTGAACGAGTTGCTCCAGGTTGCCAACCCACCTTACATCTACGCTACAACATACGATGATGATTTCTTCGTAGCCAAGACAAAGGATGCTCTCACCAGTGTCGTAGTTTGCAAAGAAGATGCCATTGAAAACGGTATCACAACCATTCTCCGCGAAATAGAACGCGCCCGCCAATTCGGATTCACAGAAACAGAATACAGTCGTGCCCGTGCAGAATATTTACGCCACTTGGAGTCCGCTTTCCAAGAACGCGACAAACGTAAGAACGAAAGTTATGTAAAAGAATATGTCCGCCACTTCCTCGACAACGAGCCTATTCCGGGAATTGCCGACGAATATGCCATCATCAACCAAATAGCTCCGGCTATTCCGGTAGCTGCCCTGAACCAAATGATGCAACAAATGGTGACAGACAGTAACCAAGTCGTTGCTCTGTTTGGTCCTGAAAAAGAAGGTCTGACACTTCCTACGGAAGAGGCTCTTAAGAATCTTCTGAAAGAAGTAAAATCAGAGAAACTGACTCCGTATGTAGACAAAGTTTCTAACGAGCCTTTGATGAAGGAAGCCCCGAAAGGCGGTAAAATCGTTTCTGAAAAGAAAGATGATATCTTTGGAACTACTATGCTGACACTGTCCAACGGTGTAAAAGTCATCATTAAAAAGACAGATTTCAAAGCTGACGAAATCCGCATGAAAGGTGTTAGTATGGGTGGCAGTTCACTCTTCCCCGATTCGGAAATCATCAACATCAACGGACTGGATGCGGTAGCATTAGGTGGTCTGGGTAATTTCAGCGCTATTGAACTTGAAAAGACTTTAGCCGGTAAAAAAGCTTCCGTAAACTATGGTATCGGTGATAAGACAGAGGCCGTAGTCGGCAATTGCTCTCCTAAAGACTTTGAGACAATGATGCAACTCACCTATCTTACTTTCACCGCTCCGAGACGTGACAATGACGCTTTTGCATCCTACAAGAACCGCAGCAAAGCCGAATTGCAGAATATGGACCTGAATCCCGGCTCTTCATTCAGCGATTCCATCACCTCCACTCTCTACATGAAGCATCCCAGAACCCTGCGTATGAAAGCCGACATGGTGGACAAGATGGATTATGACAAAATCCTGTCTATGTATCAAGACCGCTTCAAAGATGCCAGCGACTTCACCTTCATCTTTGTAGGAAATGTTGACGTAGAAGCCGTGAAACCCCTGATTGAATCTTACTTGGGTTCATTACCTTCCATCAACCGCAAGGAAACGTTCAAAGACAATCACATTGCAATGCGTAAGGGTGTCTACAAGAATGAATTTATCCGCCAACAGGAAACTCCGAAAGTAAACAATTTCATCTGTTATAGCGGCACTTGCCAATACAACCTTCGCAATGACATCCTTATGAGCATGACCGACCAGCTTCTGAACCTTATCTACACCGAAAAAGTACGTGAAGACGAAGGCGGTACTTACGGTGTATATCCGAGAGGACAACTCCTTAAATATCCGACGGAGAAAGCCGTCCTTCAAATCTTCTTCAATACAGCTCCCGAAAAACAAGACAAACTGATGAAGATTATCTATGCCGAGGCAGAAGCCTTTGCCAAGAACGGTCCTGACGAAGCCAGCCTGAACAAGGTGAAAGAATATATGCTGAAGAAGCATAATGAAGACCTGAAAGAAAACGGTTATTGGCTGAACAGCATAGACGAGTATCTGTATACCGGCGTAAACCCGGTGAAGGACTACGAAAAAATCATTAACAGTATCACCACCAAGGACGTTCAGCGCTTTGCCGACGAACTCTTGAAACAAAAGAATCAAATCACTGTTTCAATGATTAGTCCCGAAAAGAAATAAAGGCATTTACCTTTAGAGTTGTAAAGCTGACCTTTAGAGTTGCAGAGTAGACCTTTAGATTTGTAGAACAGAGCTTCACGAATCATATCATCAGCAAAGAGGCTTTCAGCTTTCCAACCTCAAAAACAGTTTTTAAAAAAGGCTGCGTTGTTCGTAAGGCAGCGCAGCCTTTTTCATATACACTAACCACCCATCCATTATGAGCCTCTTTATAGAATTACGTAAACAAGGAAAGTTGGCTGCCAAGCGAAACCCAATGTATGAAAAGAACAAATTCGGAAAGTTCTGGATGTACTTCATGGCTGTGTTCTGGGCCGGCTATCTGATTTTTCTCGGAACATTGTTTGCTATTGCTTTCAGTGACAGTTCAACCGAGGCATACCATGTATTGAACAGCGGACTGATATTTGTTCTTGCTTTGGACTTCCTGATGCGCTTCCCGTTTCAGAAGACGCCCACCCAAGAAGTAAAACCTTACCTCCTGCTACCGATAAGACGCAATCGCCTCATTGACTTCCTGCTGATACGTTCCGGACTAAACGGTTTCAACCTGATATGGCTCTTCTTCTTTGTTCCGTTCGCTATCATCAGCATCACTAAATTCTATGGTATAACAGGCGTGCTGACCTATAGTATCGGAATATGGTTATTGATGGTACTCAACAATTACTGGTTCCTGCTATGCCGCACATTAATGAACGAACGCATCTGGTGGATAGCCTTGCCGGTATTGGTGTACGGAGCCATAGCGGCCGGACTGTTCATACCGGAAAACAGCCTGCTATTTGATTGGTCTACCGACTTGGGAGAAGAATTTATCCTCGGGCATCTTATTGCTTTCATCGGGACATCCGCAGCTATCGCAGTGCTATGGTTCATCAACCGCAGACTAATGATTAAACTGATTTACAACGAAATAAACAAAGTAGAAGACACTAAGGTAAAGCATGTATCCGAATACAAGTTCTTGGACCGCTACGGTGAAATCGGAGAGTATATGCGACTGGAACTGAAGATGCTACTGCGCAACAAAGTCTGCAAGACGGCCCTGCGCACTGTATTCTTGGTTGTCATAGCCTTTACCTGCGCCCTGAGTTTTACCGAAGTATACGATGGCCAGGGGATGAAGAGTTTTATCATGGTCTACAACTTTGTGATTTTCGGTATTCTGTTCCTGTCGAGCCTGATGAGCTACGAAGGCAATTATATTGACGGGCTGATGAGTCGCAAAGAGTCTATCTATACATTGCTCCGCGCCAAGTATATCTTATACAGCATTGCCATACTCATACCCCTAATCCTGATGATACCCGCCATGGCAAGCGGCAAACTATCTGTACTGAGTTGCATTGCCTGGGCCATATTTGTAGCCGGTGGCGTTTACTTCTGCCTGTTCCAATTGGCAGTATACAACAACAAGACGGTGGATTTGAATGCCAAAATGACCAACCGCCAAAATATGGGAACCGGACTACAGAACCTGATTTCCGGAGCGGCATTCGGTGTGCCCCTTCTTATGAACTTTACACTGACAGCCTTTTTCGGTCCCACCGTTACAGCTTGGATATTGATTGCAATCGGTGCGGGATTTATACTGACTTCTCGTTTTTGGTTGAAGAACGTGTATCATCGTTTCATGAAACGACGCTACAAGAATATGGAAGGATTCAGAGACAGCAGACAATGAGGTTTATAATTTAGATTTATAATTTATGGCTATGATTCAGATAAATAATTTACAAAAACGCTTTGGCGAAAAGACCGCCGTAGATATCGACAACTACACCATCCATCAAGGTGATATGTTAGGTTTGGTAGGTAATAACGGAGCCGGAAAGACTACCCTTTTCCGACTGATACTGGATTTATTGCAAGCCGACCGCGGCAATGTCACCATCAATGACATAGATGTATGTAAAAACGAGGATTGGAAGAAATTTACCGGCGCCTTCATTGACGACGGTTTCCTGATAGACTATCTCACCCCGGAGGAATATTTCTATTTCATCGGCAGGATGTACGGTCTGAAAAAAGAAGAAGTAGATGAACGTATCGCTCCCTTTGAACGCTTCATGAACGGTGAAGTCATGGGACAGAAGAAGTTCATACGCAATTTCTCAGCCGGAAACAAACAAAAAATAGGTATCATCTCCGCCATGCTGCACCATCCGCAACTACTGATATTGGACGAACCCTTCAACTTCCTCGACCCCAGTTCGCAGTCCATCATCAAGCAACTGCTGAAAAAGTACAACGAAGAACACGGAGCCACCGTCATCATCTCCAGTCACAACCTTAACCACACGGTAGATGTATGCCCGCGCATCGCCTTGTTGGAACACGGAATTATCATTCGTGACATACAAAACGAGAACAATTCGGCAGAAAAGGAACTGGAAGCCTATTTCAATGTCAGCGTAGAAGAAGCCGATACAGGAGTTGCAGATAGTACAGACGAAGAAACACCCGCAGAAGAATAAGCATGAAACAATCCTTTTCTTATACAATTGCTCTCATAGGGTTAGTATTTTGTTTAAGTTCCTGCCATACTGCCGCTCCCCGCCTTGACTATAAGGCCCTGGCAAAAGCCTCTGTGCGTCTGGGTATGGATATTGAATTGACAGACAACCACAAACTCTATATCAATGCAGCCGGATGGATAGGTACTCCCTATCGGCCCGGCGGCGACAGCAAGCATGGAACGGACTGTTCCGGTCTGGTATCCCAACTTTATAAGAAAACCTACCGCATACACTTATCGCGCAGCACGGACGGGCAACTAAAAGAAAGCCACAGAATAGCCCGCCGCAACCTGCGTGAAGGAGACTTGGTGTTTTTCACCAGCCGCTCATCGCGTAAAAAGGTAGCCCATGTAGGCATCTATTTGAAAGACGGCAAGTTCATTCATGCCAGCACCAGTCAGGGAGTCATCGTCAGCAGTCTCAAAGAGAAGTACTATACGCAATACTGGCTCTGCGGAGGTAGGATACAATAAAGCGCAAAGCAGCTAATATTAAGAAATCCAATAAACAAGTGTAACATAAAATTCCGATTTATTCATAACTTCGCCCACAAAAAAACTTATGAATTATACAACCTACCTCTTTGATTTCGACTATACGCTTGCCGATTCTTCGCGCGGCATTGTTACTTGCTTTCGCAACGTGCTGAACCGCCATGGCTACACTCGCCCCACAGACGACGACATTAAGCGTACCATCGGCAAGACATTGGAAGATTCTTTTTCCATTCTTTCCGGTGTAACCGATCCCCTGCAACTTGCCGAATTCAAAAAAGAATACGTAAGAGAGGCAGATACGCATATGACCGTCAACACGGTACTGTTCCTTGAAACCAAATCCGTACTGATAGCTTTAAAAGATTCCGGCGCCCGCATAGGAATCATCTCCACCAAGTTTCGCTATCGCATAAAAGAACTGTTGAGCCAGCACTTTCCTGAAGATTTTCTGGACATCATCATCGGCGGAGAAGACGTAAAAACACCCAAACCCTCCCCCGAAGGGCTCTTGCTTGCCATCAAACAGCTACACACCACTAAAGCCGAAACACTGTACATCGGCGACAGTACGGTAGATGCGGAAACAGCCCAAAAGGCAGGGGTGGACTTTGCAGGCATCACGCATGGCATGACCACCGCCGAAGAACTGCAACGCTACCCGCACAAAAAGATAATGAGCAGCTTGGAAGAGTTGTTAGAGCAAGAGCCGCTGCCCGTCGTTGCTCCGAAGAACACAAACATACGGCGCATCCTCTTGCTGCTGGCACTTTTCGCCGTATTCGTCGCACTTTTCTGTTTCCTTACTTACGCATAATTCCTGCAAGATTTAAAAAGTTCTCCATGAAGGAACGAAATGTTCCCCGTGGTGGAACGAATAGCAATTCACGCTTCTGTTGCCTGACACCGCTTCCGGAACACCGGCTTATCGCGGGAAAACCGTCTAAACATGAAAATATTAATTGTCTTAAAAAAGAGGAAGAAACATTTGCCCGTTCCAAATAAAAGAGGTACTTTTGTGCCCGATTATTCCGCACCGGGTTTAATTAAGTGCTTTCTAAGTGATTAGAGACCACCCGACGGAGCTAACTTATACATTATATATAAGAAATGTACGCAATTGTAGAAATCAACGGTCAGCAATTCAAAGCAGAAGCTGGCAAAAAGCTGTTTGTACACCATATGCAGAATGCAGAAGCCGGTGCGACAGTAGAATTCGAGAAAGTTCTTTTGGTAGACAAAGACGGTAACATCACTGTAGGTGCTCCTACTGTAGAAGGCGCAAAGGTAGTTTGCGAAGTTGTTTCCGGTTTGGTAAAAGGTGAAAAAGTTCTTGTTTTCCACAAGAAAAGAAGAAAAGGTCATCGCAAATTGAACGGTCACCGTCAACAATTCACAGAGTTAACAATTAAGGAAGTAGTAGCTTAATCAATTAAAAAAGTAAGAAGAAATGGCACATAAAAAAGGTGTCGGTAGTTCTAAGAACGGCCGCGAATCACAGAGTAAGAGATTAGGCGTTAAGATATTTGGTGGCGAAGCTTGCAAGGCAGGTAACATCATCGTTCGTCAAAGAGGTACTGAATTCCACCCGGGTGACAACATCGGTATGGGTAAAGACCACACTCTTTTCGCTTTGGTAGACGGAACTGTACAGTTCAAAGTAGGTAAGGCAGACAGAAGATCTGTTTCTATCATTCCCGCTGAAAACGCAGAAGCATAAGTTTCCGGACAAAAAATAAAGCAAAGGGATGCAATCTAACTGATTGCATCCCTTTCTTTTTAAACGTAAAAATAAGCAAGTTTCTTTTTTGTATTACTTTTGATTTGCACTATCTTTGTCCTCGCAAATCCAGAGTATCATAAAAACAAGTATAAGATATGCTTACCATTAAACAAATTACAGACAACACCGACGCGGTAATCCGCGGACTGGAGAAAAAGCACTTCAAAAATGCCAAAGAAACCATTGAGCAAGTGCTGGAAACTAACAACAAACGACGCAATACCCAAACAATCTTAGATAAGAACCTGTCGGAAGTCAACTCCCTTTCCAAGTCTATCGGACTGTTAATGAAAGAGGGTAAGAAAGATGAAGCCGAAGCCGCGAAAAATCGCGTAGCCGAACTCAAGGAAGCCAACAAGGCATTGCAGGAAGAAATGGATCAGGCTGCAACCGAACTCCAGAACCTACTTTATACAATCCCCAATATCCCTTACGACAGTGTACCCGAAGGCGTAGGCGCCGATGACAACGTGGTGGAGAAAATGGGCGGCATGGAAACCGAACTTCCCAAAGACGCACTTCCCCACTGGGAACTGGCCAAGAAATACGACTTGATAGACTTCGACTTGGGTGTTAAGATTACAGGTGCAGGTTTTCCCGTATACAAAGGCAAAGGCGCACAACTTCAGCGTGCACTTATCAACTTCTTCTTGGACGAAGCGCGCAAATCCGGCTATACCGAGATAATGCCTCCCACGGTGGTTAACGCCGCTTCCGGCTATGGTACAGGCCAGCTGCCCGACAAAGAAGGGCAGATGTATCATTGCGAAGTAGACGACTTGTATTTGATTCCAACCGCCGAAGTTCCCGTAACGAACATCTACCGTGACGTAATCCTCGACGAAAAGCAGTTGCCCATCAAAAACTGCGCTTATACGCAATGCTTCCGTCGCGAGGCAGGCTCATACGGCAAAGACGTACGCGGCTTGAACCGCCTGCACGAATTCTCCAAAGTAGAATTGGTGCGCATCGACAAGCCGGAACATTCCAAAGAATCCCATCAGGAAATGTTGAACCACGTGGAAGGATTGCTCCAAAAACTTGAACTACCCTATCGCATCCTGCGCCTGTGTGGTGGCGACATGAGTTTCACCGCCGCCCTTTGCTTTGACTTCGAGGTATATTCTGAGGCACAGAAACGTTGGTTGGAAGTCAGTTCGGTATCCAACTTTGATACTTATCAGGCCAACCGCCTGAAATGCCGCTACCGTACAGCAGAAAAGAAGACAGAACTTTGCCACACATTGAACGGCTCTGCACTCGCCCTGCCACGTATCGTAGCAGCCTTACTGGAAAACAACCAGACTCCGGAGGGTATCCGTATTCCGAAAGCGCTGGTTCCGTATACAGGATTTGAGATGATTGACTAAGGGGTTTCATTCCTCATCCAAAATAACAAAAGGTGCGTCAGAATAATAGAAGTTTCATATTCTGACGCACTTTTCTTATTCAAAGACCGGCAGCCTAAGAAGAAAACAACGTGACTCCTTAGAACTACAAAAATAAGAGCAATGAAAGTCAGAACAAAAAGCTATGAAGTAAAAGGCTGAGGGACGGAGCTGAAGACCGAAACATAAAGCTGAAGACTGGAACATAAAACTGAAGACCGAAACATAGAACTGAAGGCTGAAAGCCTTATAGCTTACAGCCCGGGGTAACACCCCGGGTTAATTATCCCCTCATTCCTCTTACGCCCTGAAAGGGCAAAACCAAACATCATGTCACAATCCTTAAACAAAATCTACATACACATCATCTTCTCCACCAAAAATCGAGAAGACCTATTACCGGAAAAAAACCTGAATGAAATACACTCTTACATAGGTGGAATCATCAACCAAAACCTGTGCAAAAGCATCATCATAGGTGGCACCGCCAATCACATACACATTCTATGCGAATTGACAAGTACCGTTTCTACCGCCATTCTACTACAAGAAATCAAAAGAAGTTCCTCTAAATGGATAAAAGGCAAATATTCCCAATATTCCAATTTTGCATGGCAAAGCGGTTATGCCGCATTTTCAGTCAGTCAATCAAAAGTTGACGCCGTCACCAATTATATCCGAAACCAAAAAGAACATCACACAAAGAAAAATTTCAAAGAGGAATTGGTTGAATTCCTGAAAAGTTATCAGGTTGAGTATAAGGAGGAATACCTGTGGAGTTAATTCTTATGCCCTTACAGGGCGCAAAAGGAAAATACCGTTCTTACCCGGGGTGTTACCCCGGGCTATAAGATATGAGGCTTACAGCCTTCCTCCCCCTCCCTCAAAATCGTCTTATCCCTTCTTCCGCCTTCTTTTTTCCCCGCACATTCTTTGTTATTAACAAATAAGCCGTATCTTTGCAAAATCTATCATTCTGAAAGAAATTACGTAATTATACCAACAAAATTATAAGATAATGAATAAAATCATTAGCAAAGAACATTTCTCAGAAAAGGTCTTCAAGTTAGTAATCGAAGCACCGTTAATTGCTAAATCACGCAAGGCAGGACACTTTGTAATAGTACGCGTAGGCGAAAAAGGCGAGCGTATGCCGCTGACCATAGCCTCTGCCGACCCTGTAAAAGGAACTATCACTTTGGTTGTGCAAGAAGTAGGCCTCTCATCCACCCGTCTGTGCGAGCTGAATGAGGGCGATTACATAACCGATGTTGTTGGTCCGCTGGGGCAAGCCACCCATATTGAGAACTTCGGGACTGTTGTTTGCGCCGGCGGCGGTGTGGGCGTGGCTCCGATGCTTCCTATCGTGCAAGCGCTGAAAGCTGCCGGAAATCGTGTAATTACGGTATTGGCAGGTCGCACCAAAGAACTGATTATCCTTGAAAAAGAGATGCGGGAAAGTTCCGACGAAGTCATCATCATGACGGACGACGGCTCGTACGGCCGCAAAGGCTTGGTTACGGAAGGCGTGGAAGATGTTATCAAACGCGAGAAAGTAGACAAATGCTTCTGCATCGGTCCTGCCATTATGATGAAATTCGTTTGTTTGCTGACGAAGAAATACGAGATACCTACCGATGTATCCCTGAATACCATCATGGTGGACGGAACAGGAATGTGCGGTGCTTGCCGTATCACCATCGGTGGTAAAACCAAATTTGTATGCGTAGACGGGCCGGAATTTGACGGTCACCAAGTAGATTTCGACGAAATGCTGAAACGCATGGGTGCGTTCAAAAACATAGAACGTGAAGAGATGCACAAGTTGGAAGAACCGCAAACCTGCCAAGCTACCGGCGAGAATACTCGGGAAGCGGACGAAAAGAGCCGCAATGCCGCTTGGCGTCAAGAATTGCGTAAATCCATGAAAGCCAAAGAACGTACTGCCATTCCCCGCGTGGAAATGAACGAACTGGATGCGGAATACCGTTCGCACAGCCGTAAAGAAGAAGTAAACCGGGGATTGACCGAAGAACAGGCGTTGACAGAAGCAAAGCGCTGTTTGGACTGCGCCAATCCGGGCTGTATGGAGGGTTGCCCCGTAGGTATAGACATCCCCCGTTTCATCAAAAATATAGAACGCGGCGAGTTCTTGGAAGCCGCCAAGACGCTGAAAGAAACCAGCGCACTGCCCGCCGTTTGCGGTCGCGTCTGCCCGCAGGAGAAGCAGTGCGAGTCCAAATGTATCCACTTAAAAATGAACGAAAAGCCGGTTGCCATCGGCTATCTGGAACGCTTCGCTGCAGATTATGAACGCGAAAGCGGACAAATCTCCGTACCGGAAATCAAAGAAAAGAACGGTATCAAGATTGCCGTAATCGGTTCGGGTCCCGCCGGTCTGTCTTTCGCGGGAGACATGGCGAAATATGGCTACGACGTTACCGTATTCGAAGCGCTGCACGAAATCGGCGGCGTACTGAAATACGGTATTCCCGAATTCCGCTTGCCCAACAAAGTGGTGGATGTAGAAATCGAGAACCTTGCCCAAATGGGTGTAAAGTTCATTAAGGACTGCATCATCGGCAAGACATTAAGCGTGGAGCAACTGGAAGAAGAAGGCTTCAAAGGTGTATTCGTCGCTTCCGGTGCCGGATTGCCTAACTTCATGAATATCCCCGGCGAAAATTCCATCAACATCCTGTCGTCCAACGAATACCTGACGCGTGTCAACCTCATGGACGCCGCCAGTGAAGATTCCGATACGCCTGTGCCCTTCGGCAAATGCGTAGCCGTAATCGGAGGTGGCAATACGGCTATGGACTCCGTCCGCACAGCCCGTCGTCTGGGTGCCGAACGCGCCATGATTATCTATCGTCGTTCGGAAGAAGAGATGCCCGCACGTTTGGAGGAGGTGAAACACGCTAAAGAAGAAGGCGTGGAGTTCCTGACACTTCACAACCCGATAGAATACATTGCCGACGAACAAGGAAAAGTAAAGCAGGTGGTTCTTCAAAAGATGGAATTGGGTGAACCCGACGCGTCCGGACGCCGCAGCCCTGTACCCATTCCGGGAGCTACCGAAACAATTGATATAGACCTTGCTATCGTCAGCGTAGGTGTATCTCCCAACCCTATCGTTCCCAGCTCCATCAAAGGACTCGAATTAGGACGTAAAGGCACCATTGCCGTAAACGACAGTATGCAGTCGTCTATACCAACCATCTATGCCGGCGGCGACATTGTCCGTGGCGGCGCTACCGTAATCCTTGCCATGGGAGACGGACGAAAAGCGGCAGCGGCAATGAATGAGCAGTTGAAGAAATAAGAAACCTCACCATAAAAAGAAAGTTCCGTTTGCCATTCAGCAAACGGAACTTTCTTTTTATTATCTGATAAAGACCTTACTTCACCACCTTGTTTGTTGCCGGGTCGGGAAAAATCACGGTCGGCTTAAACGTCTTGGCTTCTTCAAAGTCCATCAATGCATACGACATGATAATAACAATGTCATCCGGTTGAACCTTACGGGCCGCCGCACCGTTCAAGCATATTTTACCCGAACCGCGCTCGCCTTTAATGATATAAGTTTCAAAACGTTCACCGTTATTGTTGTCGGCAATATAAACCTTTTCACCGGCAATCATGTTAGCGGCATCCATCAAATCCTCGTCAATCGTGATGCTTCCCATATAATTGAGGTTAGCTTCCGTAACACGGGCACAATGGATTTTCGACTTCAACACTTCAATCATCATAAGATTGTCTTTTTTATGTTTATTACTCCTTATACTTGATATTGTCAATCAGGCGGACTTCTCCACAGAATACCGTAATGCAACCTACGGCATATGAGGTATCTTCCCAATTGGCAATCTTCTGCAACGTATTACCGTCCACCAGCTCGAAGTACTCCAAACGCAAGCCGGGAGCGGCTGCAATGGCATCCTCCACAAATTTCTGTGTCTCGGCAACTGTATGTGAAGTTGCAAAGGTACGACTTTCAAATAAAGTCTGCGAAATTTTTAAAGCATTTTTGTGCTCTTCAACGGACAAACGGGCATTACGGCTGCTCAAGGCCAATCCGTCCTCCTCACGCACGATAGGACAGCCCACAATCTCCAACGGATAATTCATGCGGCGTACCATTTCACGAATAATGGCCAGTTGTTGAAAATCTTTCTCACCAAAATATGCGCGGTCCGGCTGTACCGCATCAAACAGCTTGCTCACAATCTGGCACACACCGTTAAAGTGTCCCGGACGAAAAGCGCCTTCCATAACGGTATCCAAGGGTGCGTAGCTGAAGCATCGGGTATCCGGTTCCGGATACATCTCTTCCACAGCCGGAGCAAAGACAAACGCAGCCCCGCACTCTTCCAGCAGACGACAATCAGCTTCCGGCGTACGGGGATATTTGACTAAATCATTCTGGTCATTGAACTGGGTAGGATTTACAAAAACACTTACTACAGCGGCATCATTCTCTGCCACACAACGTTTTACCAATGAAGCATGACCGGCATGCAAGGCTCCCATCGTAGGCACTAAACCTACCTTTTTACCTTGGGCTCTCATAGCCGAAAGTCCGGCCTGCAAGTCCTTGATAGTATGTACTATTTCCATTTTTATTGGTTATATATAACTTAGTTGTTTGCAAAAACGGTGCAAAATAAGCTATTATTTACCACATAAAGAAGAAATATCGTAAATTAATGCAAAAGTTGTCCCAAAGCCGGAGGTGAGATTTCGCCTATTTTCTACTGATATACAAGCGGTTAACAATTCATAAGGAATTATAGACGAGCCCGGTTTGCTTTATTGCCCGATTTTTTTTATATCTTTGCAGAATAATTGAGAACATTGTTATTATGACAAAGGCGAACAAGGTTTTATTTATAACACAAGAAATTACCCCTTACGTTTCAGAATCCGAGATGTCCCTTGTAGGCAGAAACCTGCCGCAAGCAATCCAAGAAAAAGGCAGAGAAATCAGAACGTTTATGCCCAAATGGGGAAATATCAATGAGCGCAGAAATCAGTTGCACGAAGTGATACGTCTCTCCGGTATGAACCTTATTATTGACGATACCGACCATCCGCTTATCATTAAAGTAGCATCTATACAGTCTGCCCGTATGCAGGTTTATTTCATCGACAACGATGATTACTTCCAGAACCGCCTGCAAGTGATTGACGAAAACGGTGTTGAGTACGAAGACAACGACGCACGTGCTATCTTCTATGCCCGTGGCGTACTGGAGACTGTTAAGAAACTGCGCTGGTGTCCGGACATCATCCACTGTCATGGCTGGATGACTGCATTAGCACCGCTGTATATCAAGAAAGCATACAAAGACGAACCTTCATTCAGAGATGCAAAAGTAGTCTTTTCACTGTATGACGATGACTTCAAGCAGCCGTTTCACCCCGATTTCGCAAGCAAGCTCCTTCTGAAGGGTATCACCAAGAAAGATATTACCGACTTGAAAGAGCCGATTGATTATACGGCTCTCTGCAAATTGGCGATAGACTATTCCGACGGTGTTATTCAGCAAAGCGAACACGTAAACGAAGAAGTCATGGAGTATGCCTGGCAAGCCGGTAAACCTATCTTAGGTTATCAATCTCCCGAAAACTTCGCAGATGCCTGCAACGACTTCTACGACCAAGTTTGGGGAGAAGAACAAGAATAAAGTTGATTTCAAGACGAACAATTATGAAAGTAAAATATTTAGGAATATTGCTTTTAGCACTCCTGGCTTTCTACGGATGTGATGACAACACCGGAACATTGGGCATGGATATGTTGCCCGATTCAGACGGTATCAAAGCCCAAACCGAAAAATTTAATGTTACTACCAAATCAATTCTTGCAAAGAAAGTTTATTCCAAAACCAGTACGGGATATATCGGTAAGTTTACAGATCCCGAATCCGAAGGGTTCGGAAGCTACGAAGCCAGCTTTTTAGCAGAATTGAACTGTACGGAGAATTTTACTTTCCCCGCTGTATATAAAGAAAGCGCTGACGGGAAAAGCGGTACCGGTACAATGGTTAAAGACGAGGTAGAAAAAATCCAGTTAGTGGTCTATTACTCCAGTTGGTTCGGCGACTCCCTAAATGCATGCAGAATGAGTGCATATGAGTTGGACGAAGATTGGCTGAAAGTACGTAAAAAGCCCGAAATGTATCGGTACACCAATATTGATGTCAAGGAATATTACAACAACGAAACACTCTTGGGCAGAAAAGCATATACAGCCTATGACACCTCAGTGCCCGATTCTGTAAGAAATGCAACTGACTCAAGCGGCAATTCCATTTATTATCCCAACATCACTTTCCCATTGAGCAAAGATTTGGGAAACAAGATTCTGAAGCTGAACCGTGAATATCAGGAAGGAAAGAATGATTATTTTGATAACTCGGAGAAGTTTATCGAAAACGTATTCAAGGGCGTCTATCTGCAAACTGATTACGGTGATGGGACTATCCTTTATGTAGACCGTGTAGACCTGCAGATGCAGTTCCAATTCCATTACGTAGACAGCCTGGGAGTGAAGCTTACCAAGAAAGTCACCGACAAAGACGGTGAAGCGGGTTCAGACTCTTTATACTACGCCACAGCCGTTGCTTTTGCTTCCACCAAAGAAGTAATCCAAGCCAATAAATTTGAAAACTCAGAAAAACTGGAGGAAAAAGTAAACAGCGACAGCGAAAAGGGTTGGAGTTATCTGAAATCACCGGCGGGCATCTTCACAGAAGCAACCCTGCCCTATGACGAAATAGCTGAAAAGTTGACCAATGATACGCTGAATGCAGTTAAATTGACTTTCACCAACTATAGCCAGGACAAACAATACAAATTCAGCATGAGTGCGCCGCAAACCGTTTTATTGGTACGCATGAAAGATATGGACTCTTTCTTTGTAAACAATGAATTGACAGACAATGTCACATCATTTGTGGCAACCCACAACAATGTAGAAACTAATCAATACACCTTTAAAAACATAGCCCGCTTAGTGTCAGCCTGCATCAACGAGAAAAAGGCCGCCAAGCAGAAAGCTAAAGAAACTGCCGGAAGTTCATGGGATGAAGCTTCCTGGGAAGAAAACTGGAGTAAAACAGATGAAGGAAAAAACTGGGATAAGGTAGTATTAATCCCCGTAGTTGTGACCTACGACACGAACAGCCAGACTCCTTCCATGATTGGCATCCAGCATGACTTAAAGCCTACCTATGCCAAACTTAAAGGTGGAGATCCCGCCTTTGGCGGAAGTGATTTGGAAATAGAAGTAACCTATACTTCTTTTAATAAATAAAAGTTCCATCAATCAGATACATAAAAAGAACTCCCGTTCCGGATATTTCGGAACGGGAGTTTTTCATTACCTATCGGAAAGGTTGCTTATTCAGCTTTCTTCTTCGGTGCAGCTTTCTTTGTTGCAGGCTTTTTGGCAGCCGGTTTTGTAGCGGTTTTAGGAGCTGTCTTCGCTTCTTTTTTCTTCTCGGCAGCTTTCTCCTTCTCCAACTTATTCTGCGCTTTTTCCAGTTCTTTATGCAATTCTTCTATTTCATCTCCCTGATTCTTGATAGTAGTAAGCAAAGCATTCAACTCTTCGTTATCAATATCTATCGGGTAGAGAGAATCAACACGTTTGATGAAATCTCCCAAAATGTTCATATAGTTGGTGAATGCGTCATACGGAGACTCATAAATGCCACGATTCAAGCCCACACCGCTATCCTTAGTCGTCATGAAGCGGAAGTTATTGCTTGCCTGCAGATAATCCCAGTCTTGCTTGATACGGCGATCATCACAGATATGTACGCGTTCGGCAACACTATACAACTTATTGAAGGCTTCACGCTGCATCACGTTACCCAGCCAGCAACTCGTATCTCTTTCTTCGTCCACCCACGACATAGGATATGGAACATCCAACTGCGAAACAGACTTCAATTTAGTGACAATCTCCGTAGGAGTTGAGAAAGTAATGCCCTTTTCCTTAGCGCATGCAGGCAACGCTTTCAGGAATTCCAGAATATTGGAAGACAGCGGCTGCGACATACCCAGTGAACAAAGTTCCATAAATATATTGATGACTTGTTCTTCCTGCGGGAATGCGTCAATCCAACTGATGTACTTGTCGGCAAACAAAGGATATTCACTCCATTCCGAATTAGAGAAGCGCAGGCTTATATCATCTGACAATTTGAAATCACGCAACAGCAACTTCAGATTCGGGTTCATGTTGCAATGATACACATAATGCGGACTCTTCCAACCGAGGACGTGCTTGGCTCCTTCGGTCAACATACCCTTGAAGCCCATACTTGCCACTACAGCACCGATTTCATCATTATATATCAAGCTGGAATTACGGAACACTTTCGGAGCTTTGCCAAACATTTGTTTCATCTTGGCGCTCTGACGCATTACGTCTTCTTTGAAGCAATCCTCATTGGCCAATGAAGACAGACCGTGCGAGTACGGTTCGGCAAGGAATTCACAACATCCCGTATCATTAAGCTGATGCAACAGGTCGATTACTGCAGGCGCATGGATTTCCAATTGCTCCAATGCCACACCGGAAACAGACAAAGCCACTTTGAACGCACCTCCCGAATTCTTCACCATTTCAATGAGCGTATTCAAGGCAGGAATATACGAACGTTCGGCAACTTCATTGATGCTTGTTTCATTGGCATAGTCATCATAATAATAATGATTGGTGCCGATATCAAAGAAACGATAACGTTTCAGATGTATAATTTGATGTATCTCAAAATAAAGACAGATAGTTCTCATTTGTATTCAGTATTTTATTATTTACCATAGTTTCTTAACACATCCTCATAAAGAGCGCGGATTCTCAAGCCTACTTTTTCCCACGTAATTCCGTCCACTTCTTTCTTGCCTTCCTCCTGAAGATAGTGGAAAAGAGACGGGTTTATACAGATAGAATAGATGGCGTCGGCCATAGCGTGAATATCCCAATAATCGGTTTTAATTACCTTATCGAGAATTTCACCGCATCCGGACTGTTTGGAGATAATGGAGGGCGTTCCGCACTGCATGGCTTCCAACGGCGCAATACCGAAAGGCTCGGATACGGAAGGCATGACGAATACATCACTGTTCTTGTAGACCTCGTACACCTGTTTTCCTTTCATAAAGCCCGGGAAGTGGAACCGGTCGGCAATGCCCCTCTCGGCAGCCATATTAATCATGGCATTCAGCATATCGCCCGAACCCGCCATAACAAAGCGGATGTTGCGGGTACGCTGCAACACCAGCGCCGCAGCTTCCACAAAGTATTCCGGACCTTTCTGCATAGTGATGCGCCCAAGGAAAGTCACCACCTTCTCTTTGGAATGATCCGGACGCGGAATGTCCTGCAACTCCTGTGAGAGCGGATATACCGCATTGTGCATGGCAAACACCTTTCTCGGATCCTGATGATACTCATTGATAACCGTACGGCGGGTAAGTTCCGATACACACATTATGCAGTCCGCATAATCCATTCCATTCTTCTCCATAGAGTAAACGGTAGGATTAACCTTACCGCGCGAGCGGTCAAAGTCCGTTGCGTGCACATGGATGCAAAGCGGCTTTCCGCTTACCATTTTCGCATGTACACCTGCCGGATAAGTCAGCCAGTCGTGCGCATGGATAATGTCGAACTCCTGTTGGCGTGCAACCACTCCGGCTATAATTGAGAAATTATTGATTTCTTCGTGCAGATTTCCCGGATAACCGCCGGCAAAGTCCATACACCCCAAATCATTGACGTGCATATAGGAGAAATCCGAATAAATATGATCGCGCAATGCATAATACTGTTCCGGACTCATCGTCGACAAACGCGACTTCAAATAATCGTAATCAACGTCACGCCACACAACAGGCACTTGGTTCATGCCGATTATATTCAGGAATTTCTCTTCTTCGCCTGTGGGCTTCGGCATACAGAAAGTTGTTTCCACATCCCCCTGCAAACTCAGTCCCTTAGTTATTCCGTATGATGCAACTGCAAGACCGCCATATATTTTGGGAGGAAATTCCCAACCAAACATTAAAACTTTCATCTTCGTTCCTCCTCTTATAAATTATACTTAGACAACAATTTCAAAATACGCAGAATCTCTGCCACATTCATGGCAAACGACACTGCCCCCCTACCCTTAAATGGCGGATTTCCGTCAAACAGTTCAGGCAGCGAACCTATACAGTGGCTTGTCATTTCATCTTCAAAACCTATCAGATAACGCTCTACAAACGAAATGCCGCTCATCTTATAGATGCGTAAGTATGCCTCCATATAGAATCCCATGAGCCATGGCCACGCCGTACCCTGATGATATGCATAATCTCTTTGAATCTGAGGACCGACATAGTTCGGATTATATCCGCCGCTCTTAGGACTCAGCGTACGCAGGCCTTTCGGAGTCAGCAATTCTTTCGTCACAATATCGAGCACCTGTTTCTTCTGTGCACGGTCCAGTGGAGAGTAGTCGAAGGCAACAGCGAATATCATGTTGGGACGAACGCTCCAGTCCATCATATAACCGTCTACATAGTCGAAGAGATAGCCGTATTCGTTACGGAAAATATCCACAAAGGATTTTCCCGTAATTTCAGCCTGAGCATCCAATTCGCCTGCAAGTATATCATTTCCGCCCTCACGCACTATATCCGCCACAAAGCGCAACGCATTATACCACAAAGCGTTCACCTCAACAATATAGCCGGTGCGCGGAATTACGGGATGGCCGTTAGCCGTAGAGTTCATCCACGTTACAGCCTTCTCCGTACCATTGGCATAAAGCAAACCGTTTTCATGCAAGAAAAGGTTATCATGCTTCCTGCCACGGATATAGTTCATAATATCTTCCAGCAACTTGCCATACTTCTGACGGCACTGTTCGCGCGAGGTCTCTTTAGCATATTGCTGCAAAGTCCATACTGCCCACAGGAGTACGTCGGGATGCTCCATTTCATAAATTTTATAGCCTACCGGCTTATCTTCTATGAAATCGCGGATAGCTTTCTCCGCAGTCTTCATAACATCTTCAAATTCATCTTGTTCGTCCACCGCCAAAGTTAAACCGGGCAAAGAAATAAATAGATCGCGTGCACGACATTTGAACCAGGGATAACCGGCAAGTACATAATGCTCATCTCCTTGCTTGTTGTGGAACTGGTGAGCCGAATTTTTCAGACAGTGATAGAAACTGTCCCGCGGAGTGCGGTCCTCGGCTTCGGCCTCAAAGGTCTGTTTCAGCTTACGCGGCGAAATCTCCGAAATACCGGCAGAGAACACAACGCTTTCGCCTTTCTTTATATCTACTTCAAAATAGCCGGGTACATACAGGTCTTCGTTAAAGTCATATCCGCGTTCCTGTTCTTTCGGATATTCAATGCCACGATACCAATCCGGCTGATAATGGAATTCATTCTTTTTGTTCAGCTGCATATAAAGTTCCGGATAACCGGGATACATACAGGTTTTAATACCGTTTTCCACCAATTGGTAATCACGGTTTGCCTGGGCATTTTCGTGCGTATATTCGCGTACACTGCGGAATGCAAGGAAAGGACGGAACCGGAGTGTTGTTGCCGAGTGGGCATCGACCAAGGTATAACGAATCAGAATGCGGTTCTCGTGATGTACAAAAATTTTCTCTTTACGGAGGATTACACCTCCTACACGGTAAGTCGTTGCCGGGATATGCTCGCAGTCGAACTCACGGATATACTTATGCCCATTCGGACTAAAGTTATTCCCCTGATACTTATGCAGCCCCAGATTAAACTCAGCACCGTGTTGAATTACCGTTTCATCCAAAGAAGACAGCAGCACATGGTTTTCATCATCCAGGTTGGGGACGGGAATCACCAACAAGCCGTGATATTTGCGTGTGTTACAATCTACAATTGTTGTACAATGATAGGCCCCCGATTTGTTAGTCCGAAGTATCTCCCTTGGCAAAGATTCTTGCAGATTAACCATCAAGGTCTTGTCAAATCGTAAATAACTCATAGTTGTGCATTATTTAAAGGTTAATTATTCAGGTATATGCGCTACAAAGCTTGTAGCGATGCCCAAAAATACAAATTAAAGCCTATACGCAAAATAAAAAGTCAGTTTTTTTTCGTTTTTCAAGTAAATAATTCGTAGCATTGTACAAAAATAACCAATCCTTGTACAATATATGAAGCATGACGCCCGACGAATAGTTCTGGCAGCGGTTATACCGCTATTTTTACTGTTCATTTTATATACACTGAAATTTCTGGAGACAGGTATGGACTGGGACTTTACCCGTCTTGGGGTGTACCCGATGGAGAAGCGGGGAGTGTTCGGCATATTCGCGCATCCGCTGGTGCACAGCAGCTTCAAACATCTTTTAGCAAATACCATCCCGCTCTTTTTTCTGTCTTGGTGTCTGTTCTACTTCTATCGAGACATCGCACCGTATATATTTTTCGCAATTTGGACGGGTTGCGGACTTCTTACCTTTTTAATAGGCAAACCGGGATGGCATATCGGTGCAAGCGGCATCATCTACGGACTGGCTTTCTTTCTTTTTTTCAGCGGCCTGTTACGCAAGCACATGCCGCTTATAGCAATCTCTTTATTAATAACTTTCCTTTACGGAGGGCTGGTATGGAATATGTTCCCGCAATTCGCCAAAGAAACGACCTCTTGGGAAGGACATCTCAGCGGAGCCATCACAGGCACACTCTGTTCGGTTGCTTTTATGAAATACGGGCCTCAACGTCCGGACCCGTTTGCGGATGAAGATTCAGATTTTAAATCTTAATGATGAAAACTCTCCAACAGCAGTGATATGTTTGCCATGAACAGGCGTACGGAGATTGCCAACAGGATAATGCCGAAGAACTTACGAATGATATAGATTCCGCCTTTACCCAAGAAACGTTCTACTCGTCCCGTCATACTGACCACAAAATACACCCATATCATGTTCAGTACCAGTGCTATGATAATATTTACACTGGCATACTCGGCACGCAAAGAGAGCAGTGTGGTAAAAGCGCCGGCCCCTGCCAGCAACGGAAATACCAACGGGACTAATGTAGCTTCTTTTATAGGTCCCTGGTTCTTAAATATCTCAACATCAAGAATCATCTCCAACGACATCAGGAAAATGACGAACGCACCGGCCACTGCAAATGATTCTATGTCTACATGAAACAGTTTCAGCATCATATCACCCGCATAAAAGAAACCTATCAACAGAGCAAACGATATTAGCGTAGCTTTTAGGGCGTTTACATCCTTTCCTTTCTCTTTCAGGTTAATGATGATAGGAATAGAGCCAATGATATCTATTACGGCAAACAGTACAATGAAAGCGCTGGTCATTTGCTGCCAATTAAACTCTGAAAACATACGTCCCTCCTTTTTTATTTGCAAAGATAATCTATTTTTATGCATTCCGCAAAAATTCTTAAAACTGAATGAGTAGCACGTTTAAGAAATAATAAAAAAAACAAAAAGAGAGGGTAAGTGTTTACGGCAGAGACCGATTATACCTACTTTTGTTCTGAAACAAGAAGATGAAAATGATATGGAAACAATGTTCGATACACTATTACAATTGCCCCTTTTCCAAGGACTTGCCCAAGAAGACTTCACCTGCATTTTGGAGAAGGTAAAATTGCATTTCACGAAACATAAGCCGGGAGAACTTCTTCTGCAAGAAGGCGCCCCTTGCCACGAGCTGGTGTTTGTACTAAAAGGAGAAATAGTCTCTTCCACATCATCCGCTGATGGCTCCTATAGCTTTACGGAATATATTCCGGCCCCCTGCCTCATCGAGCCTTACTCCATGTTCGGCATGAAGACGTCATATGCTTCGACCTACCGGGCAAAGACAGAAGTACATACCGTCAGCATTAGCAAAGCCTTCGTAATGAAAGAGCTGTTCAATTACGAGATATTCCGCCTGAACTACATGAATATAGTGAGCAACCGCGCCCAAATGCTGCACAGCCGTTTATGGAAAGTGGCGGATGATAATCTTGAGACACGCATCGCCCACTTCATCCTCAGCCACGTAGAGCGTCTGTCGGGAGAAAAAGTATTGAAAATAAAAATGGAGGACTTGGCTCTAATTGTCAATGACACCCGTGCAGGAGTATCAAAGGCACTCAACAGTATGCAAACGGAAGGATTGATGGAGTTGCATCGCGGAGAAATCGCAATACCCGATGCAGAGAAGCTGATGTCTGTAAAAAGAATGTCAGAATGATAAATCCTTATCAATCTGACATTCCAAAATATAACTTATTCCCACTCTATTGTGGAAGGTGGTTTTGACGAAATATCATAGGTTACGCGGTTCACCCCTTTCACCTTATTGATAATATCATTGGAAATCTTGCCCAAGAACTCATAAGGCAGATGTGCCCAATCGGCGGTCATGGCATCGGTAGAAGTTACGGCACGCAAGGCAACGGCACGTTCATAAGTACGTTCATCACCCATCACACCTACAGACTGTACCGGAAGCAGAATAACCCCTGCCTGCCAAACCAGATGATAAAGCACCGTTTCATTGCCTTCGGCATCCTTCACTTTCCAGTCGCGCAAGCCTTGAATAAATATATCGTCCGCATCTTGCAGTATGCGCACCTTCTCCGGAGTTATATCACCCAAGATACGCACGGCCAGTCCCGGTCCGGGGAAAGGATGACGGGTAATCAAGTGATCCGGCATACCCAATTCGCGTCCTACACGGCGAACTTCATCCTTGAACAACAGGCGCAACGGTTCGCAGAGCTTCAAATTCATTTTTTCGGGCAGACCACCCACGTTGTGATGGCTCTTGATTACGGTTCCCGTGATAGAAAGCGACTCAATGCAGTCGGGGTAGATAGTACCCTGTGCCAGCCACTTCACATCTTTTATTTTATGGGCTTCTTCATCGAACACATCGATAAAGCCTTTTCCGATAATCTTACGTTTCTTTTCCGGCTCGGTCACGCCTGCCAGCTCTGCAAAGAACTTGGCGCTTGCATCCACACCCACCACGTTCAGCCCAAGGCATTCGTAATCGTGCAACACATTCTTAAACTCATTCTTGCGCAGCATACCATGATCCACGAAAATGCAAGTCAGATTCTTGCCGATAGCACGATTCAGCAGTACGGCAGCAACGGAAGAGTCAACACCCCCGCTCAAGCCGAGCACCACTTTGTCATCGCCAAGCTGTTCCTTAAGCTGGGCCACTGTAGTTTCAATGAATGATGCGGCGCTCCAATCTTGCTTGCAACCGCACACTTCCACAACAAAATTCTTCAGCATCTGTGTGCCGTCTTCACTATGGAACACTTCCGGATGAAACTGAACACCCCACATCTTTTCACCTTCCACCTGATAAGCGGCAATCTTCACTTTGTCTGTCGAGGCTATTGTTTTAAAATTAGCAGGAATAGCGGTGATTGTGTCACCATGGCTCATCCAAACCTGAGTGTTTTCCTTCACTCCTTTGAAAAGTACATTTTCCTTGTCAAAAGAGGCCAGATGAGCACGTCCGTATTCACGGCTGCCTGCAGGTTCAACCTTTCCGCCGTTGGTGTAAGCGATGAACTGCGCACCGTAGCAAATTCCCAAAATAGGATATTTACCGCGAATCTCGTTTAAATCTATTTTAAACGCACTTCCATCATATACGGAAAACGGGCTGCCCGAAAGAATAACTCCCTTTACACTTGCATCTCCCTGAGGAAATTTGTTGTAAGGCACAATTTCGCAATATACATTCAACTCGCGAACCCGGCGCCCGATAAGCTGCGTGGTCTGTGAGCCAAAATCAAGAATAATAATCTTTTCTTGCATAGAAACAGAGGTGTTAATTATTTGGAGCACAAAGATACGAATTTGTTTAGAGCAGAAAGCAAATTATGGCAAAAATTGTTTAGGGCAGAAAACATCTCCTGCATTGATTTCTCAAAAAAGTAAAAGATTTATTGGATTTGTAAGGTAAAGAATTTATATTTGCCCGATAACTAACCAAGAATATCTAAGTATCATGAAAAAAAGTATTTTATTATTGTCTTTTGCCTTTTGCAGCCTGTTACCGACAGTTGCACAACCCCTTTCTAAGGCAGATTCTTTACAAAATGCAATCACTCAATTGGAAAATGCACTGGCAAGCATACAGACCGATTTACAAGAGAAAACCTTACAATACAATTGGGAAATGACGGAAAAGTACATCGAATATTGCAAAAAACTCTCCAAAATTACAAACTTCAACCAAGAGCCCCGGTTGGTACAACTTGCCACCACCATAAAGCCACAGGAATTGGAACCTAAAAGGTTGGCCTACGAAGAAGCTAAAAAAGAATTCGAAGCACTGTTGAAGTCCTATCCTGAATACACCACCCTCGACTCTTTATATAAAAGAGCCGCCAATGGCGAGCAAAAGAAAGACCGTAAAGTAGCCTTAGACGGTTTCTACCAACGCATATATAATGAAGACGCAGCTTACCGTCCGCTACTCGAAAAAAGACGTAAAGCCCTCAAAGAGCATTACATCGCTTGTGCTTCCTATCTATTGAATGAATGTAAGAAGAACCGGGAGATTGTACCGGATATCTACGACTACAAAACAGGACGCATTCTTAAAGAAACCAATCCCCGGCTTCGCCAACTGTCCATAGAAATAAGCACACTTGAGAATCTTCAACGGGAAACTATTCGTAAGTACCAAAAGCTAAAATACAATTTGGAGGACTAAAAAATAATAAATGCAAATAAAAACAGCCGAAACCACTTCAAAAAAGCGATTTCGGCTGCGCCTAAAACAAAGTAACCGCTGTTACCCGTCATTTACCTGTTTTATTGTATTACATACGGTCACACTCCACTTGGAAAACATCCTTTCTCCTGCGCACTACCAACGGCGCTCCAAGTTCTTCACGCTCCACGACTTCAAGAAAGCCGCTTTGCTCCAGTTCGAAGAGGGCGGGATATACACGCAATTTGTCCGCACCGGAGTACCGAATGATGTCTTCAACCAAAATATCACCGAATTTAAGATTGATATAAGCTGTTATTTTCCGAGTGTCAGCTGCTTTGTAATCCATATCTTACTACATATTATTTAATATCAAGTTGCTTCAAACATTTTCTATTCGTTGCCGCCCTTTTCCCGTCAAATATCCATCCCCACTTATTGAAATACTTCACAACAGAACAAATATGATATTTCAGCAATTTCCTGTTTTTATAAGACCCTTTTTCATATTCATGATAAATTGACACTCCGGGATAAAACATTGTCTTTGACACTTCTCCTATCCTGCGACACAAATCCAAATCTTCAGCATACATAAAAAAACGTTCATCAAAACCACCTACTTTTTTCAGTGTCTCTACCCGCATAAACATAAAACATCCCGAAAGAGAAGGTATTTCCATCACTTTATCATATCCGGTACGGTGCAACTCAAACCAAGCATCGTGTCTTTCCTGATAAGCTTTGACGGGAATAAATCTTCTTCCAAATAAGTCCATTGGTGTAGGTAGTAGCTTGCATAGATACTGAATAGTACCATTGGGATAGAGTACCTTCGGCATTACCAAACCACAATCAAGAGTAGCATCCATGAATTCAGTCAGCTTCTCTACAACAGAACCATTCCAATAAATATCAGGATTTATCACTATATGATAGTGTGCCTTCATTTCTATTGACTTACGGATAGCAATATTATGCCCGCTGCCAAAGCCGAGGTTATCGCTATGAATATATACAATCCTGCCAGACAGAGCAGCAAACTCACGCAAGCTGTCATTCGATGAATTGTCTATAATGAAAAACACGTCAATAGGAGACTGCAAGACGCAGTCTGCCAGCCGTTTCACATCTATACATAAGGTATGAAACGTTACAACAGATGCTGTAATCATGATTTATGAATTAAAGGATGTATCTATAAATTAGTATATCACAATTTGTTGAGGATAGCTTCTAAATCATTATAAATAGCCGACATATCAACATTGTTATTCTTTGCCCAATCACCTAAAGGGGCTCGCCCTTCAGCAACTCCATGATGTTCTATACCAATATGTGGAAACTGCATATATGTTGGTCCGTACAAAGTACTCAGATAAGCATCTGTATTATGTGGAACTTTCAATTCAAAATTCTCAAAAAGCATTGATTTTATTGGAAAAACATCATTCACTGCAATCCCATAAAAGCACTTATCAAACTCCGGATTTAAACAGAAAAAAATATTTTCTCCCTGCATATAGACTGAGAAATATTTTTTGCGTAATTCCATTAGCTCATCATCTGAAAAGTCATATTTTTTTCTTTTACAGTATGAAAAATACCGATTGCATATTTTTTCGATTTCCGGTTTTATTTTATTTATGTCCTTATCGGTATATAACATATCAGCCGGAAAGACATCTATCCAAATGCCCGTTTTTTCATGTTGATAGCTTATCCCTATTCTTCCTTCCTTTTCTTCCACTTTTATACCATATTGTCTCAAACAATTCGCAGCTTTCGTTTTAAACCGATTATAATCAGTCCGCGGCATAGAAATATCCGTATCATCATCCCACGGAATAAATCCTTTATGACGCACTGCACCTAATAGAGTGCCATAATCAAGCCAATAAGTTAAACTGTATTTTTCACAAACCTTATCGAATATTTTCAGCAATAAAGCATCACACTTCTGTACATATCGCAATCCCTTATTTGTCGTAGAAGGTAAACGTTGAATATCTACATACTCATTAAAAAAATAGAATAGAGTATCAATCTCATCCCTATACGTTTTAGTTCCCAATAGTTTTTGTATACACAATTGAACAGTAGTCCACAATCCGTTTTTTCTCAATTTTATTTTTAGCAAACTTATTATTGTCATATTACTAGCTTCTTATAAATTCGACAGTATATTTAAAAGTCTATCATTATCTTCTTTAGAGCGTACGGCTATTCTTATCATACTTTTTCCGGTAAGCGCACTTTTTGTGCCACAATCTTTGATTAGGATATTGAAACGCCTTAATAATAATTCAGTCAATGAGCTCGAAGAATATTTATCAAATACTTCACACAAAAAATAATTTGCCTGGGAAGGTATTACACGTAGATATGATACTTGTTGCAAAAGCTGATAGAAGCGTTCTCGCTCTTGTCTGAATTTTTCACATGACATTTGGTATTCAGCTTCATATTTCCCGAAAATCTGCATATAAAACTCAGCAAACGAATTTATATTCCAAATGGAAACATCTTTCTTAATAGCATCAATAAAAGCCTTATCCCCACTTGCCAATACTCCCAAACGCAACCCGGGAACCCCATAAGATTTAGAAATACTTTTCATTACTACTAAATGGGGATATCGCTCAAGAATATTATCTGACAATAAAGAACAATGCAATCCACCTTCCGCAAAATCAACGAAAGATTCATCAACTACCAACCGAATAGAATGTTGTTCACTCCATTCAACCAACCGTAACAAATCTTGTTGAGAGATAAAGTTTCCGGAAGGGTTATCAGGATTGACAAGCAATAACAACTGAATATCTTTATTGGTATAATAAGACATCAAATCATCCGCTGTATATGAAAGATTTGCATTATCAGGCAAATATATCACCAGATTGTTTTTATTATATCTGTTAGGGTATTCCTCAAAAGTAGGATATACAACTCCCATTTTTCCCCTTTGGTTCTCCATCAGCGATTTTATTAGTTCCGCAGCGCCATTGCCTACTACGGAATAGTCCGCATTTATGTGAAAATATTTCGAAATCAGCAATGAGTTTACTCTCATCCCCGAAGGATACTCACTCAAGAGCACATCAAAGTTAGCTTTCAATTCATCCTTTAATTTTTGGGGTGGAAAATACGGATTTACCAAATAGCAAAAGTCCAACAAATTAGGGAAACGCCAGTATCCACCGTAACGTCGGTGATATAATGGTAATTGCTTATCTTCCGGAGCAAAGAGTGTTTCAGCAATATCCAAATTTGAATATCATCTATTTCATACCATTTCTGTCCTGTCAATGGTAATGCTTTTAAGTCACAATTATCAAGCAAAGTTATTACACGAAGCACTTGCTCATAATATTCATTATTACCCAATGCTTTAGTATAAGCCTCCAAGAAAGGTACATAGTGTGTTCGAGAAAACTCTTTACTAAACTTATAGATATTGACAGTTTTATAATAACAATCTGCATCCCTGTATTTAAATGCTTTTTTAGAAACAAAGTTCACAATATTATTATCATCGTCTATCCGCACCATAGTACCATCCATCCACGGTTCATATTTTGCCACTAGAGCAAGATTAGGAGAAGAGTTTTCCACTATCATTGAAAATAGGGAATCATCGAATATTAAATCCGATTCTATCAATAAAGTGTCATCTTCTTGCAGCTCCTGCTTTGCCAATGACAGAGAATAGATATTATTAGTTTTATCATACACAGGATTGTCTATGTATTTTATTTCCAAACCATTACAACTCGTACCTAAATATTCTTGCATTTTTTTCCCTTGATAACCGGTGACAATTATCACCCGAGACAAGTCTATTGACGACAGTTGACGAAGCACCCTATCTATCAAAGGTACACCATTCACTTTTACCATACATTTGGTATTGTCTTTGGTCAATTCTCCAAGACGTTTACCCATTCCGGCAGCTAAAATTATTGCTTGCATAATAAAACAGAAGAAATATATACTGAAATTTTATCGAAATTATTATTCTACACAGTAATGTTGGAGACAGACAGTATATCCGATAATTGTTTGGCTGATTTCTCCCAACTAAAGTTCTCAGCGGTTTTCACTCCATTAACAGACAAATACTGTCTCAAAGACTCAACGCTCACCATTCTCTCAATAGCCATTATTAATTCATTCTCTGCTTTAGGTTCAAAAACTATACAGTTTTCATCAGGTTTTATAAATTCGTTTACACCACCTGAATCGCTGCATATAACAGCACACCCGCAAGCCATCGCCTCCAAAGGGGGCAAACCAAAACCTTCCCACCAAGAAGTAGAAACAAAAATATCAGAGGACTTATAAACAGCTGCTATGTCACTATCTGAAGTAGGGCTTATTATTTGCATTCCTGACGTATCATAATAACTCAAATCATCATGGCTTATCAAAGAAACTGAGCTTATCCTTGCTTTTATAGCAGGAGAAAGTCTGTGAAATGCATTGATAAATGTAATTAATCCTTTCATCGGATGTTTCCGTGCAACCAAACAAATAGAAACCCCATCCGACAATTTCACTCTATCAACAGAGTTAAAAAACGATTGATTAATCGCCGGATGTACTTTGAAAAAAGGTACATCATATCTTTTGGAGTCTACACAGAATTTATCATAAACATATTGTGAATTAAAGATATACGTAACCTGTTGCTTATATGACTTCAAACACCAAAATTTATACAACTTCAAGAGAGACCCTTTCCCCAAAAGAGCTCCATCATCATAAATCCGATAATCATCTGCTTGCACAAATCTATAAACTCTCCTTTTATTCCTAATAAAAGGTATTAAAAGACAAAAGATAGGGTCGGATATTATTAATAGAGCATCTTTTAGATGCTTATTCACATAATAAATACAATGACACAAATTCAACAATTTAGTAACTTTCGTGGAAGCCTTTTTCCCAATCACCATATATTGCCAATTGGAAACCTTAGAGAAAGTGTGGTGGTCGCCCGAATTGTAAGGATATAAAAGAGACACATCGTGTTTACTACATAATATATTTGCAAGTTCTATAAAAACTCTATTTCCTCCACCTGTTTTAATAGTTGGAGCAAGAAATACTATTTTACTCATAATACTATTTTTTTTAGACTATCAACCTGTGTATTCGTTTCATAATCAGATAGAAAGTATTCTCGAACACATGTATTATATGAGAACCCGGATAATGAGTTTATAGTCTCTACAAAGTCGCTATAAGTTTCACAAATATAGGAACAAGGTATTTTCTCATAGCCCTGAAAAGCTTCTGGCGTACCCACTATTTTCTTACCATACATCATAGCCTCTGCTATTTTTACTTTCATTCCACCTCCTGAAACAATAGGCGCAATAACAAAATCAGCATCTATATAAAAAGAAGCAATTGATTTCACCCCATCATATATCGTCACCTTGGAATTATCAATATTCAATTTCTTCATACCTTTACCTACCACTGTTAGTTGCATATCAGTATGTGGCAGTACATTATGAATAAACATCTTCAAGCCATCAACATTTCCAAAAAAATAACTTCCTACAAACAGTCCTTTCTTCGGAGAACCAATTTTTCTATTTTCTATTTTTTTATCCTTAACCGTATCTTTAAGGGATATCGGTAGTAGTAAATCCACTTTTCTTTTATAGTTTTTCTCTATAAGATTATTGTCCCGTTTATTTAATGCAATTATGTAGTCGGCATATTTACAGGTTTTTTTTTCATTTTTTATCACAGCCCACAATCTCAAAATAGATAAAGGACTCCCTGTTTTCCATTGTCCAATAACCATATTTTTTTCACAATTATGAAAAAAACAGATTACTTGCGTAGTCGTCTCAGTTTTAATTCTTTTCACTAACAAACCATTCAATGACGAATCTATAAAGACAAAATCAAAACCTTTTTCCTTTATTAATTGCACAATTTTCTTGTCCGTGTTCCATGTAGATCCATTAGAATACCCCATAAGCAGTTTAAACATAGCCTTCAGAAGGCTGAGAATTTTTACAAAGAACGATTTTCCCATAAAGGAAAAAGCATTCAATGCATATATTTCAACATTATCAAGACCTAATATTTTTTCACACAGTTCCAAGTTACGCATAGAACACACTCCCCCACCAGTCTGCGTAGAAGATATATTAGAAGAAACAAACAACATTGTCCTATTATACATCGCCCCAAGAAGTTATTTGAATTGATTAAATTACATTTGTATACGTCTTTCAGCCTCTTCAAACCTTTCGTAATGAAACAAAATATTTTTATACTGATGGTAGGGCTGTGATTTACCAGATATCATTTTTAAAGAAGAATATATTATAAGTAATACAAGCAGAAGTCTCTTATTATTAGCGATTTTCAATGTTGCATATAGTTCAGCGTAAATAATCCAATAAGAATACACAAAGAGACCTGCCATCCGTTGAGAAGCAACATCTATCTTCCAAAAAAAGTAAAATAAAATATAATATAAGACATAAGAATTCAGGAAAATAACATTACCAGGTTTTCCCGTGCACAATTTAGCATACATTACCATAACTACTATATACGTAAAACTCCGTTCTACATATCCTATTGATAAAAGATTTTTGGATGTTCCATTTTTTACATATGCCTCTGTTAATAATGTCATACGTTCATATGAAATATTATCAAAAATAAGAACCAGCACATCCGAAAAATCAATGCGTAACCAATATAGCAAATTTAAAATAACAAATACAGCTAACAGAAATACATTTGACAATTTCCTTCTTAAAAAAAAATAAGCCAACAAATAAAGAACTGACGAAATATGAAATAAACACCCAATGGCATTTATCAAGAAATATTTCTTACTATCACCTCTTTCAATATATTGTACTGAATATAAAAAAAGAGACATAGCTATGCACCCTCTCATTAAATTGGTAACAATTCCATATCCATCAAATATAAAAAACAACAAGAAACCAAAACTATAATATTTCAGATATCGTGAAAAAAGAAAATTTAATGTAATAAGAATTATTAATGTCCATACAAATATCCAAACAGAATAATTGGGTATAATTGATTTAAAAAAATACACCAATGTTATAAAGCCAGGCTCCCAATCATATTCAGAAACTATGGTTTCATAAGAAAAATTATCCCATACAGTTTTTAACCTTTCAAAAAAAGGATAATAACTTAGGCAATCCGTATTTACAAATCCCCTCAGACCAAAGAAAAAGAGAAAGCCAAACCATATCACTATTTTTATTCCCAGCAAATCTCTTCTACCTTTGCGTTTTAAAGAGAACTCCCAAAGAGTTATCACAAACAAATAAAATAAAAATAGTAAATAAGGAAAAGAATAGATGATATTATTCACTTACAAAATATATTCTATGATGAGATGATACAACCTGAATATTCCTAATAGAAAGGAAAAGGTTCATCTCCCAATTGATAAATAAGGTGTTTTGTTCTTTCACCTATTTTTTTAGCCGGAATGCCTGCCACAATACAATATGGAAGTACATCTTTTGTAACAACAGCGCCAGCTGCCACTACTGCTCCTTCCCCGATATGCACTCCATGTAAGATAATAGAATTTGGACCAATCCAAGCTCTATCATCTATCCTCACCCTAAAATCAGGTGAACTATTGCAATGGAATAATGGGTCTCTATGGTCATGCTGCTCTGTCCAAATACTTACATTTGATGACAAATTTACATTGTTTCCTATGATAATTATATTTCTTGCATCCAATATAGCCCTGTCTCCAATTATACTTCTTTTCCCTATATAGAGGTTGGCATGGGCACGGATTTCTGCTCCAAAGTAAATAATACTTTTATCTCCCATTTGTACCCCAAACACATTTTTGTATAAAAAGTTTCTAATAGAGTGAGATGGAATTAATCCTATTTGAAAATCCATATATCGCTTATAGCCATTTATATACCGCGCAATTGCACATATCAGCCAATTCTTTTTCAGAATTGGAGTAAAGGTTTTAATTGTATCTTTCATTCCTACTCTTTTCTTTGTTCGCATATTCTCATAATAAAACAGAGGAGCAAAAACAACAAAAAGTATCCATTTGAGAAATATACATATCAGAAGTAAAACAATAGCGTATTCTACCATAATAAAAAATATTTAAATGTCGATATATCAATTTTCTTTTACTAACCCTTGTCTCATTACACTTCTACATCTCAGCCAATTTACCAAACTTAATGGTATCATTTTTCTTAAAATAGCCTTGGTCTTATAAATTAAGACACGATATAGAAACATTATTTTCCATGATAATCGATTTGAAACCCCATGTATAATAGCATTTTCCTTTTGTACCAATATATAGTTATTAGCAGACATTCCAAATTCAGCCTCATAAGCTACAATCAGTATAGGAATGTATCTAAAAATAAATTTTTGTTTATACAAAACATAAAACAAATTGTAATCTGCAGATGAACGTAAATTTATGTCATAAGGATTTTTCTTATGTAATGCTGTTCTTATGAAAGCTGCCTGATGTCCAAAAGCCATATGTTTCTCTATTTCAGAAAGTGGAAAAGCTTTCTCTATGAACTTTCCAAAAGAAAAGGACTTTAAAGTATCACCATAAAGCACATCCTCATTTCCTATAGTTTGTTTTGTTACTTCACCTATAACATCCTCATTCATAAAATAATCTCCCGCATTCATAAAATTAATCCACTCCCCCGTCGCCACCTTTATCCCCTTATTCATCGCATCATAAATTCCCTTGTCCGGTTCGCTCGCCCAATACGCTATTTTATCAGCATATTTTCGGATAATATCAACAGTACCATCAGTACTGCCACCGTCAATAATAATATATTCTATGTCATGATACGTCTGATTAAGAACAGATAGCATAGTTCTTTCAATTGTGTCCGCTGCATTGTAGCAAACGGTTACTACTGATATTTTCATTATTTATTTTTGATTGGAATGTAAAAAAAGTGCATAAAAGACACACCGATTACCCAACGGCAACCGGGAACTGTATTTTCAATAAAATGCTATTATGAATATTTCGATTAAGACAACAGGCTCAAATTTTCTCCTGATTTTTTAATTTCCCAATAAGTATCAAATGCTAAATAATCCAGCAGAATATCATACTCAAAACTGACATTCGTACCACTACACAGATGCCTGCCTATGCTGCGCACCATATCATAAACATTGTGTCCCCTGAAATGCAAATACGCATTCTCCTCACTCAGTCCCAATACTGCATAAAAACTCTTTTCCTGCTCTATATCAAAACCGGTTTGGATTTCAAGCGGATTCGTAAAGGATTCCAACGAAGCACGAAGCCTTTGAATTGCAGCTGCTCCATTATCCGCTAAATCTCCGGTTTGGTACTGCAACGCAGACAATCCGTTTAATGTCTTTTGAGTGAATCCCGGCAACCCTTTCCTATCCATAAACAAATACAGCAACAAGGGCCTGTAGACAACCGAAGAATAAGACTTTAGAAAAATATTGAAATCAAAGAGTGAAGAACGTTCCGGTAACTTCCTGAGCAGGCTTTCTTGCAAACGTTCCGCCACACAATAATGATTCTCCCAAGAATATGTATAAGTCTGGCAAATATAATATCTGTAATCAATGCCGGATTCTTGTCTCAAATACCTATAATCGCTATCAATACATATAAAAAACAAAGATGACAGATGTTCTCTGAATTGCAAGCATTGCGTGCAACCACTTGTTTGAGCTCCGGCTTCACGACGACTGTAATAAATATAATTATACGTGCCGGGACGATATTTTTGCAACATCCTGTCCCAGTACCATTCATCATCTCTGTTTTCCAAATGAATACTGGCACGGCATCTTCTCAACAGAGCCTGACCTGCATAGTCTGTCGCAAGTTGTTTGTAATAGGCCGCTATTTGAGATGCCGTACGCATATCTTAATACAAATCCTCCATATAGGTTATTTTATCTCCCCAACCTTTAGCAAAGATACTGGGAGAATGGGTCGAAAGAATTATCTGGCAATTTTCATTCAGCCGTCGAAGTGCATCAAGCAACTGTTGCTGCCAACTAATATGTAATGATACTTCCGGTTCGTCCATCAACAAAATAGCTGGTTTTTTCTCCTGAAGAAAAACTTTCAATAAAATAAGCAACAACTGTTTCTCTCCGGACGACAACTGTTCAAGACTGATGACATCACTATCCAACTGAAAAACGAGTGCACTGTTATTTCCTTTGGATATAGCAATTTTTTTTCCCGTATCGGCAAACATATCATCAATAATTTCAAACAATTCGTCAATATTTCGCTGTATGTTTGGAGCTTCCTGCGGATAGTCCAACATTTTCATACGATAGTTGAAGAAAGAAAGCCCTTCTTTATTTTGTATAACCACATTATTCAATTCCTGCATCAACGGACTGTCCGACTTACGTTTATCCGACACCGGAACGTCATAAGAGCGAAGATAAAAAACAGGATACACCTCATCTGACAAAGGAATACCGGAAAAATCGCCTATGTATTTTTTCAGTTCCCTGACATCATTTCTATAATATGCATCAATCATATTCAGCAAAGTAGTTTTGCCACTTCCATTGATGCCTACAAGAATATTTATATCCGGGCGTATATTTTGCCACAGAACGTCTTTTCTGCCCCAAAGACCTTCTATTTTCACTTCTTTTATGTATGATTTCCCAATCTCGCTGCTCATAGTCACAAATATCTACCACAAAGATACAGCTTATTTTGAAGCGTACAAATCTTTTTTATCATCTTTCGTTACTGTCCTTATCTCCTTCTTGTGACACCCTGTTACCACCCTTGCATAACTTTTCCTCGCGCGCGCAGGAGAGAGATTTTTTTTCCGAGTCTCAAACTCTCATTCCTCATGCGCGCGCATAAGGAAAAGTTGCTCAAGGATGGTGCCAAGGTGTCAAGGCATCAAGGCGCTACCTGTTGCAGTAATCCAGTTTGAGACGTTCGTACAACTCTTTCAGTACAATATGCAGGGTATCGGCATCTTCCCGAACGATAAGTTCGTCCAGATAGAAACAGATTACCGTATAGTACGGCAAGAGGTTCGGTACGGAGCCCCCTTTAAACTCGTATAAGTTTTGCTACTCATGCCGGTGCACTGACAAATGACACGATCCGTAAGGTGCTTGCCGCACACCGGAACCATTTCCTGCAACAGAGTCAGGAAATCTCCCAATTCAGCATTGGGAGCGGGATTTTGCTTCATTGTTTATCGTTTTAGAAACATTATTGAATATTCGTGCGTAACAGCTCGAACCAGTGAAGTTAATTACAGTTAAATATAGGCCTCTTGTTTTCCCTATGTGGAAAACAAGCTATTATAAAGTTCCGGTTATTATACCCACCTTTGCAGCCATTATTTAGAAGTTATACAAACAACAACGAACAATGGAAAATACTTTAGTCAGCCTTTTTAAAGGCTACGCGGATACCTGTCCGATAGAGGTTCCCCTGAAAACAGTCATCAACCTTCTCCGCGATAATCAGACAGTGATTGAGCATACTGAAAAACATCGCTACTACCTGAAGCAAGAACAAGTCACCGCCGCTGCCCGCGAAAAGGCATCCTGTCCTTGCTTCGCCGTAAGCGTGCGCTTTGAAGGCGGAAAACAGAAAGCAAACATCAGCGAATGGACAGGGCTCTGCCCCGTAGACATCGACCATGTACCGCCCGAACGTATGGAATGCTGTCTGAAATTACTCAGAACCGACAAACACACCCTACTCCAGCACATTACTATCAGCGGACAAGGCATCCGCCTGCTTTGCCGATACACCGGACTGACCGATGACTGCGAAAAAAATCTTCGTCTCCACACCCGTATCTTCGCTGCCATTAACGAGTACTACACACGCCTCACCGGGCTCGAATGCGACCTGAAATGCAAAAACGCCACTCGCCTGAGCGGACTTGCACATGATGAGAACCTGTTTTTCAATCCCGACGCCGCCCCTTTCAGCCTACCCGCAGAAACACACCCGCATCCCGGCCGCACAACAGCGGACAACACCAAAAACCGCCGACGCCTGCAAAGGGTGATAGACACCGCCACCCGCCTGCTGGCTGATGAAGGCGTGGAATATACAGAACATCACCACAACGAATACATCATGCGAATGGGCTATCTGCTCAATGCCTACGGAGTGGCGCAGACCACAGCCACCGAATGGGCAAAAGAGCGTTTTGCCGACTATGACGGTGACGTATCAAGTATCTTCGCCTCCTGCTATCTCAACATCAAGGAACACGGCAGCCGCCCACTCCCCTCACGCCACCAGGCACAGGCCGACAATGAGCGACAGGAATTTATGGCATCCGTGGCAGACATCGAACAGTTTCTCAGCAATCAGGCCTCTTTTCGCAAGAACACCGTAACCGGCAAGTGCGAAGTGCTGCCTGCCGAAGGCGGTGAAGACTATGAGGAGCTCACCGACCGCTATGTCAACACCTTATGGTGCCGGATGTGCAAGGAACTGAAACCGGGACAATCCGCCCACATACGGGCAGTACTTGAATCGGAATTTGTCGATACGTTCAATCCCTTTGAACAGTATTTCGAGAATCTGCCACCCTGGGACGGGAGTACCGACCATATTGCACGGCTTGCCTCCCACGTGCACGTCCGTAACAACACCATCCCCTTTGCCTTTTACTTCAAGAAGTGGCTGGTGGGTATGGTTGCCTCCCTTTTCGATAAGGAAACGGTGAACCATGAAATATTGGTGCTGATTGGCCGCCAAGGCATTTACAAAACCACTTGGCTCAACAACCTGCTCGCGCCCGAACTTCGCCGCTACTTCTACCTGAAATCCAACGCCCACCGCATTACTAAAGACGACCTCCTCACTCTTTCCGAATTTGCCCTTGTATGCTTGGAAGAGTTGGATGAAATGGAAACGCAGGAGGTAAACCAAATAAAAGCGCTCACCACCATGAAGGTAGTCAATGAGCGCGCTGCCTATGCACACTACAAGGAGCATCGCAATCACATCGCCAGTTTCTGCGGAACCAGCAACAACACCCACTTCCTTGTAGACCCCACCGGAAACCGTCGTTGGCTGCCCTTCGAGGTGGAAAACATTGACAGTCCCTACGACTTTCCCGTAGACTATGCCGGTATTTATTCACAAGCATACGCCCTGCTGAAAAATGATTTCCACTACTGGCTGGAGGACAAGGAGATTGAAGCCCTCAGCCTGCACAACAGGCATTTCGAAGTACCCTGCCTGGAACGAGAACTTATATTGACTCATTACCGCCGCCCCATGCCGGGCGAGAAATGTATGTTCATCACCAACTCACAGATACTTTGCCGCATCAACTCCGGTATCCGCCAAAAACTGAGTCCTGTAAAAATAGGCATGGTGCTCAAACAAGAAGGTTTCGAACCCATACGCACCGGTGGCAAGCGGGGATACCGCATGGTGGAACTTACGGGAGACGAAATTCAGGCTAACTCGTATGCTATGGGGCGATATACGGAGCATCTCTAAAGTGCCACTCTGCATCTCTAAAGTGCTATTCTATGAGTCTAAAGTGCCACTTTATTCAGCTTTCAACTCTCAACTCCCCTTCCGGTTCTCCCAACGCATCAACAATGAGCCGTACTTGTGCCGGTGTATATGTCCGCACCTTATCCGAAGGAACCAACGCATGAAGCTCGCTCCGCAGTGTGGGATGAAAATCTATCCATTGATTCAGTTTGCGGAAAGCGGCTTGCGGGCAAAGACCCGGGCAATAAATCTGGGCCAGTTCCGTCCGCCCGTATGTACGTATCTTAAAAATATCCATATCTCTTGAATTCGTTAGTTCTTATTGAACAAAGATACGGAAATATCTCCACATCAAAGCTACTATTTCCGTATATAACGAACCCTAACGAACGCTAACGGACTGAAAGTGACAAGCCCGCTTGTACATGGTTGTATCTTCGCATCGTGATCACAAAGAGATAGTAAACCGAATTTTAAGAACTCAAAAAAACAAGAACAATGATTCGTTACAAAAAGTATCAGATGACGGGCGAAAAAAGCCCGCTGAAAGGGCTTTGGTATGCCCGCCCCGTAATCGAGGAAACCTTCAACGCCGAAGCGCTTGCCAAGCATATGGCAAACCATAACACACCCTATTCCGCCGGTGTCATCAAAGGGGTGCTTGCCGACATGATTTCCTGTATCAAGGAGCTCATTCTGGACGGCAAGAATGTCAAACTGGACGACCTCGCCATATTCTCCGTAGGCATCGTCAGCAAGAAAGGTGCAACTTCAGCCACCGCCTTCACCCTTGCCGACAACGTAAAAGGACTGAAGCTCAGGGCACGTGCCACCGGAGAATTGAGCAACGCCCAAATCAACTTGGAGGGCCAACTGAAGGAGGCTTCCAAATATGCCGTGGAAAGCGGAAGCTCCAACGGTGGAAACGGAGATAATATCCCCGACGGTGGAGACGATAATAATCCGCTGGGATGAGAATAGCAACCATTAATCATTAATCACCAATCACCAAATACAATGAGTACAAAATCAAAATCAGTATGGGGCATTATCCTCAAATCCATCGTAGCGATAGCCACTGCATTGGCGGGAGTATTCGGTCTTAGTTCCTGCATAGGCCGATGAGAATCATCACGCTTATCATCATTCACTGCTCGGCCACGCCTCAGGGCGTGAGCCTGAGTTTTGAAGACTGTCGTATGGATCATATCCGTCATCGCGGCTTTAGCGACATCGGTTATCACTTCTACGTGACGCGCGACGGAGAAATTCATCGCGGCCGTCCGCCGGAGAAAATCGGAGCACATTGCCGAGGGCACAATCGTCATTCCATAGGCATCTGCTACGAGGGCGGTTTGGATACCAACCGGAAGCCGGACGACACCCGCACACTACCGCAGAAAGCCTCACTGGTAGCTCTGCTGCGCGAACTGAAACGAATCTTCCCGAAAGCGTTGGTGGTGGGACATCATGATTTAAATCCCATGAAAGAGTGCCCCTGCTTTAAGGCAGTAGCGGAATATAGGGGGCTTTAAGGTAAAGGAGAAAAGGTGGAAAAAAGAACAGCCACCTTCTCCACTTCAGGAGCAAACACTACTTTCATCACTTAAATAGAGTTTGTATACGGCAAATATACAGCTATTCTTGCAATAATCTATTTGTGCCCTGCATTTATTTCACAATCCCCTTCTCCAAATACTCCGCAAGGTTCGTACGGATATGTCCTGCAACACGTTCTACAGCCACCTTTTCCATATCATGTTTCATCATGATACTTACCAGTTCTTCAAATGAAGTTTTCATCGGATTCCAACCCAGTTCCTTACGGGCTTTTGCGGGATCTCCCCAAAGGTTCACCACATCTGTAGGACGGTAAAAATCTTCCGAGACCTCTATCAGTACACGTCCCGTAGCTTTGTCGATGCCTTTTTCTTCAAGTCCTTCGCCCCGGAACTCCAACTCGATGCCTGCATAACGGAAAGCCAGTTGACAAAACTCACGGACGGAATGTTGTTCGCCTGTGGCTATCACGAAGTCCTCCGGAGTCTTGTTCTGCAGGATGAGCCACATACACTCCACATAATCCTTGGCATACCCCCAGTCTCGCAACGAGGACAAATTGCCTAAATACAACTTATCCTGCTTGCCTTGCGCAATACGTGCGGCAGCCAATGTTATCTTACGGGTAACGAAAGTTTCCCCTCTACGCTCGCTCTCATGATTGAAAAGAATACCCGAACAACAGAACATATTATAAGCCTCACGATACTCCTTCACAATCCAATAACCGTAAAGTTTTGCCACCGCGTACGGGCTATAAGGATGAAAAGGCGTATGCTCGTTTTGCGGAACTTCCTCCACCTTGCCGTAGAGTTCCGAAGTGGAAGCCTGATATACCTTACAAGTTTCCGCCAGTCCGCTCTGACGAACAGCTTCCAGTACACGCAATACGCCTGTGGCATCCACATCCGCTGTAAATTCCGGTGCATCAAAGCTGACCTGCACATGACTTTGTGCCGCCAGATTATAGACTTCCGTTGGGCGTATCTTGCCGATAATCTGCATGATACTCATGGAGTCACCCAAATCGGCATAGTGCAAGTGAAAATCCGGAGTACCTTCAAGATGCGCGATGCGTTCACGGTAATCTACTGAAGAACGACGGATAGTTCCATGTACTTCATATCCTTTTTCAAGAAGAAATTCGGCAAGGAAAGAGCCGTCCTGACCGGTGATGCCGGTGATGAGTGCGATATGTTTCATTGGTTAATTATTTTAGCCAAATACCCTTAGCTGTATTTTTCAAAATTTTAGTTATCTGTATTTTTCCTATTAAGGCTTGCAATCCAAAAGTTATAGTAGGAACTATTAAAACTCCTTCCACCCCATACAACCGACAAGATAACTGCATTAGCGGAAGCGCAAATATGGCAATCAGCAAATACACAAGTAGCTGCAAACGCACCTTCCCGGTTCCATTTATCAGATACATATAAATATGACCTACCGTTTGAAATAAAATATACAAAGCCATGCAAACAGATAAAGATAGTGGAATTGAAACAGAACTACCAATCCAATATTTATACACAAAGCTCGAACCCAAAACCATTATTATCGATATCGGAATACACAATAACCACATTCGCTCCAATTTCCGAAGCATATTCTTCATCCAACAAAAATCCTTCTTGACATAAGCATCTGTAAAAGCTGACCAAAAAGGAGATAAAATTATAAGGGCAAACATGTTGAGTACATTAAAATATTTATAGACTATGTTATATTGAGTCACAGCATCAGGTCCCTCAATACGAGCTATTATAATATTAGTAAACTGAAAAATAAAAAGTATAGAAAGCATGATAAAAAAGAATTGCCCTCCAAGTCCTAATATATTTTTTATTAACGAAAAACGTATAAAACGAAAAGCAGGGGACACAGATTTATAATTCTCGCACTTGAACATAATAATCGAAACTATCACCAATAAAATACAAGGAACTCCGGAAAATGCAAAAGCTAAAAGAATAAGACTGCCCGAAAATATTTTTGTAAAAACATAGATACAAATAAAAGCTAACACCTGTCCTATTGTCTGTATCAATGAAGCCAATGCAGGCTTCTGATCCGCAGTCAACATCGTAGTAAATATGCTGGCGACAATATTAACACAAAAGAAAACGGTCAATATATTAAAAACGTCATGCAACTCGGAACGATATATAGCAGCAACATTCAAAATAGAACTCCAATCAAGGAAGTGATTAATAATAATCGCAATAAAAAAAACACCGAAAAACAGAACAGATAAAACTGCATAAGCAGTACTAACATATTCTCTTGCCAATAAAATATCTCCATTAGCTTTCGCTTCTGAAAAACGGTTGCGAAAACCATGAGCAAATCCCAAATCAAAATAAGACAACCAAGCTATGATAGAGCTTAAAGTTAGCCAAATGCCATATTTAGTAGGATTTATATAAGTAATAGTTAGAGGAACGACTTGTAAAGTTATCAATATACTAATACATTTCAAAAAAAAAGAAGTTATAATATTCTTTTTTACAACGATACTACGGGAGTTCCCATTCATAAATATACGTATTCTAAACAAGAAAAAATATACACATCAAAATTTCTTCCCGAACGCAATATTCATAAACGTCATGAAAAGTATCTTGAAGTCAAATCCCCAAGAACGATGCTCCAAATAGAACAAGTCATAGCGAAGACGACGAAGCATTTTCTCCAACGTATCGGTATAGCCATTATAGAGCGTGGCATATGAAGTAACTCCCGGACGAATCTGGAATAAATAGCGATAACGGGAATCCTCCTTCATGATTTGGTCTATAAAATACTGGCGTTCGGGGCGAGGACCGATGAAGGCCATATCACCGCAAAACACATTCCAAAGCTGGGGAAGCTCATCCAGATGATGGTCACGAAGAAACTTACCGGTTTTGGTCATGCGAGAATCCCCTTCACCCGCATAAAGGGCAGGGCCATGCTTCTCAGCATCCAACTTCATGCTACGAAACTTATAGATGTAAAAGGGACGGCCGAATCTGCCGATACGTTCCTGCTTGAATATTGCGGGACCGCCGTCCTCACGCTTCACAGCTATATAACAGATTAAAAATAAAGGAGAAAAAACAATGAGCGCGCCAAGTGCCAGAAGACAGTCACCGATACGCTTTACATTACGTTCAAAGGCGTTCATACCGTCGGGTATGAAATGATCGTCTTTTTCAATTGGATCCATAGAATTATAATAGTCTTAGTTTAGTTTCATGTTCACGCTATTCCATCACTTCGTAAGGATAAGGATTCTCCTCTATGTTCCGGAGTTCCTCGATTATCTCGGCTTGCTCCAAAGACAGGGAATTCCTATCCCAACCTGCTATTATCTTATGGGCCTCACGAAGCATAGCATCCTCATAGACCTCTCCGTAGCAATAAGTGAGCAAACGGACTTTCAGCAAGGAAGCGGGGAGTTGTTCGAGCACTTCACAGGAACGGTCTAACACCGACTGTTTTTTCTGTTCCTTATCCCCATAGTCGTAAATCGTTGCGTTGTAGCCCAACAGGAGCGCCAGACAAAGATTGGCTTCCTCCTCGGGAAGGGTACTGCGGAGAGGAAAAAGAGAATCGCACTGCACAAGGACGTCCTTATTCAGCCGGCAAAAGGTGTCTGAATAGAGCGGTTCACCGTCTACACCAAGATACATCAGCTCGTGAGCAACACGCTGAAGCTCAAGAGCACGAGAAGTCAAATCATTCATGCGGGATTTATGATATTTATTGGATTATCTTCAGATAGGATTTGGGAACCTTGACGCTGGCGGTCAAGATGTCCTTGATACGGATTACGACATACGTTTTATTGGACTCGACGGCTACTTCGCCCTCAACACCGCTGAGGTCACCCTTGACAACCCGCACCCGGTCACCTACCACAAGGGATGCGTTGTCGAAACTGACACCGGCCGGATTCAAGTCCATTACGAACATAAAGTCCGACATCTGCTTGTCGGGAACGATAAGCATGGAACGGGTGAAAAGGTCTTTCATATAAAAAAGGCGGACACCATAGACATTGGAAAGGTCGCAGGCTGTCTGCTTGGTAGTATGGATAAAGACCAAATTACGGATTACAGGAACTTCACTGCGCTTGCGACGGTACTTCAACTGGGAAACCACAATACGGGTGGGAAGGTAGTAATCCACATCCAAATGCTCCTCAGACTTCAATTTGGCAAGGGATTTACATACTGCAAATTCCTGTTTGTCACGCGTACGGGCAGCAAACCAATATTTCTGTGTGTCAACCACTTAAGAATAATGTAATAAAGAGAAATCCTTCGGGTTCGGGTACGCTTCGCGGTTTGAACGAAACATCTGTTCTCGGTCAAACCGTATATGTTAGTTTAGCGTCTATAAAGTATTGCAAACGAATGAATTAAAAGCAAAAAGTGTTTTTTAAACGTTCGTTTAAAAAACGTCAATATTTCAGAATAGAGAACTATTGAAATACAGAAAAACAGATAGAAACTTCAAATAATATATAAAAAAAATAATTAACTGAGGTACAAATACTTAAACCCTATATTTCAATAACAGAGATAATATTTTTATTAAACACTTTGTTCATTTCAAAAATACCTCTTATCTTTGCGAACATTAAACGAACGTTTAAAAAACACTTTCTACATCCTTCAAACTCTTCTAAAAACAAACTATTACACATTTATTTTCCAATTATACTTTAATATAATTATACATGGAATTCCAACAATCTTTAAGTTGGAAAATTCAGAAAAAATTTCAAAAACAGTCATTATCCTGATTGTTAATCAAATTTCCTACCATTTACTTGCAGATGACTAAAAAATTTACGAATATTGCATATGAGTTTGGGGTTATAGTATTTGTAAAAATCAACGTTTTAGCTTTATTATTTCGCCAACATAATGTGTAACTAAAAACCGACAAAATGAAAGGACGTATTATGACTATCTGTTTCCTGCTGACAGGAGGACTGTTGGCAGGTTGTTCCTCTACCCCCAAAGTGCCCAAAGGTGAATTTCTTATGCAAGGAGAGCTGGCGAATGTACCGGACAGTACGGTAATTCGGCTATTGAAAGAAAACGGAAATCTACTCACAACCATCCAACAAGATACAGTAATCAACGGAAAATTCTCTTTCCAAGATACTATCAGCGGTGTAACCCCTAAAAAATTACTCTTACTATCCAATGATAAAGGATTCCCCGGCATGTGGCTGAATGTATGGATACAATCCGGAAAATACGTCCACATAACAGGAAATGACCGTCTCCTTCCTTTATGGAACGTCAGCAGTGACATAGCCCAACAAAAAGCATCCAATGATTTTATGGCTTTATGCCCCTCAGAAAGAAAACGCATTATGCAATGGATGGCTCAGGAATATGACCTGTTTCGGCTTGAAAAAGAACAAGGTCTTGACTGGAAAAAGATAGATTCCTTGCGTACATTGCGCAATCCATTGGACAGCCTTGTCTACATGGCCGAACTGAACTACATGAAAACAGCTCCGGTTACGCCTGTATGGCTGGACAAATATCAACTCTTTTGCTCATTTTTGCAATACAATCAGAAATTTGGCAATCAAGACTTAATCCGTTCACTCTACACACGCATGTCCGAAGCCGACAAGCAGACCGAAACAGGACAGCTTATTACTGCTTATTTAAATCTGCCGGAAGAGGTGAACGTGGGTGATGAAATGGTAGATGGTGATTTATACGATTTGGATGGAAATGTCCGCCACTTGACCGAGTTCAAAGGCAAATATATTTTATTGGATTTCTGGAGTCAGGGATGCGGTCCATGTGTACAATCGCTTTCCGAAATGGAAGAAATCACCGAAATGTATAAAGGCAGGATGGAAGTGGTAAGCATCAGTCAAGATCCCAAAGACGCATGGAAAAAGTTTATAGCCGAAAAACAGTTGAAAGGTAACCAATGGAATGAACTCCGCAAAGGAAGCACCAAACTCGGAGCCAGCTATCAAGTAAAAGGCATCCCTCACTATGTAATGATTTCGCCTGAAGGAAAGGTGCAACAGATATGGGCAGGCTACGGTAAAGGTTCTCTGAAAGCAAAAATGAAAGAACTGATAAAGTGAGAACGCTTCAGGCTCCACCCATAAAATTATTACAAGGTCACAAATATAAATATCCTCGGAAGAAGTCTGAACATCTTCCAAGGATATTTACATTTACGAACCGCCTTTATACCAACAGGCAGTTGAGAGTTATTTCTCTTTCAAGATATCGCGAATCTCAGTCAGCAATACTTCTTCCTTGCTTGGTGCAGGGGGAGCGGGCGGAGTGGCAGGCGCTTCTGTTTTTTTCTTCTCCGTCAATTTGGTTATCAGTTTAATAAACATAAAGATAGAGAAAGCGATAATGAGGAAGTCGAAAGTAGCTTGCAGGAAATTACCGTAATTCAACGTTACGGCGGCAATTTCCTTACCGTCCACCACTTCGGCAGGCTTCATCACCCACTTTAAGTCGGTAAAATTTACGCCACCTATCAACAAGCCCAAAGGCGGCATAATCACATCGGCCACAACAGAAGATACAATCTTGCCAAACGCACCACCGATGATGACACCGACAGCCATATCTACCACGTTACCTTTCATGGCAAAAGCCTTAAATTCCTGTAAAAATGAACTTTTTCCCATCTTTTCAATTATTTAATTATGAATTTAAGTACGAATATAAAAACATTTTCTTACTTTTGCACCGCAATTCATAAAAGAAATGCAGAAAAAGTTTGAAAGTTTAATTTTAAACATTATAAAACCCTTAAAAGTTTAAACAAAATGATTAAAGTAGGTATTAATGGATT